>ENA-OQAZ01000426-OQAZ01000426.1-human-gut-metagenome-genome-assembly--contig:-NODE-426-length-23780-cov-5.751363_pt1 | contig 23780 bp, 40 predicted proteins | sample MGYA00242737_ERZ504531 | MGnify/ENA primary metagenome ERZ504531 (study PRJEB26092, sample SAMD00036244) | human gut metagenome | host: Homo sapiens | study: EMG produced TPA metagenomics assembly of... | reverse complement strand
GCAAAAAGCCTGCTGCGGGTTGGGTGTCCGGTGCTGCTGGCTGTCTCCACCAACGATGGGCTGGGGCTTCCGGGGAGAACATCGCCCGGCTGATGCAGCGCAAGCACTATTACTTTGTGCCCTACGGACAGGACGATGCAGCGCAGAAACCCCAGAGCCTGAAGCGGATCTCACCCTGCTGCCCGCTGCACTGGAGGCTGCCCTGCACGGTCAGCAGCTGCAGCCGGTGCTCCGGGAGTGGAACTGAGGGTTTCTCTTTTCAGAGGGATAAAAATGTGGTATACTATATCATAATATCTTGAGATAGAGGAACTGGAATGAAAAAACACATCGCCATGCTGTGTGCGGTGCTTTTGACCGCACTGGCGGCGTTTGCGCCGGGCGCGGCAGCTGCCGGGCCTGCACTGACGGCCACGGAAGCGTACTGCATCATCGATGCCGACACCGGTTTGGTGCTGGCCCAGCAGAACATGAACGAGGAACTGCACCCGGCATCCATCACCAAGGTGATGACGCTGGGCCTTGCCTGTGAAAAGGCCCAGGGCAAGTGGGACAATGTCAAGCTGACGGTCAGCCACGAGGATGTCTACTCGCTGGCGGGCACCGATTCCAGCCATATCGCCCTGCAGGAAGGGGAGGAAGTGCCCCTGACCGATGCCCTGTATGCCACCATGATGGCCAGCGCCAACGATGGGGCCAACCTGCTGGCCGAATACTTCGGCGGCGGCTCCATTGAGGCGGTGTGGCCGCCATGAACGCGCAGGCAAAGGAGCTGGGGCTGGAACACACCCACTTTGCCAACCCCCACGGCATCAGCGATGAGGATCACTACACCAGCTGCTATGACATGGCGCAGATCCTGCGCTGGGCGCTGACCCAGCCGGGTTCGAGACCCTGTTTACCCGGAACGAGATGTACACCATGGGCCCGACCAATATCCAGCCCGTGACCCGGTACTTCCACCAGCAGGATAAAATGCGGGTGGGCTCCAGCCGGTACTATATCCCGGCCATCCTGGGCTCCAAGATCGGCTACACCAACATTGCCCGGTACAGCTATGTCTGCCTGGCGGAGCAGAACGGCGTGCGGCTGATCTGCGTGACCATGCAGAGCCAGATCAAGACCGACAAATACAACGATGTCCGTACCCTGCTGGACGATGCCTTTGCCCGCTGCACCGGCTACACCGAGATCCCTGCCCAGGGCGTGACCGGGGAGCTGGAAGTGGCGGGCGGCGGCAGCACGCTGGGCACGGTGACGGTTTCTGACCCCGGCGTGAAGCTGCTGCTGGCCGACGGCCTGACCGCTGCGGATGTGTCGGTCACACTGGAACTGCCCGAACGATACCTCTTGGGGGTTGACCCGGCGGTGTATGCGGTGTATACCATTCATGGGCGGGACGTGCAGGAAACGGCCAGCGTCCGGGTGCCTGCGCTGTGACCGGGCTGGAGGAGCTGCTAGCCAAGAGCGCCAACGCCACCCTGCCCGCCTCCCGGGATGTGGGGCCGAAGAGGATCGCAGGCGGCCTGCTGGCCGTCTCGGTCGGTGCCACCGTGCTGGCCGCTCTTGCTGCGTTCGGCGTGGTGCGGCTGAGAATAAAATGGAAGAAACGTAAATCAAGAAGTAAGCACTGACATTTCGCCAGAGGCTCCCCTACCAGGGAGCTGTCGAGCGAATGCGAGACTGAGAGGTTGTATGAAGGGAAAGCTTCTCCTCTGTCCCAACCTCTTCGTCATTGCTGACGCAATGCCACCTCCTAGTAGGGGAGCTTGGCAGGAAGGGACAGTTTGATCTATCGCGCAAAAGCCCGCAAGGACTTTTTCCATATACTACAAACAGACAAAATTTTCTGAAAGAAAACAGAGAGGAAAAAGAAATATGGGCAAGTTTACGTTTACTGAGACCGAGATCCCTGGTGTTGTGGTCATTGAGCCGCAGGTGTTCGGTGATGACCGCGGTTATTTTATGGAGACCTACCAGAAGGATCAGTTTGCTGCTGCCGGCATCGACAAGGAGTTCGTGCAGGACAACCAGAGCCGCTCCACCCGCGGCGTGCTGCGCGGCCTGCATTTCCAGAAGAACCACACCCAGGGCAAGCTGGTGCGTGTGACCAAGGGCGAGGTCTATGATGTTGCCGTGGACTGCCGCCCCCACAGCGCCACCTTTGGCAAGTGGGTGGGCGTGACCCTGAGCGAGGAGAACAAGAAGATGTTCTATATCCCCGAGGCTTTGCCCACGGCTTCCTGGTGCTGAGCGATGTGGCCGAGTTCTGCTACAAGTGCACCGATGTCTATGACCCCACCAGCGAGGGCGGCATCCCCTACGATGACCCCACCGTGAACGTGCAGTGGCCCGACTGCGGCTGTGAGCACAAGACCAGCGCAAAGGACAAGCTGCATGAGCCCTTTGCAGCCCAGAAGTTTGAATTCTTTGAAAAGTGGTGATAGCCCGTGGCGAAACTGAAAGGAATGTTCAACGGCTTCTGGCGCTACCGCTATCTGTTGTGGAATCTGGTCAGCCGTGATTTCAAGCTGAAATACCGCCGCAGCGTGCTGGGTGTGCTGTGGAGCGTGCTGAACCCCCTGCTGATGTGCCTGGTCTACTGGGCTGTGTTCAGCAGCCTGATGGATATGCGGGGCAGCGGCATCGACAACTTCCCGGTGTTCCTGATGTGCGGTCAGCTGCTCTTCAACTTCTTCAACGAGGCCACCTCCTCCAGCATGAGCAGCGTGCTCAGCGCCGCCCCCCTGCTGAAAAAGGTGTATATCCCCAAGTATATCTTCCCGCTGGAAAAGTGCTGCTTTGCCATGGTGAACTGCGTGTTCAGCTTTGTGCCCTGCTGCTGGTGATGATCTTTACCGGTGCGCCCTTCCACCTGACCCTTCTGGAAGCGCTCTACCCGCTCATTACCCTCTTCTTCTTCAGCCTGGGGGTGGGCCTGTTCCTGGCGGCGGCAACGGTGTTCTTCCGGGACATCATGCACATCTGGAGCGTGTTCATCACGGCGCTGCTCTACTTCTCCGCCATCTTCTATGACCCCACCCAGATGACCTTTTCCATCGGCGGGTTCAACATGCAGCAGATCATCAAGCTGAACCCCATATACTGGTATATCACCGGCTTCCGCCGCACCCTGATGTGGGGCATCCCGCTGGACCTCAACATGTTTGCGGTCTGCGGCATCTGCGCAGTGGTCTCCATGTGGGTGGGCGTGCACATGTTCCGCAAAACGCAGGATCGTTTTGTGCTGCATATTTAAGGAGGGGAGAAGAATGGAACCGATCATCAAAGTGGACAACGTGTCCATGTGCTTCAACCTCTCCACCGAAAAGCACGAGAGCCTGAAGGAATATCTGCTGGCCATGGTGCAGGGCCGCCTGCAGTACGACGAGTTTTACGCCCTGAAGGACGTGAGCCTGGACATCATGCCCGGCGATTTTTACGGTCTGGTGGGCCTGAACGGCTCGGGCAAATCCACCCTGCTCAAGACCATTGCGGGCGTGTACAAGCCCACCAGGGGCAAGGTCACCGTCAACGGCACCATCGCCCCGCTCATCGAGCTGGGTGCGGGCTTTGATATGGACCTGACCGCCCGGGAGAACATCTACCTCAACGGCACGGTGCTGGGGTTCTCGCCCAAGTATCTGGACGAGAAGTTCGACGAGATCGTGGAGTTCAGCGAGCTGCAGAACTTTCTGGATGTACCGCTGAAAAACTACTCCTCCGGCATGGTGGCCCGCATCGGCTTTGCCATTGCCACCATCACCAAGCCTGATATCCTGATCGCGGACGAGGTGCTCTCGGTGGGCGACTTCCTGTTCCAGCAGAAATGCGAAAAGCGGATGAAGGAGCTGATGGCAGGCGGCACCACCGTCATTCTGGTGTCCCACTCCATCGAGCAGATCGAGCGGATGTGCAGCAAGGTGGCATGGCTGAGCCACGGCCATCTGAAAATGAACGGCGATACCGAGACAGTCTGCGCGGCCTACAAGGCCACCCAGCGCGGCGAGGCCTGAGCCATGAATGTACGATTGAAACGTGCCAGAGAGCTGGCAGGCTATGCGGTCCAGCTGACAAAGGACGAGGGTCTGGGCACCATGCTGGCCCGGGGCGCGGGCTTTGTCAGGCGGCGGTGCTTTGGCAAAAAGGCCCGCTACCTGCCCGCAAAAAAGGTGCTGGAAGCCCAGAGAGTCGAAATGGCAGGAAAAAATTTTGAAAACTGCCAACTTTCGACGATTTCCGTGTTGACACCGTTGTATAATACTCCTGAGGTGTTTCTGCGGCAGTTTCTGGATTCCTTCGTGAACCAGACCGCCCCCAACGGTGAACTTTGCCTGGCGGATGCCTCCGATGCCGCCCACAGCAGTGTGGGGGATATCGTAAGGGAATATCAGGCAAAATATCAACACATCGTATACAAAAAGATCGAAAACAAGGGCATTGCGGCCAACACCAACGCCGCCGCTGAACTGGCATCGGGGGAATATCTGGCGCTGGCCGACCACGATGATATCCTTGCGCCCCACGCCATGTACACCATGGGCCGGGCGATCCGGCAGCTGCGTGAGGCAGGGGAGCCGGACGGCTTCCTGTACAGCGACGAGGCCCTCTTTACCAAAAAGATCGAAAAGCCGCTGGTGGCCCACTTCAAGCCCGATTACGCCCCGGATTACCTGCTCTGCTGCAACTACATCTGCCATCTGCCGTGTTCCGGCGGGAGCTGTTCGAGCAGGTGGGCGGGGAACGCCCCGAATGTGATGGCAGTCAGGACCACGACCTCTTCCTCCGGCTCATTGAGCAGGTGGGCGGCGCGGCCCATGTGCCGCAGGTGCTCTACTACTGGCGGGTGCACGAAGGCTCGACCTCCGGCGGCACCGATGCCAAGCCCTACGTTGCCAAAGCGGCAAAGAAGGCGCTGGCCGACCATCTGGAGCGCACCGGCCGCACCGGCACCATAGAGGATGGCCTGTACCCCAGCACCTATCGGGTCAGGTGGGACATTGTGGGGGAGCCGAAGGTGAGCATCCTCATCCCCAACAAGGATCACACCGAGGATCTGGAAAAGTGCCTGCAGAGCATCTGGAAAAAGACCACCTGGGACCGGTTCGAGGTCATCGTCATTGAGAACAACTCCACAGACCCGGCCACCTTTGCCTATTACGAGAAGGCCCGGCAGCGGTACGACGGCCTGAAGGTGGTCACCTACCGGGCAAGGGCTTCAACTTCTCGGCCATCAACAACTTTGGCCGGAAAGCGGCAGAGGGCGACTACCTGCTGCTGCTCAACAACGATGTGGAAGTGGTAAACGGCGACTGGCTCACGGAGCTGCTCCGGCAGTGCGCCCACCCCGGCGGCGCGGCGATCTGCGGTGCCATGCTCTGGTACCCGGATGAGACCATCCAGCACGCAGGGATCGTGACCGGTCTGGGCGGCTACGCGGGCCACAGCCACAAGTATAAGAAAAAGGGCGGCAGCGGCTATCTCTTCCGCACCTCTACCGTGCAGGACTTCTCCGGTGTGACCGGTGCCTGCCTGCTGGTAAAGACCGCCGTCTATGACGAGATGCACGGGCTGGACGAGCAGTTTGCCGTGGCCTTCAACGATGTAGACTTCTGCCTGCGGGTGCGGGATGCAGGTTACCGCATTGCCTGGACCCCCTACGCCGAGCTCATCCACTATGAGAGCAAGAGCCGGGGCGGGGATGAAAAAGACCCCGTCAAGGCGGCCCGCTTTGCGGCGGAGCAGCAGCGGCTCTACACCATCCACAGCAAGGAAAACATTCTGGATGACCCCTACTACAACCCCAACCTGACCCGTGACCGAGGATTTTTCGGAGAGCGACGATCTGCGCAGGTTGAAAGAGGGCAGGGTAACGGTAAGATTCCGGGGAGGTACCCTCCAATGAACATCAAGGGACACTTTGAGACCATCACCCGGCATAAACTGCTGGTGATGAAATATTGCTTTGAATGCGGCCTTTATCGGCAGGGCCTGACCCATGACCTGAGCAAGTACAGCCCCACCGAGTTCATCCCGGGCTGCATCTACTATCAGGCGACCACAGCCCCAACGAGGCAGAGCGCGCCGCCCGGGGCTATTCCTCGGCGTGGCTCCACCATAAGGGCCGCAACAAGCACCATCTGGAATACTGGATCGACTACACAACCAACAAATCCGGCCTGGGCGGCATGAAAATGCCCCTGCGCTATGTCTGCGAGATGGTCTGCGACCGCGTGGCGGCCAGCCAGATCTATCTGGGCGACAAGTACACCGACGCATCCCCGTGGCAGTATTATGAAAAGAGCAAAGATCACTATCTGCTCCATCCCGAAACAAGGGCGCTGCTGGAAAAGCTGCTGCTGATGGTCCGGGATCTGGGGCAGGAGCGCACCTTTGCCTACATAAGATTCCTGCTCGGGTGTGAAGATAACGATTAAATAAAATCAAGGAGGCATTGCAATGAAACGTTTCAAAAAAGTTCTGGCACTTGTTCTGGCCGGTGTTCTGGCACTGGCAATGCTGACCGCCTGCGACGGTGGCACCACCGACCCGGATAAGATCATGCCGGACGATGGCACGGTCGAAGTGGTTATGACGATCAATAATACCGCAGCTAATAAGGGCCTGGGTCAGGTCGAATACAGTGCAAAATACAGTGCTGTGACCAAGGCATTGCTGGAAAACTGGCTGGAATGGCGTAATGACGGCAGCAATACAAAGTATCGTGAGAATTATGATAAGATCACGGCAGAGCTGGGCAATGTCAAGATCGTGGTTGGTCTGACCAAGGATACAACTCCGCTTGCAGCGCAGGCCAACTATAATCCGGCTACCAGAACCAGCTTCAAATATGATTCTCTGTTCAAGGACGAGAGCGCATTCAATCTGGCTGAAAAGATCGGCGTTGCATACGTTACCACTTCTAACGGCACTGTCTATCAGGCGGTCTGCCTGTTCGACGTGAACTGAGCATCACACAACGCCAAAACAGCATAACGCATAAAAAGCCCCCGGAAGCGGCGCGAACCGCTTTCCGGGGGCTTTTGTGTCAGAGAAACTGCTTACTGCTCGTTCTCGTAGATCTTGATATAGTGGGGGGCGTTTCTGTCCTGCACAAAGAGAAGCGTGCAGGTAAGTGCGGCGGCTAAGAACGTGAAGATGGCAAGCAGAGCTTTGAGAACTTTCATGGTATCCGATCCTCCTTGGCGGGCATGGCCCGGTCGTTCAAATGCGGAGCAGGGGACGTTCCGCAGGGTCATTAGCAACAGTATACCATAATCCCGGCAGAAAGGCAAACGGCAGTAAAGTTGCGTGAAGTTGGTGGTTGTTAATAAAAAAACAATTGGTTAGATGCGACTAATCGTTAAAAATGGCAAAGAAAAATGAGGAAATTGCATCATTTTGGTGCTGTTGTCGTTGAACTTCCGGCTGTAAAATGATACAATAACGGTGTTAAGCAGCTGCTGTCCCTGCGCAGTGCGCCCGCATGAGGGCAGGGGTGGCAATTCAAGCAGAATGGGGGATTTATTCCATGTTGAACAAGCTGAAACGTGCGGCGCTTGGCGCGCATACGCCGCATGACAAGGCAACCGCTGCAAGCAAACCAGTTCCGATGCCTCTGCCCGCGCAGGTACGCATTCTGATGAGCCAGCACATCGGCGCTCCGGCGAAAGCCCTGGTCAAAAAGGGCGACGAAGTGTTTGTTGGCACCAAGATCGGTGAGGCAGGCGGTTTTGTCTCTGCAAATATCCACTCCAGTGTTTCTGGTACCGTGGCCGCTGTGGAACCTTCCGTCTCTCCAATGGCCGGATGTGCGACTCTGTTGTCATCAAGACCGATGGCAAGCAGACCGTGGACCCTGCCGTGAAGGCACCCGAGGTCACCGACAAGGCCAGCTTCCTGGCAGCCGTGCGTGAGTGCGGCCTGGTGGGTCTGGGCGGCGCAGGCTTCCCGACCGATGTCAAGCTGCAGCCCAAGCAGACCGTGGACACCCTGCTGATCAACGCTTCCGAGTGTGAAGTCTGGCTGACCAGCGACACGCAGGAGATGCTGAACTGCAGCGATGATATCGTCCGCGGCATCGAGGCCGTGCTGAAGTACACCGGCATCCCGAAGTGTGTCATCGGCATTGAGAACAACAAGCCCGAGTGCATCGAGCTGTTGAACCAGAAGACCAAAGACAAGCCCGCCATCGAGGTCAAGGCACTGCCCAGTGTTTACGGCACCGGCGCAGAGCTGATCCTGATCGAGAAGTGCCTGGGCCGCGAGGTGCCGCACGGCGGTCTGCCCGCAGATGCAGGTGCCATCGTGATGAACGTGACCTCTGTTTCTACCTTGGGCAAGTACCTGGCTACCGGTATGCCGGTGGTCGAGCGCACCATCACCGTGGACGGCGATGCCTGCGCAAAGCCCCAGAACCTGATCGTTCCCGTGGCACTGCCTACGAGGATGTTCTGAACGCTGCCGGCATCAAGGGCGGCGTGGAGCTGGGCAAGGTGGTTGCCGGCGGTGCCATGATGGGTCCCGCTGTGGAGAACCTGAGCTACCCCACCACCAAGACCACCTCCGGCCTGATCATGCTCAGCGCCGCTGCTGCAGAGCCCCCGCAGGTCAACCCCTGCATCCGCTGCGGCCGCTGCGTGGAGTACTGCCCCATGGGTCTGGAGCCCGTGGAGGTCAACCAGGCTTATGCAGCCCGCGACGTTCAGGAGTGGGCAAGCTGCATGTTGATTACTGCTTCAACTGCGGCTCCTGCACCTTTGTCTGCCCGGCAAAGCGCCCCTGCACCCAGATGATGGGCCTGGCAAAGGCGTTCTACCTTGGTGAAATCAAAAAAGGAGGCAATAAGTAATGGATACGAAGCTTATTGTTTCGGCCTCCCCGCACCTGCGCAGTGAGGAAACGACCCAGAGCCTGATGGCCAACGTGATCGTTGCCCTGTGCCCCTGTGTGGTGGCCTCTGCAATCATCTTTGGCGCGCGTGCCTGCTGGTCACTGCAGTGTCCGTTGTGGCATGTGTGGCCTTTGAGTGGCTGTACTGCAAGCTGCTGAAGAAGGCAAACCCCATCAGCGACCTGTCCGCTGTGGTCACCGGCATCATTCTGGCCATGAACGTGCCCGTGGGCATGCCCATCGGCCAGCTCATCATTGGCGACCTGGTTGCCATCATCGTGGTCAAGCAGCTGTTCGGCGGCATTGGCATGAACTTTGCAAACCCTGCACTGGTGGGCCGTATCGTGCTGTTCATCAGCTTTGCCGGTTCCATGAACAATTGGGTGTTCCCCGATGCAGCAGTTGACCAGCTGTCCAGCGCTACCCCGCTGGCTGTGGCTGACACCAGCAAGCTGAGCCTGCTGGATCTGTTCATGGGTGTGCACGGCGGTGTTCTGGGCGAGACCTGCGCTCTGGCCATCCTGCTGGGCCTGATTTATATGGTGGCCACCAAGACCATCAGCATCGCCATCCCCGCTTCTTACATCGGCAGCATGTTTATCTTCTACCTGATCTCCACCGGCAGCCTGCACGGCGCACTGGTCGGCATCCTGTCCGGCGGCCTGATGTTCGGTGCTGTGTTCATGGCAACGGACTATGTTACCAGCCCCTTTACCCTGAAGGGCAAGCTGATCTACGGCCTGTGCTCGGCATCGTCACCTTCGCCATCCGTCAGTGGGGCAGCTACGCCGAGGGCGTTTCCTTCGCGCTGCTGTTTATGAACCTGTGGGTCCCCTTTATCAACGATTGGACCCGTCAGACTCCTTACGGCTATGTTAAGCTGCAAAGAAAGCAAAGGAGGGTGCTGGCAAATGAATAAGAATTCTTCCTGGGAGACCAGTGTAAAGCCTGTTGTTGTGCTGAGCGTGATCGCACTGATCGTCAGCCTGCTGCTGGCCATGGTCAACTCCTTTACGGCTCCCATCATTGAGGAAAACCAGAAGGCCGCAACGCTGGCTGCCTATGTGGACGTGATGCCCACCGTTTCCAGCGCCTCCGATCTGGACGAAGTGACCGACTACACCACCGAGAACATCACCGGTGCTGTAAAGGCCACCGACGGCTCCCTGGCCATCAAGGCTGAGGAAAAGGCTTTGACGGCGGCATCCTGTCCGTCATCATCGGCTTCGACACCAACGGCACTGTCACCGGCATCTGGGTGGACGCTTCTACCCAGACCAAGGGCATTGGCAGCAACGTTGCCACCGACAGCTTCCTTGCTCAGTTCGATGGCATGGATGGCACCCAGAACATCACCCTGGGCCAGGGCTACGACGCATACAGCGGCGCAACCATTTCCTCTAAGGCTCTGTTTGCCGCCATCAACGATTGCATCAACTGCTACAACGAGTTGGCATAAAGGAGGTTGGTAAGAAATGGCAAGCGAAAACAAGTCCAAGGTAAGCATCCTTACCAACGGCATCATCAAAGAAAACCCCGTTCTGCGTCTGGTTCTGGGCACCTGCTCCTGCCTGGCTGTTACCACGGCAGTTTCCAGCGCGCTGGGCATGGGCGCAGCCTTCACCTTCGTGCTGGTGTGCTCCAACATCCTGATCTCGCTGCTGCGCAACGTGATCCCCGCTAAAGTCCATCTGCCCTGCTACATCGTCATCATTGCAGGCTTCGTGACCATCGTTCAGATGGTGATGCACGCCTACATGGACAGCCTGTACACCGCACTGGGCGTGTTCCTGCCCCTGATCGTTGTTAACTGCATCATTCTGGGCCGTGCCGAGATGTTTGCCTGCAAGAACAATGTGGTGGATTCCGCACTGGACGGCATCGGCATGGGCATCGGCTACACCCTTACCGTTGTGCTGATGGCCTCCATCCGTGAGATCCTGGGCAGCGGCACCTGGCTGGGCTTCCAGGTCCTGCCCGAGAGCATGGCCAAGATGAGCATTATGACCCAGGCTCCCGGCGCATTCTTCTGCTACGGCGTGCTGATGGCCGGCTGCGTCTGGCTGGAAGGCAAGCTGGATGCCCGCATCGAGCGCAAGAGCTGCTGCGACCTCGACAACCTGAAGAAGGAGGCAGAATAAGATGTTAGTCAAACTTGCTGCGATCTTCTTCAGCATGATCCTGGTGAACAACTACGTGCTGGTGAAGTTCTACGGTATCTGCCCGTTCCTGGGCGTTTCCAAGAAGCTGGATTCCTCCATTGGTATGTCCGGCGCTGTTATCTTTGTTATGCTGGTGGCAACGGCTGTCACCTTCCCCATCCAGATCTTCGTTCTGAACCCGGCTGACCTGGGCTACCTGCAGACCATCGTGTTCATCCTGGTCATTGCAGTGCTGGTGCAGTTCATCGAGATCTTCCTGAAGAAGTATGTTGTTGCACTGTACAATTCTCTGGGCGTTTACCTGCCCTGATCACCACCAACTGCTGCGTGCTGGCCGTGACCATTCTGGTTGTGGACGACTACGGCGCAGACGTTGCTACCCTTGGCTTTGCCGCTGCCTACATTGAGGCTCTGGTCTGTGCCGTGGGTGCAGGTGTCGGCTTTATGCTGGCCATGGTCATGTTCAGCGGCGTGCGCAAGCGTGTGGAAGCCTGCGATCCCCCGGCACCCTTCAAGGGCCTGCCCATCACCCTGATCGCAGCAGCCATCACCAGCCTGTCCTTTATGGGCTTCGGCGGTCTCGTCGAAAACCTGTTCAACGTGACGCTGTAAGGGAGGAACAGGATTATGAATATTGTATCTGCTGTGATCCTCTGTACCATCGTGGGCGCGATCGGTGCCGTTGTTCTGGTGCTGGCCGCAAAGTTCATGGCGGTTGAGGAAGACCCCCGTATTGAAGAAGTTTCTGCCTGCCTGGCCGGTGCAAACTGCGGCGGCTGTGGCTACGCTGGCTGTGCCGACTACGCAAAGGCCGTTGTTATGGACGGCGTTCCCTGCGACAAGTGCGCCCCCGGCGGCCCCAAGGCTGCTGCCGCCATTGCCAAGATCATGGGCGGTGAGGCAAGCGCTGTGGAGAAGAAGGCTGTGGTCCAGTGCCAGGGCAACTCCGAGCACTGCAAGCCCAGCTACGAGTACAAGGGCATCCAGACCTGTGCCGCTGCTGCCACCCTGTACGGCGGCCCCAAGACCTGTACCTTTGCCTGCATCGGCCTGGGCGACTGCACCAAGGTGTGTAAGTTCGATGCCATCCACATTGTGGACGGCGTGGCCAAGGTGGACAAGGACAAGTGCACCGGCTGTGGTGCCTGCGCCAACATCTGCCCCAAGCACGTCATTATGATCGACGCAGGCGGCCCCCGCAAGCCCGTGGTCATGTGCTCCAATCAGGATAAGGGTGCTGTGGCAAACAAGCTGTGCACCACCTCCTGCATTGCCTGCGGCATGTGCGAGCGCACCTGTAAGTTTGATGCCATCCACGTTGTGGACGGCGTGGCCCGCATCGACTACGACAAGTGCAAGGCTGCGGCATGTGCGCCCAGAAGTGCCCCAAGCACATCATCCTCTTCCCGCTGAAGGACGATCCGAATCCCCCCAAGCCCGTGGTGAAGCAGGCTCCGAAGCCCGCTGCCGCTCCTGCCGCTCCGGCAGAGCCCGCCGCAAAGGCTGAGGAGGCAAAGGCTCCCGAAGCCCCCAAGGCTGAGTAAGCGGAACCCATTGTAATAGGACAAAGCGCCCCCATTGCTCCTTTGAGTGATGGGGGGCGCTTTTTGGTGGCTCAACCCCCCAGTCGCCTGCGGCGACAGCCCCCGCTAGTAGGGGGGCCCTTGGCATTTCGTAAAGCCTGACCTCTTTGCCAAGGCCGCCCCTACTAGGGGCGGTGGCATCCCGAAGGGAAGACGGTGGGGTTATTTCCCCCGAAAATTTCAAAAAATCTCGAAAAAAAGTGAAAGGAATCTGCGTTTCATGTATTATAGAGAGTGGAACTGCGAAGATACAACACAAAACTGCGCGATATATCAATGCGGCGTGCGTGCGGATAAGTCAGACTGCTCTACTCCCCGCAATATATTACGGTGGTTCATAACGTGCTGTATATCGCAGAATATTTTGTCCGAAAAGGGGAAGGAAAATAAAATTTCACTATTGAAAATGCCGGGTGTACATGCTATAATTAATAATGGACGTATCTGGTAAAAATAACCTGCCAGGGGAAAGAACGACAAAAGTCGGATATCTTTTCCTCCGGCTTTGCCAAAAATACTATGATGCAGGGAGGGCTCCACTGTGCGGAAAAATCATCACGGAAAAAAAGATAGGCTAACGTGAAAAGAATGCGTAAAGTATCCCCCGGGCTTGTCTGCATCGTGCTGGGTGTGGTGCTCCTGCTGGCGGCTGGCGGCCTGTACGCCTACAACCGCTGCGAGGATGCCCACGCCGGTGCCGAGGCTCAGACCGTGGTGGCCGACCTTCAGCAGAAGGTGGAGACCCCGGAACGAGGCAGAGAGCGGCCCCTGGACCCGAGCCTCCCGGTCGGTGGAGATCGACGGCAACGAATATGTGGGCGAGATCTCCATCCCCGCCATCGGCATTGACCTGCCGGTGATGAGCGAGTGGAGCTACCCCCGCCTGAAGATCGCCCCCTGCCGCCAGTTCGGCTCTTCCCGCACCGATGATCTGGTCATTGCGGCGCACAACTACGAGAGCCATTTCGGCAAGCTGACCTCCCTCACAGCGGGGGACAGCGTCACCTTCACCGATATGGACGGCATCGTGAATGAGTACGTCGTGAATAAGGTCGAAGTGCTTGACCCCCACAGTGTGGAGGAAGTGGAACACAGCGGCTACGCCTGGTGCTGTACACCTGCACCTATGGCGGTAAGACCCGTGTCACCGTCTTCTGTGATCGTGCATCGTAAAAATCAAGGCTGAAAAACAAAAAGAAGCCCCGACATTCGTCGGGGCTTCTTTTTTACTATGTGGGAACTCCCTCCGTCATTGCTGACGCAATGCCACCTCCCTCTCAGAGAGAGGCTTTTCGCTGCCGTAAGGCTCCCTCCTAGAGGGAGCTGTCGCCGGAGGCGACTGAGGGAGTTACTGTTTTTTCCACCGCCGCATCACGCCCATGCCCAGCGCATAGGGGCCGGTGTGCACGGCAATGGTGCAGCCGATCTGCAGCAGGACCACATTGCACTCGCAGGTGGGGTACTTGGCGCGCAGGCGGCGCGGGTCTGCATCCAGAGCCGCTTGCCCTCGTCGGCATCGTAGCCGTAGCCCACCGTGATGCAGTAGTCATCGGGTGTGCCGTTGTGCTCGGCCAGATAGGTCATCAGCAGGTCGAGGGCCTTCTCAAAGCTCTTCTGGCGGCCGCGGGCCACGCCAGCGGAGAAGATCTCGCCCTCCTTGAACAGGATCATGGGCTTGATGCCCAGAATATTGGCAGCACGGCCTGTGACTTTGCCGATGCGCCCGCCCTTGATGAGGTAGTCCAGATTACCCACCGTGAAGAAGATCTGGTTGGTGATCTTCTCCGCTTCCAGCCAGGTCACGGCTTCGTCCAGCGTACAGCCTGCATCCCGCATGGCCACCGCGTTTTCCACCACGATGGATTCGGTCACGGTGGCGGCGGTGCTGTCAATGACCTCGATCTTAGCATCGGGGAAATCCTCCAGCACCAGCTCCCGGGCGTTGCGGGCACTGCCTACGCAGCCGCTCATCTTGCTGGTGAAACAGATACAGAGCACCGGGCGGCCCGCCTCGGCATGGGCCCGGAAGGCGGTCTCAAAATCCTCCAGCGAAGGCAGGCTGGTCTTGGGGTAGGCCGCGGGGTTATCTACCATGAACTGGTAGAAATCGCGCACGGCGATCTCCTTGCCTTCCTTGCGGTAGTGCTCACCGTCCAGCGAGACATAGAAGGGGATGATCTCAATATTCAGTGTTGCGGCCGTCTCAGGGGTCAGGTCACAGGCGCTGTCCGTGATGATATCAAACATAGTCACGCTTCCTTTTCAATGCGGCGGGTTCTGTGGCGCGGATCAGACGTTGTGATGGATGTAGGCCTCACGCTCGGCACCCACGGAGATGTAGGTGATCTTGCAGCCAATAGCCTTTTCCAGATACTCAACGTAATCGCGGGCTTCCTGGGGCAGATCCTCCCACTTGCGGGCGGCAGTGATATCGCAGTGCCAGCCGGGCAGATACTCCACCACGGGCTGTGCGGTGTCCAGAGCCATGCCCATGGGGAAGCGCTTGGTGATGGTGCCGTCGGTCAGCTTGTAGCCGGTGACCATGGGGATCTTCTCCATGTAGTCCAGCACGTCCAGCAGGGTCAGGGCAACCTCATCGCAGCCCTGGCAGAACACGCCGTAGTGGCTTGCCACCAGGTCGATGGGGCCAACGCGGCGGGGACGGCCGGTGGCTGCACCGTACTCGTGGCCAGCCTCACGCAGGGCGTGCTTCTCTTCCTCGGTCATGGCCAGCTCAGTGACAAAGGGGCCGTCGCCCACGCAGGAGGAGTAAGCCTTCATCACGCCGATGCTGTTGGTCAGCTTGTGGCCCGGGATGCCTGCGCCGATGGGGCGTAAGCGCCGATGACGTTGGAGGAGGTGGTGTAGGGGTAGATGCCGAAGTCGATGTCGCGCAGAGCGCCCAGCTGGGCCTCGAACAGCACCTTCTTGCCGGCGGCATCTGCGTCAGCCAGATACTGGCCCACGTCGCAGATGTAATCCTTGAAGATGGCGGCATACTTCTCCAGCCATGCCCACATCTCGTCCACGCTGATGGGGGCGGAGTGGTAGCTGCCCTCCATCACCAGGTTCTTGGAATCCACCATGGTCACCAGGCGCTTCTTCACGCTGTCGTCCAGGTGGAGCAGGTCGCCCATGCGCAGGGTCTTCTTCATGTACTTGTCACCGTAAGTGTAGGCGATGCCGCGCTTGGTGGAGCCGAACTGTGCGCCGGTCTTGGCCAGGCGGGCCTCTTCCAGGCCGTCCTGATCGACATGGTAGGCATGGTGATGGTGGCCCGGTCGGAGATCTTCAGGTTATCGGGGGTGATGGTGATGCCCTGCTCCCGCAGCTTGTTGATCTCGCCGTCCAGATGGTGCGGGTCGATGACCATACCGTTGCCCATCACGCAGACAACGTTGGGGCGCAGGATGCCGGAGGGCAGCAGGTTCAGCACGAACTTGCCGCGCTCGTTCTTCACGGTGTGGCCTGCGTTGTTGCCGCCCTGATACCGTGCAACGATGTCATACTCCTGGCTGATCAGATCGACCATGCGGCCCTTGCCTCATCGCCCCAGTTGATACCCGTAATTGCAGTAAGCATAATAAATGACCTCTTTATCATTTTTTCAAAAGACAGCCTTTTCCGTGCACCTTGCCCGGGATACGCCACCTTGGGAATCTGTACCGCCCGCGGAAATGTCCGCAACAATACAATTATAGTATAGCACGAAACGCGGAACAAAAAAAGAGGGAAGAAATACTTTTCTCTCAATTATCCACAGGGCGCTCCTCTTCGAGATGCTGCTTTAGTTCTTCTTCCCCAGCTTGTGGACAGTGCCATCCGGCTCTTTGATCGAGGTGTTGTTCAGCTGGGCGCGCAGGCTGGCCTTTACGTCCGCAACATACTCCTGCCGCAGGGCCTGCTGCTCTGCCTTTTCGGCATCGGTCAGGCCGGTGGTCTTGCTCTTTTTTGCCAGCTCGTTGATACGGGCAATCTTCTCGTTTGTCATCGCAGTTCTCCTATTAGATAAAATGTGATATAATATGACCGGGATGCCCCTTCCGGCAGCTGCGGCTCTTTTGGCGAGGCAGCAGGAGGGAGCTATTTGAATCAAAGCAAGTATAACAAAGGATGAAACCGATGTCAAAACAGTTGAATTTTGCACAGCAGATGGACGAAGTGTTGAAAACGCTGGGGCCGCAGCGGCCAAAGCTGCTGCTCCACGCCTGCTGCGGGCCCTGTTCCAGCGCCGTGCTGGAAAAGCTGTGCCGGTATTTTGAGATCACGGTGCTTTACTATAACCCCAACACCTGGCCTGCCGAAGAATACTACCGCCGGGGCGAGGAGCTGAAAAAGTTTGTGGCGCAGGCGCACCCGCTGGGGGTCACGGTCATCGAGGACCGCTACGATCCGCAGGAGTTCTACACGGCTGTGCAGGGGCTGGAAAACGAGCCGGAGCGGGGCGGGCGGTGCACCGTCTGCTACCGTTTGCGGATGCGCCGGGCGGCACAGTACGCAAAGGAGCACGGCTTTGATTGGTTCACCACCACGCTCTCCATCAGCCCCACAAGGATGCTGCCCGCATCAATCAAATCGGGCAGGAGCTTGAAGCCGAATTCGGCATCAGGCACCTGCCTCGGATTTCAAAAAGCAGAACGGCTACCTGCGCTCTCTCCAGCTCTCGGAGGAGTACGGGCTTTACCGTCAGGATTACTGTGGGTGTGAGTTCAGCGCAAAGGCGAGGGGGTGAACCTCTCAGCCGCCTGCTGCTTGCCTCTCCTACCAGGAGAGGCGGCATTGCAAAGCAATGACGGAGCGGTTTACTCCTCCCGCATTCTGGACACCAGAATTGCAAAGATGATCAGCCCACACAGGGCACGATGTTGGTTGCCATACCAACAGCAAGACCGGCGCTCTCAGCTACCTTGCCGATGACCCAGGCATCAGGATCGCGCCGCTGGATGCCACCGGCAGCATGATGCCCATGCTGGTCACGGTGGTCATTTTACCGGCGCTGGCCACGGCGGTGGGGTTCATACCGGCCATGGAGAAGGCAAAGGCGAACAGCAGCAGGATGGCAGGCAGCTGGCTGTGGGTCTGCATCATGGCAAAGTAGAAGGCAGTGCAGAAAACCGCCATAAACACCATGGCCTTGCGGGGCTGTTTGAGTGGGAACACAAAGGCGATGAGCAGGCGGCCGATCAGGGTGGCACCCCACATCACGGTGACGGTATAGGCCGCCAGCGTGCCTGCAATGATGCCGCTGTCCTTGAAGTAGGTGACCATCCAGCCCACAACGCTCTGCTCGGCGGCGTTCTGGCAGAACAGCAGGCCGGTGAGCAGCCAGAAGCGGGAGGAGCGCAAAAAGCTCCAATCGGTGACAGCTTCTTTGGCCTTGGCGCGGCCTGCCATGGGGGTGAACAGGTATACCAGCCAGAGCACCAGACCCAGCGCCGCCAGTGCCAGCACGGCCAGCGTGGTGCTGACCCTGGCAGCGGCAGAGATCAGAAAGGGGCAGAGCAGGGCACCGCAGGCGTAGCAGGCGTGCATGGTGTTCATGCCCCGGGTGCGGTCTGCAGAGTTGCCGCTGACAAGAATGGTGCAGGTGTTCAGGACACTGCCCTTGGCAATGCCACAATGAAGAAGGCCAGCGCCAGCAGAATGGGCAGGCCGGTCAGGCCCATCAGGCCGTAGCCCACCGCATAGCCGATGGTCAGAAGCAGGACGCTGGGCTTCATGCCCATTTTTCCCACCAGCGCACCGGCCAGCAGGCCCGCCAGCAGGTTGCCGATGCTCAGCAGGCTGAGCAGGGTGCCGGTCATGCCGTAGGCAAAGCCGTATTCCTCCTGCAGCAGGCTGACCACCACACCGCTGGAAATGGTGCAGATGCCGCTGAAAAAGAAGGTGACGAAGCCCGCGTTCCGCAGGCGGGTATTCCGTTGTTCCATAGGATTCTCCTTGCAGTATTCGGGGGCGCAGCGCCCGTAGTTGTTTTTATTAAAGCATATTCTGGTCAGAAAGCAAGGGATGTTGAGCCAGCAAAAGCAAAATCAGCGCCCAGTGGAAGCGCCCTGCCGTTTGGTGGGGCGCTTCTGTATTTTATTTTGCGTCTCCTATTGACAAAGATCGAATCGTGCGTTATGATATTGTACGGCATCAAACAGTTCTAAAGAAAACAATCCTGTTACAAACAATTCAAAAGGGAAACCATTATGCACGATGAAAGCAACAAACAGCCCTGCTGCAACCCCCCATGGGAGCCGCCGCAGGTCATCCCGGCACAGGTGCGCCGGGTGAACAACCTGATCTTCCGCAAGATCAACCAGTTCCACCGGGAGAACAACGTGGACAACGTGACCCCCATGCACGACTGGATCATGAGCTACCTCTACTGGCACAAAAATGAGGCCGTATACCAGCGCGATATCGAACGGGAGTTTTCCATCACACGCTCGACCGTGACGAACATCCTGCAGCTGATGGAGCGCAAGGCTACATCGAGCGCCAGAGCGTGCCGCAGGATGCCCGGCTCAAACGGCTGATCCTGACGGAAGAGGGGGGCCGCGTCCATGAAAAGACGATACTCTCCCTGCACCAGACCGATGAGTTTGTGGCCGGATTGCTGACGGAAGAGGAAAACGCAGAGCTTCTGCGGTTATTGAACAAGCTGCGCAAGGGGCTGGAATGACCCCTGCAAATAAACTTCAGGAGGATTACAACAGATGATCAAAAAACTTGTGTCACATCTGGGCGAGTACAAGCGCGCCGCGATCCTGACACCGATCCTATCTGCTCTGGAAGCCATCATGGATGTGCTGCTGCCCACCATCATGGCCTTTATCATTGACCAGGGCATTGAAAAGGGCGATATGAACGCCGTTATCAAGTACGGCCTGCTCACCTTCCTGGTGGCGGCCATTGCCCTGTTGCTGGGCGTGCTGGCCGGCAGGTTTGCCGCCACGGCATCCACCGGCTTTGCGGGCAACCTGCGCGATGCGATGTATGAGAATATCCAGCATTTCTCGTTCTCCAACATCGACAAGTATTCCACCGCCGGTCTGGTCACCCGCATGACCACCGACGTGACCAACCTGCAGAACGCTTTCCAGATGATCGAGCGTATGTGCGTGCGTGCTCCCGTCCATCTGGTCTTCGCGCTCATCATGGCCTCCATGATCAGCCGCTCGCTGACCATGGTGTTCCTGGTGGCGATCGTGTTCCTGGTGGCAGTGCTGGCAGGCATTATGTTCCCACCTTCGGCATCTTTGATAAGGTGTTCAAGAACTACGATAACCTGAACGCCTCCGTGCAGGAAAATGTCTCGGCCATCCGCGTGGTCAAGAGCTTTGTCCGGGAGCACTTTGAGAACGAGAAGTACACCAAGGCCTGCGAGAGCCTGTACAAGCAGTTCGTCCACGCCGAAAGCCGCCTGAGCTTCAACAATCCCGCCATGCTGGTCTCTGTATACGGCTGCAACATCGCCTGAGCTGGTTCGGCGCGCATTACGTCCTGAACGGTGCGATCACCACCGGCCAGCTGAACGCCCTGTTCGGTTACATTATGAACATCCTGATGGCTCTGATGATGCTGAGCATGGCCTTTGTGATGATCGCCATGTCCGCCGCTTCCGCCCGCCGTATCGTGGAGGTGCTGGACGAGACCACCGACCTGCCCGCCCCCAAGGCACCGGTGCAGCAGGTCAGGGATGGCGGCATCGAGTTCGAGCATGTTACCTTTAAGTATAAGCACGGCTCCGGCCAGCCTGTCCTGAACGATGTTACCTTCAGCATCCGGCCGGGCGAGACGCTGGGCATCATCGGCGGCACCGGCAGTGCAAAATCCAGCCTGGTGCAGCTGATCCCCCGCCTGTATGATGCCGAGACCGGTTCTGTCAAGGTGGGCGGCGTGGACGTTAAGGATTACAGCCTGGATGTCCTCCGCCGGGAGTCTCCATGGTGCTGCAGAAGAACGTTCTGTTCAGCGGCACCATCCTCGACAACCTGCGCTGGGGCGATGAGAACGCCAGCGAGGAAGAGTGCATCCGGGTGGCCAGGCTGGCCTGCGCCGATGAGTTCATCGAGCGCTTCCCCGACAAGTACAATACCTGGATCGAGCAGGGCGGCTCCAACGTGTCCGGCGGCCAGAAGCAGCGCCTGACCATTGCCCGTGCGCTGCTGCGCAAGCCCAAGGTGCTGATCCTGGACGACAGCACCAGCGCCGTGGATACCGCCACCGATGCCAAGATCCGCAAGGCCTTCCGGGAGGAGATCCCCGGCACCACCAAGATCATCATTGCACAGCGCATCTCCTCCGTGCAGGATGCAGACCGCATCCTGGTGCTGGACAACGGCCAGATCAACGGCCTGGGCACCCACGAAGAGCTGCTCAAGACAAACAAGATCTATCAGGAAGTTTACAACAGCCAGACCCAGGGCGGCGGCGATTTTGACAAGCAGGGAGGTGAGCAGTAATGGCACAGGTGAAAGAAGTGAAGGGCCCCGGCCCCCGTAGGATGGGCGGCCCCAAGCCGAAGGTTGAGAATCCGGGCAAGCTGCTCAAGCGGATCATGGATGAGGTGTTCAAGCACTATCTGCCCCACTGCATCCTTGTGCTGGTCTGCATCATCGTCAGCGCGCTGGCAAACGTGCAGGCAAGCCTCTTCCTCAAGACCCTGATCGATGATTACATCGTCCCCATGACCAGGCAGGCCACGCCGGACTTCGGCCCGCTGGCAGGTGCACTGGTGCGCATCGGCTGCATCTACGCCATCGGCGTGCTGGCCGCATGGCTCAACGCCCGCATCATGGTCAACGTGACCCAGGGCACCCTGCGCAACCTGCGCGTCCAGCTTTTCACCCACATGGAAAGCCTGCCCATCCGGTATTTTGACTCCCACCCCCACGGCGATATCATGTCGGTGTACACCAACGATGTGGACACCCTGCGCCAGATGATCAGCAGAGCATTCCTCAGCTGGTGTCCAGTGCCATCACCATCGTGTCCGTGTTCACCAGCATGTGCCTGATGAGCTGGCAGCTCACCATTGTCACCATGCTGATGGTGGCCCTGATGCTGTTCTGCTCCAAGAAGATCACTGCCATGAGCGGCAAGTACTTTGTGGCACAGCAGAAGGATCTGGCAAGGTGAACGGCTACATCGAAGAGATGATGGAGGGCCAGAAGGTCGTCAAGGTGTTCACCCACGAGCAAAAGGCTCTGGATGGCTTCCGGCAGCTGAACGATAAGCTGAAGGAAAGCGCCAAGCAGGCCAACAGCTACGCCAACATCATCATGCCCGTTACCGCACAGCTGGGCAATATCAGCTATGCAGTCTGTGCTCTGGCAGGCGCGGCCATGGCCGTTGGAAATGTCGGCGGCATGACCCTGGGCACCGTGATGGCCTTCCTGAGCCTGAACAAGAGCTTCAATATGCCCATCAGCCAGGTGTCCATGCAGGCCAACAGCGTGATCATGGCACTGGCCGGTGCAGAGCGTATCTTCAAGATGATGGACGAGACCAGCGAGGCCGACGAGGCTATGTCACCCTGGTCAACGTCAAGTATGGCAAGGATGACGAGCTGGTGGAGACCACCGAGCGCACCGGCATCTGGGCCTGGAAGCATCCCCACCACGACGGCACCACCACCTACCACAAGCTGGCGGGCGACATCACCTTTACCGATGTCGATTTTGGCTATGTGCCGGAAAAGACCGTTCTGCACGGGATCAACCTCTATGGCCGCCCGGGCCAGAAGATCGCCTTTGTCGGCTCCACCGGTGCCGGCAAAACGACCATCACCAACCTGATCAACCGCTTCTACGATATCGCAGACGGCAAGATCCGGTATGATGGCATCAACATCCGCAAGATCAAAAAGGACGACCTGCGCCGCTCTCTGGGCATCGTTCTGCAGGATACCCACCTGTTCACCGGCACGGTCATGGAGAACATCCGCTATGGTCGCCTGGATGCCACCGATGAGGAGTGCATTGCCGCCGCAAAGCTGGCCAATGCCGATGGCTTTGTCAAGCGTCTGCCCGATGGCTACAACACCATGTTGACCAACGACGGTGCAAACCTGTCGCAGGGGCAGCGCCAGCTGCTGGCCATTGCCCGCGCCGCGTTGCCGATCCCCCGGTGCTGATCCTGGATGAGGCGACCTCCTCCATTGATACCCGCACCGAGGCACTGGTCCAGCGGGGCATGGACGGCCTGATGTATGGCCGCACCAGCTTTGTCATTGCCCACCGTCTGTCTACCGTCCGCAATGCAGACTGCATCGTGGTTCTGGAGCAGGGCCGCATCATCGAGCGCGGCAGCCACGACGAGCTGATCGCCAAGAAGGGCAAGTATTACCAGCTCTACACCGGTAATCTGGCTGAAAATTAAAGAAAAATCGTAAAAAACGGAGCCGCTGTACAAAATGATGTGCAGCGGCTCCGTTTATTTTCAATTTGTTCAAATTCCTCACAAAGAAACTCCATTTTTATCCTGTACAATAAGGGTGCAGTCAGGGAGGAACAGAAAAACATCCTCCCAAGATGCCATGCAGGCAATGAAAACCGCGCATCTCCGGCAGAAACCGGGCGGCGCGGCCCCTTTAAAAAACACTGTCCCCTGCTGATGCGAGGCAATAGCCAAGGCGGCGGACAGACTACCAACCATCTCCTGACAGCCGCAAATGTTTGGGAGTTCTCATACACAGCCAGCGCCGCTTTCTCCTCCTTTCCACGGCGCTGGCTGTTTTTGTTTGGTTCCCGCCGCCATCTCAGCGGCAGGGGACTATCCGATCAGCGCGTTCAGCTCAAATTCCTTTAATCTGGGCAGAGAGGAGACAGGAAGCATCATTTTCTCCATCCGATACAAGACCAGAGCGGGGCTCTGGTCTTTTTTTGCGGCAGAAGCCATAACGCTGCGTGTAAAGGCGAGAATCCTGTCCTTTTTGTAGAAAAAGATCAGTTGCACATGGCCGGTGAACAGGGCAAACAGGGCTGTGCGCAGCTCCCGGGAGCCGAAGAGGAGGAGCAGGTCGCTCTCCTCTAAAAAGAGAACGTCTGCCCGGTCAAGAAACTGCAGGGCGGTCTGGCACAGGGCCTCCCGCTGCGGCCAGTAGGGCGCGGCCTGCGCCAGCCGGGGAAGATAGCAGCAGAGCGCCCCGGCA
>ENA-OQAZ01000425-OQAZ01000425.1-human-gut-metagenome-genome-assembly--contig:-NODE-425-length-23806-cov-2.615693_pt1 | contig 23806 bp, 25 predicted proteins | sample MGYA00242737_ERZ504531 | MGnify/ENA primary metagenome ERZ504531 (study PRJEB26092, sample SAMD00036244) | human gut metagenome | host: Homo sapiens | study: EMG produced TPA metagenomics assembly of... | reverse complement strand
ATAGGTGCAGAGCCTCTTCCAGTACTTCCGGCAGCATACGATCCGCATCATCAAAGAAAGGTTCCACTTGATGAACTTGGTCCTTGGATTGACGATGCACTTGATCTTATTGAGTTTGCAAATGGCGATGAGACAACTGTTTGGGGAAAGAAGCGTGCCGATATGGGTCATCCAAAGCCATTTGGATTACATTATCTGGCAATTGGAAATGAGGAGGTTGGCGAGGGCTTTACAGAGCGCTATCCATATTTTCATAAGGCAATCCGTGAAAAATATCCTGATATTAAGCTGATTGGTTCAGCAAGTCCATTTGCCGCAGGCGGTGAGTATGAGCGCGGATGGGCAAGTGCAAGAGAATGCGGCTGTGATCTGATCGATGAGCATTACTATATGAATACCGACTGGATGATAGCAAATGTAGATCGCTATGATAATTTCCTATCATCTGATCCCAAGGTATTTTTGGGCGAGTATGCATCATGGGGCAATCAGTGGGAGAATGGTCTTTTTGAGGCTGCTTTTATGACAGGACTTGAGAAAAATGTGCATGCAGTTGGACTGGCATGCTATGCGCCGATGTTTGCAAATGTGGACTATGTAAATTGGCGTCCTGATATGATATGGTTTGATAATCATCAGGTATATGGCTCTGTTAATTATTATGTTCAGAGTATGTTTATGCGCCATCAGGGAACTCATCGCTTAGATTTTACTGTTACAGAGCCAGAACTTGAGCAGACAGCACGCCTTTTGGCAGAACAAAAAATCCGCGAAAGCGCAAAGACTATAAGCGGTCCAATTCGTGTGTTAGTCAACGAGGGACAGGGTGTGTTCTTTGAGGTGACAGTGAAAAATCATGATACAGGAAAGCTGCATCGTTTTACAGACTGTGTGTGCGGAACTGAGAGTGAAAATCGTGCTGCTTCCTATGAAAATGCAGTCGAGACTGGTGTAATTCCAAAGGATTGGACAAATTATACGCTTACCATGAAGGCAAAAGAGACAGAGGGCAAAAAGGGATTTCTTGTTTATCTTGGAGAAGAATCTGATCATATGCTCTGGACGCTTGGCGGCTGGCAGAATCTGGATATAAGCATGGAGCATTTTAAAAACGGCAGGGGAGCATGCTTAAGTGAGGCAATGTTCTCGGCAGAGAAGGATCATGAGTATGAGCTGATGCTTGTTGTAAAGGATCGCACGATGAAGATATATGTGGATGGCGAGGAATACCTTGATACAATTGACAAGATTCCTGTGCCAAAGCCACTGTATGTATCTGCAGCGCTTGATGAGGCAACTGGTGATGTGATTGTAAAGGCGGTAAACATTACTGGAAATTCAAAGACAGCGCAGCTTGCACTTGATGGTGTAAATGGTACACATAACGTGCTTGTAGAGAAGATGGCTGCAGCATTGTCTGATGAAAATACAATGGAAAATAAAAAATGTGTCGTTCCGGCTGTGAGCGAGGAAACTATTCCAGACGGCACATTTACGCGCACGTTTGAGCCATATTCATTGACCATTCTTAGAATCCGCCAATAATAAAAACAGACGTTGTGCAGGAAAGGTTTTGCAATGTTATACATGATTAATCATGGTGCCGTCTCCTACGGGGCGAACACCATCTTAACGAATATTAATTTTGAAATCAACGCCGGACAGAAAATTGCCGTCGTTGGAAGAAACGGCTGCGGAAAGACAACTCTTTTAAAGCTGATTGAGGGTGAGGTTGCACTTGAGAAGCGAGACAGCGATGAGGATATTTATATCGCAAAGAGCGGAAATCCGGTGATCGGTTATTTAAAGCAGATCGCGTTTGCAGATGAGACAATTTCTATGGAGAATGAGGTGCGAAAGGTGTTTGAGCCGTACCGCGAAAAGCAGCGTGAGCTAGAAGCACAGCGCCAGATCATGGAATCAGATCCATCTGAGTTAAATATCAGAATCTATACCCAGATGCAGGAGCAGTTTACTGATATGGGCGGCTATTACTATGAAAAAGAGTATGAGACAATGCTTCGCAAATTTGGTTTTACTGAAGCTGACAAGAAAAAGCCGCTTAGAGAATTTTCAGGTGGACAGCAGACAAAGCTTGGATTTATCAAGATGCTTCTTTCAAAGCCGGATATTCTTCTTTTGGATGAGCCGACTAACCACCTTGATATCGAGACAATTGAATGGCTTGAGAATTATTTAAAGGCGTATAATAGGGCTGTTGTTATCGTATCTCATGATAGATTATTTTTGGATCGTATTGTCGATACAGTATATGAGATTGAGTATGGAATCACACATCGCTACAGTGGAAATTATACCTCCTTTGTGGAGCAGAAAAAAGCAGCCTGGGATAAGCAGGAAAAGGATTATCAGGCACAGCAAAAGGAAATTGCGCGTCTGATGGAGATTGTAGAAAAATTTAAAAATAAGCCTACAAAGGTTGCAATGACACGCTCAAAGCTAAAACAGATTGAGCATATGGAAAAGATTGCACCGCCGCAGCGCTATGATCTAAAGGCATTTCATGCTAATTTCCAGCCTGAGGTTGAGACAGGAAAGGAAGTATTTACTGCCAGAAATCTTCAGATTGGATATGACCGTGTTCTTTCAGAGGTGAATCTTACACTTGAGAGAGGTCAAAAGCTTGGTATTGTTGGAGGAAATGGCCTTGGTAAATCTACGTTTTTAAAGACAATGATGGGGATGATTCAGCCTCTTGGCGGCGAGTATCAGTATGGCATTCGTGTGCAGATTGGATATTTCGATCAGCAGATGGCACATTATACTAGTGATGCTACTGTCATGGATGACTACTGGGCAGAATATCCGAACCTGACGCAGACAGAGGTGCGAAATGCTCTTGGTGCATTCCTTTTTACTGGTGATGATGTGTTTAAGCAGGTCAGCATGCTTTCCGGAGGAGAGCGCGTGAGACTGGCACTTTGTAAAATCTTAAAGAAAAAACCAAATCTTTTGATCCTCGATGAGCCGACAAACCATATGGATATTGTCGGAAAAGAAGCACTAGAGCAGATGCTAAAGGGCTATCAGGGAACACTTGTATTCGTATCCCATGACCGTTATTTTGTTCGACAGGTGGCAGATAAGATTTTAAGCTTTGACGGCGGTGTAACGACATATTATCCGTTTGGCTATGAGCAGTACGAGGAGGCGACAGCAGATAAGGACGATCAGGTAAGCTTTGGCAAATATGCAGCCGTTTCACCGGCAGCAAAGCTTGCTATAGAGCAGGAAAAAAATAAGACAGCTGCATCTGCGTCACCAAAGACTCTTTATGCTAATCCAGGAAAGGAGCGCTCACGTTTATCTGCAAAGGTCAAAAAGGCCGAGGCAGCAGTTGAAGCTTGTGAGGAGGTACTTTCAAAGCTGCAGGACGAATTAAATGATCCTGCAATTGCAGCAAGCTACAGTAAGCTGCAGGAGGCACAAAAGAAGGTCGACGCTAAAGAAGAGGAGCTCAATGGACTGATGGAAGTATGGGAGCAGGCTAGTGCCGAGCTCGATGCATTCGAGGAGTCTCTGAAGGGGTAAGATGTACCGTCTGTAGATATCTCACAGACTGTAACATAAATAGGCTGTCGAAAAATTCGATGGCGAAAAAAGAAGGGAAGGTACTTGGTATGAGTGAACAATCACAAGGAACCAAGGGAATTCGGGACGCCAGAACGCTCGGAATCCCGAAAATGCTGCTGCTTGGAATACAGCACATGTTTGCAATGTTTGGAGCAACGATTCTTGTTCCGATCCTGACAAATGTTTATTTTGAGGGAGAGGGACTTTCAGTTCAGGTAACGCTGATCTGTGCAGGTCTTGGAACGCTGTTTTTCCATCTGTGCTCCAAAATGAAGGTTCCTGCATTTTTAGGTTCGTCATTTGCATTTTTAGGTGGATTTTCAGCTGTTGCAGCGCTTGATACAGGCATTTTTGCTGACATGACAATGGGCGAGAAGCTTCCGTATGCGTGTGGAGGAATTGTTGTTGCAGGACTTTTATATTTAATTCTGGCACTGATCGTAAAGATTGTCGGTGTCAAGAAGGTAATGCGCTTTTTGCCGCCTGTTGTGACAGGACCAATGATCATTTAATTGGTCTTTCACTGGCAGGAAGTGCTGTTACTAACGCATCACAGAATTGGCTTTTAGCAATTGTTGCACTTGCAATTATTATTATCGCAAACATTTGGGGCAAGGGTATGATTAAGATTATCCCAATTCTTCTTGGTGTAGTTGGATCTTACATTTTTGCATTAATCTTAAATGCATTTGGTGTGAAAGAATCCAGATGGCTCTGCAATCCTTACTTTCACTGAGGTATCTAAGGCTTCATGGGTAGGTCTGCCGCCATTTCAGTTATGCAAATTTGACCTGACTGCTATTCTTGTAATGGCACCTATTGCAATTGCATCAATGATGGAGCATATCGGTGATATGTCTGCTATTTCTGCAACTGTTGGAGAAAACTTTATCGAAGATCCGGGTCTGCACCGCACTCTTGTAGGTGATGGTCTTGCAACGTCTCTGTCTGCACTTGTTGGAGGTCCGGCTAACACAACCTATGGTGAGAACACTGGTGTACTGGAGCTTTCAAAGGTATATGATCCGCGCGTTATCCGTATTGCAGCTATTTTTGCAGTAATCTTAAGCTTTATCCCGAAGGTATCAGAGATTATTGCATCTATCCCGTCTGCGATTATCGGTGGAGTTTCATTTATGCTGTATGGTATGATTTCTGCAATAGGTGTCAGAAATGTTGTTGAAAATAAAGTAGACCTTACAAAGTCAAGAAATTTGATTATTGCCGCTGTTATTCTGGTAAGCGGACTGGGATTTTCAAGTGGACTTACATTTACAATCGCTGGAGCTTCCATTACGCTGACAGGGCTTGCAATTGCTGCAATCGCAGGTATTGTGATGAATGCAATTCTTCCAGGCAACGATTACGAGTTCGGAACCAATGAGAAAGGTGACGAGAACCGCGGTATTCATGCATAAGGAGTCTTTTTAATTGTTCTTAATGAAATCTTAATCCGTTACCGCATTGAGTCTTAATTAGTAAAACAATATAATAAAAAGCAAACATGAAACAGGAGGAAATGAGAATGCAATATTATATATATTCACTGGTTTGTTTTTTATTGCCGGGAACGGTATGGCTGATTTGGAATAAAGGAATGATAGCAGATAAAGCGTACAAGGTACGACATATTATCTGGATTTATATTTATCTGTTTTACGGGTATCTTGCAGTGCAGGAAGCCGCAGGAATTGGAACAATTTGGGATTTGATTGCTTATGGCAAGCTGGATAACAGTATTAATCTGATTCCATTTTCTTCCGAAGGTGCAATGACATATATCTTAAATATTATTATGTTTATGCCGCTTGGATTTTTATTGCCGCTTATTTGGGAAAATTTCAGAAATGCAAAAAAAGTAGTATTGATGGGATTTTTGATGTCATTGGCAATAGAAATCTGTCAGCTATTCAATATAAGGACAACAGACATTGATGATTTACTGATGAATACACTGGGAGCTTTGGTTGGATATTGCTGTTGGAAGGTATTTTCACTTATATTTCGCAATGCTGGAACAAAGTGTGTGGAAATGAAGAAAAGCGAACCTGTAATTTATATGTTTGGAGGAATTCTGGGCGTGTTTCTTCTGTATAACTGGAGAGTATTTGATTAACAATGGTAAAAAAAATGTCAATCAGAATATTCGAAAAAAGATGTAGTCGAAGAATCAATGTTTTTGGCTGGATTGATAGCACCATGTTTTTATATTATAAGTTGCACTTTTTCGAAATCCTTAGTATAATAGGTTATAGACAATATATTATCTAAAATATTGAATAAAAAACAATTTTAGATAATATATTATCTTAAAAGGAGGCTATAATATGAGTGCTTTACAATGGGAAACCGTTGAGGAACTTGACCAAAAGTTAGCAAATCGAGTGAAAATAATTCGCAAACGCCGTTCTATTTCGCAACAGAAATTGGCGGTAATGTCGAATGTCAGCTATGGATCAATTAAGCGTTTTGAATCTACAGGTCAAATTTCTTTGTATTCACTTACCAAAATTGCAATGGCTCTTCATATTGAAGATGATCTCAGAAATTTATTTACGCAGGTTCCATATCGCAATTTGCAGGAGGTTATCAATGAACAAAAACAACGTGATTCAGGTATTCTTTGAAAAACAACTTGTAGGCCAATTGACGATGCATGGACATAATACAGCATTTGAATACGATGAAGATTGGTTGAACAATGGCTTTCCAATTAGCCCTTTTTCGCTACCACTAGAAAAGCAAATCTTTGTACCTTCGAAACCTTACTTTGGTGGATTGTTTGGCGTTTTTGCAGATAGTCTTCCAGATGCGTGGGGACGTCTCTTGTTAGATCGAATGTTAAAAAAATATAAGAAAAATCCAGATGATGTCACTGTGTTAGATCGACTTGCTATTATTGGGGATTCGGGAATGGGTGCATTGAGATACCACCCCAAAATTAGCTTTCCAGAAGAATATTTTACGGATAATTTGGATGAACTTGCCGCTCAGTGTCACAAAATATTAAATATGGAATATTCTGAAAAACTAGATGAATTATATCGACTGGGTGGCACAAGTGGTGGTGCAAGACCAAAGATCATGACAAAGATAGACGGAGAACCTTGGATCATCAAATTTCCTGCTCATGTTGATGGAAAAAATGCTGGAAAGATGGAATATGATTATGCGGTATGCGCCAAAGAATGTCAAATTGTTATGAGCGATTTTAAGCTTTTCCATTCCGATAGCTGTCTTGGGTATTTTGGCACTAAGCGATTTGATCGTGTGAGAGATACGAATGGTATGAAGCGAGTGCATATGTTGACAGCTGCGGCTATATTGGAATTGGATTTTCAACAGCCGAGTCTGGATTATCATAGTTTAATGAAGCTCACGAAAATCCTTACTCGGAATAATTCTTTTGATATTGAAAATTTGTATCGCAGAATGTGTTTTAACGTGTATGCACACAATCGTGATGATCATTCGAAAAATTTTTCTTACTTGTACGATTCTAGTACGGATTCTTGGCGATTAAGTCCTGCTTATGATTTAACGTTTAGCAGCACTTATTATGGAGAACATACAACTACAATTGATGGAAATGGACGAAATCCAGGGAAAGAGGAGCTTATTCGCGTAGGAACAATGGCTGGTCTTTCAAAAAGTGTTTGTAGCGATATTGCCAGGAAGTAAATTAAAGAAATTGTAACAGAAATGTTGGGATGCTATTTAGCTAAGGCTATATGGAAAAATGAAAAGTTTGCTCATCAGAGCTGACGAAGTTGTGAAACCGATTGACAAAAGCCATACTTTCGCCATATAATAAAGTAAGCTGCCGTTTTATGCGGCAGCTTATTTTGGTAGAGATAAAAGTGCAGGATAATTGATAGAATACCAGAGTTGTATCATCATGGAGCAATTCGTGGGTATCAGTGAGGAATAAAGTAGATGGAGATTATTGCAAAGATACAGACCGATTTTCCTACGAAATTCGGGATTCCCAGACAGAGCGGACTTGTAGAGTCCTTAAAGGGTGTTATTACATTTGAGCCGAAGTACCGCAATCCTCAAGGTGTGTACGGATTGGACGGGTACAGCTACATCTGGCTTTTGTGGTCATTTAGTGAGAATCACAGAGAAGGCTGGTCGGCTACCGTAAAGCCACCGAGACTTGGCGGCAACAAGAGAATGGGAGTTTTTGCAACGAGATCTCCGTTTCGTCCAAACGATATTGGTCTTTCCTGTGTAAAATTAGAGCGAGTTGTCCTCGATGAGAAGAATGGACCGATGCTCTATGTAGCAGGCGTCGATCTGATGGATCAGACACCAATCTACGATATCAAGCCGTATATCCCATTTACGGACAGTCACCCAGACGCAAAGGGCGGCTTTTCTGATGCAGTGAAGGATTATGAGCTTGAAGTTTCATTCCCAGCTCATCTTCTGGCACATTTTCCAGAGGAGAAGAGGGAGGCAGTGATCTATGTGTTAAAGCAGGATCCACGCCCAGCCTACCAGCGTGATGAGACAAGACGTTACGGCGTAGACTTCGCTGGATTTGACGTGCGTTTCCACGTAAAAGGGCAGGTGCTTACCGTGTGCGAGTTAGAGGAGCGCGCAAGCGGTATGATTTTTCGCTGAGCGACAAAAGTAAAAAATCGAATGGAGTTAAAGTATTATGAAGAACCAGAGTGAAAACAAGGTATATACATTGGCAGAGGTGCTTGGAAAGCACACCATTGCAGAGTTAAAGCAGATGACACAGGTACTTGAGGTAAAAGTATTATCCAAGGCGAAGAAGCAGGAAATTATCGATGCTTTGTCTGCAAAGCTGTTAGATAAGGAGCTTCTTACTGCATGGCTTCTTGCAGCAGGAAAGCAGGAGATTGAGGAATTAGAGCTTGCAATGGCAGAAGACGTTGTTATTGCAGAGGAGTCTGGCCGCTTCTACTATTGGAGAAATCTTCCAGTTGTATTTGTAACAGGTGATGGTGTTGTTGTAGTACCATCTGAAACTGCTGCAGTATATAATGAGATTAAATCAGATAGTGAGTATGCAGCAAAGAGAGCACGCATTGATGTGATGGATGAGTATCTGATGTCATGTGTAAACCTGTATCGTGCAATTGATATCACAACATTCTTGTCTATCTTAAATGGTCAGACAGGAATGAATGCAAAAAGACCAGAGCTTGAGAGCTGGTTAAAGGATCGTGAAGCAGTTCGCGGACAGCAGATGTACTTTTTTGAGGGCGGCTATATTTTAAGCGAAGAGTATCGCACAAAGAAGGAAGGCGAGGTTGTTGATTATCATCAGCTTTTAGAGCGTCAGGGTGCAATGAGCTATTACATTCCGGCAAAGAGCGAACTGCTTCGCTATGCAGATCCGTACTATGTAGAAAAGACACCATCTTACGCTGCATTCTGCCGTTTCATTCAGGTTCGTCTTGGCCGTCCGGAAAACGAGGCAGCAGTGATCGGTTCTCATATCCAATTAATCATGCGCCATGGTGCAATGCCAAAAGACATCTTTGCTGAGATGGAGCGCTTTGGACTAACAGAGGAAAATGAGGAGCTGATGAGCGATTTCATCACAGTTATGATGGATATGTATAATAATACAAGAATGCCAGAGACAAGAGGCTTTACAACCGTAGAGGCACAGAAGCAGATCCATCACGTCAGAAGAAGATTGCAAACGCTTCAGAGATTGTAACTTCTTCTATGCCAATCGTAAAAAACCGCATCGGCGGAAAGAAGATCTATCCAAATGATCTTTGTCCGTGCGGAAGCGGCAAGAAATATAAGAAGTGCTGCGGAAGAGTAAATAAATAATTAACTACCGGGCAACATAAAAGAAAGGCAGGTTTAATATGAGCTTACATTACCAATATGCGGATATGCATTGTGACACATTGCTTCACGGCTTGGGAAAAGGCGTAAATGACATATATGACATGCCAGATGCCATGCTGGACATCAAAAGAATGGCAGAGGCAAATGTGCTGTGCCAGTTCTTTGCTGTATTTTTCCACCACGTCCAGAAATGCTCACACCACAGGAGCGCGAAAAACGATTAAAGGCGGGTCGTCCAGAGATGCCGCCGGATGAGGAATTGTTTTCAAAGGCTGTCAGTCTGATGAAGGATTCCTTTGCGGCTCACAAGGATGTTATTCGTCAGGCATATTGTTTTGACGACGTGATGAAAAATAAGGAGCAGGGCCTGATCTCTGGTGTGCTTACAGTTGAGGATGGCCGTATGGTAAACGGCAGTTTTGACCGTCTTGAACAGTTGGCAAAGACTGGTGTACGCGCAATTGCGCTTACATGGAACTTTGAAAACTGTTTTGGTGCGCCAAACTCGCGTGATCCAAAGATTATGTCTAAGGGTCTTAGCGCATTTGGTAAGGAAGCCATAGAAGCCATGAATGAGCTTGGCATTTTGGTAGATGTATCTCATCTGTCAGACGGAGGCTTTTATGATGTCGCAAAGATTTCAAAAAAGCCATTTGTTGCAACTCATTCAGACTGCCGCGCACTTGCAGCGCATCCAAGAAATTTGACGGATGATATGATCCGTCTGCTTGCCCAAAAAGGCGGCGTTTCAGGAATTAATTTTGCACCGGCATTTCTGGATGATACGCAGGGAAACAATACAAGCCGCATAAGCGATATGGTGCGTCATGTAAAACACTTTATCGAAATTGGCGGAGAGGACTGCGTTGGCATTGGCACCGATTTCGATGGTATCGGGGGAAATCTCGAGGTCGGAGAGCCAGGACAGCTTACATTTTTATTTGAAGCGCTTGAAAAAGCAGGAATCACACCGCGCCAGATTGACAAGATTGCATCAGGCAACGTGCTTCGCGTAATGAAAGAAACGATGCGCCCAAGATTTGAGTAAGCTGTAGGCAAAAAACATGAGGGGCTTTTGAGTAAAAAAGCAGGGAATGTGCAAATTGGGATTATTTGAGGAAAAAAGAGAAAGAATGGAGAGACAAAAAGATGAGCATGAAGTATGATTTTACAACAATTTTAAACCGCGAAGGAACAGGAGCAATTGCAGTCAGCAAGATTCCTTTTGACAACGCCGAAATTAAAGAAGGTTTTTCTAAGATTCCGATGTGGGTTGCAGATATGAATTATGCAACAGCACCGAGCGTTATTGAGGCAATACAGAATCGTCTGGCACATCCGGTTTTCGGCTATTTTGATATCAAGGATGCTTATAGTGAATCTATTATAGAGTGGCAGAAAACTAGAAATGGTGTAACAGATATTCCAAAGGAAGCTATTGACTATGAAAATGGTGTGCTTGGCGGTGTGTCTTCTGTATTGCAGGCATTTACAGCACCAGGTGAGGCAATTCTTCTTCATTCACCAGCATACATTGGATTTATCGGAACCATCACTAACATGGGACGAAAGATCGTTTACAGTCCATTAAAGAAGGACGAGCAGGGTGTATGGCGCATGGATTATGAGGATATGGATAAGAAGCTTAAGGAAAATCATATTCATCTGGCAATCTTTTGCACTCCTCACAACCCGTGTGGCCGTGTATGGGAGCGTGAAGAGATTGAGAAGGCAATGGAAGTTTATGAAAAGAATAAGTGTCTTGTCATTTCAGATGAGATCTGGTCTGATCTGACCTTAGAGGGTCATAAGCATATCCCGACACAAAGCGTGAATGATTATGCTCATGAACATACCTTTGCTTTCTACGCGCCGTCAAAGACATTTAATCTGGCAGGTCTTGTAGGATCCTACCACATTGTATATAATAGCTATCTGCGTGACCGTTTGATGGAAGCAGAAAAGTGCAGTCATTACAATAGTGCAAATGTTCTTTCTATCAGTGCACTGATGGGTGCTTATACAAAGGAAGGTGCTGAGTGGGTTGATGAACTTCGCGAAGTTCTGACACAAAACGTTGATTATGCATATACATATATCACAACACATTTTGAGGGTGTTTCTGTGGCAAAGGCACAGGGAACCTACATGCTATATTTGGACTGCAGCGGCTGGCTTAAGGAACATCCTGAGATGACTATGGATGATTTGATCCGTGCCGGAATTGCAGTTGGCGTTGTATGGCAGGACGGAAGACCGTTTATGAATCCAAATACGATCCGTATGAATCTTGCAGTTCCGCATGCGTTAGTAAAGGAAGCAATGGATCGTCTGGATAAATATGTATTTAACGCAAAGTAAGATATTTTAATTAGAGAGGATTAGCTGTCAAGAGGCAGCAAAAAAGGTTATTAGAATGGAAGCAATTCGATACGAGAATTCTGAAATTGATGAGAGGATTATCCGCGCCGTAACAGAGATCGGATATGAGGAGATGACACCAATTCAGCAGTCTGCTATTCCGGCACTGCTTGAAGGACGTGACATCATTGGACAGGCACAGACCGGAACTGGAAAAACAGCGGCATTTGGTATTCCGCTTGTTCAGATGATCGACCGGAAGATGAGCGCGTGCAGGCAATCGTGCTTTGCCCGACCAGAGAACTGGCCATCCAGGCAGCAGATGAGCTGCGCCGCTACGCAAAATATCTGCCGGGTGTAAAAGTGCTTCCGGTGTACGGAGGACAGGATATTGAAAAACAGATCCGTTCTCTTCGCGGAAAGGTGTCAATTGTTGTTGGAACACCGGGAAGAGTTATGGATCATATGAGAAGACATACGTTAAAGCTTGAGGGCATCCGCATGGTTGTGCTGGATGAAGCTGACGAGATGTTAAATATGGGCTTTGTAGAGGATATTGAGACTATCCTTGCAGGTGTACCAGAGAATCATCAGACGCATTGTTTTCAGCAACAATGCCGGATGAGATTCTTCGTATCACTGGCCGTTACCAGAAGGATGCACAGATGATTCAGATCGAGAGAAAGGAACTGACTATTCCGCTTGTCAAGCAGTACTATTATGAGGTACAAAGACAGAACAAGGAAGAGGTAGTATGCCGTTTGCTTGATTATTACAATCCAAAGCGTTCTTTGATTTTCTGTAACACAAAGCATATGGCAGATGTGCTTTGCGAGAACTTAAAGGGAAGAGGCTATTTTGCTGATGCACTTCATGGCGATTTAAGCCAGATGATGCGCGATAAGGTTATGAACAGCTTTAGAAATGGCACGACAGAAATTCTTATTGCAACAGATGTTGCAGCAAGAGGTCTCGATGTGGATGATGTTGAAGCTGTATTTAACTTTGATATTCCGCAGGATGTAGAGTATTATGTTCATCGTATTGGACGTACAGGACGTGCAGGAAGAAAGGGACGTTCCTTCACTCTTGTTGTCGGAAGAGAGATCTACCGTATCCGAGATATTGAGCGTATCTGCAATACACAGATCAAGCTAGAATGGTTCCGTCTGTTGCAGATATCACACAGGCAAAGGCAAGCCAGATCTTTGATCAGGTTATGGAAGTGATTTCTAATAATGATCTGTCATCACTTCAAAAGAAGGTAGAGGACAAGATTGAAGAGGAGAATATCACGGCAATGGAGCTTTGTGCAGGTTTCTTAAAGCTTCATCTTGGAGATGACATGGAAGAAATTCCAGCAGAAAATTATATCGAAGAGATGAGAAAGAAGCGTGCTGAGAGAAAGGGCGGAAGAAGCGGCAGAAGAGACGACAGACGCGGTGATGATGACAGGCGCGAAGGCAAAGGCCGCCGCCGCAGACAAACTGACGAAGACGTTCTTGATATGATGCGTGAACACCGTCCAGGAAAGCGCAAGTCTGACAAGGCATTTGATAAAAAGTCTGATAAAAAATCGGATAAGAAATTTGAAAAAAAGGGAAGTGACAGAAAAAGATCAGACAAGTCTGAGAAGAAATCAAAGGGCTTGTTTGGAAAGGAGCGCACTTTCAAAAAGAACGATATTGATAAGAAGACAGGAAAGGCAAAGAAATGGAAGTAAGACAAAATCCACTTGGTAGTGCGCCGCTTGGCAAACTGCTTGTGAAATTTGCTGTTCCGTCGATCATCAGTATGCTGGTATCAGCACTGTATAACATCGTAGACCAGATCTTTATCGGTCAGGGCGTTGGCATGTATGGAAATGCGGCAACAAATGTTGCATTTCCGCTGACAACACTTGCCACAGCTGTCGGTCTGATGCTTGGAATCGGTGGAGCATCTAATTTTAATCTTGAAATGGGACGAAAGCATGAGGAGAATGCGAAAAAAATCGCAGGAACCGCGTTTGGAAGTCTGGTAATTGCCGGTGTGATCATTTGTATTGTGGCAAGAATTTTTCTTCGTCCGCTGATCACGGTGTTTGGTGCGACAGAGTATGTTATGGATTATGCAATGACATACGTAGGAATTACATCGCTTGGAATGCCGTTCTTTGTATTGACAACAGGCGGAACTCATCTGATTCGTGCCGACGGAAAGCCAACGTATTCTATGCTGTCCGCACTGGCAGGTGCAGTCATCAACACGATTCTTGACCCACTGTTCATTTTTGTATTCAAGTGGGGCATCGCAGGTGCAGCATGGGCTACTATTATTGGACAGTTTTTCTCAGCAATGTTAGTGCTTGGTTATCTGCCAAAATTCCATACAGTAAAGCTTTCGCTGCAGGATTTTATGCCAAAGCCGCGTTTCCTTAAGATGGTTATGGCACTTGGTGCAGCAGCCTGCTTTAACCAGCTGGCAATCTTTGTGACGCAGATTGTTATGAACAACGTGCTTCGTTACTACGGTGCGCTGTCTATCTACGGAAGCGATATTCCGCTTGCAGTAGTTGGCGTCGGCTCTAAGGTAAACATGGTGTTCTTGTCAATCGTCATAGGTATTTCACAGGGTGCACAGCAATCATTGGATTTAACTACGGTGCAGCTCAGTACAGCCGTGTAAAGAAAACGTATCGTTTGGCAGCAACAGTGGCAACCATAATTGCCGTCATTGCGTTTGCAGGATTTCAGATATTTCCGCGTCAGATTACGGCGCTGTTTGGAAGTGGTGATGAGCTGTATGAGCAATTTGCAGTATCATACTTCCGCATTTTCATGTTCTGTACGTTCTTAAATGGTATTCAGCCGCTGACAGCAAACTTCTTCACTTCAATCGGAAAGGCACCGATGGGAATTTTCATTTCCATGACAAGACAGATCATCTTCTTGATCCCACTTGTACTGTTATTGCCGCTTGCATTTGGAATCGAAGGTGTCATGTTTGCTGGCCCGATCTCGGATGGTGTTGCAGGTGTACTTGCTATCATACTTGTGCTTAGGCAATTTAAGAAAATGCCGGCAGAAGGACAGGCAAATTAAAAGATTATTATACAACAAAATGGGTATCCACAGGAAAATGAAACCTGTGGGTACCCATTTTTAATGACGTTTTATTCATCAATTTCGATAACTTTTTGAAGCATAGTTCCGACAAATTCAATGACTGGTCCAAGTACAAAAGACATGAGTACTGTGACCACTCCAAGCTTGCCGCCAAAAATCAATGCAATTATTACGACAAAGATGTCGAAGCCCATGCGCACAAAGCGAAATGGAATAGAAGAAGCTTTCTTTTTCAGTGCGTTCCAGATGATATACGGAACAGCATCATACGGCGCAGTTCCAAGATCAACATCCATATAGAGTGCAGCTGCGAAAATAAAGCAGATCAGCGAAGGAAACAGTACACAGATGCGCACTGTCATGGAAGTAAAAACGCCATCTGTGACAACACCAGCCGGGAGAACAATTCCCCAAAGCCAAGAGAAAAACTGCAGAGAGTAACCAACAAGAAACATGTTGGCAAGTGTTCCAAAGCCTAAGTTTCGTCCGCCAAAAATGATAACAAAAATAAGAAGAACAATGTTCATCAATGCCTGCCAGTCACCAATTGCCATACCAAGCTTATCTGATATTGCCAGATTCATCATTGTACAAGGGTCGGTGCCCATGTCACATAAAACAAGCCAGGACAGGCAAAACCCCATAAGGATAACAGCGAAAAGCACCAGAAGCAGACGGGGAACGAAATTTTTTCTTCGGTACATGTGAGTAAAAAAAGTCTTTTGTAAAAATTGCGCTCATAAAAAAATCCTTTTGTATTGAATAGAGTACCCATCTGTAGTACAGACAAGCCATTTTTAAGTATAGCATAGTCTTACTGATTTGCAACAAAAAAATCAAACTTTCGGGCAGTGTCCCATAAGCAGTTCATTAATGCAAATATCAAAGTGATGGCTTAAATTGTAGAGATTATCAATAGTTGGAACAGAATCACCGTTCAACCAGTGGTAAATTGTTTGCGGACAGGAAAGTCCTAATATTTTCTGAAGGTCTTTTACAGTCATATCGTGCTGCTTCATCAATGAGCGCAGGTTCTGACCGATTTCTCTGGAGTCAAATTTTGGAATATCCCGCATTTGTTTTGTCTCCGTTTCTTTTGCTTTCTTGTCGTATTTACAGTAATACCAGAAAAAAGGCCAAAAAGCAAGAAAAATAGAACGCAGGATTCGACATAAGCTGTACTTTCGATAAATCTGCATCTTGCCGTAATGTGGAAAAGCGATATAATAAATAAAAGGGGAGGCAGGCACAAACAAAAACAAAGAAATACAAAAAGAGAGGTGTACCATGAATATAAACTGGGATGCAAAAGGCTATAAGGAAAATTTTTCATTTGTACATGAATATGGCGAGGATGTGGTCAGTCTGTTAAAGAGTCCAAAGGGAGCTGCTGTGCTTGATTTAGGCTGTGGAAATGGAGCATTAAGTGTAAAACTTTTGGAAAAAGGCTATAAGGTAATTGGAATGGATGCATCAGAGGCGATGCTTGAAATTGCAAAAGCACAATATCCGCATATGACATTTTTGCAAGGCGATGCATGCAGCTTTCATCTTAAGGAACCATTGGATGCGATCTTTTCCAATGCAGTGTTCCATTGGTTGATGCTTCGATGCACCCTCATATGTTGTGTCATCTCGCTGGACAGTTAAAGACAGGCGGTGAGCTTGTATGTGAGTTTGGCGGAAATGGCTGTGCAGAGACCGTTCACGCTGCGTTAGAGCGCGCATTTGCAAAGAGAGGCCTAGTCTATCCAAGAGTCTTTTATTTTCCAACTATTGGAGAATATGCACCACTCTTAGAAGAAGCAGGTTTTCGCGTTGAATATGCGGTACTTTTTGACCGTCCAACAAAGCAGAAAACAGAAGATGGCTTTAAAGACTGGGTAAATATGTTTGATAAGGCACCGTTTGAAGGAATGGATGAAGCATTAAAAGATGAGATCATTGAAGAAGCCGAAGCAGAATCAAAAGAAAAATTATATCATGACGGCAGCTGGTATATTGATTACGTGAGAATACGTTTTCGTGCTGTAAAGTATTAAAAAGTTCCAAGCGGTTTAGGCTTGCTGCTTGATAAAAGAGAGAAGCTATGGTAACATAAAAGTATCAAAAATAGTCAAAAGCGGTTAGAAGAACATTGAAATATTGTAGAAAAATATATTGATTTATTTTATGACCTTGAAAAGGTGGTAAAGCAATTAGAAATGTGAGTGTGCCATCTGGGACACTAATTCGGCACTGTACCTGTCCCTTTGGTCACTCAGATCAAGAATCACAAAATTGAGATAGTTCCTTTTTTTACCATATCCACGGAAAATATATGGTATTATATAAAATGATACCAAAAACAAATATACAAAATGGGCAGAGCAACTTGCAGGCATCAAAAGACTGGATTGGAGGAAAAGATGCAAACGATATTGGTGGTAGAAGACGATCATGATTTGAATCAGTCAATTGGATATTCTTTGAAAAAGTCAGGATATGCCGTTTGTGGTGTGACTTCCATTGAGAAGGCGAAGCAAATGTTTAATCGGAATCAAATTGATCTGATTCTTTTGGATGTGAATCTTCCAGATGGAGAAGGCTTTTCTTTTTGTCGGTGGGTAAAGGCAAAAAGAGAAGTTCCAGTTATGTATTTAACGGCCAGAGATATGGAGGAAGATGCTTTGGCAGGATATGATTAAGGAGCAGAGGATTATGTGATAAAACCATTTTCAATGAAGGTTTTACTAAAAAAAATCGATATTATTTTAAAAAGAGCAGTTCTAAGTAAGCGCATGATTTTTACAGATGAATATTTGTATATTGATTTAGAGAATGCAAAGGTGTTGGTAGAGGGGCAAGAATGCGCGATTACACCAACCGAGTTTCGCTTGCTTCGCCAATTCCTTCTGAATCAAGGTCAACTTCTTACTTATGATTTGCTATTGGAACGATTGTGGGACAGTGGAGGTCAGTTTGTAGATAAACATGCATTGGCGGTAAATGTGAACCGCCTTAGAGGAAAAATTGAAGATGAAAAACATAGATATATTTCAAATGTATACGGGATGGGATATCAATGGATTGGTTGACGATTGCAATAATAGGAATCTTATTGGTAATATTGTTAATTGTATTATGGGAAAAGCATCAAATGCAAAAAGAAGCGGAGTTGTTTGCAAGTCAGGTGGAGGAGGCTTTGGATGCAATCTTGTCAGGGAGAAAATGGAAGGTAAAGGAAGAACTTGAGGATAGTCTTTGGGGAAGAACAGGAACACAATTAGCAAAGGCAGAAGCTGTATTTTTGAAAAAGGCAGAGGAAAGTTTGCACGAAAAAGAAATCGTGAAAGGCTTAATTTCCGATATGTCGCATCAGACAAGAACACCGATTGCCAATATGAAGCTGTATATGGAACTTCTTGAAGAGGAAACGCTATCCGAAAATGGTTCGTTTTTTTTGACCAAAATGAAGGAGCAAATGGAAAAAATAGATTTCCTGATGCAGAATATGGTTAAAATGTCGAGGCTGGAAACGGGAATTCTTCAAATTCATCAAGAAAATAAAAGAATATACGAGACCATTCGGCGTGCAATTGCAAGCTTGTACCGCAGGCAGCGTTGAAACAGATTGATTTGTATGTGGACTGTGATGAAACGATATGTTTTTTTCATGACAGTAAATGGACCGAGGAAGCAATTTATAATATTTTGGACAATGCACTAAAATACACCGAATCTGGCGGAAGCATCCATATTGAAGTGCAAAAGCAGGAATTGTTTTATAAAATCAGTGTTTCAGATACTGGAAAAGGAATTGCGCCAGAAAGACAGGCGGAGATTTTTACACGATTTTATCGTGAGCCGGAAGTGCATGATCAGCCGGGAGTTGGAATTGGACTCTATCTTGCAAGAAAAATAATCGAACTGCAAAACGGATATATAGAGGTTCAATCAGAAATAGGAAATGGTTCATGCTTTTGTCTATATTTTCCAGTAGAAAACGAATGAGACCTTTATCACAATTATGAGATCATTCGAGAATGAGATTAGTTTGTGATTTTTAAGAGGTATTCTGTTTTACAGCAAAGGAGGATACAAAGCTATGAACTATATTGTAGAAACAAAACATTTAAAAAAGTATTATCAAATGGGTGATACGACGGTAAAGGCATTGGATGGTATTGATTTTTGTGTGAAGGATCAAGAATTTATTGCAATTATCGGAAAAAGTGGGTCGGGAAAGAGCACACTTTTGCATATGTTAGGCGGGCTAGATACACCGACAGAAGGGGAAGTGTTGATAGAGGGAAAGAGCATTTTGAAGCTGAAAAAAGAACAGTTGGCGATCTTTCGCAGAAGAAAAATTGGATTCATTTTTCAAAATTATAATTTGGTTCCAGATCTTAACGTGTATGAGAATGTTATTCTCCCAGTGGAACTTGATGGAAGAAAAGTTGACACAGAATATGTGAATGGAATATTGAAGCTTTTGCGGATATCGGAGAAGAAAGATATGCTTCCGGGAACATTATCTGGTGGGCAACAGCAAAGAGTTGCGATCGCAAGGGCTCTTGCAACAAAGCCAGCTATTATTTTAGCAGATGAACCGACTGGAAATCTAGATTCTGCGACCAGTCATGAGGTGCAAGGGCTTTTAAAAATGGTCGCAAAACAATTTTGCCAAACGATCATTTTGATTACACATGACAGAGATATTGCACAGCTTGCAGACCGTATTGTACATATTGAAGATGGAAAAATTGTCAGCGATACCAAAGAAGGGATGTGATTGTCATGCTGAAAAATCCAAATCAAAAAATAATAAAAAGGATGGCATGGAACAATTTAAAGAGAAATGCGAGAAAAACAATTACATTGCTTTTTGCAGTCGTTCTTGCGTCATTTCTGATTTTTACGATATTTACGGTTGGAAATTCCTATTTTAAACTCCAGAAAATTCAAAATATTCGTATGTCGGGAGCAGAGTTTGATGCGATTCTATATGGGGTGACAGATGAACAGAAGCAACTATGTGAAGAAAATCCGAATATTACACTGACAGGTACAGCGGGAAGTTGTGGATGGGTAGAGAAGACCGATAAGGATTCTACTCCAAATGTAGGCTGATCTGGCGGATGATGCCTATTGGACACAGATGATGGCGCCTGTGAGAGAAAAGCTAGAAGGAACGTATCCTACAGCTTTCAATGAAATAATGGTAACAAAAAAAGCATTAAAGGAATGTGGATACGAAACTCTTAAGGTGGGTGATACCTTTTCGATGTCCTATGGAACTTATGATGGCATTCAGACAGGAAATTTTAAAATTAGCGGAATTTGGGATGGATACGGACCAAAGAAACTATTTTATGTATCAAAAGAATTTTATGATAAGTCGGGCTGGAAACTCTCACAGGCTGCTTCTGGTCGTTATTTTATTGATTTCAAGCAAAAATTTATGACGACAAAAGAACAGAATGCCTTTATTGAAAGTATGAATCTTGGAAAGCAGCAGAATGTTTTCTTTATTGCAGGTCTCGGCAATTCGTTTTCCTTGCTTGTAGGGCTGATTGGACTTGTTGTTGTTACTTGCCTGTGTGCCTATTTGCTTATTTATAATATTCTACATCTTTCAGTTTCTGGAAAAGTACGCTATTACGGTCTGCTTCAGACAGTCGGGATGACACAGAAACAGATAAAACAAATGCTACAAAAACAGATGTTAATAATTGGTTTTATCGGAATAATCGTGGGATGTCTAATAGGTGTATTTGTGTCATTTTCTCTGATTCCAATAGTGGTAAAATCGCTTGGAATCAAAGAGAATTATGTGGATTCTAGTATGGTTTGTTTTCACCCGACTGTTTTACTCGCCACCATTTTGCTAGTTGGATTTACGATCTTTTCTGCAAATAGAAAACCTGTTAAAATGGCAACAGCAGTCTCACCAATAGAAGCGCTAGGGTATCGATCTGCTTCAAAATTGAAAAAAACAAAACGAGCAGGAAAGTCGAAGGTAATAAATAGACTTTGTTTGGAGCAACTTGTAAAGGATAAAAAACGAACTACTGTTGTATTATTGTCATTGGCAGCAAGCTTGTCTGTGTATCTTTGTATTGTGATGATGCTAGACAGTCAGGCGGCAAGAACGATTGTGTCAAATAATATGGATGCGGATATCGAGATCAAAAATGACACTGCAACGAAAGAACATAAAAAAGACAGAAAGGATATTCTGGATGAATCAATCGTAACGTCAATCAAAGACCTTGACGGAGTGTCAGAAGTACATCCGGTGGTATTTGCCGAGATTACAGTACCATGGGAGCCAGATTTTTCTGACATGTGGATGAAAGAATTCTATGAAAAATGGTTGACGGTTCCATACAGTCAGGAAAAAGAAGAATATCAAAATCACCCTGAAAATTTTGGATCCTCTTTGATTGGAATTGATGAGCAAGAATTTGATCGTTTAAATGAAAACTTGGAACAGCCAATCAATAAAGAGGAGTTTCTTTCAGGGAAAACTTGCATTATTTATCGAAATGGGTTGGATTTATCGAATTCGGATTTAATTGGAAGTAAAGTGACCTGTGCTTTGCACAGTGACAAACAAGTGACACAAACATTTACGATAGGAGGTGTGACGGACGAGAGCTATTATACGGCAATTTTGGGCTATCCACCTACAATTATCACAAGTGATCAGGTGGTGAAAAATTTTGCAAATGAAAGCATTACGTTAAAAATCGGCGTGAAATATACAAAAGAATATGACAGAAATATCGAAAAAGAAATTTTAAAATTGCTAGAAGCAAATGTTAATGCAAAAGATTTTTCATGGGATTCTAAAATTGAGGAGGCAGATGAAATCAAAAATGCACAAGGTTATATGCCACAGATCGGAATGGGAATCGTCCTAATTTTGGCATTCATTGGAATTATGAATTACATCAATACATGTGTAGTAAATGTGCAAAATCGTATGACAGAATTTTCCATCATGGAGAGCATTGGAATGACGCCAAGGCAGCTTCTTTTGATGCTGATCAAGGAAGGCATTTTGTACGCTGGGGGTGTATGGATGGTTACGTTAACAGTGGGAATGGGTGTGACCTATGTGATCTACCAGTCAATGAACTATCGAAAAGTCCCATTTTCAATCCCACTATTAGCTATTTTGGTTGCAGCAGTTGTAAGCTTCTTAGTTTGCATCGTGGTTCCAGCAGTTACTTGGCTGATCTTAGAAAAGAATGGTTCCTTGGTTCAGAGAATAAAAGGAATTGAATAAACGGTGGGGCTAGGAAAAGTGGTACTTTTCCTAGCCCATTACATGTGTAAATCAAATTTAATGTTCAAAATTAATTCTGAGTAGTTGGTCTTTCAGTTTTTAAATTAACAATTATGAATAAATTTGCGATACAGCACACATGCGACAGCGGCAGTAATAAACTCAGTCAACCACATCGCATGCCATACACCATTTGCATCAAAGAATCTAGTTAAAATAAGCGCAGCTGGAATGATGACAACTATATAGCGCATCAGTGAGATCACAAGTGATGGAGCACCTTTTCCGAGTCCTTCAAGTGCACCGGAAACGGTGACAGAAATCGAGGATATGATAAAGCCGATGCTAATAATGCGAAGAGCAGAAGCACCAAGCGAATCGTTTCTGCATTAGAGGTGAAAAGTCCTATCAAGGAGCTTGGAATAGCAAGACAAAGTGCAGTACCGATTACCATGACACCAGATATAAGAATCAGAGAATCAAAGAAAATCTGCTTTACACGAGCATGTTCACCTGCACCATAATTGTAGCCAATCAAAGGACGCATTCCCTGAACAACACCATTTCCAGTCAGATAAAGGAAGGTCTGGAGCTTATAGTAGGCACCAAGAACAAGCACATAAGACTGGGAATATGCAGCCAAAATTCCATTTAATGTGGAGACAAGCAGTGAAGGAAGCGCCAAATTTAATGTGGCAGGAATGCCGACAGTATAAAGGCGAAGTAATAGTTGCTTGCTTGGCTTGCAGCAGGAAAGAGAAAATGTTACAGGCAGTGGACGAACCACGCAGAAAACAAGGTAAATTACAAGAGACAGCATTTGTCCAATGGCAGTTGCAATTGCAGCACCTTCAATTCCCATCGCTGGAAAAGGTCCGATGCCAAAGATCATAAGTGGATCCAAAATAATGTTTCCGATACAGCCTGCCATCATGGCAACCATCGAAACCTTCATGCGTCCTGTTGCCTGAAAAATTTTTTCAAGAGATACTGAAATTCCAATCGGAATTGAGAAACTAAGGGTGATTCTTGCATAACGAATACCTAAAGATATCACGTCCTGATCAGTTGTAAACAGCTCCAAAAAAGGTCGAATAAAGGTTAGACAGACAATCATAAGAAGCAGTCCGTGAAATGCATTTAATAATGTGCCAAGAGAGGCAGCACGGTCGGCTTCTTTTTTATTTCCAGCACCAAGGTGAATGGAAATAACAGCATTTGTTCCAATTGCAAAGCCAACGGTGATTGCCATAATCAAGTTTTGAATTGGATAAACAAGAGAGAGTGCAGTCATGGCATTGTCGCTTATTTTTGCGATAAAGATGCTGTCAACAATGTTATACAAAGAATTGACAAACATAGACAGAGTCATAGGCAGTGCCATAGAAACTACAAGCGGCAGCACTGGTTTTTGCTTCATGTAAGTTTGATCCATAAAAAAAGAACTCCTTTCTGCTTTAAAGCGTTCTCACGAAAACATTTATTTGTTTTGCTGCGCAAAAAAATACCGCACAACAAATACAGGAACAGAGAGAATGCAGTATTGTTGTGTGGCGAAAAATAAAGATATCTTAACTTAATTAGTCTTTATGAAAAGTCCACGGCCGAATCCGGTTTAGTATCC
>ENA-OQAZ01000423-OQAZ01000423.1-human-gut-metagenome-genome-assembly--contig:-NODE-423-length-23829-cov-2.145051_pt1 | contig 23829 bp, 29 predicted proteins | sample MGYA00242737_ERZ504531 | MGnify/ENA primary metagenome ERZ504531 (study PRJEB26092, sample SAMD00036244) | human gut metagenome | host: Homo sapiens | study: EMG produced TPA metagenomics assembly of... | reverse complement strand
CTCCCACAATGCCGACCTCTTTTCGCTGACACTGTCCGATCATCCGCTCCAGCCAGTCCGGTGTGATCACCGTCACATCGTTATTCAGGCAGAGAATATAATCAGCCTTTTGCAAATGTAAACCCGAAATTGTTCAGAGCAGAATAATTAAAGCCCGACTTCCAGTAAACGACCCGGATGCCGTCCCTGCCGTCAATCTCTTTGTAATAATCAAAAATCTCCTGCCCGGTGCTGTTATTCTCCACAATAATGATCTCATAATTACGATAGGTTGATTTCTCTTTGATGGAATCCAGACACTTTTTGAGTGTCTCTTTTTCATCCTTGTTCGGAATGATGATCGAGACGAGCGGTTCGCCCGTCACCTGATATTTCGCCCGGTAAAATCCAGGGAACAGCGTATCAGTCACTTCTGCCTCCTCCCCGCAGCGGTGGATGTGCTCTGTCACTGCCCGTTTTCCGGCATCGTAGGCATACTTTTTGCTGAGCGGATTGTCCGCTGTGGAAGCCTTGTGCACCCGCCAGTGTACAGCACCTTCGGAATATGCTCGATCCCTTTTGCTTTTTCAATGCAGCGGAGCAGAAACTCGTGATCCTGTGCTCCGTCAAATTCTTTTTTCTGACCGCCCACTTCCTGCACCAGTGTCTTTTTCACAACCAGCAGATGGCAGATATAATTGTTGGAACGCAGCAGATCAAGATTGAAATCCGGCTTGAAATTTGGCTGATAACGCTCGGAAAGATCACTTGTCACTTTGTCCTCATCTGTGTAAACAATCTCCGCCCCTGTTTTGCAGATCCGATCCGCCACTTCATAGAGGGCATTTTCAGAAAGCAGATCATCATGGTCAAACAGAGCGATATAATCGCCGTCCGCCAGTTCCATCGCTGCATTCGTGTTGTCTGCGATGCCCAGATTTTCCGCAAGGATCTTATATTTGATACGTTTATCCGAAAGATAACTGTCAACGATCCGTTTTGTCTCTGCAGTATCTCCACTTCCGTCTGCAATGCACAGCTGCCAGTGCGGATAGGTCTGTGCCGTCACCGATTCGATCATCTGCCGCAGGAAAACTTCCGGTGTTTTGTAAATCGGAACCACAACACTGATCAGCGGCGGATACTCCCAGATCCGTTCTCTCTGTGCTTTTCGCTCCTCATCCGTCAGAATATCATACTTACACCACTCATTATAATCGACTTCTTCTTTTTCAAATCGCTCTGATAATCGCACTTTAAATTCCTGAAAACCATACTGCTTCAAATAAGAAAATCCCTTTTTGATCGTGTAGGGATTCAGGCTTTTTGCCAGTTTCGAAAAATCCATACGTTTCCTCTCTTACTTTTCTGCTCTTCCGGAAAGCATTTCCATCCGGGGCATTTATCTTAACTTTTTCTCTGTTTCACCTGAAAAGACTCTTTGTACACTATAGTATAGAGGAAGCTTTTCTGTCAAGTGTCGGATTTTCTCCCTCATTTTTGATTGCAGGATTTCCGGCAGATGTGATATGATGAGTCAAGGGACAAATGGACACAAAACGGATGCTTGCATACGTATTTGTGTCTATGAGGACCGCTAAAACATGAGAAAGCAGCCATTTTTTGTAAAAAAAATGAGCGAATTTCGAATGTTTGCGTGATTTTGGGAGTGCAGAGCACGAAAAAATCACGTATGACTCATAAAGATTTCCAGTTATTGAGACGCTTATCATATAGAAAGGACAAAGTGAAAACGATGATTTCAGATAAAACAGATTCCAGTTCGGATAAAAACACAAAAAAAGCAAAGAACAAAGTCCTCGGACATTTGCTCTCGCTTTTTTTCGGCATACTGCTTGGCGGCCTGCTCTGCCTGCTTCTGGTTGTGGCCGCACGCCACATGGGTCTGATCTCTTTTGGAGAAGCAGATTCTTTTTACGATACCGCTGTTTCCTATTACAGTGAGCAGTTCGGCGATGCCGCTTCCGCCCAGAGTCAGGACCCGCCCTCTTTTGCACATTTTTATACGCGTGCGGCAGATACCTCCATCTTAAACAGCGATGTCTCCCTCGATCTGGAGCGGATCCTTCAGGAGAATGTTCTGCTGGAAGGGGAAGGAGCGGAGGATGCCGATACTGCGGATTCCGACGCTGCGGATTCGGAAAGTGCGACCGCTTCCCTTGCAAAAGAGATCACCGGAAAGAAGATACGTCCGGCATCAAAACTTCAGGAAAGCTGCACCTTGGACGGCATTTCCCGAGACTTTACGGATCTTACGGTAAATCCCTCCTCTCCGGCAGCTATCCAGCTTGATACCGCCACATCAAGACTTTACCAGCGAGTTTATCTTATTTTTGCTCTGACAGCTGATTCTGACGGCACGCTGACCGTCTCACAGAATTCGGACATGGTATATCAGATCCCGTTTACGGCCAGCGAGAAGAAAAACGTGCAGATTGCCATTTCCCTCTCGTCTGACTCGGTAAACTTTTCCTGTGAAAAGGAAAGCTGTCGAATCACAGACCTTGCACTGCTTGGCTCCGTCAAAACCATATCCGCCTACACCGGTGCTCAGATTGCTTTCGATGAGAATACCGAAAAGGACCAGATCTCCGGTACCGTGACGACAGAAAATGCCGGTTTTCTCTTTCTGCCAATCCCATACAGCAAGAATGTAAAAGCTTATGTAGACGGCATCAAGACCGATGTTTTACGTGCCGATGCCTGCTTCGTCTGTGTTCCGGTCGGTTCAGGAGAACACACCTTTGCATTTTACCGGAAGTGAGCATTTTCTATAAAAAGCAGCCGGAAACCACCGGGTCTCCGACTGCTCATTTTCTGCTGCTCTATTTTCGATGAAGGAATCGTTTCATCTGCTCTTTAAATGGTATTTTCGCATCCGAAATTTTCCTTGCCATTTTATAAGAAATCGTTCCTTTTGTTACTTCGATCGACGCTTTCAGTGCCGCATTCTCGTTTTTCAGTCGGTTCATCGCCGCGATGCCGCCGCTGCCGCCAACGGATGGATCACCAAGAGCCAGTCCCTGGAAAATGAAATCCCGGTCGATCTTGTCTTCCGACAGTTCTTTTTCCGTAAACTCCAGAAGTTCCCGGTAGAAGCTGCGGTACTCTTCGCACATCTGCTCCACCGTTTTCATCTCCATATCATCCACGATCTCTTTCTTTGCCTGATATTCTTCCGGATGATCGATGATATGATGCAACAGCTGCATCACCTCATCCGGCTGGCATCCGGCTTCACCAGCCAGCCGCCGCCTGTCTTTCTGATACGCTCCCCGACTGCTCCGATGTCGGTTGCAACGATCGGAATCCCATTAAGCCATGCTTCTGAGACGGTATAACTGAATGTCTCCGGCCAGATCGGCAGAATGCAGATAATATCAATCTCATTATCTTCAAGAAGCTGCGGAAGTTCCTCTTTTTTGTAAGTGGAGCTGAAGAAACAGTTCTCCTGTGAAATTTCCAGAATATTCTTATCACCGATCGCACCTAATACAAACCAGTTGATCCCGCCTTTGTCCATCGGAATCAGCTCTCTTGCCATCAGACTTCCTTTCTGCGGAACCATTCCTCCAAGGAATGCCACATTGAGCCTTCCTCGTTTTCCGAAGCGATGGTGATATTCTCCTTTGGTACTTTGATTATCCGTGTAGAACACGCCGTCATGTTTGACATAGACACGGATCTTCACCGGTCCGTCGGCAAGTTTTCTGGTACTGATACGAAGATCCAGACCGCACATCAGTGCTTCTGTTGCACCAAATGCATCGACAATATCCGGTCTTGGTACTTTGTTTGCCAGAAAACAGTCTTTTTACCTTTGCTGTCCGTAAATTCCACATAAATCTTCGTCTCTTCGTTTGGCACGCCTTCCAGATAAGCCCAGCCTTTGATGTCATTGAGCCCCTGATCGGCTCCCGGCACACGATCCAGCTTCACGTGCAGGTGCTCGCTCTTCTGATGCTTCTCCGGGGACGGCACATGGATGATATCACGCTCCAGTTTGTCTTCTCCGTGTTCGATGACCATGCATTTTTCTTTCAGAGAAGGGAAATATTCAAGCAGAATATCCCTCGCACTTTCGGATGGGAAGATCAGTTTCCGGCAAATGGAAAGTGCCTTTTTATTTTCCCTTCTCCAGATGCGAAGATAATCAACCTGGCTTGCAATGTCTTTTTTCTGACGCAGACATTCCCGGCAGCGTTTCTGCCTCTCTTCAAAGGAAAGCTTTGCATCCTCTTTCTGACAGAACTGATTTTCGTTATCCAGAAGAATGATCGTCGGGCAGGCATAATAGAAATCATGAATGGTTGCGATCACCGGAATTCCGAAACGCTCTGCCGCAAAATAAAGCTCCAGAGAAAGATCCTGCGAATGCTGGATATGCACCATATCAATGTCAAATGCCAGCAGGATCTGTTCATAGATCTTTCGCATCTTTTCATCACGGAAAACCGGAAACTTCGGTGCTTCGCCAATTTCAAATTTCAAGGAGACCACATCTTTGTCCGTGTAGATCGTCAGTCTTAAATATTCTTCATCTCTTGCCGCCACGAAGACATTGTATTCATCCCGCAGTGCCATCGTCAGCTCTTTGACATGAATCTGTGTGCCGCCGATGTTGTTGAATGCCCCTTCCTGAAAATCCAGATGCAGCAGATAGAGAATGTTCTGCTTTCCGTTGTGCAGCTTTGTATACATATTGATATTGTCGCGGATCTCCTGATCCGGATTTTCCATACAGTACAGATGGTTCATCCGCATCTGGCAGCGTAACGGCCATTTAAGATTGCCTCATGTTCTTCAAGAAGTTTTTTCTTTTCTTCGGTGTCAAACGAAGCGGTCCCTTTATGGTATACAAAGGTGTCATCGCACATTACATGATGATAACCTGCCTGCTCTGCACGGTTGCAGAAATCATTTTCCTCCCCGTAGCCTCTGCCGAACGTTTCAGCGTCAAAGACACCGATGTCATCGATCACACTGCGTTTGATATACATACAGAAACCAACCGCAACGGTGATCCTTGGATAACGTCTGAGGCTGCACGTTTCAATCAGTCCGGCATATTCATCTACCGTGACATTTTCCGGCATCGGATTGTCCTGGCACATGACCGGAACCGAACATAAAGTAGCACTGTTTGAGAGCGGTGTCACCGTTCCGATGCTCTCCTCCCGGTATGCACAGGCGATGATCTTGTCCAGCCACCCTGCGGTAACGATCGTATCGGAATTTAAAAGAAGGACATCACGATCCTCTGACTGTGCCATTCCCTTATTGACGTTCGCGGAAAACCCCATATTCTTTTCGTTGTGTCAGCACCAGAATATGTTCCCCGGCAAAGCTATCCAGATAAGGTGCAATCCGTTCATCCGGACTGCAGTCGTTGATCAGGATCAGCCGGTGCTTCGTAAGATCTGTATGCTTTAACACACTCGGCATACAAAGCTGCAAATCATCGTAACCATTGTACACAGGTATAATAATATCTACTGCCTCTGTCCTTTTTTTCATTTATTTCCTCCAAAATGCAAGACCATTTTTTTTACCAAGCAGCCAGTTTGCACGCTCCAGTGCCTCTTCCATGGAGAGTACCGCAATCATGCCGCTGATCTTTACCTGATCCTTGTTTTCTTCCATTTTGACCAGATAAACCGGATCGGTCGTTAAAAACAGATCGCCATGCTCCACTTTTCCGGAAGCGTTGGCCGCTTTTAACTTCGCATTGGTTCCGGCATGGTCGATCCGGCAGATACATGGTTTTCCTTCCAGCGGATCAAAACGCAGTGCCTTCCAGTCCTTAAAATTTTTCAGATCAAAAGTCACGCGGAACGCTCCGTCCTGCAGAACCGTTTCCGCCTGGATTTTCTCCTCTTCCCGGAACCCGTTTCCGGTGTCCACAAAGAGCTGGCAGTTCAGCAGATCCTTCTCCTGGTGACGTTTGCGGAACTCTTCCAGAGAAATACCGATCTCCGGGATGCTGTAGTGCAATACGCGGTTCGCTCCGACGTAGTGTTCTGCAAAATAGGTGCCCCACTTGTGGAAAGTCTCGGACATCTCCTGCGTAATCTGATATTCTTCTAAAAGCTCCTGCATCCTACAGTCTTGTTCCAGCTGTGGATAGCTGCTGTACAGCTCATTGATGGCACGCCAGATGATAAATGCCACCGGAACCGGAAAATCAAAGATCCATTCGCAGTCAATGACACGGTATTTTCCGTCTTTTTCGAAAATATTGTCAAGGATCAGATCGATGTTCGCCGGGGCAATGCACGGCAGTTCCGGGCAGATCTGTGAAGTTCCAAAAACCTGGCAAACTCCGTTCCGCTCTCTTCCGGACATCTCCCGGACTTACGATATGACGGTTCCCAGTTGCTGCGGATTCTTTTTCACACAGCATACTGACCGTGGAAATCAAATTTTTCACTTTTTCCACGTTATGTTCATAAATGGCCTGCTTTGCCTGTTGTCCAAGGCTTTTTTCCTGAAGAAACGGTGTCACGACAGCATCGCCTTTTGCTTTCACGCCAAGCTGCTCCAGCTTCCGTAATCTTTCTGTTTGTTCTGCATATTCTGCAGGTGACGTTTTGCCTCGTTTGTCATCGGCTGCTTGACAACCACTTTTTCTCCGTTTTGCTCTTCAATCGTGGTAGCAATGGAGAAATGACGGTCGCGGTCGGTGCTCATCTTCGCATAAAGCACTTTTTTATCAGCACGGATCTGATTTCTGCTCATCTCGATCAGAAAAGAATTGGCAAAATAATCCATTCTGCCATCCTGCTGAATCGTCTCCGCCACCTGTCCCTCCCGGAACAGTGCCATGCGGTACTTGGTAAAGTTCCAGGTCGGCAGACCATATTTCTGCTCTTTTAAAGACTCATCCGTAAAGACTTCCCGCGGAAACTTGTAATCCGGATACGGATAATAAAAACGGTGATAAGAAAAACCACAGGCTTCCATCAGACGTTCCCACTCTCCTTTGGAGAATGTCCGCACGGAATGATTGTCCGGATACCCGGCAATGCCGTCAAAATAGCCGTTGGTATGATCTTCCGGTGCACCCGCAAAATACTTGAGTCCAAAGCGGTTCTCGATTGCAATCAGCAGGATCCCCTCCGGCTTGAGCAGCCGTTTGATATTCTTAAGAAACGTCTCGCACGGCTGATCCCCCTCGGTAAAGCCCGGTGCATACTCAAACACGCCGTTGAGCACGATGTAATCAAACTGCTCACCGAACACCATATCATTTAAATTGCCGACCCAGATCTCCAGATTCGGCACACGCTCATGCCTTGCCATGTTGATGTCCGCTCTCTGCTTGGAAGCTCCACCGACACGACCTTTTTTCATCCGCTCACAGAGCAGGCCGCTAATCGCCCCGCAGCCGGAACCAATCTCCAGACAGGTCGCATCCTCCTGAAACGGATACCAGTTCAGGATGTTCTCGCGGACTCTGGAAAGATGGTAAAGTACCGGAAACGGAACATTCTCCATACTCTCGTAACTGCCCTGTGTTTTGACGATCTTCAGTATTTCCTTTTCAATATCTCCGTCGGAGTAAAAATTCTCTCCGCTGTAATAATCCAGATTAAACTTTGCCATAATTCCCCCCGCTTCAGGATAAGTGTTACTTTTGAATTCATATCGTAATAACCGACGGTATTGCGGTCTGAGATCACCGTCAGGCTGCATACATCATACAATCTGTGAAATACCACAAACTCTCCGTTGCGGTAACCGGTACATCCAAGAGAAATCAGATATTCTCCGCCCTGCAGATCCAGTTTCTGCGTGAAGGTGATCTCCTGACTCTCGCCCTCTTTTTTACCTTTGACATCTGCCTTTTCATACATGGTGTTCGTTCCGGTAATCTCAATCCCCTGCAGATTCTTGATCGTAAACGCATAGATCGGCTCTTTGATCTCCTCGTGGAAATCCACCTTCATGCGAACAGAAAAGGTGCTGCCCTTCATCAGGGTATTGGTGATCAGCTTGTTCATCGAGATTCGCATAGTCTGTGATCTCCGCAATCTTCTCTCCATACTCGATCAGCTTCGGATTGACCACGACCGAATCCTTCCAGTTTGCACTGACATCCTCGACATCGTTCATCCGGCTGTCTGTCTCCAGTTCAGACGGATCAAACTGATGCACCAGAACCTTCTTATAAATATCAACCGCTTCTTTCGGTGTTCCCTCAAAGATCTTCTCGCCCTGGTTGAGCAGGATCGCACGGTCACAGTATTTTGTGATGCTTCCAAGGTCGTGGCTGACAAACAGGATCGTCTTACCTTCTTTTTTGAAATCCTCAAATTTGCGGTAACATTTTGCCTGGAAAAAAACTCTCCGACCGACAGTGCCTCATCCACGATCAGGATCTCCGGATCGATATTGATGGCAACGGCAAATGCCAGCCGCACAAACATACCGCTTGAGTACGATTTGACCGGCTGATTAACAAAATCACCGATGTCCGCAAACTCCAGAATATTGTCCAGTCGCTCATCGATCTCTTCTTTTGTAAATCCAAGCATCGTTCCGTTCAGATAGACATTCTCGATCCCGGTGTATTCCATGTTGAATCCGGCTCCAAGCTCCAGAAGTGCCGAGATACGTCCATCCACGTTCACTTCGCCTCCGGTCGGATTCAGAACACCGGTGATGATCTTCAGAATCGTCGATTTACCGGAACCGTTCGTCCCGATGATGCGACCGTCTCGCCTTTTCTGATCTCAAAATTAACATGTTTCAACGCATAATGCTCCCTCGCATCCACATGAAATCCAAGCGTCTCCTTCAGACGGTCAGACGGTTTGTTATATAATTTATATACTTTACTCAGGTCTTTTACCTGAATTGCCATTTCACTCATAGATTTCGATTCCTCATAAATTTACAGAACATCCGCAAAATGTATCTTTAACTTCCGGAACAGTCTCGTGCCGATCAGCCAGAACACCAGAGTAAATGCCCAGAAATACAGAGTCATGCCCGGACGCTGCCAGAACCATATCTTGTAAATAAAGGCATCACGATATCCCTGGACAATATAAAACATCGGATTTAATTTCAAGATGGACGCAAGGATGCCGGTAATGCCGAGATCCTCCATCGACCACATGATCGGAGTCATCCAGACTCCCACCTGAAGTGCAATGTTGATCACCTGTGTCAGGTCACGAAAAAAGACAACGACCGAACTGGTCATATAAGTGATCCCGAGCACGAGCACAAAGATACAAAACGTATAATAGATCACCTGGATCGTATAAACAGTCGGATAACATCCCATCGCCGTGTACAGGATCAGAGCAACCAGAATAAAAAACAGGTGTACAAAAACAGCGGATACAACTTTGACCATCGGCAGGATATCAATCCGAAATACCACCTTTTTGACCAGATAATTGTATTCCAGCAGTGCATTCGTTCCGTTGATCAGTCCGTCCTGAAAAAAGAACCAGGGAATCAGTCCGGCGATCAGCCACAGCACGAACGGTACCGGTCTTGGTGATGAACTCCTTATCATACCAAAAACAAACCAGTAGACCATGACCGTCACAACCGGCTGTACAAACGCCCAGACGATCCCCAGGTAGGAACCGGCGTATTTCTTTTTAAAATCATTTTTCGCAAGCTGAAAAATCAGTGTTCTGCCCGCAAAAAGCTCTGCGGGCAGTGACCGGGTTTCTTTCATAGATTCCTTTTCCTCCTAAAGTCCCTCTGCAATTTCCAGTAAATACCGGCCATATGCAGTCTTCAGCAGAGGCTGTGCCAGCTCAACGAGCTGTTCTTTTGTGATAAATCCTCTCTTATATGCAATTCGATTGCAGGAAATATAAAGTCCCTGTCTCTTCTGGAAGGCAGCTACGAAATCTGCCGCATCGAGCAGTGCGTCGTGTGTGCCAGTATCCAGCCATGCAAAACCTCTGCCAAGTGTCTCTACCTTCAGGTTCCTCTTCTTAAATATTCATTGTTGATACTGGTGATCTCGATCTCACCGCGTGCGGAAGGTTTGACATTCTTTGCGATTTCTACCACATCATTATCATAGAAATACAGTCCCGGAACAGCGTAGTTGGACTTCGGATGCTCCGGTTTCTCCTCGATGGAGAGTGCCTTTCCGTTCTCATCAAACTCTACGACACCATATTCTCTCGGGTCACGCACATAATATCCGAAAATAGTCGCTCCCTTTTCAATCTTGGCTGCACGCATCAGAACCTGTGAAAAGCTCTGTCCGTAGAAAATATTGTCACCGAGCACCAGTGCCACACTGTCGTCTCCGATGAAATCGGCTCCGATAATAAACGCATCTGCCAGTCCCCGAGGTTTGTCCTGAACAGCATAAGACATCTGAAGCCCCAGCTGCTCACCGGTGCCAAACAATTCTTTAAATACTGGAAGATCACGCTCTGTAGAGATGATCAGGATCTCACGGATCCCTGCCAGCATCAGTGTGGACAACGGATAGTAGATCATCGGCTTATCATAAACCGGCATGATCTGTTTTGAAATCGCTTTGGTCAGCGGGTACAGTCTGGTACCGGAACCGCCTGCTAAAATAATTCCCTTCATATATCGATCCTTTCTTATTTGCGGTACATCTCTTCGTAATATTTCTGATAGTCACCGCTTGTCACATTTGCCATCCAGTCTTCGTGTTCAAAATACCATTTGATTGTTTTCTTGATGCCTTCTGCAAACATCGTCTCCGGATACCAGCCAATCTCAGCTTTGATCTTGTCCGGTGCGATCGCATATCTGCGGTCATGGCCCTTGCGGTCTTCCACATAAGTGATCAGTTCTTCATTGATATGTGCTTTTCTCGGGTCTTCGTCCGGAAGCATCTCGTTTAACGTATCGAGAATGATATGGATGATCTCGATGTTCTGTTTTTCGTTGTGTCCGCCGATGTTGTATGTCTCAAACAGACGACCCTGTTCCTGAACCATATCAATGCCCTTTGCATGGTCTTCCACATACAGCCAGTCACGCACATTTTTGCCGTCGCCATAGACCGGAAGCTTTCTGCCGTTTAATGCATTGTTGATGATCAGTGGGATCAGCTTCTCCGGGAACTGATACGGTCCGTAGTTGTTGCTGCAGTTTGTGATATTTGCCGGGAATTTGTAAGTATCCATATAGGCTTTTACCAGCATATCCGAAGATGCCTTGCTTGCAGAATACGGGCTGTGAGGATCATAAGGTGTCGTCTCGTAGAAATATTCCCCCTCGTTCTCCAGAGAACCGTAAACTTCATCCGTGGATACATGAAAAATTTCTTGTCTGCCTTGAATGTGCCGTCCTCAAGCTCCCAGGCTGCCTTTGCCGCATTGAGCATGACCAGAGTACCAAGCACGTTTGTCTTTACAAAAACTTCCGGGTTGCGGATGCTTCGGTCTACATGGCTCTCTGCTGCGAAATGAACCACACGGTCAATGTCATTTTCATCGAAGATCTTGTTGATCGCCTCGCTGTCACAGATATCTGCTCTTACAAATGTATAATTGTCACGGTTCTCCACATCTCTTAAATTTTCCAGATTGCCTGCGTAAGTCAGCTTGTCAACGTTGATAATACGGATGTCATCCCCGTATTTTTTAAACATATAGTGAATATAATTAGAACCAATAAAACCGGCACCTCCGGTTACAAGATAAGTTCTCATGTTCTTTTTTACCTCCATCAGTCAGTTCGTTTCTCTTATTTTCCATACGGATTCTTTATATTATACCATCTGGGGCAACAATATTCAACCTGAAAACTCCTTTTGTCAAAGCTTCCAAATAAACCCTTGCTTTTTCCTTTGCTTTTCAGACATTCTATGATATAATATAGCTACTGTTATCGTAAAAAAAGACTTGAGAGGAGCATTATTTATGAAAGAAACAACACTTGTTATCCTGGCAGCAGGCATCGGAAGCCGTTTTGGCGGCGGCATCAAACAGTTGGCACCGGTCGGACCTTCCGGTGAGATCATCATGGACTATTCTATCTATGATGCCTTAAAGGCAGAATTCAATAAAATCGTATTTATCATCCGCAAAGATATCGAAGAGGACTTCAGACGCATCATCGGGGATCGCATCTCTGAAATCGCAGATGTATCTTATGCCTTTCAGGATCTGTCCGCTCTGCCGGATGGTTTTTCCGTTCCGGACGGCCGCACCAAACCATGGGCACCGGCCAGGCTCTTCTGTGCTGCAAGGGCGTGATCGACACACCGTTTGCTGTCATCAATGCAGACGATTACTATGGAAAAGAAGGTTTTAAAAAAGTGCATGATTTCCTGGTAGAGGCGCACAGCCAGGATGACCTGCTGCATTTTTGCATGGCAGGCTTTATCCTCGGAAATACCTTAAGTGAGAACGGCGGCGTCACACGCGGCATCTGTCAGGTAGATGACAGAGAACTTTTAACTTCCATCGTTGAGACCCACGATATCACCAAAACAGCAAACGGTGCCGGTGTTCCGGATGGAAACGGCGGTTTTGCACCGCTTGATACAAACAGTCATGTTTCCATGAATATGTGGGGATTTACACCGGAAATCCTCGATTATCTGGATCAGGATTTCGCAGCATTCCTTTCTGCCCAGAAAGAAGGCGATCTCAAATGCGAATATCTGATCCCGACCGTTGTCGATGACATGCTGAAAAAACAACTTGCTGATGTGCAGGTACTGGAGACACGTGACCGCTGGTTCGGTGTCACTTACGCCGAGGACAAGGCTTATGTCACAGACTCCATCCAGGCACTCGTAAAAGGAGGGATCTACCCTGAAAAACTGTTCCAATAAACGGGCTTCTCTTTTCCTGCATGGATTTCTGCTGACCCTTGGCATCACATTTGCCCCGGTCAGTGCCCACGCCGGGGAAGCTCTCCTACACCCACAACTTCCGGCTGTTCCGGTTTATGAATTTCTCTCCGATACTTCAGTGGAAGGTGATCTGCAGACAGATACTCTGGAAAACAACGCAAAAAGAGCGACGGTACTGCCCTCCAGATACAATGCGGCAGAGCACGATCTGGTGACACCGGTCAAAGATCAGAATCCCTACGGAACCTGCTGGGCATTCTCCGCCCTTTCCGCCTGCGAGACGAGCATGATCAGAAAAGGACTGCAAGATACCAGCTTTGATCTGTCCGAATTCCATTTCGCCTACTTTTTCTTTCACACTCAGGAAGACGCTCTTGGTGGTACCGCCGGTGACTGTACCCCCCTTGCAGACCCAGATTACATGGATGTCGGCGGTGCAGATGCCTGTACAATGTTTGCACTCTCCAAATGGACCGGTGCTGCTGCGGAATCCCTTGCCCCTTATCCATATGAACAGCTTTATATCCCATCTTCCAGCCTGGCTTACCAGGATGTCGGCCACCTTCAGAATGTCCGCTATGTAAACGGTTCTGACACTGCCAGTATCAAACGTCTGATCCTGCAGTACGGTTCGGTATCCGTCCCGCTCTGTGTAAACCTGAAAAAATATTATTCAAAGTCTACCGGTGCTTATTACTGCAACAACAACACCGGAACAAACCATCAGCTCACGATCGTCGGCTGGGATGATGATTATTCGACGGCAAATTTCACAAGTGGCATACGTCCGAGCAAAAAAGGTGCCTGGATTGCAAAAAACAGCTACGGCGAAGATTTCGGCAATGATGGCTATATTTATATTTCCTATCAGGACAACAGCCTGAACCACCAGAAGAAATCAACCGCTGATTCGGATTCTCTGGTATTCGCCTATGATATGGAAACAGCGATAATTATTCCCATAATTATCAATATGACGGTTCCGCTTCCTGTACATACATGCCAATCCCATCCGGAAGTTCCCTTTCCAATGTTTTTACTGTAAGTGGAAATCCGAACGGACAGGAAAAATTGAAAGCCGTTTCCTTTGCCCTGGCATCTGAAAATATCCAGTATGCGATCCAGATCTACAAAAATCCAACAGCCGGTGACCCAACAAGCGGCATCGCAGTCCTCGACCGTGCACAGAGCGGCGTGACCACTTACTGCGGTTATTATACGATTCCTTTAAATACAGAGATCGTCTTCAATCAGGGTGACCGATTTTCCGTTGTGATCTCCTTTGCATCGCCGACCAACCAGACACTGTATGCCTTTATCGACAAAAGCAGCTCTCTGGAATCCCTGCATTTCGTTTCCAGAGCTGAGATTGGCCAGAGCTACTACCGCACAAAAGCCAATGGCTGGATGGATATCAGTTATCAGCAGATCAATAACCGCATCAAAGCATTTACGGAAAATACAACGGAAGCTGCCACCGAGATTCTGGCAAATGTCTCTGCTCTTCCAAAATCCTCGATCCGCAAGATAAAAAGCAGTCGCTGCTCTTCTTTACGGCTTTCCTGGAATGCGGTACAGTATGCAGACGGCTATCAGATTTTCCGCAGCACTTCCAGAAAGAAAGGCTACACACTGATCGCTGACACGAAAAAGACTTCTTATTCCGACAATACTGTCGTTCCCGGCAGGAAATACTACTACCGGATACGTGCCTATGTCAGAAGCCGCTACAACGATATTGTATACAGTCCTTATTCCCAGGTGAAAAATCAGACACTGAAGCCGGAAAAAGCACAGATACGCTCCCTGAAAAAAAAGAGCAGCAAAACCTACCTTCTGAGCTGGAGAAAAGTCCCCGGTGCGGATGGCTATGAAGTTTTCCGGCAGATTTCCGGCAAAAAATGGAAACTGTTCAAACGTATCAAACGAACCGGCACCCTGAAACTGAAACTTTCTCTCGCTTCAAAAAAAGACTGCTTCTACCGGTACGTGCCTATAAAAAAACAGCTAAGGAAAACATTTACGGTCCTTTCTCAAAAAAAGTAAAAATTTCTGCAAAATAAAGCCGAAAACAAAAGCCTCCGCCCATCCTATGATGAGCGGAGGCTTTTTCTATCTTATCCTTTTCACACACTCCTACAGAATGGATTTCCCAGGTCCATCCTGCATCTCTGTAATTATCTCTAATTACAATACTTATTAAAACACTTGCTTTAAATGATACTCGTCATCTACCAGCAGCATATCGGCCTCTTTTCCGACACTGATAGAACCGACTCTGTCATAGACACCTATGCTCTTTGCCGGATTTCTTGTTGCTGCAAAAATCGCATCTGCTTCCGGAATATCGAAAGACATTGCAATCTTCATGCAGTCGTACAGGCAGGTTGCGGATCCTGCGATGGTTCCGTCTGCCAGTGTTGCTTTACGGTCTTTCATAAATACTTTCTGACCGCCCAGTTCATATTCTCCATTTTCCATACCGCATGCCATCATGGAATCACTGATCAGAACGATACGTTCCGGTCCGAACATACGGAATGCTGCACGGATCGCACTGCCATGAATGTGCAGACCATCACTGATCAGCTCGGCATATACATGATCGTTGTCTGCAGCTGCTCCGATAACACCCGGTGCTCTGTGATTTAATGGCGGCATTGCATTGTACAGATGTGTTACATGATCTGCACCGGCCTCAAATGCTGCCTTTGCAGTATCATAATCTGCGGTTGTATGTCCAACAGAAATATGCACTTCATCTTTGAGTTCCTTAATAAATTCTACGGAACCTTCCATCTCCGGTGCCAGAGTCACCAGTTTGATCAGTCCGCCGCTTGCCTGCTGGCATGCACGGAACGTCTCTGCGGACGGTGCCTGAATATAAGCACCATTCTGTGCTCCCTTTTTCTCCGGTGCGATAAATGGTCCTTCCATATTGATACCAATGACACGTGCTCCGTCTGCGATGCCGTCTGCTTCTTTTGCAGTCGCAAAAATATCAACCAGCATCTCTTTGGAAAGTGTCATGGATGTCGGGCAGTAAGAAGTGATACCATGTGCTTTTTCAAAACGTAAAATCTCTTTTACGCCTTCTACGTCGCAGTCACAGAAATCATGACCGCATGCACCATGGCTGTGTACATCCACAAGACCAGGAATCAGTTTGTATCCGTTTGCGTCTACCACCGTCTTATCGCTTACTTCTGCTTCCGTTGCCACGATCTTATGATCTTCTACAAAAACATCTTTTACCTGAAATGTTCCGTCTTCACAAAAAACGGATGCACCTTTAATGATCATTTAGATCACTCCCTTCTCTCTGCACAGGGACAGTGCTTCTTCATCTGCAATTACGATCACATCGTTATGAAGCTGCAGTACAGAAGCCGGTACGCCAGGTACGATCGGTCCGAAGAAGGACTCATAAACTGCCTTTGCTTTGTTCTTTCCGCTTGCCAGCAGCAGAACTTTCTTGGCTGACATGATGTTCTTGATGCCCATGGTGTATGCATATTTCGGCACATCATCCATAGTTTCAAAAAATCTTGCGTTTGCTTTGATGGTATCTTCTTTCAGTGCTACACAGTGTGTCAGACTCTCGAAAGCTGAACCCGGCTCGTTAAATCCGATGTGTCCGTTTCCGCCGATACCAAGCAGCTGCAGGTCGATGCCGCCAACGCTGTCGATGATCGCATTGTATTTTGCACATGCAACTTTGCTGTCCGGTTCTGTTCCATCCGGTACAAAGGTACGTGCCTTGTCGATATTTACATGATCAAACAGATTTTTGTTCATGAAATAACGGTAGCTCTGATCATTGTCTCCGGAAAGTCCTTTGTATTCGTCCAGGTTTACAGAAGTTACCTGTGAAAAATCGATGTCACCTTTGTTGTACCATTCAACCAGCTGTTCGTATGCACCTACCGGTGTAGAACCTGTTGCCAGACCTAAAACAGCGTTTGGTTTCATGATAACCTGGGCAGAAATAATATTTGCTGCCTTTCTGCTCATATCCTTATAATCTTTTGCCTGATATAAAACCATATCCCTCTTCCTTTCTGATTTCAGGTTTATTCCACTTCCGCTTTTGCAAAAAGACCGGAAGATGGAAGTTTGGCTTCTCACTGTCAATTGGTGAAAAGCTGATATAATGTTCAACAGCCGGATCTTCTGAAATTTTATAAAAATTACAGTATATCTCCTTGCCGCTGCCATCCGGTAAATAATCGCAGACTTCCTTCAGAAACTTCTCCGGAATGAGCAGGCTCATTGTCCAGTGATCCTTTTCAATCACGGAATTTACGCCTGTTTCCTTATAAATTTCATCGGAAAGGAACTGTCTTCCTTGTCTGCCAAAGCCATATTTTGCATACATGGCTCCGTTTGCATTCACTTCAAAGTTCAGATACATATCATTGTTGGTAAGTTCCTTTCCTTTTTCTGCGAATGCCAGAAACACTTCCACTGCACTGTCTTTGCAGACCATTTCGTGATGCTCTGTGCATCTTGCAAGCGGATCTTGCTCCTCTGTGCAAATCTGCACATAGAGTCCTTCCCCCTTCAGATAGCCCATATAACCACAGGCTTTCGGAGGTGTGATCGCATGATGCCACTGCACATGGTCGATCTCAAAACGATTGCAGTTCACAATCTCTTCTTTCGAAGAAATCGTCTTAATCTTATATTCCAATGTATGTCCTCCTTCTAACGGCACGAGTACCAAAAGGGGGACACCCACTACGGCGTCCCCCTTGCAGGTCAGATTTCAGACCATTATATCAAGCTATTATTTGCACAGTTTCTTGAACTCGTCAGCTACGAACTGAACCTGAGTTCCGATGATAACCTGTACACTTGTTTTGCCTGGGCGAATCACACCAGCTGCTCCAGCTGCTTTGATTGCTTTTTCGTTTACTTTTGTAGTATCTTTCACTTCCAGACGAAGTCTTGTGATGCAGTTGTCGATAGAAGTAATGTTTTCTTTACCGCCGCATCCAGCCAGAACTGCTTTTGCAACTTCTGTGTAGTTGTTGTTAGACAGTTTGATGCTCTTTTCAGATTCGTCGATATCATCATCTTCACGTCCCGGTGTTTTCAGGTCGAATTTTGTGATTGCGAAACGGAATACTACGTAGAATACTACAAATGCTGCAATACCCAGAGGGATGATCAGCATGTCTTAGCTGCTGCCGGAAGGGAAGCAGAGAAGATCAGGTCAGTTAAACCAGCGGAGAAACTGAATCCGGCTCTGAATCCAAGTACAACTGTGATTACTGTGAAGATAGCGTACAGCAGAGCGTATACTACATACAGTCCAGGAGCCAGGAACATGAAACCAAATTCGAACGGCTCAGTTACACCACAAACAAATGCTGCGATTGCTGCGGAAGAAAGAAGACCGATTGCAACTTTTTTCTTGTTTGATTTTGCTGTATGAACCATAGCCAGAGCAGCACCCGGATACCAAACATCATACATGGGAAGAATCCTGACATGTACATACCAAGGCTCCATGAAACATCTGCAGATGTTTCACCAGCCAGAAGTGAGACAGGTCACCAAGACCGATGGTATCAAACCAGAATACGTTGTTCAGTGCGTGATGCAGACCGAACGGGATCAGCAGACGGTTGAAGAATGCGTAGATACCAGCACCTACAGCTCCCATTTTTGCGATACCTTCGCCCAGTGCAACCAGAACGCCAAACAGTACCGGCCATACGAACAGCAGAACTACGGATACAATGATAGAAACAACACCTGCTACGATAGCTACGCAACGTTTGCCGCTGAAGAATGACAGCCAATCCGGCAGCTTTGTTCCTTTGAATTTATTGTAGCAGAAGAACCGATCACACCGGCGATGATACCGATGAACGGGTTCGCAATTTTGCTGAATGCAATGTAAGCAGTTGTACCTTCTTCAAGAGTTTTGATAACAGATACAGCACCTACAGACAGCAGAGTTGTCAGCATCAGCCAAGAAGCCAGAGCTGCAAGTCCACCTGTACCGTCGTTGTCTTCGGACATACCAACACCGATACCGATTGCAAACAGGATAGCCATGTTATCGATCAGAGCTCCACCTGCTTTAACTAAATAGAAACCAATCTGCTGTACAATACCTACTACGTCACCACCCTGCATGGTAGATGGGCAAAGAGCATATCCAAGACCCATCAGGATACCACAGATAGGAAGGCAAGCAACAGGTAACATCAAAGCTTTACCTAATTTCTGTAAGAATTTCATCATAATTACTTTTTTCCTCCTTCTCTTACTTAATGAGAATCCTCCTCCAGCTCTTTTTCCGGCTGGATTCTGCGGATATGTACGGCCAGATAAGCCGTCTCCTCATCTGTAATTTCGTGATCATAGCGCATTTTTATATAATGCGCAATCTTCTCGCTGCACGCATATTCAACCGGGTACATTCCGGCGATCACTTTTCCGAAACCGTTATCATCATCCCCGAGCATCTGCCCCGTAAAAATGCGCTGTCCAAGAAATTTCAGATGAGTGATGAATCTGGCGTAATGAAGGCTTTCTTCCTGCAGTTCAATATTCAGATATTCACTGACGATATTGACCACGTCGCGAATGAGACAGGTGATGTTCATCGTATTGCGTACACCGGTGTCATATTCCGCATTTACGATATGAAGTGCGACGGATGCGGCCTCATCCTCATTCAACTCCACATCAAGTTTCTCCCTGACCTTGCGGATTGCATACTTTCCAACGCCAAACTCGATCGGATAAAAGGTCTTCACCTCAACCTTGAGCGGGTTGTCAAACTGCATTCCTTTCTTATACCGTTCAATTGCGAAACTGATATGATCTGTCAGAGTCAGATAAATACTCTGGTGTAACTTCAGCCCGATATTGTTCTTGGCATAAGTGATAATCTGGTCGGATAACTTGAGATATTCCACCGGAAGCCTCTCCACCAGCCTGGCGAACTGCCCGGCTGACTTCTTATCCTCCAGTCGGAACGTCTTCTCAATCTGCTCCTCATTCACAATCTGTCCCGGCTTTGCATGGAAACCGATACCTTTTCCCATGATGACGACTTCCTCGGCGTCTTTGTCCAAAGCACTTACTACATTGTTATTAATAACTTTGATGATTTTCATAGTAATAACGTGTCTCCCAAACAAAAAAACCCAAAGAATCCAGAATCCTTCTCCTCTGAAACTTTGGGTCTTGCCTGCATCACCAGTAACAATCCTGTCATAACTACCAAATTCTTTAATTGCATCTCTACTATAGCAGTAAATTTGAACAATGTCAATGCTTTTTTAATCTTTTGTTTATGGATTGTTTATAATTTTTATTTTTCTAAAAATGTTTTCTGTAATGCAGTAATTCCTCTAGTTTCCAATACATTTCCTGACTGCTTTTCCTTTTCCCGTTCCTATGATCACATGATGCCTGCGAATTGCTCCGTTGCAAAGTAACTCCCACAATCTATGCTCCGCTTCGGTCTGCACGAAACGAGTGCCTGTAAACATTCGAAATCCGCATATTTACTGCATAAACAGCTACTTCCTCATGGATTCAAGAATCTCTCTTGCCACGTAAACTCCGCTTGCGGATGCATGGGAAAGGGAATGTGTCACCCCACTGCCGTCTCCGATGATATAGAGACCTTTGTGGATACTTTCAAGATGCTCATCAAGCTGTACTTCCATATTATAAAATTTCACTTCCACACCATAGAGCAGTGTGTCATCGTTTGCCGTTCCCGGTGCGATCTTGTCCAGTGCATAGATCATCTCAATGATGCCATCCAGGATACGCTTCGGCAGCACCAGACTTAAATCTCCCGGTGTTGCAGAAAGTGTCGGTCTTACAATGCCCTCTTCCACTCTCTTGACGGTACTTCTTCTTCCGCGTACCAGATCACCGAACCGCTGGACCATAACACCGCCGCCGAGCATATTGGAAAGTCTGGCAATGCTCTCGCCGTATCCGTTGCTGTCCTTGAACGGCTCGGAAAAATGCTTGGATACAAGCAGTGCGAAGTTGGTATTTTCGGTCTGTTTGGTCGGATCTTCGTAGCTGTGTCCGTTTACGGTCACGATGCCGTTTGTATTTTCACTTACCACGATGCCATATGGATTCATGCAGAACGTACGCACATTGTCCTCGAACTGTTTTGTACGGTAAACAATCTTGCTCTCGTAAAGCTCATCGGTCAGATGGGAAAAGATCACAGCCGGAAGCTCCACACGGACACCTAAGTCCACACGGTTGGAACTGGTCGGGATGCCCATCTCTTCACAGACCTTTTCCATCCATTTGCTTCCGCTTCGTCCGACAGAAACCACACATTTTCCGCATGCATAATTTTCCTCTTCACAGATGACCTGATAGCCATCTTCCCTCTTTTCGATATGCTGCACCGGCGTGTCAAAATAAAAATCTGCCCGGTCTTTGAGCCATGCATACATATTCTGCAGCACAATGTAATTGACATCGGTTCCCAGATGTCTTACGGATGCATTCAAAAGCTGCAGACGGTTCTGCAGACAAAGTTTTTTGAATTTCGTTCCGGCTGTTGAATACAGTCTGGTGCCTTCACCGCCGTACTCCATGTTAATCTCATCGACATACTGCATCAGCTCCAGAGCTTTCTCTTTGCCGATGTATTCATAAAGTGTGCCGCCAAAATCATTGGTAATATTATATTTACCATCGGAAAATGCTCCCGCACCGCCGAATCCGCTCATGATCGAACAGCTCTTGCAGTGAATGCAGCTTTTGATCTTCTTGCCATCAATCGGACATTTTCTTTTTTCCAGTGCATGTCCTTCCTCAAAAATGGCGATCTTCAAATTTTCGTTATTTTTCAGAAGCTCGTACGCGGAAAAAAATGCCTCCCGGACCTGCTCCGATAATGATTACGTCATATTTTTTCATACTGTTTCCTCCAGATTGTACTTTTAAAATATGGTGTTGAGATCAAAACCTATCAACTTATGAGCAAGCTCATGTGGATTTTGACCTTTTGCCCCTGGTATCATACATAATTCTCTACGATCTTCATGATCTTCTTCATGGTTTTCAGGGTATCTTTTATTTTTTCATGTTCCATACTGTGTCCGACATCCGGAAAACAATACCACCGAACCTTATGTTTTTTGCAGAATTTTTTTAATTTTTTCCGTTCCAGATAGTGATCCAGTTCCCCGCTTATCACAATGCAGTTTTCCTTTCGCATGTACGGAAAGGTCTGCTCAAGCGGTGTCATAAAGATATGGCGGACCGTTCCCGGTTTTACACGTTTTTCCTTTTCCAGTGCATCTGCAAGCCATCCTGCTGATACCGTTCCCAGACTTTTTGACACAAAAAGAATCTCATCGTACGAAGCAAGATCTTTTTCTTTGATCCGCCCACGCACATAAGAAAGCGTCTGTCTGATATTCTCTTCGATGGTGATCATGTCTTTTTTGTCCCGGTATTCCGAATAGTGCATCAGCAGTGTATCGTATCCCTTTTCCCGGCAGATCGACTCTGCATAATAAAGCAGCGGGCAGTCTACGCCGTAGCGTCTCCCTGGAAAAAATACGGCCAGTTTCTTTTTCATTTTGCAATGCTCCCTGTCACGTTCTCAAATTATGCATTCTATTCTATCATAGAATCTGCTGTTTTTCAAACCAGATTCGTGTAGAAAGAAGAAAAATCCACGGCAGTTATTTTCTTCCGCAGATCTTCTGTTTTTTCAAAGGCTTCTGAGATATTGATTTCTTTATGCCTGTACCTCTTTTATCACATTCATAAATGCCTGCATCTGCGGCGAAATCCATTTATCTCTGTGATATAAGAGTTGTTTCCATATATCAAGCTGAAAATCTTTCACATCCAGCCGCACCAGTCTTTTTTCCTGTACGGCCTTTTCTGTCACATAATCCGGCAGAAGCGAGATTGCGGAAGCGTTCTTTTCCAGCATCCGGCAGATTAGTTCTGTATTTCCCACCTCAAAAACCGGCTGAATCTCCAGGGAACAGCTCGCCAGATATTCACTTAACATCCTGCGGTAGCTCATTTCTTTTTCCGTGAGGATAAACGGCTGGCAGATCAGTTCCTGCAACAGAATCTGCTTCTTTCCGTTCAAGCTATTCTGATATCCTGTCACAAAATGCACTGCTTCCTGGCTCTCTGTGACGATCACATAATCACTGTGGTAAATGTGGCGGTCCAGCGTGTATACAAAATCCACCTGATTCTGATTCAAAAGCCGGAACATCTCATCCGTGCCGGCGATCACGATTTTCATCGTAACCTCCGGGTACTTCCGCTGCAAAAGAACAAACAGTTTTTCTGCAATTTCCTCGCACAGCGAATCCGACATGGCGATCCGCAGATGTCCACGCACTTCCTGCTTTGGCTGCACCATCTCCTGCATCTCACCGGCAAGCTGCTTCATGCGATGGGCGTAACGCAGGATTTCCTTGCCTCGGTCTGTCAGTGTCACTGTGCGGTTGATCCGCTCAAAAAGGACGGTGCCAAGCTCCTCCTCCAACTGCCGGATCTGAAATGAGACCGTAGACTGTGAGTAACCTAAAAGCTCGGCGGCTTTTGTGAAACTGCCAAGTTCGGCAGTGTAAATAAAGGTGTTGATGTTTTTCATATCCATGATCGGCTCTCCTTGTATCAAAAGGCGGAACAATATTTTTTTCCACTGTCACTGATTAATCGGTTTTTTCGATGGTTTAAATCATTATCATTCATTTACAAATCTATATAAGTGAAGTATACTATATTTCACCACAAGATGCTACCATTATTAGTCATTTTGACAACAGCTTAAGAATATCAGATGAGCAATGGAATTCCGCTGCTGATATTAATCTGTTGCTCGCCGCCTGCAGAGGCGACATCATTTCATATCTGCTACAGGCATCTAAGATTTACAGGGGTATTTTATTTATGAATATTCATTTACCGCAGTCTACAATTTTTTATGGGGTGATCTGATCACGCCTGCCGCTTCC
>ENA-OQAZ01000422-OQAZ01000422.1-human-gut-metagenome-genome-assembly--contig:-NODE-422-length-23849-cov-2.402411_pt1 | contig 23849 bp, 25 predicted proteins | sample MGYA00242737_ERZ504531 | MGnify/ENA primary metagenome ERZ504531 (study PRJEB26092, sample SAMD00036244) | human gut metagenome | host: Homo sapiens | study: EMG produced TPA metagenomics assembly of... | reverse complement strand
GTCCGGAGGAGCAATTATTGATATATATGCAAAAAAGAACAGGTGGAAAATTGTCCAAAAACAATCCCCGCCTGTTCTTTTTTTATACTTTTTATACATAATGATGTTGGGGTCAAAAGGTATTTTGACCCTTTGATACCAGATTGCTACGTGCTTTTGCACTCTTGCAAGCAAGCTTGCATCGGCTTTCTGACCTTTTTGACCCTGGTATCATATAAACGAGAAAATATAACATACAGAGAGGATGTAAAAGAGATATGAGGTGCAAAAATTGTGGAACTGAGAATCCAGATGGTTCAAGATTCTGTGCAACATGCGGAAAACCACTGGAACAGGAAGAACCTGCTAAAAATGTAGCAGAACAGAAAGAAGAGGCTGTCCAGAATGCAGAAGAGCAGAAAGAAGAGGTCGCCCGGAATACAGAAGAGACGCTAACAAGTACAGCAGAAACAAAATCACTCACACATAAAAAATCAAGAGGACTGAACAAGTTCCTGATCGGTCTGGCATGTGCGGTTGTCGTTGTAGTGATCGCAGCAGGGTTTTTGATATCGCGTGCAAGAAGAACAATCGATCTGAACAAGTATGTCACCTTTGAAACAACAGGATATAACGGATATGGAAATGTATATCCGCAGATCGACTGGGAGAAGATTCAGAAAAAATATGATTCCAGACTGAAGTTTACAAAAGAATTTGAAGAACAGTATGGAAAAAATACAGATTCCATATCACCGGTAGCGGTACTGCAGTCCTATGTCAGTGTGGAAATGAAATCGGACAGCAATCTTTCCAACAAAGATAAAGTCAAATACAACTGGAATGTCAATAAAGATTATGCAAAATATGTGAAATGCAACCTGAAATATAAAAATAAAACCTATAAAGTCAAAGGGCTGGAAGAGGTTAAGACATTTGATGCATTCAAAGACCTGCAGGTATCATTTAACGGAATAAGTCCGGGAGGAGCCGTTTCATTTGATTATACAGGATCTGATCTTACATCTGCCGATTTTCAGACAGATGCATCAAATGGAACATTGGCAAACGGAGACAAGATTAAAGTATATCTGGATAAATCTATGGCAGACAGCTATGCCGCCAACATAGGAAAGCTGCCGGAAAAATGGGAAAAAGAATATACCGTAAAAGGACTGTGGTATTATGTCACATCAGCCAGTGACATCGATGATGATACAATGCAGCAAATGAAGGACCGGGCGGAACAGGAATACAATGATCATGTGGAGAGCAGCTGGGTAGATTCCGAATCTCTGGAGAGCCTTACTTATATGGGAGATTATCTGCTGGAGCCTGTTGTGGGCAATGGAAATGAACTGTATCTTATTTATCATGTAAAAGTACGGGATCAGTACAGTAATGATGATGGATCTTATGACAAGGTGAATGATGTTTACTGGTATATGCATTATGGAACGATTCTTGCAGACGGGGAAGGAAATACAGATATTGATCTGTCTGACTATGGAACACCTGGCAATTTCTTTAAGATCAAGACTGATGCAAAGACAGACGGTATTTCCAGCATGGTATGGAAATATTATGGATACCCGACACTGGATGATCTGTACGCAGATGTTGTGGGCGATAATGCCGATTACTCTTTGGTGGAGGATGCGGTAGACAATACAAAATAGAAGCCTTTGGCGGAAAAGAAGGTGGACTATGAAATGGGACGAATGGTTGAAAAAGATCATTAAAGAGATAACGTCAGATTATACGATTTCAGAAGAAACCTCAAAAAGCTTTTTTGAAGAGCTGATGCAATTGTTGAAATAATACAGGAACCGGGTAGAAATGCAAATTTTTATCCGGTTTTTTAATTTGAGCTGTAAAAGTATGATATGATGAGAAAAAGTACGGGATTGATATCCAGAAGGAGAAAGGTGGAATAACAACAGATGGAATATTTAGTAGAATCAGCATTATTGACACATGGATTAAAATCGGTATCAAATGAAACAATAAAAAAAGAATGGCAAGATCCGGGAAAAAAGATCACCTGGATTGATCATGGGGAAATCAGGATCGGGGATATCGATGAGTTTCTTGAATTTAGAAGCCGGGCATCCGCTTATCCAAGAATTGACTGTGATCTGCTGGAAAAGGCATTAGTGGAAAAGCAATCAGGCGCACTTACCGCTTCCGGGACAATGGCGGTCTGTGTGAAAATGGGAATTCCGGTTGCAATTACCTGTGGAATGGGTGGAATCGGGGACATCAAAGGAGAAGAACTCTGCCCGGATCTTCCGGCTCTTCAGCAGATTCCGGTGATCCTGATCTCGGCAGGACCAAAAGATATGCTGGACCGGAAAGCAACGATCGATTGGCTGATATCGCACGGAGTGAAGGTGATCGGAACAGAAAGAAATTACTGTACCGGCTATGTATTTTGTGGAGAAAAAGTTGAACTGCAGGGAAAGGCAGAAAACGGTACAGAAACGGTAAAGCCACCAATGCTCATCATCAATGAAATCCCGGAAGAAAGGCGGATAGAAGACAGGGAGATTTTGAGAGAAGCAATTGCCGAGGGAAAGAGAGCGGAGAAGGAAGGACGCTATTTCCATCCTGCGGCAAATGGAAAGATTGATGACTGTACTGATGGATATTCTTCATTGATTCAGCTGCGGGGACTGATTGCAAATATGAAAGTGGCAGAAACACTTTAAAGAGCGAAAAAAGAAGCTGGGATCTGGCTGATAACAGAAAAGCCTGAATATAGGCAGTTGTGTTATCGGTCAGACTCCGGCTTCTTTGCGTACACAGAAAGTTTTGACTCCTGATTATAGATTACAGGAAAGGTAATCAGATATTCTGTTTGAAATGTTGTTGCGTGAATCCTAATTCGCCTGTGGCATCTGTGATTTATGTACAAAGAGACTGATTCCGGCACCGATGATTGCCAGAACAGCACCAATTCTTCCCCAAAGAGCAGTTTTGTGGCACATCATACCTGCCTTGGCACAAATACCAATGCCAATTGAAGTATTGCTAAGAAGCAGGATCAGAACAGCAGTGATAATGATGACAACCGGTAATTTAAAATCGTGTGTTCCGAAGAAAAGAAGAACGGATTCTGCAAGCAGGAGCAGACCGAAAAGAAACAGTGCAATTCCATAATAATGACACCGCATCATGCATTCTCCTCCGTTTGCAAGTTCCATGGTTCCTTTGCATACCGGGGCAAAGATCTTATCTGCTGCAAGAATAAGAATTGCTGCAAGACAGGAAACTGCTCCGGATAATTTTTGTGAATTCATAATTCATATCTCCTTTAAAAATTTATTGTATTTAGTATAACATACTTATGGTTAATAAGTTTACTTTTACCAGATAAAAACTATAGAAAATTGTAATAAATCAAATTGTATATAAGAAATAACAATTTTACATTTGTGCAAAATGCTGATATAGTTAAAAGCATTTAAAGGAAATGGTAAAAATTTACAAAGGAGTCAAATGAAAAATGGAGAGTAAAAGACAGCTTACGAGAGAAGAGTTGCTAGAAATGGAAAGTGCTCCGAAGACGAAGATGCAACATATGTTGGATGTGGTAATTTGTTTTTGTCCGTATTTTGCAGCGATAATTATGTTTTTAGTATATTATCTGATGCCGGATGCCGTTCAGAATTTTAATCCGCATGTGTTTACTATTGTCGTCTGCTTTTTTTTGGCATTATATCTGATCATGGTAGTGAGAGGATTACTGAATAAAAGCTATTTTGCAAAAGTACGTCATAAAGCACCGCTTTACTCTGTGATCATACTGGTAATTATGCTGTATGATTTTCTGACGGTTAAGACAGGTATTTTAAAACAGCCGTTCTTCCCATGTGTGAATACGATTTTGTGTGCGATCATTGATGACCGGGCACTGTTATTGAAAAGTACATTGTACTCACTGCGATTATTATTCACGGGATATTTTATTGGAGCGATCCTTGGACTGATCACAGGTGTTGCCTGTGGATACAGCAAAAGGATTAACTACTGGGTTTCACCGATTATTAAGATGCTTGGACCGATCCCTTCCACAACATGGATCCCGATCATCATGGTTCTGGTATCCTCACTGTTTAAAGGAAGTGTATTTATCATCGCTCTTGGTGTATGGTTTGCACTTACGATCGCATCGTCAACCGGTATCCAGAATGTAGACAAGGCATATCTGGAAGCGGCCAGAACATTAGGTGCCAAAGGTCACCAGCTGGTATTCCGGGTGGCAATCCCACATGCAATGCCAAACATTCTTCAGGGGATGACACAGGGAATGAGTTCTGCCTGTACAGCACTTCTGGTTGCTGAGATGATGGGAGCCGAGGCAGGTCTTGGATGGTATATCCAGTGGCAGAAATCATGGGCGATCTATTCTAAAATGTATGCAGCTATCGTTTTAATTTGTCTTATTTTCACAGCAGTTACCTTTATACTGAATGTGATCAAGAGAATAGTGCTTCGCTGGCAGGAAGGAGTTGTGAAATAAGATGGCATCAGTGGATGAGAAGCAGGGACACGGGCGTGTCCTGGAGTTTGACAAAGTAACAAAGAGTTTTGCAAAGACAGACAGTAACGAGATCACACATGCGTTGGCAGAGGTGAATCTGACGATCCAGCCGGGTGAGTTTGTCAGTATTGTTGGAACAAGTGGATGTGGAAAATCAACAATTTTGCGATTGATCGCAGGACTGATCAGACCGACTACCGGTGAGATCAGACTTGGCGGAAAACCGATTGTTGGAGCCGGACCGGATCGTGGAATGGTATTCCAGAAAGCAACATTGTTTCCGTGGCTTACGGTAGAGAAGAATGTATCCTTCAGCTTGCGTATGCAGAAAAAGCAGGATAAAGAACTGGTAGAGCATATGCTGAAAATGGTAAGGACTTGAAGATTTCCGAAAAGACTATCCACATCAGCTCTCCGGAGGTATGGCGCAGAGAGTGGCGCTGGTAAGATCGCTGATCAATCATCCGGATATTCTGCTTCTGGACGAGCCTCTTGGCGCGCTGGACGCATTTACCAGAATGAATATGCAGGATGAGATCCTGAATATCTGGAGAGAACAGAAACAGACGGTCGTCATGGTTACACATGATGTAGAAGAAGCAATTTATATGGGAACAAGAGTGCTGGTTATGGAGCCAAGACCGGGACGTGTAAAGGCAGATATACCGATTGAACTGGCTGAACCAAAGCAGAGAGACAGCGAAGAGTTCCAGGCATATCGGAACAGGATTCTGAAGATGCTTGATCTGAAGCATCATACAGATCATTAAATGGATATTTATTGAAAGATAAATATAAAAGCAACAAAGTAAAAACACGAAGAGGAGAAAAGAATTATGAAAAAAAGATTGTTTGCAACGTTACTTGCATGCGCAATGACCGTATCACTGGTTGCATGTGGCGGTTCATCAAGCTCATCAGAAAAGAAGGAAGACACAAGTGATTCCAAAAAACAGGAAGCTTCTACAGAGAAAGAAGTGACTGATATCACAAAAATGTCAGATGATGAAATTAAAGAAGCAATGAAAAAAGAGCCGGCATGGGGAACAACCATCACAGCCGAATATGATGGTGGTGACTGTACATCAGGACCTAGCATGGCAAAAGCACTCGGATACTATGATAATTGGGGATTAGATGTTCAGATCGCAGCTGGTACTGAAATCACAGAAGCACTTGGAACTGGAAAAGCTCAGTTTGGAGTACACCATATTGCACATATGTTAGTTCCGATCACAAACGGAATGGACATCGTATTTACAGGAAGTGCGCAGACAGGATGCAAATCATTATATGTACTTGCTGATTCAGGAATCGAATCAACAAAAGACCTGGAAGGCACAACTATTGGTATGGATAGCCCGATCGGTGGATCTTCACACAACATGATCATCCGTTTCTTCCTTGCAGATGGATTGAAACAGGATGCAGCAACATGTGTACAGGTTGAATCAAGTGCAGCAATCCAGTCTCTTCAGTCAGGTGACATCAAAGCTTGCCTTCTGAGTGACCGTTTTGCAAAGAAATTCGTAGATGACGGAACATTAAAAGTTCTTCGTTCTATCACATGGGATGATGATTTCAAAGATGAAACATGCTGCGTAATGGCTATGAGCGGAAAATTCGTAAAAGAAAATCCGGTAATCTCTCAGGTACTTACAAAATGTGTAATGGATGCATATATGTACATTGCAGAAAACAAAGACGAAGCTGCACAGATCATGCTTGATGAGGGTATGGTATCTGGTGACATCGAGCTTACAAAATACATGCTTGATCAGCAGAACTGGGCAGTATCCAATGCAGATACAAAGGAAACAATTAAAGCTGTTGCAAAGGACTACATTGAGGCAGGAATCATTACCTCTGACTGGACTGTAGATAAAGTCGTAGAGACAGCATGGCATCCACTTGCTGAAAAAGTAAGCACAAAATAATCAGACACATAAATGAATGAGGTGGAGGAGCTTTGAACTCTGGGATGAGTGGAAGCTCCTCTTTTGTCTTATATATTAGGAAAGGGCCAAGGCACATTCTTTCTTATAATTGGAAATTACGGGGGTTTTCCGAACAAAATGTTAAAAAAGGAAGGAAAGAAAAATGGAACAGAAAATGTTGACTGTACCTGGACTTGCAGTCAGAAATCTGCGGCATCGAAGAGTCAGGACGATGTTTCTGGCAGCACTGGTGCTGATTTTATCGGCAGCGCTGTTTACCAGTAGAGTATTGACAGAAAGTATGAAAACTTGTATTGATAAGACAGTAGATCGGATTGGGGCGGATGTGATCGTAGCACCGGGAGAATATGAATCAGATTTAAGCGATTCTCTGTTTTCGGGAGGGTTGTGCAGTTTCTATTTTGAAAAGTCTTTGATGGATCAGGTGAAAAAGACGGATGGAATTGACAAAATTTCTCCGCAGCTCTACATTGCATCACTGGATGCGGCATGCTGTTCAGTTCCGGTACAGATTGTTGCTTTTGAACCGGAAAGTGATTTTATTGTACAGCCGTGGATGTCTGGAAGCAATGTGAGTGAATTGAAAAAGGGTCAGACTGTTGTTGGAAGCAAGATTACGGCAAAAGCAGGAGATAAAATTTCTTTCTTTGGACAGGAATACGAGGTTGCAGGAAAACTCGAAGAAACAGGAACCAGTTATGATAACTGCGCATTCATGAATTTTGAGACGGCATATACATTATTTGACAGTTTTCAGATCAAGTATGTGACGGATCTTACAGAACCGCAGAAATATGTTTCCCTTCTGACGATCCGGACGAAAGACGGAGCAGATCCGAAAGAAGTGGCGAACACGATCAACACAAAGATGAGAGATTCCGGACTGAAAGCTTATACGGCAAAAGCAATGTCCGGAAAAGTTTCAGATACACTGGAACAGATGCAGTCTTACAGCGCGCTTCTGATCGGACTGTTGTTTTTAATGGCAGTCCTGGCACTGATCTGCATTTTTAACATTACTGTGAATGAACGTTTGAAGGAGTTGGGGTACTACTTTCTATTGGTGCACGAAAAAGCCAGATTTTCCAGATGCTTCTTCTGGAAGCAGGATGATCGGTGTGCTTGGAGGATTTCTTGGAGTGGTGTTCTCAGGAGGCGGAATCCTGTTATTTAAAGACGTGATCATGGAAAGTATGAATATGCCGTATTTGAATGTAAATGTTTCCCAATATGTGATTCTTGCATTGCAGAGCCTGGGGCTTGCGGTTGGTGTCAGCTTCTTGCCACCTTATATGCGGCAGTCAGAGCGAATCGTATGGAACTATATAAACTGATCCAGGAGGTGGAATCATGATTGTAAAGACAGAAAATCTGAGTCGGGAATTTGTACGTGGAAAGAATCAGTTTTATGCAGTAGACCACGTGAATCTGGAAGTGGAAGAAAAAGAACTGGTTGCGATCATGGGACAGTCGGGAAGTGGAAAATCCACCCTCTTCCATATGCTGACCGGGATCTGAAACCGACAGAAGGAAAGATCACAGTACTGGATCATGAGATTGAAAAAATGAATGACAGACAGTTATCGGTTCTGCGGGGAGGCGACCTTGGTTATATCATGCAGGGACAAAATCTTCTCCAGAATCTGACGGTCATGGAAAATATCCTGCTGCCACTTTCGCTGGGGAAAAACCGGAAACCGGATAAAGAAAGGATCACGTATCTGACGGAGCTTCTTGGAATCCAGAATATGCTTTCCGAATATCCGGCAAATCTGTCCGGCGGAGAGCAAAGGCGTGTGTCGATCGCAAGGACATTTGCGCAGAACCCGAAACTGGTAGTCGCAGATGAACCGACAAGCAGTCTGGATATGGAAAATTCAGAGATCATTATGAAATATTTTCAAAAAATGGCAAAAGAAGGAACGACAATCCTGGTCAGTACCCACGACAGAGAATTTGCAAATTATGCGGACCGGTGTCTGTGGATGAAAAAGGAAAATTAGAAAAAAGAGAATTGGAGTAAAGAGATGCAGACCGAATTTATAAAGCTGGCAGTGATTTTTATTGTCATTATGGTGATGGTCCTGGCAAAATTAAAGCTGCGTGATGCGATGATCGCTGCCATTTTGCTGACTGTGATCCTGTTTGGAATTCCGCTTGGGGATGCAGCAAAATTGATGATACAGTCGGTTTATGAAAAGGATACGCTGCTGGTGGTCGGAAGCTTTATTCTTGTAACCTTTTTGCAGCGGATCATGGAGAACCGGAAACTTCTGGAAAGAGCGGAGATGGCACTGCAGAGGCTTAGCGGAGACAGGCGTATGGTGTGTGTAATTGCGCCGGTGATCATTGGATTCCTTCCGTCTGCAGGAGCTGTCAATATCTGTGGGGCGATCGTAGATAAGGCGACAGGAAAAGATCTGGATGTGGAAGAAAAGACGTTTGTGACCAGTTACTACCGCCATATTTCAGAAAGCTTTTCGCCGACTTATAATGCAATTCTGCTGGCACTTTCCATTACAGCGGTATCAACCGGGCAATTTGTACTTTTTATGGCGCCGATGGTTGTGGTGCTTCTGGTACTGGGATATGTATTTTATCTGCGGAAGCTTTCGAAAGGATATGAAGCAAGTGAGGATGAAATGATAGACAAAAAAGAAGAATTCAAACAGCTTCTGTACTGTTTCTGGCCACTGGTGCTTTGTATTGTGCTTGTGATCGCACTGAATCTTTCTGTGATCAAGGTACTGCCATTTATTATTGTGCTTTCGATTATTGTATATCGGTTAAGTCTGAAGGAAGTGCTGGATTTTGCAAAGACATCGGTAGAGTGGAGAATCATCTTCAATACGATCATTCTGATGATGTTCAAGAACATTCTTACCTATACAGGGGCAATCGGAAAACTTCCGGATTTGTTTGCAGGATCTGCAATTCCACAGTTTGCGGCATTTGGAATCATTATGTTTCTTGGAACGATTATCAGTGGAGCAAATTCTATGATTGTGCTATTGATTCCGCTGGCATTTGCAAGCATACCGCATGCAGGAGCCGGACTTCTGGTGTACCTGATGGCACTTTCTTATGCGGCAATGCAGATTTCGCCGACGCACATCTGCCTTGCGATCATTACGGAATATTTCCGGGTATCCTGGGGGCAGCTGATGAAGAAGACAATCCCGGTTATTGTGGTGTTTGTAGTGATCTTGACAGGATATTATGTATTGCTGAGTGGATTTGGAATATAGAAAATATGTTATATGATGCTGATAGAAATAGAAAAATTCTATCGGCATCATTTTTCTTTGGGTGGATAAAATGACTGAATATATGATAGAATAAAAGAAAAAGGCAGACTATTCAAAACGGGAGGTGGATGAGATAAAAAAGAGAAAATATGCTATATTTTTGGGAATTATTTTGATCGTAGCAGGAACCATTGCCTGTGGTGGAAAGGATACGGCGTCTGAAAAAGATCGTATAAAGGAGATAGAAGTATATGATGATGACAATGAACCGGTAACGATACAGGAGAATGAAATTGTAAATACAGAATTTTATGAATTATCAGGCGATAAATTCTGTTCATACATAAAGAAAGAGAAGTTTACGAAAGAGAACTGGAAGGAATTTTTCAGCATTAGAGAAGAACATTTAGAATATAATGAATATCGGTCAGAAGGAGATCTGTATCATCTTGGAATCTATAAGGTACACCAGAAAAAGGATTTCTGCATGGTATTTGATATTGTAAATGATGATATGGAGTCCAGAGATAATGTATTTGAAAAAGGAACAGGTACATTGGGTTGGGGGCAGAATAAATCGGACGGAACAAAATTTCAGCTTACAATTGATGATGTTTCGTGTACAAAGGCAGAAGGAACGATTATTTATGTAGATATTCCGGAGGAACTATGGCAGCCTTGTTCGGACGGAACGGACAGAAAGGGATTTCGGGTAAAGGACGGAGAAAAGTTGTATGAATTTTATGATGATGGAACGCCGGTAAAACTGGATATGTTCAGGTAGCAAAAGAGAGAAGCGTATAATTGCAAGAAGCCCGTCGGCAGATTTGAAAATCGTGCTGACGGGCTCCTTTTATTGGGGGCTTCGAACGTAAATTAGAATCCAACGTATTCTGGTAAAAAATATTGAAAATTACATAATCTTCGTCTCTTCCAGCTTCTCTGAGAACGCCTCATTCACTTTAATGATCGGCTTCCTAAGCACCAGTCCCATGATCAGGAATACAACAAGGAAGATACAAAGCTTTCCAAGATCGATCCAGTAATCCATAGCATACAGTCCACCGACTGCTTCGCGCAGTGCTGCCATACTGTGGGTAAATGGAAACAGTGAATACACCGCTTTGAAGAATCTCGGTGCGACTTCGATCGGGAAGGTTCCTCCGGTTCCGGCTACCTGCATAACCAGAAGCACAACACTGATCGCTTTTCCGATATCGCCGAAGGAGACAGTCAGCGTGTAAATGATGTTGACATATACGATGCTGGATATCCATCCGGCAAGGAGGAAGAGGAACGGGTGCTTGCACTGGATGCCAAGGTAGAACAGATCACCGAGGCAAATAAGGGTGCTCTGCAAAAGCCCGAGAATCAGGAAGATAAGGTATCTTCCAAGATAAATCTGATGGAGCTTCAGATGTTTAAGCCCGGTGGTGCCGTTTTCGGATACAGTGACCTTGAGCATGGCAACCAGGACAATTCCGCCGATCCAGATGGAAAGTGTAGAGTAGAATGGGGCCATGGAAGAACCGTAATTTTCAATCGGGTACACTTTGTTGGTTTTCAGCTCTACCGGTGCAGCGAGGAAGGAGCTGATGCTGTTCTTATCGCCGGAAATCAGGTCTTCCAGTTCGGAAAAGTCTCCGGTTGCCTCCATCTGGCTTAACCTGGAAGTTGTATCGGTAATCTTTTTGGATGCTGTCTCCAACAGATCAGAAGAGGTCTCCAGAGCCTTCTGGATTTGTGACAGATCAGAACCTGCGGAGGAGGCAAGGGTATAAATTCCATCTGCACTTGCACCAAGTTGGGAGAGCAGATCGGACAGATCATTTTTTGTAGAACCAAGGGAGCCAGACAGCTGTTTTAGAGAACCGGATACATTGGTTTCATAGTCAGATTTGACAGCAGTAATTCCTGAAATGCTGGAACTGATCAGATCATCCAGCTCTTTTTTGGAGGTCGTTACGCTGCCGGCTGTATCGCGAAGAGAAGATGCTGCGTTTGTGAGTTTATCACGAAATTCTCCCTGAACAGCTATGGAGTTATCCAACTTTGCAAGGATTGGTGCGGTAAGATCAGACAGCTCCGGGTGTGCATCTGCAATCTGTGCAATGCTGTCACGGATTCCCTGGTAAGACTGTACGATCGTATTGACACGGTCGCTAAGAAGGTCAAGGGTGCTGGCAACAGAAGAAGCATCCTGTGACTGCGACTGGAATGCCTGATCGATCGTCTGTGACATCTGCTCGTAAAAGCTTTTGGTAGAGGTCAGCGCAGTATTGATTCCGTCTGTAGCTCCGTCCAGAGTCTCCTGAATCCCGGAGAAGGACTGCTGTGTACCGGAAAGAGTATCTGCATTTGCAGAAGCCTGTTCTTTCGTTACTTTTAAGAACTCGGCAGTTGTGTCCAGAAGCTGCTGCGCAGAATCGGTCATCTGTGAGAAGGAATGCAGAGTCGTCGAAGAAGCAGACAGATCAGAACCGATTTTATTCAGGTTTGTGATCAGTGTACCTGCAAGCTCATCCGAATCCCTGGAGTCTGCGGTATTTGCAACAGTCTGAAGTGCAGTCAGCACCGTATCGGAAATGGTTTCGATAAATACTTCGTTGACCTGTGTCTGGACTGCGGTTGCTCCTTTGTCTGTTACCTTCGGCGCAATGGCATTTTCTTTTGCATTGGAGTAATAGGTAATTTCTGGTTTCTTAATATCACTGGAAAATACACTCATCAGGTTCGTACTGAAATCTTCCGGGATTACGATCGCTGCGTAATATTCTCCGGATTTTACACCCTTCATTGCTTTACTTTTGGTTGTAAATACCCAGTTGAGCTGTGTATTCTCCCGAAGAGCAGACAATACCTGATCGCCAAGATTCAGCTGGAGCGGGATCAGGTTTCCGATATAGCCTTCGTCTACGCTTGCCACGGCGACCTTCAGATTCCCGGTATTCCCATAGATCCCAGCTTGCCGCAATGTTGTACCATGCATAAAGGCAGGGAACCACTGTGACGCCAAGAACGACGATCAGCGCAATGACATTTGTTCTTATTTTCCGGATATCTCTTGTGAAGATGGTCCATATATTTCTCATTTGTCTTTTCCCTCCTTTACTTTTTAAAAAATTCTTCCTCAGACAGATGGATATAGGAAAGCTGTCTGGAGGTCTTGTCGTGAATATATTCCACACAGATCAGATAGACGGCGAGTACGATCAGGGAAATGATCCACAGTGTCAGGTATATGATCTTGGATTCCAGACTGAACATCAGAAGAAGAAAGATCAGTGGAATTATAAGGATCAGGATAAAACCGGTACGGATCAGTTTTGGATACCGTTTTTCGAACCGGTTGGCACGTTGGATAAAATCAGCCCGTCCGTCTTCGTCCTGCATCATGGTTTTCATCATCAGTGTAAGCTGTGGGCGGGAGAGCTCACCGGTTGCAGTCTCTCCCAGCATCAGGTCTGTCTCGGCAAGACGTTTGTCGAACAGATGGTTCAGATTCATCAGAAGTGGTCTCAGTACCAGTCCGATGAAGAATGCAAGGAGAAGGAAAAGCAGCAGGGTCAGCAGATCCTTTGCGTAGTTATTTTTGTAAAATCCGGCAATACACTCACGCATAGCGCCAATTCCGTAAGAGAACGGAAGAAGCGGATGCAGTCTCTGGAAAAAGACCGGTGTCATCTCGATCGGATAGGTTCCGGAAGAACCAGGTATTTGCAGGATGACCAGGACAACGGCAAGTGCTTTTCCAATGTGCTTGAAGGTCAGCGCCATTGCATAGATCAGATTGACATACACAAAGGAGCAGAGCATACCAGCGCACACAAATGCAACCGGGTGGACACACTGTACTTTCAGAAGCAGCAGATCTCCTATGCACACAATAAATCCCTGGATCAGTCCGACCACGACAAAGAGCATCCAACGTCCGAAATAAGCAGTTGTCGGAGTAAAACGGGAAATGGTTTCGTCTTTGTCTACTTCCTGTTTCAGGATGGATACCAGGATCAGTCCACCAACCCAGAGTGCCAGATTAGTGTAGAACGGAGTCATTCCGGAACCGTAATTTTCCACATCATAAAGTACCTTTGAATTGATCGAAACCGGTGAGGACATAAAATCAGAAATGGAATCTGAGTCGATGCCTTCCAGTGAGATCAGATGCTGGTAGGTTTCGGAGCTCTGCAGAGCTTTTAGATCAGCGGTAATATTTTCCAGAGCAGTATCTACGCTTTCAAGAGTTCCTCCGGTCTGACCAAGTGCGTCTGCACTTTCGTTTAAACTGCTCTTTAACTGGGTAAGGATCACCTTTAACTGTGTGATCGTCGGATTTACCCCGGTTAAAGTAGAAGAAAGGCTTCCGCTTAATGTGGCAAGCCCGTCAAGTGACTGGTTCAGCTGTGGCAGAAGCGACTGGTTTAGACTGCTTCTGTAATTCTGCAGAGACTGTCGGTTCTGGGCAGTGAGTGTCTCAAGAGAACTTCTGGTATTACTTGCTGTAGTCAGTGCATTTCCTATGCTGGAATTGCTGTTCCCAAGAGAATCAATGAGTTCCTGAAGAGAATCATTCTGTGCCTGGAGTTCTGCAATTTTTTCGCTGACGATACCGGACAGGGAAGAATCACTTCCGATCTGCTGCTGAAGGGCGGCAAGCTTTTCCAGAATTTCTGCATTTTTCTTATTTAAAGAGCTGGCAGAAGAAATACTGTCTCCGATCGCAGTGTTGACCTGTGTGGCTTTTGTCTCAAAAGTTCCGAGCTTTAAGGCTGCGGAGGTGTAGACATTGGTTAAAAGCGTCTCGCCATCTGACAGGCTGGTAGAAAATTCTGTGGAAAAGGTTCCGATTGCTGTCCGGCTGGTGGAAAGCAGATCTGATGTATCTGCAAGGGCAGCAGAACCGGAAGAGGCAACAGCATTTACAGAGTCCAGTGTTTTCAGAGTGTCATCGATCAAAGAACCGGAATCTTTTACCGTAGCCTGGAAATCCTTCAGGGCGTTCTGATAGTCAGCAAGATTCTCACGGGTATCGGTAAGCGCCTGCATCAGCGTAGAATTTGTTCCGTCAAGCTTGCCGGTCAGTGTACCGGCCGATTTCTGCACGATCTTCGCAATGGAGTCAGCGGCAACGGACGAAAAGGTATCATTGATCTGCTGCTGGATCGTGCTTGCGCCGGTAGCGGTGATCTTTGGACGATCGCGTTTTTTCTTTTCATTAATATAATAGTCGAGCTGCGGCTGTTTTAAATCCCCAGAAAGGATGCTGAGGAGAGACTCGCTGAAATCCTCCGGGATTACAATGGAAGCGTAGTATTTGCCGGAACGGACACCGCTTTTGGCTTTCTTTTCATCAACAAAGGTCCAGCCAAGCTGGTGATTTTTTTTCAGATTCTGTACGATGGTGGCTCCGGCATTCAGATCCATCGAACCGGTGTGTCCACCGGTGTCACAATTTGCAATCGCCACTTTTACATTTTTTGTATTGCCGTAGGGATCCATGTTGGCGGCAATGTTGAACCATGCATAGAGAGAAGGGAGAATGCAGACTCCCACCATGACGAGAGCAGCAGCAGGGCTACGTAAGAGTCTCTTTAAATCTCTCTGAAATATTTGAAGCACTTTCTTCATGTGAACCTCCTGTGTAATGTCGTTAATAGTGCCAGTATTGAGAATAGTATAGCAAAAAGTGTGGAAAAAATCCATGAGAAAAAATGACGTTCGGTCAGAAATACAATCTGGATAAAGTTAAGCGTAAGATGATATTTGAAAAAACAGTGTTTTATGATATTCTATATTTATCTATAATACAAATAAAAAGGGATGGAATAGAAAGTGTCAATAAAAGTAAAAGAGGTATTAGAGCTGGCACAGTCGAAAGGATGTACATTAGCAGCCGGAGAAGGTGGAATTGATAGGATTGTTCGCTTTGTGGATTGTATGGAAATACCAGATATGAAAGCATGGATGCGCCCAAATGTTTTGTATATTACAACTGGATATGCATATAGTGACACAAAAGAAGAAATAATGAATCTGATAAGAAATTTGTATGAAGCAAAGGCAGCTGCGCTCGCGACAAAATATAGATATATTGGTTGTTTTTTGGATGATGCGATCAAATTGGCTAATGAATTACAGTTCCCAATCATTTTGTGGCGGAAGATTTGCCTTTCATAGAAATGAATTATCTTGTGATGGAGGCATTGATAAAATCACAGAACAATTTGATGGATAGCATTTATTCTCGAATTGAAAAATATAACCGTCGGGAAATGGATAAAAGATTGTTTATTGATCTTTTGACAGGAAATATCACATGTAATGAAGAAGGAAACTATCGGATCGAAGAACAAAAATGGCCATCACCTCCGTACCAGATCGTTTATATTGAAATTGATGGAATTAAACAAAAATTACATGAACTACAGGAAGAGATTGTTCATGAAAAAATTGAGAAAATCGAAAATATGATAAAAGAATCTTTTGGCGAGGAAAAAGTAATTGTTTTGTCGAATAATGATAATTTTCAATGCATATTAAAACGGACAAAAGAGAAAACTATAACGAAGGAGTATTTCGAGAAGATTCAGAAAAATATTTCGGAAAAGACAGGATATACTGCAACGATAGGTGTTTCGAGAGTAGAAAATTCCTACCAACGTTTCGGAAAGGCTTATCAGGATGCAAGGGATGCAGTAGAAATTGCAGTGTGCCAGGAATTCAATTCAAAAGTACTTTGTATAGAAGATGCAGGCTTTTGGAGAATCATGAAAGAAATCAGTAAGCATGAGATGTGTCAGGAGTTTATGGAGGACAAGTTGAATGCATTTATTGAATATGATCAAAAAAATGAAAGTGAACTTTTAGAAACGCTGGAAGTTCTCGTGAATAATTTAGGGGCAAGAAATGTAACAGCAAATGCACTTCATTTGCATCGAAATACTTTAATATACAGAATTAAAAAAATTGAAAATCAGACAGGATATGATTTGTCAGATCCGAATAGTATTCTTGAGATAGCGCTTGCGCTTCGAATAAAGAAATTTTGAAATAAAAGATGCCTTTTCAGGGCATCTTTTATTTCAAAACAGTATGTATCTCTTACGAGAAAGGATTCAGTTTTTGGAAATGCTTCATTGAACCGTATAAACTTTGTAATTTTTCGAATTCTTCTTCGTCGTATAATTTAAGAGAACGACGGCCAAAGGATTTGGCAACTTCTAACATAAAGCGTGCAGCTTCATCAAGATCAGTCATATGACTGGCTCCGGTTGCACAACCGGGAACAGTTGTTTCTGTTGTGATGGCAATCCCGACTACAGGTGCATTAGTAGCAGTTGCCGGTTGCAGAATACTGTTTAGATGATGAAGATCATTGCCATAAGGAGTGATATCCTGCTGTGTTAATGGAAATACTTTTGGAAGTTTTCCCGTAGTAATCTGCATTAAATCAAGAAGATCTTCGGAAGTACGAAGGATGTAGCCTTCTTTTACTGTAGGTGAGATTGCAAATCCATTGTGATTGATCACGCGATTTCCTTTAGTAGTATCTACAGAGAGAACTGCGTCAAGTTCCGGTGTGAGCTCTTCGGCATTTACCTGTGCCATTTCTACAGGTGATCCCATAAATGGAACCGGAACATGTGGCGCGGTCGGTGCATCCGGACAAATATGTGTAGAAATGAATACGTCACCTTCTAAAAAATCCCCTTTATTCTGCATATCTAATAATTTGGCAGCAAGAGCAATTGCAACGAGGGCACCATCACCGTCAGATACATACCCGATTCGTTCAGGACGAGCACCAAGTCCACCTAATCTCCCAAGAAGTCCAATTGTCGGAGCATCGCCTCCGGAAGTCTTTCCGTGAAGACCCGGGATGCGAATTTTTAACATATCTGTAGAACCTTTTGGTCCAACTAAAGGATAAACCTGAATATCCGCATCTTGTTTTATGGATTTTAAATAAGATGCGACAGAGTTGCCGTTTACGTTCTTGCTGTCTATAATGTCGAAAGCTTCTATTAATTGTTTGAATAACATCTTAAATCCTCTCTTTCTAACTAAAATAGTTTTTTAATTGATAAGCAAAGTTTAGCATTACTAAATAGGAAAGTCGATATTGCGCGTGCCTAAAAAGAAAGAAAATAGTTGGGCGAAATGCACATGTTATATTTTTGGAAGAATAATAAATGTGCAAAGTGCATAAAAAACAGGGACATTATGGTGCATGGAGAGCGTCGACACTTTAAGAAGTCAATGTTATACTGTAGTCAAATAAGAATTCGGAAGAAACGGAGGAAAGAAATGTGAAAGAAAGAACAGGGACTGTAAATTGCATGATCGCATCTATTATTATTTGCATTATTGCGGAGCTGATTGGTCCACTTCAATTTAAGGTGATGGGGATTGACGTGAAGATATTGACGATGATTTGGGTTATCATCATGGAATTCTTTTATCTCCAACATTATTAGGAAAAGTGATTCCCCCACTGAAGAAATTTATTAGTAAAGCAGAAATTAAACGGGCACCGTTTTTGTTGTCGCTTACATTATATCCGCTTGGAATTATGTTTGGTATCAATGCAGGTCCAAAGGTTGGAATTGTTTTACAGGCAGGTCCTGCTTTACTGTTTCAGGAAGCGGGAAATATGATGACGATGCTGATTGCATTACCACTTGGCTTACTCCTTGGATTAGGAAGAAGTGCTGTGGGTGGAACGTTCTCTCTTTGCAGAGATACGGCACTTGGTATTATCGGAGATGAATATGGTCTGGAATCCAGAGAAGGAATGGGAACACTTGGAACTTATATTAGCGGAAGTGTATTTGGTACTCTCTTCTATTCTTTCCTGGCACCGGTCGGTTAGCAATCGGATTTCATCCTTATGCACTTGCGATGGCATCAGGTATGGGAAGTGCATCTATGATGAATGCGGCTACTGCAGCGTTGACAAATGCAGCGGCACCTATGTATGCAGAACAAATTCTTGCATATTCTGCAACCAGTGGACTTTTAACTGCAGTAACAGGTGTGTATGTGGAAATGTTTTTGGCATTGCCATTAGCGAACTGGTATTATAATCGTGTTAATCCAGGTATTGAAAAATTAAGGGCTAAATTATTTAAAAAAGCATCTGAGGAGGCATAAGATGGAAAATACAAAACAAACTCCACAAGAAAAATCGACATTAAGTAATATTTTAGAACAAATTAAAATAGTATTGGTGATTTATGGAATTGTCATAATTATACATATGGTTTCTATTGGAAGCAAACTTCCGGATTTAGCAAAGTCGACAGTGGTAAGCTTTGTAATGGTAGTGATTGCGATTACCTTGAAAAATGTTGTGAAAAAACCTAATCTTCCAGGATTTGCGTGGGCTACACTGGTATCCTTTGTTTTGACATTGCCGATATCTCCGATTGCAGATTTTATCGTAAATGCAATGAGTGCATATAGTTTTGGACTTGTAGGACTTCCACTACTTGCTTTTGCTGGAATTGCTGTAGGAGACCAGCTTGAGGTTTTCAAAAAACTCAGCTGGAAAATCGTAATTGTATCCTTTGTGGTTATGGCATCTACTTATTTTGGATCAGCAGCAATTTCAAATATTATCTTATCTTTAAAAGGAATGATCTAAAACCATACAGATAAAATGAGAGGTGAAGAATATGGATAATTTAGAATTAATGAAACAGGAAATCAGTAATCTTGCAAAAGAGAAAAAGGAAGAATTTGAAAAAGTAAGTGATTATATTTTTGCAAACCCTGAACTGGCATTTAAAGAATATAAATCACAGGAAGCACTTTGCAAAACTGTTGGAAAGCCATGGCTTTGTTGTTAAACGAGGAATTGCAGAAATGCCGACGTCTTTTGAAGCAGTTTTTGATTCTGGAAAACCAGGGAAAACAGTAGCACTTATGGGAGAATATGATTGTCTTCCAGAAATCGGACATGGTTGTGGACATAATCTGATCGGAACATCAGCAGCCGGTGCAGGAATTGTATTAAAGGAAGTTATGGAAAAGCATGAGATAGGTGGCGTGTTAAAAGTATTAGGTACTCCGGCCGAAGAAAAGGGCAGTGGCAAAGCGATTATGGTTCGCCATGGAGTATTTGAAGGAATTGATGCTGCACTTCTGATGCATCCGTGTGATGAATCTATGCCAGATGATATTTCTTTTGCAGCAATTACATTGGAATTCACCTTCAAGGGAAAACCGGCTCATGCGGCAGCTTGTCCATGGAAGGGAGCAAATGCACTAAGTGGAGTTCAGTTAATGTTCCATGCGGTTGATATGATGCGTTTACATTTTAAAGATTACAGCAGAGTACACGGAATTATTACAGAAGGCGGAGTAGCTCATAATACTATAACAGATGAAGCGAAAGCAGTATTTAATATTCGTTCACTGGAATATGATTATATGATGGAAATGGTTGATGCTATTCGTGATTGTGCGAAAGGAGCGGCAATTGCAACCAGGACAGAAGTTGAAGAAAGACAGTTGGATGAAGTTATCAAAGATGTGCGTAATGATAAGAAACTGGTTCAGTATGTTCGTAAGAACATGGACTTTATTGGTGAAGAGTATATAGAGCGTGACCTGACTCAGGGAATCGGTTCGACTGATGTTGGAAATGTAACCCATGAAATACCGGCAATTCAGTTTTATGTGAAATTGAAAGAGCATGTAGGGACACATACAAAAGAGTTTGCAGTAGCAGCAGGCGGAGAAGAAGGAAAAAGAAATCTGCATGCTTCTGTTCAGCTCTTGGCAATGAGTGCATTGGATGTATTAAGTGAGTAAATAGAAAGTGTATCATTTTTTAGAGAGTTCTAAAAGTGATACACTTTTTTTGAAATATTGTCTTGAATGAATATTTCGCATTTGTTTAAAAATTCTTTAGAAATGCCCTTTCCATATCTTAACAATCTCCTGTTAAACTATGCTCATAAAAAGATAACGGGAGGAATTAATAAATGAGAGTATTGATTACAACAGACTGGTACGAACCGGTTATAAACGGTGTTGTTACTTCAGTTATGAATCTTTCCAGACAGCTAAGAGAAAGAGGACATGAAGTAAAAATTCTTACATTATCAAGAACATTTCATTCTTATATAGAAGGCGATGTGGTTTATGCAGGATCAATTGGACTTGGATGCATTTATCCGCAGGCAAGATTAAAAATTCCAAAGGCAGCAGGTGACTATATGGAAATGTTGCTTGAGTGGAAACCGGATATTGTGCATTCACAGTGTGAATTTTCCACATTTTTCTTAGCGAAAAGGATCGCATCTGAACTTCATGTTCCGATTGTACATACGTACCATACAGTTTACGAGGACTATACCCATTATTTTTCACCGCAGAAAGTATGGGGAAGAAATATTGTGCAGTTGATGACAAAGAAACTTGCAAATGCGGTAGAAACCCTAATTGCACCCAGTGATAAGATCCGTAAGATATTGGAAGGATACCAGGTGTCTTGTCCGGTGGAAGTTATTCCATCTGGAATCCATCTGGAAAAATATCAGCTATGTAAAAAAGAAGACTGGCGTAAAAAAATCCGTATGCAGCTTGGTATATCACAGGATGCACTGGTGTTGGTATATGTAGGCAGAATGGCAAAGGAAAAAAACATTGAAGAGCTTCTGGAATATCAGCAAGATGCAGCAAAATCCGGGGTGATTTTAGTCCTTGTAGGGGATGGACCATATCTTCCGGAGCTGAAAAAAAAGGTCGAAGAGCTAAAGCTTGCTAAAAATGTGATTTTTACGGGAATGATCATACCGGAAGAAGTGGGACGCTATTATCAGGCAGGAGATCTCTTTGTCAGTGCTTCTACCAGCGAGACACAGGGAATGACTTATGCAGAAGCGCTTGCAGGTGGTATTCCGCTCCTTTGCAGAAGAGACGGATGTCTGGAACAAGTTGTGACAGATGGAGAAAATGGATGGCAGTATGATAAAAAAGAAGATTATCTTATGAGAATCCAAGAATGGAAGGGGATGGGTGAAAATGCAAGAGGTAGGATGCAAAACAAGGCTGCTATTTCAGCAGAAAAATTTTCTTCCGGAAATTTTGCCGAAAGAGTGGAAAAAATCTATGAACAGCAAATACGAAAATACCGATATGAAAATGCAGCCTAAGAAACAGAGAAATCTGACTAGATTTTTCAATCTGCTTTCGATAGCCGGACTGGCCGGATGTGCGCTTCTTGCAATCTGGCATATAAAAACGGCATTTTAAATTCGTAGATTCTTTGCAGACATTTATCTGGAAATTCGGTTATACTGGAATGCTCGTTTTTATTCTGATCCAGGTTGTGCAGGTTATTATTCCAATCCTACCGGGTGGAGTCAGTTGCCTGGGTGGTGTGATCTTTTTTGGGCCGTGGCTAGGATTTCTTTATAATTATATTGGTATCTGTATAGGATCAATTGCAGTGTTTGGAATTTCAAAGACAATAGGAAGGCCGGTTTTATACAAAATGTTTTCTGAAAAAATGATAAAAAAAATATGATGGATGGACCAGAAGGACGGTAAGTTTTTGAAATTATTTGCGCTGGCAATCTTTTTCCCGGTGGCACCGGATGATTTCTTGTGCTATCTTGCGGGAACTACAAAAATGACGTGGAAACAGTTTACAGCAGTTATTGTACTTGGAAAACCATTTTCTATTGCACTTTACAGTCTGGGGCTTACGACAGCATTTAAGATGTTATTTTCATTATAAAAGGAATAGGGTAAAGATTATGAAAACATATATATACAGAGGTGGGTTTCCGATTGTAGAAAAAAGTGGTGTCGGAAAAGCAATCGAGCATCAGGAGAAAATGCTGAATGCAGTAGAGGCACCGCGTGCAGCCAGGTGGAAAGAAGCAACCGTGGTTCATATGAATACAGTTTTTCCAGATTCGGTGATTGCGACCTTTATAGCAAAAATGCAGAAGAAAAAAGTGATTTATTATGGGCATTCTACAATGGAAGATTTTAAAAATTCCTTTATTGGTTCTAATCTTGCAGCGCCGATTTTTAAAAAATGGATCTGCTTTTGTTATAATTTGGGGGATGTTGTTGTGACGCCAACCGAGTATTCCAGAAAATTGTTGGAAGGGTATGGATTGAAACGAAAAATTTATTCGATTACTAATGGTGTGGATACAGAATTTTTCAAACCTGATCCAGAGGGGAGAATACGCTTCCGCGCAAAATATCAGTTAACGGAAGAGCAGAAGGTTGTGATATCTGTGGGACATTTGATTGGAAGAAAAGGAATTCTGGATTTTCTTGAACTGGCCAGAATGATGCCGAAAGTACAGTTTATCTGGTTTGGAGGCGGTAATGAAAGCCTAGTGACAGCAGAAATCAAAGAGGCGATATCAAAGAAACCGGATAATGTATTGTTTGCAGGATTCGTAAAGTCTGATGAACTGCGTGATGCATATTGCGGGGCAGACGTATTTTCGTTTATGAGTTATGAGGAAACGGAAGGAATCGTTGTTTTAGAAGCTCTTGCCTGTGAAATTCCGACAATAGTAAGAAACATTCCTGTGTATGAAGGATGGCTTGAAGATGAAAAACAGGTATATAAAGCAGAGACAATAAAAGAGTTTCAGGAAAAGATAATTGCGATTTTCAGTCGGGATGTTCGTTTGATGAAAAAGGAAGAACGAAAAATTGCTTGTAATAAAAGTATTGGAAAAGTTGGAGAACGATTGCTGAGGCTATATTTTGAAATAGAATAAGGGGCGTTCAGCCGCGCCATTCGCAAAAGCGTGCCTGCGGCACTTGTCGCTGCTACGCAGCTATTTTGCTCATAGAGTGGCGCTCATCTCATCCGTATAATCAGCCGTCTTTTCATGCGAGCATGAAATCCGTCTGACTATACGGATGGCTGAACTGATGTCAGAATATTCTGAATTGCGCAAAATATAAAAACAACATTGACAATTCAGGAAAGCCGTGGTAAGATAACATTCGTTCGCTGGTCGAGACAGAGACTAAGGAGTGGCATGCAGAGGCGGAGCGGATGGAAAATAAAAAAGTTTTGCATAAAAATTCGAGCATGAGTATGGGAATATTCAGACGAAAACTTTGAAA
>ENA-OQAZ01000420-OQAZ01000420.1-human-gut-metagenome-genome-assembly--contig:-NODE-420-length-23891-cov-5.039345_pt1 | contig 23891 bp, 31 predicted proteins | sample MGYA00242737_ERZ504531 | MGnify/ENA primary metagenome ERZ504531 (study PRJEB26092, sample SAMD00036244) | human gut metagenome | host: Homo sapiens | study: EMG produced TPA metagenomics assembly of... | reverse complement strand
GGGAAATTGCCATACTGACAACCCGTTTTTTGAATAACTCCCACTTTGCCGCAATGATGTTGGATCGCTTTCAATCAGAACTTCAGCATCTTCACGCCTGTATGACGATCCACCGCATTTCGCCCGCTGAGCTGGCTGCAAAGGAGCTGCCGTCTTCCTTAAACACAGAGCACACGGCAGGCATCATCTGCTTTGAAGTATTTGACTACGATTACGCCCAGATGCTTTGTACGCTGGGCATTCCGCTTCTTTTTGTGGACACACCCGTGATGGAAATGCGCCCTCCGCTGCAGGCTGATCGGCTGTATATGGAAAACCGTATCGAAATTCAGAACATGATGGCGCAGATGGCACAGCGCGGACGAAAACGTATCGCCTTTGCCGGGGATAAAGAGCACTGCCAGTCTTTTCATGAGCGTTACCTGGCTTACAAAGATGCAGCCGAGCATCTTGGTATGGCAACCGACTGGCCGACCTGCGCAACGCAAAAAACACAGCCAAACTATTCGGAGTATCTGTATCAGTCGCTGCGCGGTTGCCCGATCATACCGGACGCTTTTATCTGCGCCAATGATTTTATAGCAATGGATCTTATCAACGCCTTGCATCGGCTTGGCTATTCCGTTCCGGATGACATCTGGATTTGCGGATTTGATGACAGCCAAGAGGCATCGTATTTTTCACCTCGGCTGACATCCATTCATATTCACGGGCAAATCATGGGGTATGCCGCTACCAATCTGCTTATGACCCGTATTGAGGAGCCCTCGCTGAATTATCGGACTGTTTATACGGAAACGAATCTGATCCTGCGTGAATCCACAGGAGATTGAGAGGTACAGTATGCGTGACCTGTGGGACAAGCCGTGGTTTTCTGTGCTGACAAAGCTGACATACAGCGCCTATCTGAACATTTTGTGGCTTATATGCAGCCTGCCGATTTTTACGATCGGTGCCTCCACTACGGCACTGTTTTACTGCACATTGAAAATGGCAGAGGATCGTGATGAGGGTCTTACCCGTATGTTCTTCCGTGCGTTTCGCAGCAATTTCAAGCCTGCCACAAAGCTGTGGCTTATCCTGCTGGCACTTGGCTGCTTTTTGGGCGTCGACGGCTTCGTGTTGAGCCGCCTTTGGAACACCAGTGCATTCTGGACGATTTTGACAGCGCTGGTGATCGGTGCTGCCGTTCTGTACGCCATTGTACTGCTCTACGCATTTCCCCTGCTGGCACGTTTTGAAAACACGACGCTTGGCATTTTAAGGACCTCCTTTGCCGTCGGAGTTCGCTATTTGTTCTGCACCCTGCTGATGGCGTTCATCTACGCTGTCATGGGGTGGATCACAGTTTGCGTTTTCGCGCCCGCCTTTCTTTTGGGAATGGGCTTGTGTGCCATGCTATGTTCTTTCCTCTTGGTAAAAATCATTCATCTTATCGGCGGAGATCCCGATGCGGCAGATGAGGAATCGCACGATGAAGAGCGCTGATCTTGCTACCCTGCGCTCTCTGCATGGGCGCAAAAGATGGGAGCACATTTGGGCATACTACAAACTCCCCATCATAGGAATTTTAATCGTTTTGTACATTTTCGGATATGCCGCTTATCGGCATTTCACCAAAAAAGAAGCTGTGCTGTACGTTAGCCTTGTGAACATTTCAGCCGGTTCTGATTTGACCGGGCAGCTTACTGACGGCTTTGCCCAAGATGCGCATCTGACAAAAAAGCAGCAGGTCAATCTGCTGACCGGGCTGATTATAAATGAAACTGCCAATGTCGATGAACAATATGTCTATGCCTCTGAGCTGAAGCTGCTGGCTGCTGTCAGCGCACAGCAATTAGATGTTATTCTAATGGACACCGCTGCGCGAGATCAACTGCAAGACGAAGAGTATTTTCTTGACCTGCGTACACTGGATGCAGATTTCAGCAGCTTGGATGAATTGTCTGCCGATGGCGTAACGCTGGATATTTCCGACACGCCCCTCATAGCACAAGCCGGTTTCGAGGAATCCGTTTACCTCGGTGTCATTGCAAATGCACCGCACCCGGAGCGCGCAGCTGCCTATATTCGTTATCTTTTGAAGTAGTAAAGCTGCTTCTTTTTGTTCGATACATTCAGCAAGGAGAGATACACATGGATATTGTAACGATTGGTGAAGTTTTGATCGACCTGACCCAGACCGGCAGGATGAACGCGGCATTCCGCAGTTTGCGGCAAACCCCGGCGGCGCCCCCGCCAATCTGGCGGTTGCCGCCGCCAAGTTGGGCGCACAGACTACCTTTATCGGCAAGGTGGGCGAGGATGCCTTTGGCCGCTATCTGACCGAGGTTTTGCAGGAAAACAAGGTAGACACCCGCTATATGGTCACCGATGCCGACCACCCCACCACCATGGCCGTTGTTTCGGTGGATGCTGCCGGCGAACGGGATTTCAGCTTCTACCGCAGTGCCAACGCCGATGTGATGCTGTGCAAAGAGGACATTCCGGAGGAAGCCCTGAAAGCAGCCAAAATCGTGCATTTCGGCTCGGTCAGTCTGACCGCCGACCCCGCCCGCACCGCCACGCTGGACGCTGCTGCCCGCGCCAAAAAGCTGGGGCAATCATCACCTACGACCCCAACTACCGCGCCAACCTTTGGCACAGCGAGGAAGAAGCGATTGCACAAATGAAAGCTCCCCTGCCGCTGGTGGATATTCTGAAGGTTTCGGACGAGGAGCTGCCCCTGCTGACCGGCACCACCGACTGCGAAAACGGCACGGCGCAGCTGGCACAAAACGGCATTCGGCTGATTTTTGTCACCTTGGGTGCAAACGGTGTGTTCTACCGCTTTGGAGAGAAAACCGGTCATGTAGCCGGTGTTCCCTGCAAGGTGGGCGACACCAACGGTGCAGGCGACACCTTCTTTGGGGCAGCGCTGTCCAAGCTGTGCAAGGAGGATTTGAACTCCCTGACGGCGGACAAATTGGAAGGCATTCTGGCTTTTGCCAACAAGGCGGCCAGCATCACCACCAGCCGCCGCGGTGCCATCCCCGCCATGCCCACCCTGACAGAAGTGGAGGGCTGACCCATGGCGCAGGAATTTTCCGCACGATTTGCCCGCCATAAGGACGAGCTGGAATGGCTGTTCATGGAATTGTACAACAACCGGGAAGGTTGGAGGTTCTGGAACGGGAGATGGCAGACGCCTACGACGCCCGCAGCGCCGAGCTGAAGGCGCTGGACAAAGCCCGTGCCGCCGACCCGAACTGGTACAAGCGGGGCAGTATGTTCGGCATGACGATGTACACCGACCTGTTTGCCGGAAATTTGAAAGAATTGGCAAAGAAGCTGCCCTATTTCAAGGAGCAAAAGCTGACCTATCTGCACCTGATGCCTTTACTGCAGATGCCCCACCCGCACAACGATGGCGGCTATGCGGTGGAGGATTTCGACACCGTAGACCCGGCTCTCGGCACGAATAAAGACCTCGAAAATCTGACCCGCGAACTGCGCAAGGCCGGCATCAGCCTGTGTCTGGATTTTGTTATGAACCATACTGCCAGCACCCACCGCTGGGCGATGGCGGCCAAGGCGGGCGACCCGTGGTTTCAAGCCTACTACCACCTGTTTGATGACCGCACCATCCGGACCGGTACGAGCAGACCGTGCCGCAGGTATTTCCCAACACCGCGCCCGGCAACTTTACCTGGTGCGAGGAGATGCACAAGTGGGTGCTGACCACCTTCCACGACTACCAGTGGGATCTGAACTACGCAAACCCGGCGGTGTTCGTGGACATGACCAAAAGTATTCTGCATCTGGCAAATCTGGGTGTGGAAGTGTTCCGCATTGACGCTGTGCCTTACATTTGGAAGCAGCTTGGCACGACCTGCCGCAATTTACCGCAGGTACATACCATTGTGCGGATGCTGCGCATGGTGCTGGAATGTGTCTGCCCCGCGGTCATCCTAAAGGGCGAAGTGGTCATGGCACCCAAGGAGCTGGCGGCGTACTTTGGCACACCCGAAAAGCCGGAATGTCACATGCTTTACAATGTGTCCACCATGGTCAACCTGTGGGCTGCTTGGCAAGCCGCGACACCCGCCTGCTGAAGGCACAGCTGGACGCCCTGCACGCCTGCCGGGCAACTGCTGGTTTGTAAACTATCTTCGCTGCCACGATGATATCGGCTGGGGTCTGGATGAAGCGGCAGAGAAACGTTTTGATATTGACCCCCAAAAGCACAAGGAGTATCTCTACCATTTTTATGCGGGCGATTTTCCCGGAAGCTGGGCAAAGGGAGAGTTGTACAACTACGACCCTGCTACCGGCGATGCCCGCAGCTGCGGCACCACCGCCAGCCTGTGCGGCGTGGAGCAGGCGCTGGAATCGGGCGATGCGATTGCGCTGGACTACGCGATCCGCCGTGACCTGCTGCTGCATAACGTCATGGCATTTTTGCAGGGATTTCCGATGCTGAACTCCGGCGACGAGATCGCCCAGCTCAACGGCTGGGATTACAAGTCCGACCCCAATCGGGCAGACGACAGCCGCAACCTGCACCGCAGTGCGTTTATCTGGGAAAACGCAAAACAGCGCACCCAAAAGGGTACGCTGCCAAACAAGCTGTGGCAGGGCATGGAAGAACTGCGCAAAATGCGAGCAGACGAGTGCTTTGCCCCGGATGCGTGGGTAACCACCTGGGACACCCACAACCCCGGCGTCCTGGCACTGGTACGCAAGCACGGCGAGGAAACGCTGGTGGGGCTGTTCAACTTTACCGAGTACCCGGCCGGGGCCGGTCTTGACGCTTTGGGCGGCAGTTACCGTTCCGCAGACGGTCAGCCCGTTTGGCTGGCGGATGTAGAACTGGAACCGTATCAGGCACTGCTCGTGAAGAATGTATAAGTCTTGAGGCAGACATATCCCCGTTCGGCTGCATCATCCATGCAGGTGGTTATGAAATGATTATCAGGCATTTTACGTTTATGCCTTTTACGCTAGGGCGGGGCGTGGGAGTGAATCAGATTTGATTCACTTTGGCAGTCCTCGTGCGTATTTCGTACAATCTTTCAGAATTGGTCTAATTAGAAGTTTTCTTCCTTTCCGTGTTGTATCGTTATTCTGTGTAACTCATTTGCATGCACTTTCCGGCGAGAAAAAAGAGCCTGGAGAACCTTACCGATTTGGTAAGGCCTCCGGGCTCTTTTTACTCCAGTCATTATCAGTCGGTCAATAGTAAGCGCAAATTGCTTACGAGACGTTCACAATTCACAGCGACAATCCACCTATGACGGATTTCATCAGCAGGGCTTGCTCATCATCCAAAACTGCAATCCGTTATCTGCGGCGCTCGTAAAGTGATATTCTCTCCATCACTTCCCGCTTTCAGGGAAGATGATTTTGTTGACAAAGAAGAAAATGACCATAGACACGCCGCCGTTCAAAACCGTCGTTCCGATGTTATAAATAAAGTCCGGCACCAGCAGCCCGGCTACGGCAACCCATACGCAGTTGATGGAGTTGACGATGCAGGTGATGACGCAGAAAGCCAGCACATACCACGCAATCTGCTTGCCTAAATTGCCCTTACTGCGGAACACGAAATTGCGCTGGATCGGGAAGTTAATGCACTCGCCAATGACCATGGCGATCATATACGCGCAAAAGTACGGCAGACCGCCGTGGGCGGCATCGTAGCCGAGGATGTTCCACTTGAAGGTCTCCCCAAACAGGGTCACATCCACGCCGGGCCAGCCGAAATCCACCACCGGCAGACTGCTGAACGCAGCGGGCAGAAATTGCAGCAGCAGATACTTGAACACGGTAATCAGATTCGACACGATGACGAACAGACCGCCCTCGCGCACCCACTTGGCTGCGGCGGGGTGTTTTGCCGCAAAATTATTCCAAAACTGCATAATGCAACCTCCATCAAGCGCCGCGCAGACGCTTTTCCATCTGCGCATTCAGCACCACATTCTTAATTGCTTCATAAATCACCCGCACAAGCCCCAGGATCCAGAAGCCCTGCAATTCCATAACAATGCCGTCCACCATGCCCATGCTGATGGCGCCGTTCGTCATCTTTGCCAGGGCGCGAAGGGGCATATTGTACTGGAACAAGATGTTCAGGTCCGGCTTGCCGCGCTTATAGCTGACATCCAGCAGGATCGTCAGCACAAGCCAGACAAGCCAGCCCAGCGGGCTGCGTGCGTGGTTCAGTTCGCCCAAGGTCAGATTGCGGTCAATTTTGGTTTTGCCATTCGGGATGGGATGCCCCAACAGCTTTTCAAAGTCTGCATCGGAAACGTGCAGCACATCGCCCTTATAATAGCAATCCAAGTCCCTATCCTCATACGGATGCACGGTAGCCGTTCCATGTACGGAGATTTTCTCGCACAGCCGGATGTCCTCCACGCTTGCGCCGACAAGCAGCTCGTACTCGCCGCCCTCGATCTCCCAGCGGTTAGCCTTGACATTCCAGAAACGGAACGCCTTGTCGTCCAGCATGATGGTGATGCGCTGTTTCTCACCGGGGGCAAGCGTTACGCGGGCAAAGCCTTTCAGTTCCTTCGCAGGGCGGAAAAGCTCACTGTTCTTTTTGGCAACATACAGCTGCACAATTTCCGTTCCTGCCACACTGCCGGTGTTCGTTACGGTAAGGCTGACCCCTTGTTCGTTGGCAACCAAATCACTGTACGCAAACGTCGTGTAGCTCATACCATAGCCAAACGGGAAGCGCACAGCTTTTTCCGCCGTGGTAAAGTAGCGGTAGCCGATGTACAGCCCCTCGCGGTACTCCACAGTCTTGCGGCGGGTGGCAAAGTCGGCGGCACTGGGGACGTCGGCGTAGGTCAGCGGCCATGTTTCTGCCAGCTTGCCGCAGGGATTGACCTTGCCGGTCAGTGCATCCGCAACGGCGCCCGCCCCCGCCTGACCGCCTAAGGCGGCGTACAACAGGGCTTGGCAGTTGTCCAGCCACGGCGTTTCGACCACGCTGCCGCTGTACAATACAACGACAATTTTCGGATTGACTGCCGTCACAGCTTCCAGCAGATCCACCTGATTTTGCGCAAGGCGCAGATTGCTGCGGTCAAGACCCTCACTCTCGGCGATTTCATCCAGGCCCATGCACAGAATAACTGTATCCGCCTGTGTCGCCAGTTCGCAGGCAGATTTCTGCAAAGCAGCATCCGGCTTACCGTGGCGGTCAAAGCCCTGCTGATACCCGATGACGTTCAACTCGGAGTCAAGCAGCTTATCCAGCAGCACATCCACCTGTGTCGAGTTCACCATGCTGGAGCCTGCTCCCTGATAGCGCGGATTTTTGGCAAAGTCGCCGATGACAGCCACCTTGGTACCCGCCGCCAACGGCAACAAAGAGTCCTCGTTTTTCAGCAGCACAAGGCTTTCCGCGGCGGCACGGCGGGCAAGCGCATGATGGCTGCCGCATCAAACTCGCGCGGGGCAGCGTCCAGCGCAGCCTTGGTATCAAACACCAGCGGCAGCAACTCTGACAAGCGGGCGTCGATGTCGGATTCAGAGATTTTCCCGCTTTCCACCGCCGCCAGCAGTTCGCGCACACTGTCCCCGCCGGGCGCGGGCATTTCCAGCGTGGAGCCGTTTTTCACACCCAGCGCGTGGTCGTTGCTTCCGCCCCAGTCGGTGATGACCGCGCCATCAAAGCCCCACTCACCGCGCAGGATCTCCATGAGCAGGTGCTTATTCTCGTTGGCATATGTACCGTTCACAAGATTGTAGGACGACATAATGCTGCGGGGATGCCCCTCTTTGACGGCAATTTCAAACCCGGTCAGGTAAATTTCCCGCAGGGTGCGCTCGTCCACGATGGAATCCGAAGCCATACGCCGCGTTTCCTGACTGTTGACGGCAAAGTGCTTCGGGCAGGCGGCTACGCCCTTGGACTGGATGCCGCGAATATATCCCGCCGCCAGCTTGCCCGCGAGATACGGGTCCTCGGAGAAATACTCAAAGCTGCGCCCGCACAGCGGGTTGCGCTTCATATTAAGCCCGGTCCCAACACCACCGACACTTCCTGCGCGGCGGCTTCCTCGCCCAAGCTGCGCCGATTCCTCGCCCAGCGCGGCATCCCAGCTGTTTGCAACAGCCGACGCCGTGGGGAAGCAGGTGGCGGGAACGCTGGGATTCAGCCCCAAGTGGTCGCTCTCCCCCGCCTGCTTGCGCAAGCCGTGGGGACCGTCCGACAGCCAGATCTGCGGGATGCCGTGTTCGGGCATCCCCCGCGTTTTGAAGGTTTCCGCGCCGGAAAGCAGGGCGCATTTTTCTTCCAAGGTCAATTTCTTCAGCAAAAGTTCTGTATTTTGCATATATTTTTCCCTTCTCACAAGAAAAGCCGCGTCCAACGCCTGCAAGCAGACATCAGACGCGGCTTTCATTCAGCAGTTGTTAGAGCTAAGAATGCTTACTCTGCCGCCAGCGTGACCACAGCCTCGTTGATGGAGTAGGTAGTGCTGGAGCCCCAGCCGGAGACGATTTCGTCGTGGGCGGGGATGGTCAGCTGCTTGCTGCCGTCCTCACCCTCGGTGATGGGCACCGTCAGGGCATCGCTGCCGTTCAGGGTCATGGTAAGGGCATCGTCCTGCGCATCCACCAGCGTGCCGGTGATGGAGCAGAGCCGTCAGCGGCAGTCAGCGTGCAGACCTTGTGGGAGTAATCCACCAGCAGCACGGCATCCGTTGCGGTGGGCGTTTCGCCCTGCACCAGCTCATAGCTGCCCGTGTACTGCTCGGTGACCAGTTCCTCGACCTGCACTTCAAACGTAGCGGTTGCACCCAGGAAGGAGGCCGTCACGGTCTTGGTGCCTGTGGTGTCGCTGTCGTAACCGGTGAAGGTCAAGCGACCGCCCCAGATGGACTCCTCCGCACCGTTGGCGCGGGTAGCCGTGACAACCAGCTCGCCCGGGTTGAAGGTGTCGCCCGTGTAGAAGGTGCGCAGGTTGGAGGCATCGATCGTCAGGCTCTTGGCAGGGGCATAGGGCTGACCGTAGATGTTGATGTTGCGGGTGAACGCACCGCCCATAACGCCATAGCTCAGGCTGGCTTCCATGCTGTATGCGCCGTGGTCGGTGTCAAAGACGAAGATATCCGCATCTGCGCCGCCCTCCACATTGGTGGGGCGCACAGTGCCGTCAGCGTCCTGGTTGCCCAGCAGATGAATGACGAAGTTCTTCTCGCCGTTTTCATCGTAGTTGTACCAGTAGCCGTAAACATGGGAGATAGAGTCGCCGCCCACGGAGGTGTTGGGACCGCTGAAGGAACCCCACATCGAACCGTCGGTGTAGCAGTACATATCCAGACAGGCCGGATCCACGATGGTGCTGAAGCCCTCGGTGTACTGACCCTCGAAGAAGTAGGCAACTTCCCCGTTCGGCTCCTTGGCTTCCCAGGTTTCCTGCGGGATGGCAACCAGGTCATCCAGCGTCTTGGAGGTGAACTCGTTGTCGCTGTAGTTCATAACAGGACCATCGGCAGAGGTCTGCGCCGCATCGGGGGCAACCTCCGCATTGTCGGCCGAGGGCAGGCTGCTGCTCTGCAGGGAGAAACCGCCCACGCAGACCGCAGCGACCACGACCACCGCACCGGCGGCAGCAAACTGTTTGCCGGTGGCTTTTGCCTCGCCGGTTTTCGTCTGCTTGCAGAAGCAGGCGATCACGCTGAGCAGGCAGGCAATGAACGTGCCGACCATATAGAACACGCACAGACCGGCGTTGCCGCCCGCAAAGGTGACATGGTTGATGACGTCGGCAAAGACGAAATACAACTGCACAACGACAAGATACAGGGCAATGTTATAAATGACCGCCTGAATCAGTGCGCTGAACGGAACGGAAACAAAGAAGAAAACGAGCGAAGCGGCAGCACCGACCAGCAGCACCACGCCGGCCATCGTGCCGGAGTGACCCAGAGGGGCAGCCGTAGCCTGTGTGAGCAGGAATACAATGCCGGTGATCAGCGCGACCAGCGCTGCGGCAAGGCAGAACCAGCTGCCCAGCCTTTATTTTTCAAGCCTTTATTCATCAGGTTCCACCTCCATCAATTCTTTTTGGCGGCACGATTCTTCCGCTTTTCCTCGGAGAAAACGTCCGTGTAGGTATGCAGCACATACATCACGACAGCGGCAACGGCCAGTGCGCAGAACACAACATCGAGGGCGCGCAGGGTCGTCTGCCACCACGGGGCTGCGTCGGAAACGACAACGTCCTCCGCGCCGGAGCCGCCCATAGAGGACTGCAGCATGATGTAGTACAGATAATGGTTGGAGTCGATGACCTTCTGCAGCAGGTCGCCGTCATCGGTGCTGGTGATCAGCTTCTCGATTTCAGTCGGGCGGGCGGTATCCAGGCAGAAGATGTTGTTGCCCGCCATCAGCATTTCGGGGGCGGAGGAATACTCGGATGCGGTCAGCGCATCGTCGATGATGTAGCCGCCGTAGTTCCACTCGTCGCGCAGGATATGCTGGATGCCCTGGCTGGCGGCAGCGTACATAACGCCGATACGGTTGTAAGCGGTCATAACGCCGAGAGAATCGCCCTCAGCCAGAGAACCCTCAAAGGCGCGCATATAGATCTCGCGGATGGCCTGCTCGTTCGCAAAGGTGGAGATGCCCTGACGACCGGCTTCCTGCTCGTTCAGGAAGAAGTGCTTGACCGTGCCGATCAGACCCTTGTTGCGCATACCGTGGGAAACGGCTTTGGCAGCATAGTAGCTGAGAACGCCGTCCTCGGAGAAATACTCCGAGGTACGACCGGAGTAGGGAGAGCGCAGGGTGTCCGCGCCGGGCGCGTAGGCGATGGGGATGGACGCATACAGCGCATCCTCGCCGTACATCTCGCCAAAGCGGGTCTGTACATCGTGGCTCCAGGTTGCGCCGACGATGGGCAGCGTAGCCCAGCCGGTGCAGTTGCGGCGGTCGCCGTACTTAAACTGACCGTTCATGCCCTCGGGACCATCGACGATGGTGCAGCCGGGCTTGTTGACAGCCTTGACAGCTTGATGCCCTTGGAGTCACCCATGTTGATGAGCAGCTCGCTCAGCGTCAGCTGAGAAAGGAAGTCGTTCCACTTCGGGTCGTCGAAGGCAACGCCGATCATATCGCTGAAGTTGATCTTCTCATCCAGCTCCACGCCGAGGTTGAAGTCGGAAACGCTCTTGGCATCGGCTGCCTTGACGTAGGTCTGCATATTCAGACCGTTGTACAGCTTATCGTTGACCGTCAGGGTCTCCAGCGTGGTGGGGTAGGTCGTATCCCACGCGCTGCGGGACAGGTAGGTGATTTTTTCGTCATCGTTCGCCCAGTAGTTCACATCGGCGTCATCGAAGGTGTTCGTGACTTCCACATCGCTGTTGTAGCGGGAGTTGCGGTACTTTTCGGTATCGACCTCGGTGTTGGGGGCGGTCCAGGTGGCCACGCGGCGGTGCTGCCGGTGACGACATTGCCGTCCTGATCGATCAGCTTGCCCGCAACGGCGTCACCGCACTTGGCGGCCAGCACATTGTTCAGGGCCTCGTGTGCGCCGTTGCCGACGGCGAAGTAGTAATCGCCCGCATCGAGGATGTAGCCCTTCGCGCCGTTGGCGTCATAGGACGCGAGGAAGTAGCCGGGCACATCAACCGTGACAGTCTCGGATGCACCTGCGGCCACGTCGATTTTGTCATAGCCCAGCAGCTGGATCGAGGACTTTTCGACGTTGTTCTGCTTGTCGTAGTCGGTGTAGGGGGACTGTCCGTACAGCTCCACGGTAGCCTTGCCGTCCTTATCGCCGGTGTTGCTCACCGTGACGGTCGCCGTGAAGGTGTCGGTGTCGCTGTTGTAGTCCAGCTTGTCAAGGCTGTACTCATAGTTCGTGTAGGACAGACCGTAGCCGAAGGGGAAGCAGACCTCCTCGGCGTAGTTCCAGCCGTCGGTCGAGGCTTTGGTGCCAACCGCGGAATCGGCGTTGCCCTGACCGAGGATGGTGTCCTCGTAGCGGGTCTCGTAGTAGCGGTAGCCGACGTAGATGCCCTCGTTATAGCTGACAAAGCTGTCGCCTGCCGCGCGGGGCGTTTTGCTGCCGTAATTGTAGGCGTGCAGACCGAAGTTCTCGGCGCTGGGCGCAGACAGGGAGTTGGCGGCAAAGGTGGCGGTGGTGTGACCGGAGGGGTTGACCTCACCGGTCACAACGCGGATGGCACCGGGCATACCGTAGAAGCCGGGGTTGCCGACCCACAGCACAGCGTCAACATTGTACTCGTCCAGCCAGTCCATCTCCATCGCAAAGACGGAGTTCAGCAGGACGACGGTTTTCTTGAATTTGCCGGAGTCCTTGATTTTCTGGAAGATTGCCTTCTCGTTGTCGTCCAGCTCCAGCATACGCTTGCCCTCGTCGTTGACCATCGCAAGGTCGTTGCCCTCGGTGGCAAAGCGGGACAGCGTAACAAACGCGACATCGCCATAGGACGCAAACGAGTCGGTGACGCTGCCGGTGAACAGCGCCGGGTCATATTCGCCCACGCTGGAAACGCTTCTTTCTTTCGGCGCTTCGGCGGAAGCGTAGGCGTCCAGCACGGTTTGGTTCACGTTGAAGCCGGCATCCTGCAGGGCGTCAACGGGGGTTTTCTGGTAATCCGGGTTTGTGGAGGAACCGCCTGCCGTGCTGCGGAACACCGGGTCGATGCTGCCGCGGCCAAAGACCGTGACGTTGCGCTCAGACTCGGAAAGCGGCAGGGCGTTGTTGCGGTTGTAGAGCAGCACGCTGCCCTCTTCTTCTTCCTGCTCACAGACTGATAAGCGGCTTCGATGTACTTTTCGTAGCTTGCGTCAGACAGGGTACCGTCAGCGGAGAACTCCGTGCCGCCGTAAGATGCGCCAGCGCCTTCGATGCCGAGTGCGTGGTTGACTTCGCCTTCCTGCTGGAACGCAATAGTCGTTCCGGTCAGGACAAGGTTGGCCACCAGCACAGCCGCGCCGGACAAGCCCAGCCAACGGCGGGACTTGCTTGAGGTTTCCTTTTGTGCCATAGGTTTTTCTCCTTCCTAAACTGTCACAGATGAATGATCCGATGCGCTTGCTGCCAAGGGCTGTGCACTTCCCTTTTGCAGAAGCTTTTCGTATCTTTTTCACAAAGCTATCATAAAGGGAAGCGTTGACCGGGTCAATGCAGTTGGCGTAAATGTCAAAAAACACGGCACAAATGACAAAGAAGAAAAGCGACCGCCTTTCGGCAGTCGCTTTTGGGTTATGCAGTTTCTTTTTGGCTTTTCCCGCAGGGAAGGTGACCACCAGGTAAAAAATCGAGTCCTCCACAAAGCAGTCTGCCGTGCCGCCGTACAGCTCGGCAATGCTTTTGATGCTTTTTATGCCGTAGCCATGCTCCTCGGTATCCTGCTTGGTTGTGACGATAGCGCCGTCCCGCAGCATCGGCGGTGCGGGGGTGTAGTTCTGCACGCGGATGACCGCCATGTCACGGCAGCGGCTGATGTCCAGTGTGATGACCCGCTTAGACGCATCGTTTACCTGCGTCAGACACTCAATGGCATTGTCCAGCGCATTGCCCAGCAGAGAGTAAATGTGGTAGTGCTTCATATCCTCCAGACAGCTACCGTCTGCCGAGCAGACCAGCTGAATACCTGCCCGCCCGCAGAGTGCCGACTTTTGGGTCAGTGTGATGTCCAGCGCCTTATTCCCGGTGAGATAGCGCAGGTTCAGGTTGTTCATTTCTTCTTCCAGACGAGCGCGTTCCTCATCTGTGGCGCGGGAATACTGCTGTTTCAGGTCATGGTAGCGGATGTTGATTTTTTCCATGTCTTTTTTTGCCTGCTCATACTGCTGCTTGTCACATTCCAGCAGCTGCGCCAGCGTTTCATTCTCGTGTTCCAGACTCTTGATGCTGCAATTTGAAAATTCCAGCGCCAGAATCGTGATGGCAAACAGGATGCAGAACGCATTCAGCGCCAGATAGGCGGTCAGGTAGGACTCTGCGCTGCTGTCCAGGACATCCTCCAGCACAACACTCAGGTAGACCGCGGCAATCAGGAAAAAGCCGGAGTAAAGCACGGTCTTGACATTGTCAAACAGCAGGCGCCCGCGCGGATGCGCCGGGTGAGCAATAAGTAGATGACCAGACAGACCACAAGGTTGCTGAAAAGCAGAATGACAAAGTTAACGCGCCCGTCTGTGCGCCCATGCTGAATCAGCCACATAATAGGCATATACGCCAGCTTACTGGCAATGTGCTGCACCGCGTAGGCACAGGTTGTATAAAACAGGGCGTGCAGCGGGCTGCAGTCAAAGCTGAACCATATCAGACCAAACAGCAGCGTCGTATACAGCAGCAATCTTGCCCAAAGCGGCAGGAATGCCAGGGTGTCCGTCAGCGCGAGAAAGACCCATACACCCGCCGCCAGCCGCGGAACGAAGCAACTGCGGCGCTGCCCCCACGGGACAAACAGGCAGGCGCATAGAATCATACCCAGCTGGACTTGCTGGATCAGTATCCAATTTATGACCGGCACGGGTCTTCCCACTCCTTTTTTGCCATATATCGGGAGAATGCTTCGGTGAAGGCGTCCTTGTAGGTGCGCCCGATGGGCAGTGCCGCCCCGCCGATATAGACATTCATACGGCTTACCGCCGTGATGCAGCGCAGGTTCACAAGATAACTGGCGCTGCATCGCACAAAGCCGTAGGGCGTCAGCTGCGCCGCGATTTCCTGCATCGAACCGCGGTTTTTGATGATCTCGGTCTTACCGTCCCCGCCGCACAGGTTGTACAGCAGGTCGTGCTGGCGCACCTCCACATAGGCGATTTCCGCTGCATCCAGCAGCCGCGTCACAGTGCCGTCCTTGACGACAATGTGCGGCGGCGCCGTCTTTTGACCGGCGCGCTTTTGCAGCACCTTCAGCGCCCGCGTCAGATACATATGGAAGGAGTACCACTGTATCGGCTTTACAATAAAGCCCAGCGCGCCGACACTGTACCCGTTCAGCGCGAATTGCTGCAAATTCGTGCAAAAAATGAGGATGACGTCTTGATCTGTCTCCCGGATTTTTTCGGCCAGTTCCATGCCGGACATCTGCGGCATATCAATGTCCAGATATAAAATGTCAAAATCACGGTCTTTCGCCGCCAGATAGACCGCCGCACAGTCGAACTCCTGTACGTTCAGTTCTGTGCCGTTCTCCGCGCCAAACCGCGCCAGTGCCTGTTTCAGTTGGTCTCTTTCTTGTTTTTCATCGTCCACAATGCCGATTCGGATCATCGTGCGTTCCTCCCCCCGCGCAAAGGTCTACACAAATATGATATACCCCCGAACGCAGCCGCGTCAACCTTTTACGAGCGAATCGTCCAATTTTTCCAAGATATTTTCGGAATGCTGCGTGCTACGCATGGAAGATTCTTGACCACTACGGTGGCAAAGGAATAAAAAGGCAGCAAATACATCGGCAAAATAACAGCACAGCCCCCGCCAGAAACTCATAGAGCTTGGCGGGGGCTGTACTATTTTAATCAGCCAATAGTTAAATCAGGCCCATCAGGCTGGGCAGGCCCAGAGACAGAGCCGGGATGTAGGTGACAGCCAGCAGGGCGGCAACCAGTGCCACAAAGTAAGGGATCAGCTTGGACGTGACCTGCTCGATGGAGACATGGCCGATGCCGCAGCCGACGAACAGAACCGAGCCGACCGGCGGGGTGATGTTGCCCAGCACATATTGAAGATCAACATAACGCCGAACTGGATCTCGGTCATGCCGAAGTTCATGGCGATGGGCAGGAAGATTGGGGTGAAGATCAGGATGGCCGGGGTGATGTCCATGAACATGCCGATGACCAGCAGGATGATGTTCATGAGCAGGAAGATGATGTACTTGTTGTCGGTCAGGCTCATCAGACCGTTGGAGATGGCTGCCGGGATGCCGGAGTAGGCCATAACAAAGGACATGGCGGAGGAGGCAGAAATCAGGAACAGGATGATGCCGGACGTTTTGGCGGAGTTGAGCAGGATGCCAAGGAAGCCTTTGAAGTCGATGCTCTTATAGATGATGGAAAGAATCAGGCAGTAGAGAACCGCGATGCCTGCGCCCTCGGTGGCGGTAAAGACACCGGAGACGATGCCGCCGATGACGATGACGATCAGCAGCAGGGACGGAACTGCATCCCAGACGGTTTTCAGCACGCTCTGGCTGCGGTCAAAGCCGGTGGCCTTCATGCCGGCCTTTTTTGCGCCGATGAACGCTACGATCATGCAGCACAGACCCATCAGGATGCCGGGGATGTAGCCGGCCATGAACAGGGTGGAGATGGAGACACCGCCCGCGACGGTGGAGTAGACAATGAAGCAGACGTCGGGGGAATCAGCAGGCCGGTGGGGGCGGAGGCAATGTTGGCGGCGGCGGAGTAGGCGGGGTCGTAGCCGTTTTCTTCCTCAATGGGCTGATGCAGCCGCCCATGGCAGATGCGGCAGCAACGGAGGAGCCGGACAGCGCGCCGAACAGCATGTTGCCCAGGATGTTGGCCTGCGCCATGGAGCCGGGGATCTTGCCGACGAACAGCTGGGCAAAGTTGACCAGGCGCTTGGCAATACCGCCGTTGTTCATGATGTTGCCGGCCAGAATGAACAGGGGCACAGCAAGCAGAGAGAAGCTCTCCACGCCGGAGTTCATCTTCTGCATCGTGATAAAGGTGATCTGGTCCCAGGACAGGGTGGACATGGCGGTCACGATAGACGACGCCACAATGCTGATGGAGATAGGCACGCCGAGGAACAGCAGCACGCCGAACACGGCGAACAGAATAACGGTGGTCATGGTGATACTCATTTGTCTGCACCCTCCTTGGATTCAACTTTTTCGCCGGTGACGTCCTCATAGATGTTGATGATCTGTGCCAGGACGATGAACACGCCGGAAATCGGGGCGATGGAGTAAACCAGGCTGCGGGGAATACCCAGCAGGGCCGAGAACTCGCGGCTGGCAGAGACAGCAGCTTAAAGCCGCCGATCGTGAAAACGAAGATTGCCATCAGGAGGATCAGGCCGTCGATGGCCACCAGCAGGGCGGTGTGGGCCTTGCCGGTGAACTTGTCGCGGATGAGGGTCAGCGACATATGCTCACGGGTGGAGAAGGCGTAGGCCGCGCCGATGAAACCGGTCCAGATCAGGCTGTAGCGGACAAGCTCCTCGGTAAAGGCTACGGGATTGTTGAGGACAAAGCGGGTGAAAACCTGAATAAGCACCAGAATGGTCATGAATGAAAGAAGAATCGCACAGGCGATGCTCAGGATCTTATCCATCCAGAATTTAATCGTTGCAAAGGTGTTTTTCATGGCTTACTCCTCCCCTCTTGCCTTTTCAATGGTATCCATCAGCGTCTTGACGCCGGGATACTCTTCTTCGTAGGCTTCGATCATGGGCTGGGTGGCCTCGCGGAAGGCCTCCTTATCGACATCGTAGACGAACTCCACGCCCATCGTTTCCTGTGCCTCCTTGACAGCCTCCTCGACTGCGGTGTCCCACATGACCTTGTGGGCATCGGTGGAGTCGTGGGCAGCCTCGAGAAGAATCTGCTGATCCTCCGGCTGATGGTCTTCCAGACCTTTTCGCTCATGATCAGTACATCGGGGATCATGGCGTGCTGGTCCACCGAGTAGACCTTGCAGACCTCGCCGTGCTTGCCGGTGGTCAGGGCGGTCTCGTTGTTCTCGGTGCCGTCAATGATGCCGGTCTGCAGCGAGGTGTAAACGTCGCCGTAGGACATGGCGACGGGAATGCCGCCAGATAGCTCATCATGTCGGTCTGGCTCTTCATATCCTGCACGCGGATCTTCAGGCCCTTCAGGTCGGCGGGCGTGCGGATGGCGCGGTCCTTCGTGTAGAAGGAGCGTGCGCCGGAGGTGTAATAGGTCAGCGTGACAAAGCCGTCGTCACCGGTGGAGAGGAAGAAGTCCTGCATCTCCTGCGAGTCCATGACATGGTAGAAGTCATCGGTATCATTGAAGATATAGGGCAGGCCGAAGGTGTTGAAGGCATCGTTGTAGGTAGCCAGACCGGGTGCGGAAACCTTGGTCATGGCGATAACGCCGGCCTGCAGCTGCTCAAGGTTCTCGTTTTCGCTGCCGAGCTGGCCGTTGGGGAAGATCTTGACCTGGATGCGGCCATCGGTCTTTTCAGCGACCTCGTCCGCGAACTGGGTCATGGCGATGTGGACAGTGTGGGTCTCGGACAGGCCGTGGGCCAGAGTCAGCACCAGCGGATTCTCGGCGCTGTAGCCGGTGGAGTCGGCGGTGGTGCCGGACGCGCCGCAGCCGGTCATAACACCCAAACTGAGCGCAGCCGCAGCAGCCAATGCTGCGAATTTTTTGAACATGGTATTTCTCCTTCTTGTATGTATGCCGTTTTCCCCTTGGCCCCCTCTGAGAGGGGGCTGCCGCCGCAGCGGCTGGGGGAGAGAACCGTGCCATTACCCGAAATATTTCGGGCTGCGGCAAGGTTCAACCCCTCCGCCCCTACGGGGCACCTCCCCTGCCAGGGAGGCAAGAAGCTGGGTTACATCCCGATCAAATCAAACTGCTCGAACGAGACAAGCACCTCGTGATCCTTCTTGGGGTTGGGGTACTTGATCTGGACGCTCTTGAGGCGCTGGCTGTAGTACCAGCCGCTCTCGGCCTCCTCAAACTTGCGGCGGTGCAGGAAGTGCGGCAGCTCTTTGCCGTCCACCTGCACATAGAACGGGGACTTCTCGCGGTGGATCATATCGAGGTACATGCTCTCGACGGCGGTCTCGTAGCTGCCCTCATTCGTGAAGGTCACGACGGTCTTGACGCCTGCCTTGACGGCGATCTTCGTCTTGAGATACGCGCCCTTGCGGTAATCGTTCGTGCGGCCGTCATCCTCGTACAGCGTGAACTCGGAATCCACATCGGGGGCCATCAGGATGTCCAGCGCGGTGGTCTTTTCGGTCATCAGGTTGTGCAGCTTGTTGCCGCTCATCGGGAGAATGGCACCGCTGCGCACAAACAGCGGGATGCTGGCAATATCAACCGGCACCTCAATCGTCTGGCCGGGGGCGTATTCCTCGCGGGTGTAGAAGTCGTAGAACCGCTCGTTTTCGTTCTCGGTCACGGGCAGGTAGACCGGGCGGACGGTCTGGCCCTTTTCAACGACGTTCGCAACCAGCAGAGAATCACCGAACATGAAGTCCACCCCCTCATCGTAGGTGGCCGGGTCGTTCTGGAAAACGCTGAACGTCGGCTGCCAGATGGGCAGGCCGTTCTCATGCGCGCGCTCCATCAGGGAATACAGCGTCGGGCTGAGCTTATAGCGGAAGTCAATAGCGTCCTTGATGTACTGCTTTTTGTCGCTGTACATCCACGGCTCGGTGACGGTGTTGTCGGTGTTCGTGGAGTGGATGGAGAAGCGCGGCTGGAAGATGCCGTTCTGCACCCAGCGCACGAACAGCTCGCCCTCCGGCGCGGGGCCGAAGAAGCCGCCGATGTCGCAGCCGTGGTTGGACACGCCGCAGAGCGCCATGCCCAAAATCGTGGCAATGTTGTATTTCAGGGTATCCCAGTGGGTCAGGTTGTCACCGGCCCATACCTGCGCATAGCGCTGGATGCCCGCATGACCGGAACGGCAGACCGAGAACGGGCGGCAGTCGGGGTCATACTCCTCGATGGCCTCGTTGGACAGCTGGCACATCAGGTTGCTCATGACCGGCTTCATCGTGCCAATCGTGCTTCCCTTGCCCTCAAAGTAAACCTTTGCGTCCTTGTCAACGAGGGAGTCATACTCGCAGTTGTCGTTCCAGATGGAACGGCAGCCGTATTTCAGCAGCGCATCCTTAATGTACTGCTTCCAGTGCAGGCGGGTGGATTCCTTCGTGTAGTCCACAAACAGGCCGGGGCCGCCCCACCAGGTACCGACAGCCAGACCGTCAAGACCTGCATTGTCGTCGGAGGCGGGCAGGAACATGCCCTTCTCCTTCATCTCGTTCAGCATCGGATGGACGAGCAGCATACCGGGCTTGATGTTGGGCGAGACAACGATGCCGCGCTTTTCCATCTGGCGAACCAGTCTGCCGGGTCCTTGAAGCGCTTGTGGTTCCATGTGAAGGTGCAGCGCTTGATGCCCTCGGCGGTCTCAACAGCGCAGTAGCCGCTGGACAGCTGGAAGCCGTCGGCAGGGATGCCTTCCTCGCGGGTCGTGTCGATGAAGTCCAGCACGGCATCGTCGCTGTTCTCGGGCAGCTCGGGTAGTACATCGAGCTGCGAGGTAGCCCAGCGCGGCCTTCGGCAGCATGACGCTCTTGCCGGTCAGGTCGGTGTAGCGCTCGATGATCTCGCGGATGGACGGGCCTGCGATCAAAAACAGGTCAATGTCGCCCGCGTCGGTGCGGTAGGACGAGTAGCGGTGCCAGTAGTTGCGCTTCTCGCGGCCCATGTTGAAATCGCACTCGGCGGTATTGTGGTAGAAATAACCGACAGCCTGCTTCGTGCCGCGGTTCAGGCGGATATAGAACGGAATATGCTTGTAGAGGGAATCCGTCTCCTTGGCGTTGTAGCCCATGCGTCGCCGGGAGCCATATTCATGTATTTCTCGGCCTTGTTGATCTCGCCGGATTTCTCGCCGAAGCCGTAGAAGCAGTCGTCTGCCTCGATCTGGCTGGCGTGGATGCGGCGGTGGTTGCTGTCCTCGCGGTAGGCCAGGTCGGGAATATCGGCGTGCAGCAGGCTGCCGTCCTTATCATAGACCATGATACGGAACGGTGCCTTCTCGATGACGACCTTGAGACGCGCCCCCTGGATAACGGCCTGCCTGTCGCCGTCGGTCAGGGCTGCGGCGGCGGACTGGACGCGCTTGCGGCAGTCCTTCATCAGCTCGTCGGTGCGGGACTCCCATGCGGTCATGGTCAGGCTGTAGGAGCTTCATCCAGTCGCCGTCAAAGCCCGCGCGGATGCGCAGTATATCGTCGGTCAGGAACCAGATGCGCAGCTCTACAGCGTTGGTGGCTACGGAATAATAGCTTCCGCAGTCCTTGACAGCGCCGCCGGTGTAGCACACTTTCATAGATTTTCTCCTTTCTATTTTGCGTATAATTGAATGGTGGAACTTGTTATTTGGCAGGCAATGTGCATATTGTACAAAATTGCATAATATATTTTGTTCAATCTGCACATTGTGCCCTTCTTCGCCTTTATAATAACAAATCCTTCACAAAATTTCTGCCGTATTTGTAATGCAAATGTCGCAAAATGTGATATAATCGTGGTAAAGACAAAATTTAACAGGAGGCGTCGCTCATGATCCTGCAAAAAATGCCGCATTACGTGGATTCCATTCTGACGCAGGAGGATGCCAGTGCCGCCCTGCAGGACGGTCAGGTTGTCGTGGGCCTGTATACAAACCGGGAGAATGTCCAGTCGGTGGTCCACTCCCACCCGTATTATGAGATGATACTGCCGGTGGCGGGCAGCAGCGTGCGCTACTCCGTCGACGGCAGCGTCTACGATCTGCACCTGGGGGAGCTGATACTGTTTCCGGGCGAGATGTACCACTCCGGCAAGTTCAACATCACAGACACGACCTCGGAGCGGCTCGTCGTGCAGATAGCTCCCGGCATCTGGGAGCGTGCCTGGCGCAAAGCGGCCTGCCGCGGCATGTCTGGTCGGGGGATCCTGTCATTCTGGACACTGACGCCGTCACGCAGTGGGACTTCCGCGGTCTGCTGGAGCGGATGGCCCAGACCGTGTATCTTGATGAAAAAATACGCGATACCGTGCAATGCTGCGAGGTCACGGAGCTGATTTTGCTGATCCGCCAAGTTGTGACCCGGCGGCACAATGCCCCGCCGCCCTCGGCCACCAGTCTTCTCGTCGCCAAGGCGGTTGCTTACCTTCAGGCCAACTACACCGACCCGCATCTGACCGTGGCCCAGCTGGCAAAGTACACCTACACCAGCCGGGAGCACCTGTCCCGCGTGTTCAAAGAGTACACGCTGGAAAGTATACACGGGTATCTGACCAACCTGCGTATGCAGCACTGCCGCAACGAGCTCGCCGACGGCACCGGCGTACTGGACGCCTGCACCGCCAGCGGTTTTGCAAATTACAGCAGCTTTTTGAAGAGTTTCCGCGCACTGTACGGCATCACCCCCGCCGAGTACCGCGCCCAACTAAGGCAGAGCCGCAGAACGCCATAAAGAAAGCCACACATTGCGTGTGCACGCTATTTCAGGTAGATAAGCTGCGCTTCATTTCGGTCATGGCAGACTGTAAGGCGCGGGCAAACCGGCTTTTCCCCTGTTCGGTATCGGCTGCGGTGTCTGTTGCCTTGTAAACCAAAATCGCCGCGATATAAACAAAAATCCGCCGGGGACTTCCCAAAAACGGGAAGGCTCCCCGGCGGTATTGCTTAGGTCGTCATCGCAGACGATTTTAGAATCGGTATAATTATTCAGGCAGTTGAATCTCCGGCATCAGCTCATCGGAGACGACTTGCAGCATTTCCTCCAATTTAGCCAGGTCATCGGGATCGAAGCGCTGTTTAGCGCGCTCCATGACAAGGTGCAAGTAGGAATAACTGATGTTATAGTAATCAATGTACTTTTGGGTCGGGCGCAGGCGGTATTCCCGCTTGTCGATGGTGGACTGAATGCGCTCTACATAGCCTTTTTTGACCAGCGAGTTGATCTTATAGGCGGCGTTGGGGGTAGAAAGATTCATCATGTGGCTGAACTGCGCAATCGTAGGTTCGCCCAATGCCATGATGACTTCCATGCAGAAAGATTCTACCGTCGTCAGCGTGGCCTCGCGATCCTCGAATCGACTGAAGATCTGCTTATAGAAGTGCAGTTTGAATTTGGTATATACCCGTCCGAATGTCTGGTCCAGCATAGCGAGAATCCCCCTGTAGGTTAGTGGATTTATTATAGCACATTCCGCCATGTAAAACCAGCCCTCAGGCATCCGTGAGAACAAACGTCAGCTCAGCGTTGGCCGCGCGCACGCCGTCTACCCATGCGGTGGCCTTGCCGATGCCTACCGGGCCATGCTGTTCTATCAGCTCACATTCCAATATCAGCACATCGCCGGGTATGACCTGCCGACGGAAACGGGCGTTTTTTACGCCGCCGAACAGGGCGAGCTTTCCGCGGTTTTCCGGCAGGCTTAACGCGGCTACCGCCCCGGTCTGGGCCAGCGCTTCCAGAATCAGCACACCGGCATAACGGGGTGTCCCGGAAAGTGCCCCTCAAAAAACGGCTCCGTGCGGGTCACGCATTTGACGCCCCGCGCCCATTGGCCGGGGGTGTAGTCCAGGATCTTATCCACCAAAGCAAACGGGTAACGGTGCGGCAGGATCTCTTCGATCTCTGCCGCGCTCATGGCTCGGGGCGGCTCATTTGGCGTATAGTTCATCCTCATCCCTCCCAGTGTTTGAATACCACGCAGGCGTTATGGCCGCCAAAGCCCAGACTATCGCTCATGGCATACTCCACCTGCGCCGCGCGCCCATGGTTGGGGATATAGTCCAGATCCAGCTCCGGGTCCGGCTCCTGCAAATTGACGGTGGCGGGCAAAAAGGCATCGTGCAGAGCCAGCGCGGTAAATACGCCCTCTACCCCGCCTGCACCGCCCAGCAAATGGCCGGTCATCGACTTGGTGGAAGACACGGCCAGCTTGTACGCATGGCCGCCGAACACCGTTTTGATGGCAGTTGTCTCGCAGCTGTCATTCAGGTGGGTGGACGTCCCGTGGGCGTTGATGTAGCCGATCTGTTCAGGCACTACCCCGCCGTCGGCCAGCGCCAGCCGCATACAGGCCGCACCGCCTGCGCCGTCCGGTGCCGGGGCGGTAAAGTGTAGGCGTCGCAGTTAGCGCCATAGCCCACGACCTCGG
>ENA-OQAZ01000419-OQAZ01000419.1-human-gut-metagenome-genome-assembly--contig:-NODE-419-length-23958-cov-4.097352_pt1 | contig 23958 bp, 34 predicted proteins | sample MGYA00242737_ERZ504531 | MGnify/ENA primary metagenome ERZ504531 (study PRJEB26092, sample SAMD00036244) | human gut metagenome | host: Homo sapiens | study: EMG produced TPA metagenomics assembly of... | reverse complement strand
ATTCGGCCAGCAACGTGCTGAACCGTTTTCAATCTGATCTGAAAGAACAAATGCAGAATTTAGGCCAGTTCAGTACTGCCTTTCCCCGAACTCAAATTCTGTACAGAGGATTATTCCATACAATAAAAGATCTTTTCCGCCATCTATTATTTTTTTATATTATAATGGAAGAAACAAAAGAGATTCATATTCTCCGAGTGTTGCGCCATGAACGAGATTGGGAAAATATCCTGTTGCAAAGATCAACTTATACATATCCAGAATGAATACCTGGGAGCCGATCAGAGATTTTTCTGAAAGGCTTCCTTTTTAATTTTAATTACTTCCCACTGTCAATTAAATCATAACTCATATCCAGAAAATCTAGCGTCTTAGCTTCACTAACAGATTCATCCAAAAGAATCGTAATCCAGTGTCGCTTATTCATATGATACCCCGGTAAAAATCCATACGTTTGAATTAACATCCCAACCAGATCAGGGTCACATTTTACATCCAGGATATTAATTTTTCCATCTTCTTCTAATCCCAGTGTTTTCTTTTCCACTGCCATAATTATAGCATACCATTTTCCATTTTTATGTCGAAGCACCGCAGAATCAGGATCTTTTTTCCATAAATATTCCGGTTCCGTTCCATATTGCTCTTTCACATATTGAAAAATTTCCTCACGTTTCAAATTTATCCCTCACTTACGATTTCTTGCTCTGATTATACGCTATCAGGATTATATTCTCAACCACTTCTCACAGTTCCATTTATGTTTTATAGCTTTTGCATAGCCTGCTTTGCAGGCTACACCCCAAAAGAAGCAAGCACTGCCAGTGTCATGACAACTGGCTCATTTTGTCAAATTCCCTTTCCGGTTCATTCTACCAAAATGTATCAGGGAGTATCCCTGGCCCTCTCATATTTTATAATTTCTTAATTTGACGCTTTCACCCAGTCCTGTTAAAATAACTTACAGATACATCTGTCCAAACCAACAAAAAACCAAGTACCATAACTGTCATAGCCGAACTGGTTAGACAGTTTTTTTGTACTCTTTTTTATAGAAAAAAACGAATTGGAGGATTTCAATGAGCAAACGTACCAGAATTCATCCCGTACAATTTTATTTGAATGATGACGAACAATACATTTTAGAAGAAAAATATCGTCTTTCCAGGATGAAAAGCAAATCTGCCTTTCTACGGAAAATGATCTTATATGGATTTGTATATGAAGTAGACTACTCTCATATCCGAAAAATGAATACCCTGCTGGGCAATATCAGCAGCAATTTGAATCAGATCACCCATCGTATAAACAGTACCAATACAGTTTACCCAAAGGACCTGGACGATATAAAGGAGTTAATGGAAAAAATATGGCAGTTACAAAAATCCATGGTATCAAAACAACCGTTGATAAAGCAATAGAATACATCTGCAATCCAGATAAAACTGACCAGAATCTATATATTTCTTCCTTTGCCTGCTCTCCCGAAACAGCCGCTCTTGACTTTAAATACACTTTGGATCATACACATGACTGCAGAGATCCGCACAATACAAATAAGGCATTTCATCTGATTCAGGCATTTTCCCCTGGTGAAGTTTCCTATGAAGAAGCCCATCAAATTGGCAAAGAACTTGCGGATCGCTTACTGGAGGGAAAATACTCCTATGTTCTGACAACACACACTGATAAAGGTCATGTACATAACCATTTGATTTTCTGTTCTGCAGATAATATCACTTTTTCTCATTACCATGACTGTAAAAAGAATTACTGGAAAATACGAAATCTCAGCGACACTTTATGCCAGGAACATAACCTGTCCACAATTATGCCAGATGGTAAAAAAGGAATGAAATACAATGAATGGGCTGCAAATAAATCTGAATCCAGTAAAAAAGCGCAGCTGCGAAAAGATATCAACCAGACAATCCGAATTGTTTCCACTTACTCAGAATTTCTTGCATTTATGGAAGCTAAAGGATATGAAATAAAAAACGCAGAATTTGGCGAAAACAGCAGAAAATACATTACCTTTCGTTCTCCCGATATGTCCCGTCCAGTGCGTGGAAGTGCTAAATCTTTAGGAAAAGATTTTACTAAAGAACGTATCAAAGAACGCATTGAAAATAAACGTCAGAAAGCTATTTTTCCTTCTGTTCATAACAAATTAATAGATACCAATGCTCCCAATATAGCAGGAAACATTGGGCTTCAGAAATGGGCAAATAAGGAAAATTTAAAAATTGTCTCTGCTGAATATAACAAGATGCTCACACATAATCTACATAATTTTTCAGAACTTGAAGACCGCATAGCCTTGTTACATATGCAGCAAAAAGAGGTAAATACCTCTGTTGTTTCTCTCGAGTCTCAGATACGTCATCTTCGAGAAATGCTGAAATATGCCGAACAATATCAGAAAAATAAAATTTACGATGACCATTATAAAAGTTCCAAAGATCCGGATCGTTATTTCCGTAAATATGAATCTCAAATTATTCTTTTCGCTGGTGCTGAACATATGTTACAGGAAAATGGTATAGACCTGAAACATCTTAATTCCAATAAGTTACAAGAGCAAATTGCAGATCTTATTTCCAGAAAGGAATCACTAAATACTCAATACGTTTCCTTTAAGCAAGAAATAAAAGAGTTGGAATTGATACATCAAAACCTATCCAAATATCTCAAACAGGATGCTCCTAAAATACAAAGATCTTCTCATAACCAACTCCTTTCTTTGTAAAACCATAATAATAGGCAGCGATTTCACTCGCTGCCTAAATTCCCATTAAACCGATATCCTACACCTCGTACTGTTTGTATATATAATGGTTGTCCAGGATCATCTTCTATTTTTTCTCTGATATTGCAGATATGTCGCATAACCACATTATAATCACCGGAATAAGGTTCATTCCATATGATATCATATATTTGTTCTTTGCTAAACACTCTTCCGGGACTTCGCATTAATAAATGCAAAATTTCAAACTCTATAAAAGATAAATCTATTTTTTCCTGCTTTCGAAATAATTCTCTTTTATCCAACAAAATAACAATATCTCCATAATGTATCTTTAATGGCTTTATATTATTTTCATCACAATATATATTTCGTCCTGTTCCCAAAGCAGCAAGAACAGACTCTATTATTTCTTCTTCATTATCATTAAAAGATATCAATAATATTTTTCCGATGTTTTCGCTTCCCTTCCAACAAATACTTGCATTATGTTCCTATCCAATTCTAAAATCACCAACACCATAATCTGGTTCCCCATTCATTTCTATCACTTTACATAGTTTGCGATTAAAATATTTTTCTAAAACTGGCATGAAGTTATCAATTTTTCTTTCTTCCCCATACAGTTCTACCATCATTTCGTTAGTCGGTTCATATTGAACGCAACCTAACATATGATATTTCTGGCAAAGCAAGTACATTTCAATTTTTCCAACAGCTTCGCTGTAATACATTCTGTATCGTTTTAACATTCGCTTTACTTCTCCGCCCCATTTGCTTTTTCTCAGTTCACCGCCTGATTCCACTCTGCACCATTTATATCAGTCCATGTATCCACACCATCAAATATAAATATTCTTTCTATACGATCCATGTATCTTCCATCAGCCAACTTATAAACAGTCGTTGTTTCCCCCTTCAGATTTACAATTTCAACTACATCCTCTCCTGGATAATCTTCATTCTCTGAACTGGATTCTGAATTCTCTTCTTCAGTTTTCTCCAAATAATCCACCTGAATTTCATCATCCATGATACCAGAGCGAATCAGTTTCCACTCTTGATGATTGCAACCTTGTCGCAGAGTTTTTTCCGCCACCTCTAACACATGGGTGGAAAAGAAAATCGCACCGCCGGCATCACAGACCTCTCGCATCATCCTTTTACGTTTTGTTTTGGGGTCAGACCCTATTAAACATACTGGACAAAAACGATATTGGCTCCGGCCCAAGCGGTTCGGACTCCATCCGACAGCGAAAGGTGCAGAAGCGATGGGGCAAGAGCCACCAGCGGTAGGATGCTCACAATGAGCGCAGCGATACTAACTGATTGAAATTTTTTCTTTTCCATAGTTTTACCTCATTTCTTTTTTCCCAAATTGGGTGACAGCCAGCGCGAAAAACAGGCCAAACACTACAATCGCGCACGGCAGGAACGGAAACACCGAAAAAGCGGCGTCGGAAGTTTCTGCTGTAAAGTCATAGAGAGAGCAGGAAACGAGATAACCGCTGTAACAGTACGGGTAGGCGATCCACAGCGGCGTATTCGCAACCAATACACCGGGAATCACAAGCAGCAGATTTAATCCCACAGAAAGAAGCGGCTTTTCAAACAGCACAGTAATGGCCCACATAGCCGCAATGCACGGCAGCATAGTCAGAAACAGCCCCAAGCACCATTTCAGAAGATATAGAATCGGCAGGGTTTCTGTTACTCCCATTGTCTGTGTCGCAATCAACCCAGCGATTACAAATACGACAAGAAACACCACCATCTCCATAAACAGATAAAAGGTAAGCACACAGAATTTGGCAATGGATAATGCGCAGCGGCTGACCGGCAGCGCCAGCATTTTCAGAATCCCGTTATTTCCTGTTTCTCGTCCTGCGATCATCACGCAAACCACGATCATGCTGAATGGAAGCAGATAGTAGGCGTAAACAAGCGCACTTTGAATAAACATGGCAGCCCACGCATTGGTGTATTCCGGTGTAAAGTAGTTGCTCAAATACGCAACCCCGGAAACCACCACCAATAAAGGTGCAATGAAAATCAGGGGTACGATTTTGGAGCGTTTTACTTTCATAAACTCGATTTTGAGTAAATCCAAAAAACTCATTTCTTATTATCCCTCCTTACTCGTAGCGTCTGTACTTCGCCAGCCACAAGCCCACAGCAAGGAACAACAGTGTTTCCACCAAAGCGACAAGGGCAACCGTCGAATCAGGCTGGGCGCTCATGGCTACTGCTGGTTTCAGAATAATCACAAAAGGATGCACCAGCAAAAGCGTCAGCCCCGAATTTGCAAGGGCCATACCACTCAGAAAACCGGCAACACCAATTCCAAGCGGCACCCACATATTTTCAAAGCGCGAGGAAATCAGCAGCATAAACGACAGTATCGGCATGGATGTGAGAAAAGAGTATCCGGCAAAGCGTACCAGCGTACCCATCTCAAACGCTCCGTCCGGCAAGTCCGTCATTCCGATCTGTGCAAGTGCCAGGTTTTGCAGCACGATAGCAACCAAAAACATGACCGTCAGAATCAGAAATTTACACAGATACATGGCCGGGACGCTGACGGGAAGCATATACATCTTCTTTACGGCACTTCCCTTAAATTCCATGTTGTAGATCATGCAGGTAGCAACCACGATACCGAACAGATTCAGCACCATAATCATGCCGTAGAGCTGGGTCAACAAGACATCCATCGGGGCCAGCGGCAAATTCAGAAGTGTGTCTTTCCGCACAATGAAATTGACAAATGCGTAGGCGGCTCCCAAGACACCAACGGCCAGCAGCACGGGAATCACGCCGGTTCGCTTTCCTTTCCGAAGTTCGATTGCCAGCGTTTTCATAATTTTGCCCTCTGCTTTCTGTCCATGTTATCTTTCTCAACCATAGAAAGAAACACATCTTCCAGATTGTCCGCAGCGAAGCCGGATTGCAGGGCGTATTGACGCAGATCATTCATGCTTCCCTCAAACAGCAGCCTCCCGTGGTTGAGAATCCCAATGTCATCTGCAATCAATTCGATTTCAGACAGCATATGGGACGAGATCAGCGCCGTGCAGTCGTAAAGGCTGGGCAAGGATTTTACCAGATTGCGGATTTCGTGGATACCAGACGGGTCAAGACCGTTTGTGGGTTCGTCCAGAATCAGAATCGGCGGACGCCCCAAGAGCGCCCCGGCAAGGCCCAAGCGTTGCTTCATTCCCAGCGAATACTGTTTTGCCAGCCGGTCGCCAAACTCGGTCAGCCCTACCAGTTCCAGAGCATCTTCCACATCAGCTTTCGGCAGTCCCAAAATGCGGCGGATAATGTCAAGATTTTCCCGCCCGGTGAGATTTGCGTAGAAAGATGGCGCTTCGATGAAAGAGCCGATCTCTTTGAGAATGGCAATCCGATCCTGCGGAAACTGTTTCCCATCAATGGTAAAGCTGCCTTTTGTGGGGTCGGTCAACCCCAACAGCATTTTCATGGTAGTGGATTTGCCTGCCCCGTTCGGGCCAAGAAAACCATAAATGCTGCCCTTGCGAATATGAAGCGAAACATGATTGACCGAAGTGAAGTTCTTATATTTCTTGGTCAACTGTTCCGTTGTAATGATATAGTCCATAGAAACATCTCCTTTCGATGCTTCTATGGTACAACTTCAACCTGACATCTACATTCTCCCGTCCTTACTTTTACCTTACTTTTTGAGGATGCCCTCCGCAGACTTGAAATCCTATGTTATAATACTTTCGGGAGGTGACGCTATGGACAACTCTTTTCTGCATCGGAAGAAGCTCTTGCTTGTAGACGATGAGCCAGATTTGCTGAAAATGGTATCCGATATTTTAAGCGATGCTGGTTTTGAAACGGTACTTACTGCCGCAACGGTAAAAGAGGCTATAATAACGGCAGAAAAAGAAAAACCCGACTTGATGGTTTTGGATGTCATGCTGCCAGATGGGGACGGCTTTTCCCTGATGAAGCAGCTCCGCACTTTTACAAATGTGCCAATCATCTTTCTGACCGCAAAAGACGAAGCAGCAGACAAGTTGGCCGGTCTTGGCCTTGGAGCAGACGATTATATTTCAAAGCCGTTTATGCCGCAGGAGCTATTACTGCGTGTCTATGCGGTTTTGCGCCGAACTTATAAAGAGGACAGCCCGCGGGTTTTCCTGGATGGATGTACGATTGATTTTAGCCGGGCAGAGGTCAACAAGGGCGGCGAGATTATCCCCCTGACCGCAAAAGAGCATACCCTGCTGGAAACGCTGGCCCGCAACGAGGGAAAGATCGTTACGGTTGACGCTCTTTGCGAAGCATTATGGGGCGACAATCCTTCGGCTATGAAAATAGCCTGAATGCCCATGTACGGCGGATTCGGGAAAAAATTGAAGCCGATCCCTCAAAGCCCGTTTCCCTGATTACGATCAAGGGGCTGGGTTATAAACTGATTACAAGGAAGTGACGCCATGAAATCTTTTGGAACCTATATTTCAAAGCACTTGGCGTCTTTCGCTGCATTTCTTTTGATCCTGGTAATTGTCAATGTCGTTCTGTATGGCGTGACTTTCTATCACACAGTTTCAGAGGATTACGGAGAAGCGTCCCCGCGCGCCATGCTTGAGCTGACCTCTACTGCGGCTACCACAGAAGGTTTGCCCGATTACGCAGAGCAGAAATTGCGCCAGTACAATATCTGGGCCATGTATCTAACGTCAACGGGCGAATGCTTCTGGCGGCTCGATGTGCCACAAGAAGTGCCGCAACATTACAGCATTCAAGAGGTAGCTTTATTTTCCAAAGGCTATCTGGAGGATTATCCTGTTTTTGTCTGGAGTACAGAGGATGGATTGTTAGTTCTAGGGTATCCAAAGAATAGCTATATGAAGCTCACCAGCAACTACTATTCCATGGAGACTATTCAGAAAATTCCCCTCTATGTGATAGGAATGTTGGGCATGGATGTGCTGTGCCTGTTTTTGGCCTACTATTTTTCAAAACGCAGGATCATCCAGAACACGGAACCGATTGTAGATGCCATTGAAACATTGGCCGATGGCAAACCCGTTTCTCTCCATATTGATAGAGAGTTATCCGAAATTGCGAACAGCGTAAATAAAGCCTCTCTGATATTAAGCAGGCAAAACGAAGCCAGAGCCAACTGGATCAGCGGGGTCTCTCATGACATCCGAACTCCGCTTTCTATGATTATGGCTATGCAGACCGGATCGCCGCAGACAAAACAGCCAGTGAGGGGGTAAAAGAGCAGGCTGTGATCGTGCAAAAGCAAAGCGCCAAAATCAAAGAACTCGTGCAGGATTTGAATTTAGTATCGCAGTTGGAATATGAGATGCAGCCGCTTCATAAAGAGATGGTTCGCTTATCCAAACTACTGCGATCCTATGTAGCAGACCTGTTGAATACAGGAATTTCCGATAGCTACAACATCGGAATTAAGATCACTCCTGACGCCGAAAATGCTGTGTTGGAATGTGATGCCAGATTGATTTCGCGAGCCGTAAACAACCTTGTCCAGAACAGCATGAAACATAACCCACAGGGCTGTGAAGTCTGCATTTCTCTTACAGCATCGCAAAACCATCTTATCTTGGCGGTTACGGATAACGGAATGGGTCTGCCTGCTGAAAAGCTGCAAGAGCTGGAAGAAAAACCGCATTATATGGAAAGCACAGATGAACGGCTTGATTTAAGACATGGGCTTGGATTGCTGATTGTCCAACAAGTCGCCATAGCTCATAACGGCAATTTCAAACTTACTAATGTTTTCCCGAAAGGTGTGAAGCTGCTTTAATATTCCCGTATATTGGATAAACAGGCAAGTACAAATCTATAAGAAAACGCCAGATTTCCGTGAGGAAAAACTGGCGCGCCAAGAACAGCCATTATTATACTGAATTACATGGAACGATAATGCCGATGCAATGTTATACTTGCCCGGAGGAGGAGCAATGCTTTTTTTAACTGATGTAGATCATGTGAGCTTTGAAAAAGCAAACGAGACACGGCAAAATAACCTCCAATCGGCTACCGTGTCCCTGCAAGTCGTCATAGGTTTGTGCAAACGCAAAGAAACGGCGGCTCTGAAAATCAAAGCCGCCGTTTCAAATGGGCGTGTCAAATTGTCTGCTCTACGACGGCTTTTTTTCTTTTGCCGTCGTCCGGCAGAGTATTATTCAATATTTAATTCAATATTTCCAGTGAAATTCTCACATTCAATGCCGATATAATTTCCACCATCAGGAAGTGTAATTGTGTCACTATAAGTTCCGGTTGCTTCAATCAACGTGACTGCTTCATCAGATCCAGAACTCCAAAATACTTTTGCAGTACCTTCCGTAATCTCCAAGGTGCAATCAATGGACAGCTCCTTACCGGCTTCTCTCTTTATGGAAGTTCCTCCGAACAAATACTCTGTACCTAAAAAGTTCGCATAATCAGCCGTATAAGTCCCTGTATAATCATCATTTCCTTTTTCTTTTTCCCCTTGCAGTGACGATTTCCCTGTCAGTTCTATGGAGCCCGCAGACTGAACAATGTTATTGTAATGATTGAGAATTTCATCTTTTGAACAGCCAGCAAGCATAAAACTTCCCACAAGGACGAATGTTAATGCTAAAACTATTTTCTTCATAAAATCATCACCAGCCTTTCTTTGGAGCTACCTTTTTGGCCTTTTTCTTTGTTTGGGTTGCTTCTCGTTCTTTCATGCACAAAATCAAGATGGCAGAAATAACGACAGCAAGCGCAAGACTGCAAGAACAGGTTCCGATATTCCAGTTGACTGCGGTATCATAGCTGCGGTAGCCTACCATTCCAAGACTTGCGGTAATCGGATTAAAGGTTTGCTAATGTCATATTTCCTGCGGCAAACATCCCTCCATATCCATAGACAAAAGCAATGATTACACCGACTAAAAAGCTACCTGTCCTCCGACAAGTAAGAGCGATAATCGGCAGAACCGCAAGATATAAAAAGAAATTAACCGCAGTAATCTGCAAGGCTGCTTTTAGAGCTAAGGAAATCTCAAAGCCTGGAAATCCCACAATCATTTCCGCTATGATTGTAAACAAGCTGCATATCAGCCCGAAAATAATAGACAATACGCCGCACACAATCAATTTTCCGGTCAGCAGCTTCTTAAAAGAAATCGGCACAGTCAGAATATTTTTCAGTGTGTCATCCGTCTGCTCACGAGAAATCATATATCCAGCAATTAGGCTGATACACATCGGAAAAATCATGGACATATTGTTTTTGATGACCTGTTCTGTAAGATAGGCGAAATCCCAAACGGAACCATCATTCGCCATAGAGGTAAACAAGGTCAGCAGGACGGATAGGAGCATGAGTGCAACGCCCGCCCAAAGGATATGATACCTTTTCAATTTATAAAATTCTGTTTTTACAATGCGAACCATTTTTATTCCCCCCTCTGCTTATATAATCTGTCAATCAGTAAGAACGAAACCAATGCCATGATTCCAAGAATGAATACAACTTGAAATGTTGAAGGAATTAGCCTGTCATTTGCTCCAAGTCCATTTTTATTCCATGAGCCGCCATATCTCCCGCACTCCAAAATGTAGTCAGTGGCGTGGGCAGAAGCCATAACATGGTTTTAGGCAGTGTGTCAAACAATGCCGTAGCACTCATGTTCAGAACGCTGTAAAAGACACACAGCAAAATGGAAAAAACATAGGTCTTACTGAAAAAGACAACAAGGACAATCAACGGGAGTGTTCCTGCTGTAATGAAGATCCCCGTTTCAACCGCCAAAAACAGTTTATAACCAATTCCATAAACTTCTAATGTTCCAATTCCGCAAAGAATTGTTGCAATAGTAGAAGCCACGCAAAAAACAATTCCAAAGATAAAAAGGACAATGATCTTTGCAAGTACCATTTGCGTGCTGGTTACTGGAATTGTACGCAAATTTTTGAATGTATCGTTGTCGCGTTCCATAAAAAACAGGATAGCGGCAATCACTCCGATAATGCAGGGCAGTAAAAACTGGATACCATATCCCAACACCATGTTAAATAGTCCATCGAAAGCATCTGCCCGATCCGTATATCGCTCCATCATAGAGGGCGTTGTCATCAGATAAGTCAGCGGGATTGGAAACAGGAACGCAGCCAGAATAATCAGCGGAATAAATTTCTTCCGTTTCAATTTCAAAAATTCGCATTTGATTAGTTTAAGCAATTCCTTCGCCCCCTGTCACACGCTTGAAGTAATCTTCAAGACTTTCTTCACAGGTATGTGCTTCTGATACCTCCAATCCGTTTTCTACAAAAGCAGTTACAATTTTCCCCACAGGCAGCTCCATATTGTGTAGACGCAGATTGTGGTCGTCTTGTATGGAAAAATGGGTTTCATGGAAATTGCGTTCCAAAATTCTTGCCGCCTGTGCAGTATCAGAGATCGTAAACCGGATATGTTTACTGCTTTTTTGCTCCAACTCAGCAAGGCTTTCTTCTTCCAGCAGTGCACCGTGGTCAATAATTCCAATATCGTCAGCCAGCAAGGAAATCTCCGAAAGAATGTGACTGGAGATTAAAATGGTTTTTCCTCTTGCGTCACAAAGCTCACGGATAAAAGAGCGTACTTCTGCAATACCGATAGGGTCAAGCCCGTTGATAGGCTCGTCCAAAATTAAAAGTTCCGGATCGTGCATGACTGCAAGGGCAATCGCCAACCGCTGCTTCATACCAAGAGAGTATTGCGAAAACAGCTTTTTATCCTTGTAAGGAAGTCCGACTAAATCCAGAGCGTCTTTGATGGCATGGTTGTTTGGTACTCCACGCAGGGTAGCAAAGATACGCAGATTCTCCGTACCGGTCAGATTGGGATAAAAACCAGGGGACTCAATCAAACTTCCAATGCGGGGCAGCAATTTCTTTTCATTTCCCTGCAAAGACTTTCCCCAGATTTTGACCTCACCGGAAGTCGGCTTCGTTAGCCCCAACAGCATTTTCATGGTTGTGGTTTTTCCGGCTCCGTTTCTACCCAACAGACCATAAATTCTCCCACGCTTGACATGGATATTTAAGTCCGCCACACTCTTTTGTGAGCCGTATTGCTTTGTCAGATTTTTTGTTTCAATAATATAATTTGAATCCATATTCAAAACCTCCTGTTCTGTAAGGTATTCTATCACGCCAACCTTGCATTAACCTTGCCACAACCTTGCATTAACCTTGCAATTTGAAATCCGACAAAATAAACAAAAGTTCCCGTCACAAGGACGGGAACCCGCTTAAATCACCAAGGGAAAACGCAAAGAAAATTCAGTTCCTTTTCCCGGTATACTTTCAACAGCTATGCTTCCGCCCATTTTTTCTACAAGTTGATGGACAATGGAAAGACCAAGACCGCTACCTTTCTCAGACCGACCTTTATCGCACTTATAAAGCCGTTCAAAAATGTGTTTCAAATCTTCTTTCTCAATTCCAACTCCATTATCTGCCAGCAGCAGCTCCATGCTGTTTTCCTTCTTCGATAGGGAGATTTTAATTTTGTCCGCATGGCTATGAGCGATGACATTTTGAATGAGATTATTGATGATTCTCATATAGCTGTCTATATCCAATCTTACCCGGACAGGCTGTCCGGAAATATCAATGTCATAATCAACCTGTTTATCCTCAAAAATCGGTATCCAGTCAATCAGGATATTCCTTGTAAACTCTGCGGCCTCAATGCTCTGGATTTCCAAAGCAAACTCGTTGGAATTTAACTTGAACCAGTCAAAAAGCACATCAATATATTCTTTCAGATCGTGGGCTTTCCGGCGAGCAGTTTCAATATAATCATCCCGGTCTTTTCCCGTGACAATACCTTTGTGTGCAGCATCAAGATACCCGATCAGAGTGGTAAGAGGCGTCCGAACATCGTGAGAAAGGCTCGTCATAAGCTGGCGGTTGGTTTCTTCCGTCTGTCGCACAGCAGAAAGCCTGCTTTCATAAGCCACAACGATCTCATTGATTTCATAGGCAAGAGGGGCTGTTAGTTCATTTGTTGCAGACAAAATACGCCGATTGCCATTTCCATTTTTCACATCAACCAATGCATCGGTCATTTCTGCTATTTGTTTTTTTATACGCCGAACGAGAACGATGGAAGTCAATACAGCCACAACAGCAATCACAATGGACAAGAATACGATGATTTCCATGCTGACTACACCTCCTTGTTAAAGCGATAACCGATCCCTTTGACAGTTTGGATGTACTTTGGATTGGAGGGGTTGACTTCTAATTTTTTACGAAGCCGACTGATAATCGCCATAATGTTACTGTCATCATAGAAATATTCTTCACCCCATACTTCTTCATAAATCTGCTGCTTTGTTAAAATCCTTCCTTGATTTTTTACACAATAGAGCAGCAAATCAAATTCCTTTGGTGGAAGTTCAAAAGTGCCGTTTCCCGTAGTAACGGAACGATTTTCAAGGTCAATTTGTAATCCATCAAAATTCAGCTTTTGCACCGTTCCGGCTTGCTGATTAAAGCGAGTGTAACGGCGAATGAGGGACACAATACGGGCAATCAGCTCATCCATATCAAACGGCTTTGTCAGATAATCGTCCGCTCCGGCCCGTAACCCCCGCACCTTAGAAATGCTGTCATTTTTGGATGTGAACATTAAAATTGGCAAACTATGCTCTTTGCGGATTTCTTCCAGTGTTTCAAACCCATCCATACCGGGCATCATCACATCCAGTATTACAAGCTGATATTCCTGCTCTTTTAATTTCTGCAAGCCCTCTTTTCCGGTATTACAAAAATCGGCTGCTATATTTTCCGTTTGTACGCTGCGCTTAATTAAGGCACACAGTTCTCTGTCATCATCTATAATCAAAATTCTATTCATGGTACAATTCTCTCCCTTGTTTTGTCCGACCATCCACAGGTTTTTATGCTGATTTTGGTATCAGCCAAACCATTCCCATCTTTACAGGTCCTGGAATACGTCCACCAGAGCAAAAATAATTTATCCAACGAGGTGTTACTCCCCATTTTGCACTAGCTTCTTTTAATATCATATAATCCATATCCATTCCTCCGAATATTATTATAATTCGTTCTTTCGAATAATACAATCATATGCCTTCTACATTGGCACATCCTTCGGGAGTGCATGAAAGGATACTTAGCAAACACTTCCTATGTCATGACACAGACGAAATTTCCCACACTTTCCTAACATCTGTACGATTAAATTTCCATAGGAAAGTCTTCCTGCATTCTTCTGATTTTCTTCAATTTTCCGCTAGAATATCTTGACTTTTCACGCCGTCTGTATCATTAGTTAAATTTTTTCATGTATCTTGTGAATATCTCTTGGGTGTTAAAAAGGAAAAATAAGCAGTGATCTGGAATATTTTCACAGATCACTGCTTAAATTTTTATTAAAGCGATACCCAACTCCCCACACTGTCTGTATGTACATTGGTTTACTTGGATTATCTTCTATTTTCTCACGTAGGTTACGGATATGACTCATAACAATATTATAATCGCCAAAATATGGTTCTTTCCAGACACAATCGTAAATCTGCTCTATACTGAACACTATTCCGGCATTTTGTGCTAATAGCAATAAGATTTCAAATTCTGTATAAGTCAATTCAATTTCAGTTTCACCATGGATCACTACTCGCCTATATTTGTCTATACTTAGTCCCTCAAAGCACAGGTTTTTATTTTCAACAATGTCTTGTTTGAAAATTTTTGTTTTTTCATCTACGCATGATAATATCTGATCAATAATATTTTCTTCCCCATCCTCAAACGATAGTATTAAAATTTTCCCAAGTAATCACCCCTTTTCACATCTGTAACGAATCACTCATTTTTATGAAAATTGCTTTGACTTATAAAATACCAGTCCTTTTACCAAACATCCTACGGCAAAACAAATACTTATTCCCAACACAATATACCATATCTCATATATGTCATTTATAATTACGTTTATAATAAGAAAAATCGGCATAGAATCTACTATAATCCATATGATTCCTCCAAAAAATATTCTTATCAATGCAGGAAGTCCCCAGCATATAGAAGCAATAATTACCGCACCAAAAGAGCTGCTTTGATATGCTGAGACGCATAGTGTAAGCGCACATAATGATAAAAATGCCTGAAAAGCTAATCCTAATAAAATTCCTAAATATTTCAAGAACAATATAGGTCGACGCATATATTGCGAAAGTATTATCCACGATATGTTATTAAATCCATTCAATCCATATACCATCCAACATAGGATCAAATTAACCACCACTATCCACGCAAATATGAAAACAGTAAATGTGAAAGAAGCAAAAATTTTAGCCCAAACATCCTTTCTTCTTCCTTCCTGTGTACTGAAAATTAATGGCAGCATTTTTGTTTGGCTTTCCTGTGCGAAAACAGTTGATACTTCACAGATAACCAATATACTTCCCAAAATCAATCCAAACTGAAGAATTTCGATAAATACTTTCCATCCTCTTGTATATGCCAAATAAGGTGTTTTCCCAATTTCATCATAAAATTTTCCTAATTCTGTTTCCTCCAGAGAATATTTTTCCGTTGGAAGTACACCGTTTTCCCACGCACCATTGGTAAAATATTCTGTAACAAAATCGTTTAAAAAATTTCCATCTCTCCACCCTGGCATATTTTCTTCAATTTTTGCAGGCAATCCATATTTTTCAATTATTTGATTTACTTTTTCATCCGTCAGATCACCTTCAAATTCTTTCGTAATTTTCCGATTTATCTGGACTGCTTCATAACCAGAATAAAACTTTCCATCTACTGTCGCTATTTCTCCACCTACCTCAGCAAAGCAAAAATACAGAAGTATCAATCCTGTCACAACTAAAATTCCTATTTTAAATATTTTATTATAAAAAAGTTTAAAAAGCTCCGTCTTATAAAGTCGCATTTTTTTCTTCCCCTGTTATTTGTGTATGATAAAGATATGCATCTTCCAGTGTACTTTCTATATTTTCCGCACCTACCACCGGCTGCCTTTTTGAAACAATTCTTAATTCAACACTTTCGCCTCTGCTTCTCATATTGCTTACAATAAAACTACTGGTTATCTGTCCTGCTTCCTTTTCAGACACGATACACTTCCAAACACATCCTTCCACTTTATCCGTAATCTCTTTCTCTGTTCCTTCCTGGATCAATTCTCCGTTTTTCATAATTAAAATACGATCTGCAATATAATCTATATCAGATACAATATGTGTAGACAGTAAAACCATTCTGTTTTTTCCAAGCGAACTAATCACATTTCGAAAACGTACTCTCTCCTTCGGATCAAGCCCTGCCGTAGGTTCATCTAAAATCAAAATCTCAGGATTATTCAAAAGTGCTTGTGCAATTCCTATCCTTCGTATCATGCCTCCTGAATAAGTCTTGAGTTTCTTCTTTTTCACATTTTTTAATTCCACCATATCCAGAAGTTCATCAATACGACTATTAGCATAATCTTCCGGTAGTGCCTTCAATGCTGCCATGTATCGTAAAAAACGTTCTGCCGTGAAATCACCATAATATCCAAAATCTTGCGGCAAATAACCTAACAGCTTACGATATTCTGCACCCATACTGACTATCTCAATATTATCGCAATAAATACTCCCTCCCGTTGGCTGCAAAACACCACAAATTAATCTCATTAATGTTGTTTTCCCGCACCATTTCTCCCAGAAGTCCATACACACCATTGGTAAATGTATAATTAAATTTTCTAACTGCTTCTTTATCTTTATATTTTTTCTGTATATCCAGCAACCTTAATTCATGCATAATATTTCTCCTTTTTCTATTTGACTCAGTAATTTCTTTACCTGTATTACAAATATAAATCCTGATACTAAAAAGGCTATTCCCCATATCCAAAGAGCAGTTGCCAAAAGTATTTTCGGAATCGAACCAATCACTATATAACATATTGACAGAAAACTGAACTCATCCAAAACAAAAGTGAACTTTTTCCCCTTTTTTCTATTGATAAAATTCCTAATGCAACTATATTTGACATCAGATATGGAGTCAGAATATATAAACCAACCTGTAATAAGCCAACTTTCTGGAAGTAACTTAAATAACCAGTCACAAATAGCAACAGCACAATATTTATCATACCTGACAGTGCCAACCACGCAGCCACACACTGCTTCGTATTGAAATAGCAACATTCTCCTAACTCCGCCATTCTTCCAAAAAATACTTTATCAATTATACTGATAGATACTACGCTCAGAATGCCTGCTCCAACCATACATGCAATAATTATCTCATTTTGATTCACCCCAATGTATTGTAATGCTGCAATAGAAACAATTCCCAAGCAAATAATAACACCATAAATAATAAAAAAAACTTTATCCATGTACCAAATTTGATGAAGCAAAATATTTTTTATAGACATCATTGGCGTTCTCTGCTTTTCCATTGTCTCAAGCATCATATTATAAGTTTCTTGTTTTCTTATTTCATCAACCTGAATTTGCTCCTCTGCCTTTTCAAAAAGAGCCTTTATTTCGCTATTTCTCATAATCATTCTCCATTAGCTTTTTTAACTGATTTATGCCTAATCGAAATCTTGACTTTGTAGTAGAAACACTGCACCCCATAATCTTTGCAATATCCTTAAATTTCATTTCTTCATAAATGCGAAGAATAATAACTTCTCTCGTATCCTGAGAAAGTTTCTTTAATAAATTTTTCAAATAAACAGCATCCTCCACTTCAATCAACATATCTTTCCAATTTGGAATTTTATCAATCTCTTCCTTTTCTATGACTGCTACTTTTTCTTTCTTATCACGGAAATAGTTGAAACATATATTCCTTGCAATGGTCAGGAGATACCCTTTGAGATTATGATGTTTATAGGAAGTTCCATATTTCATAAATTTTAAAAAAGTTTCCTGAGCAATATCGTAAGCATCATTCTCTGTTTGAACCATATATAAACAAAAGCGATAAATATCTGCATAATATCGTTCAACAATAATACTGACTGCTTCTTTATTCCCGCTATGCATTTTTTGAATTAACTCGCTGTCCTTCATAGCGTTTTCTCCAATCATAAAACGTTTTACACCTTATATAACCACTACACACTCAAAAAAGTTCACCACAAAAAATTTTCATTTCTTTTCAAATACTTATAATAACTCACGTAATTCTACATCCTGCAGTTAGGGACTATGAAAAAAATTTGTTTTAATCGAAATATAAAAATTCTATAATGCGTCTTTTCGCAACTTGTAAAATAAAATAGGCAGCTAGTTCTTCTTAGCTGCTACCCGCCAATGGAATATTTGGATTCAGGCATTATCCACGCCTTCCTACGGTCATTTTTATTATATTCTCAAGTCAATTTATTATCCCTACAAATACAGTATTCTATCATATAGATCTTTCCAGTTTGCTGGTAATATATTCATTTTATATACATCAATTTTTGTCCTGGAAATGAGTCTGTCTAATTCGTTCATCAACATATCAGCATCTTGCTGCAGTAATATTTTCTTTAAAGCATATAATCTTGAATACAAATTTGTATTATCCGGAAGAACATCTGTGCTATCTCTATTATCTGGTATTACCACAGAAGAAGTCATGCCAACTACCATCGAATGATGTGCACAATAATTTCTTAAATTTCTAACAGCATCCAACCATGTATCCATCTGCTTTGTTACTTCTTTCTTATAGTTGGAAGCAGAATATGTATAATCCAACACCTCTTTTCTTAAGTCGCCACGCAAATATGAATAAATCATCACAATCGTACCCATTTCAAAATAAGAAAATGCTGCCCATACAGGTAATACATTGTTTTGGCGAGTTCCCCCTTTACGGTACTCCCTTAGTTCCGGATGTTTTACAACATCTCGTCTGAGTTTTTCCTCATCATTTGTTAAATTGGCAAAAAATTTCGTATTAAAAAAAGTTATATTTCTATTTCTGGTCTTTTTATCTTTCTCGCTCTTAGTAGGTGTGTAGTATTGTCTATCCAAATAAAAGCCTGCATCTCCGGTCTTTAACGAAACAGCATTGGCAATCGCACTTTTAAAACGAACCTCTGCTTTCTTACAATACTTAAATAATAATAACCTTAATTGCACATCAAAATCATATAGTTCAAAGAAAACTTTTGAATTCGCCTTACTTCCAAACGCATTGACTTGTGTCAAAAGAAATTTTCCATAACGGCTTGCTCTGAAATAACCTGCATAACCAAGAAATTCTCTCATCTTTTTTCTCTGACGAAAAGTGATATATTTTTTCATTAATACAACCTGGGATTCTAAATCCATTGGTAACTCAGTATTCGGCATTTGCAGCACCCTCTTTCATAGTAAAAAAAAAGAATGGATATACCATTCTTAATCCCGCCAATGGAATATTTGGATTCGGGCATTACCCATGCTTCCTACGGTCTATGATTATATTAACACATGACATTTAAAATATCAACAATTTATTCAAAAATCCCTTATGTATCCAGGCTGTCCTTCTCCTTTTTTCTGTAAATCGGCTTATATAATAAATCAATCATTTTTAGAGCAAGTTTCGCAATGTAGCACAATAACCCTTTTCCGGGTTTACTGGCTACTTGCAACTTGATGGGGATTTCGTTTCCCCATACCCTCGACCGTAATCAAAGATATGCGTATTGGTTTCCATTTACATGGTCACAGCGTGATGATTCTCCATCACTTGCTTTCACAGCAAGCTGTAAAATTTCCTTATGCGGAACCTTTATGCAAAGAGGAGCATTTATGACACGACCCAAAAAAGGCGAATCCCTTATCAAAACCAAAGGCGTTCATCTACGTATGAGTGAAACAGAATATGAAATTCTGTCGGAAAAAGCTATCGCAACAAACATGAGTATTTCTGATTTTATCGAGAAAGAGACACCTAGACGAGAGATATGTCTCTGTCTCTTTGCCCATTATAATAGGCAGCGATTTCACTCGCTGCCTAAATTTCCGTTAAACCGATATCCTACACCGCGCACCGTTTGTATATATACCGGATGTCCAGGATCATCTTCTATCTTTTCTCTAATGTTGCAGATATGTCGCATAACAACATTGTAATCACCGAATAGTTCATTCCAGATTATATCATATATTTGTTCTTTACTAAACACTCTTCCAGGACTTCGCATTAATAAATGCAAAATTTCAAACTCTGTAAAAGACAAATCTATTTTTTTCTGCTTTCGGAATAATTCTCTTGTGGCTAATAAAATAACAATATCTCCATAATGTATTTTCAATGGATTTATATTTTTTTCATCACAATATATATTTCGTCCAGTTTTCAAAGCAGCAAGAACAGACTCTATCATTTCTTCTTCACTATCTTTAAACGATAATAATAATATTTTTCCTATGTTTTCACTCCCTCTAACAGATGTTTCTTCATCTAATTATAAACTTCTTTTCTGCGATATATAAAATAAATAACTGGAACAATCAATAATAGCAGAATGGAGTACGATATTATTAAAATAGGAACTGCGCAAAACACTTTTCCTCCGATTTCATACAAGTTAAAAAATTTAACTACCTGATTCATTTGAAGCATTTGATCTGGAAGAAGTCCCAAAATTTTATTTAATAATGGTTAGACTTGTTCCTGATAAAAATGATGGAAGAAAAATCAAAATAAAAGGCACGATTACCGCTATTACTGATGAGTTTGTCTTCGCAGAAACCAACATAGTTAGAGATTGCATAAATAAACATCCCAGATATCCACCAAGAACTATCAAAATATATTCCTGAGCATTCGTGATATTATAAATACTCTTCCACCCACTCATACTAGACTGTATGGGACAATTTGCTCCGTCTACACCAAGAATTCCCAAAACAAGCATAGTGTATAACAACATAACCGCCCAGTAAATAGCCGTTATTATGATTGCTCCTGCTTTCACTTTTGCCCATACAGCCTTATTTCTGCCATAATAAGAAGAATAAAAAACTGCATTCGCTTTCAGCTGAAATTCACCTGAAAAAATACCTGCACAAAGGAAACCTAATACCAATGTCAAAATCATAATTATTGAGGGTGAATATTGAAATAAGTTTTTCCATCCCGCTTGATAATCATAATATAAAGGGGTTTTCATTTTTTCATACGCTCTTATTAAATAACTTTTTTCCTTTTCAGAAAACTGATCCTTTCCATCAGTTTCTAACCAATTTTTCAAATTTTTGATACGATTAGAATAAAAATCTACTGCTTCATCAGGAGAAAGAGAATCTGCCAGATAATAATTATAATCGTTAAACTCTCCATAATCACAATTTAGTAAATCCCTTATATCCATGAAACCCTGTCTTTGACTATATGCTATATCATTCTGTCTAAAATCATTCGACTTAGCTTCCGGTGTCTGTGAAATCCTGACATTTTCTTCAATAATTTTTCTAAGCACATCCTCTGTCAGTTCTCCTGACCATTCTTTTTTCAACTCACGAACCTTTAACATAGCCGATATTCCACTTTCCGCATCACCATTACGATTCACATATTTATTATCCCCGATGATAAAAGACAAGACTACTGAAATTACAATAAAAATAAATATCAGCGTAACCTTACTTCCTTTTTTTGAAAAAACTTTTTTTATTTCATAATACGTCATAAGCATCACCTGTTTTCTCTCCGAAATAATATAAGAATATGTCCTCCAAAGTCATCGTTTCCTCTTTCGCATTATAGTGTGGAGATTTTTCAGACAAAATGCGTAATTCTATTCCATCCGAAAGTGTTTTCATATTTGAGACTTTAAACTGTTTTTGCCACATTTCAACTTCATTATTTGCAACTACACAACTCCATACTTTTACTGGTACTGACTGAATAATCTCTTCTTGTGTTCCTGAATGGCTAATCTTTCCATCTTTCATCAATAACACCTGGTTGGCAATGTATTCAATATCCGACACAATATGTGTTGATAATAGCACGAGACGATCCTGTGACAATTCACTGATCAGATTTCGAAAACGTATCCTTTCATTCGGATCCAGACCTGCAGTAGGCTCATCGAGGATCAAAACCTTTGGGTTATTTAGCATAGCTGGGCAATCCCTGCACGGCGTTTCATTCCTCCAGACAATTTTTTCATTTTTCTATTCTGCATTTTAGCCAACCCAACCTGCCGCAGAAGTTCTGTTACACGCTTTCGTGCAATACTTATTCGCATTCCTTTAATTGACGCAATATACATTAAATAATCATGAACCGAAAACTCCGGATAAAATCCAAATTCTTGAGGTAAATAACCAAGAATTCTCCTATATTCGCCATCCAATGCAAAAATATCTTTTCCATCACATAATATGCTTCCCGAAGTAGGTTTAATAAGTGTGCAGAGCATTCTCATCAGCGTTGTTTTTCCAGCACCGTTGACACCAAGAAGCCCATAAACTCCATTACTCATCGTCAGCGTGATATCATCAACTGCTTTAAATCCCTGAAATTCTTTTGTTAATTTTTTCAATTCTAATTCCATAATCAAATTCCTCACATTTCTCTGATTACGACCGTTGTGTGATTTCTCGTAATTGACACCATAATAGTCTTATACACTTGCCCCATTACTCTCGTAATATCTTTCACTGCATTTCCATACTCGCCAAATACTGTAACACAAATATAAAACAGATAATATCATCATTCCACACCATATTGATGTAGATATATGCTCATAAATACTATCTTTGAGAACTACAAGCGTCCAAACAGCGATCCAAATCAGACAGGAAAATAATGTGGAAGATACATAATCATCTCCTTTACTGCAAAGTAATCGAAAACATATGCAGCATGTCACATTCATTGGCAAAATAAATTGTATTAAGATATCCATAAATGCAATCTGTAACACAAAAGTGCTGGTTATCAAAAACACACTCAATAGGCAAACATCTACCATGCCGAAGAGTAGCATTCGTGCGGCATATATATTCTTTATGGAAAAAAATGTTGCACCTTCTACTTCCATAGCCCCATTGCTTCTATTTTTCCAGAGTTCCGGAAGTATCAATATTACAAAACTCGGTGCCAAAATCCCCATGCAGCGCCTTGTATAAATACTACTGTCTGATAAGAACATTGTCATCCAAAGGATTAGTAATACTGCCCCTTGAGCAAACCACCAGTGCTTCTGTATATACGAAGCTTGCTGATATAAAAATTCTAACCATGACATATTTCTTTCGATTTCTCCATCCCAATATGCTTCTTTCGATTTTATAATGGTCTGTTGTAATTTTTTCTCATCTATATTTCTATCCTTCTGATTTTTTGCATACGCATGCAATTTTTCATCAACTGTCATCATCATTTCTTATCCCCCAGATAAACACTCAACAATTCTTTTGCTTTTCCTATCCTATATTTTACAAGAGGAAGTCCTATGCCAATAATATCTGCTACTTCTTTTAATTTCAAATCCTGAAAATAATGTAGAATAACTACTTCCTGCAAATCTTCTGGAAGTTTTTTTATTGATTCTTCTATATCTATTTTATTCTCAATTACAGCAATTGGATTTTCCCCCTTATCTGGTAACGCTTCCATCACAATATCTCTTTTTTTCTTATAACTATCCCGACATAAATTTCGAGCAATCACATACAAATAATTAGCAGTCTTTCCCAAATGATGATACGATCTAAATGATCGAAAAAAGTGTTCAAATGTTGCTTGAGTAATATCTTCTGCATCACAGTCTGTGTATGTATGTAATCGACAATAATTCCGTATAGTTGAATAGTATTTTTTTACGAATACCTCTATAGCTTCTTCATCACCATTTTTCATTTTGTGAATCAAAAGAAAATCTGCATCCACTTCTTTCCTCCTTTTTCTACTGAAAGCACTTTCTATTATATATAACGAATAAATTGTACAAAAAGATAGTCAATAGACCTACTTTATAAGCGTTTTTTTTTTAACCACCAAAGCAGGCTCATCAGTTTTTTATCCTTTTTGCTTAGGAAAGCACACTACAATTTCAAAAAACATTATTATTTAGAGAAGCACTTGATAGAACCGCCCATTTTTACTGTTAAATTCTTTGCTATTGTGAGACCCAAACCGGTTGTTTTGCGGAAGGATAAATCTGTTGT
>ENA-OQAZ01000418-OQAZ01000418.1-human-gut-metagenome-genome-assembly--contig:-NODE-418-length-24008-cov-3.731502_pt1 | contig 24008 bp, 30 predicted proteins | sample MGYA00242737_ERZ504531 | MGnify/ENA primary metagenome ERZ504531 (study PRJEB26092, sample SAMD00036244) | human gut metagenome | host: Homo sapiens | study: EMG produced TPA metagenomics assembly of... | reverse complement strand
CGCAAAAACAGATATCCAGCCGCTGATCAACGACGGAGCAACCAAGGAAGACCTTTCTGCCTCCATTTCCAGGCAGTTGTCAACCAGACCATTTCCGGTCTTGCCTGCGGTAAACCGATCCGCGGACACGTTGCTTTCCTTGGCGGGCTCTTCACTTCCTTTCTGAGCTGAAGACCGCTTTTATCCGAACCCTGAAGCTGGATGATGAACATATTATCGCACCGGACAACTCTCATCTGTTCGCAGCCATCGGCTCCGCCCTGAATGCAAAGCAGGATGTTACCGTTTCCCTGACTGAACTGAAGGAACGCATGCGGACTACCATCAAGCTGGATTTTGAGGTAGAACGTATGGAGCCGCTTTTTGCCACAGAGGACGACTACCAGGCTTTCCATGACCGTCAGAGTGCCTACAAGGTAAAAACCGGAGATCTTTCCACCTATAAGGGAAAATGCTTCCTGGGAATCGACGCCGGCTCTACCACAACAAAAACCGCGCTGGTAAGCGAAGACGGAACTCTTCTTTATTCCTTCTACAGCAGTAACAACGGAAACCCGCTGAAAACCACCATCAGCTCCATCAAGGAAATTTACACCTTCTCCCGGAAGATGCAGAAATTGCTTTTTCCTGCTCCACCGGTTACGGCGAAGCCCTGATCAAAGCGGCACTTCTTCTTGACGAAGGTGAAGTCGAAACAGTTTCCCATTATTACGCAGCTGCCTTCTTTGATCCTGAAGTAGACTGCATCCTGGATATCGGCGGTCAGGATATGAAATGTATCAAGATCCGTAATCAGACTGTTGACAGTGTACAGCTCAACGAAGCATGTTCCTCAGGCTGCGGTTCTTTTATCGAGACCTTTGCAAAATCTCTGAACTACACAGTACAGGACTTTGCAAAAGCAGCCCTTTTTGCAAAACATCCCATTGATCTTGGAACACGCTGTACTGTATTTATGAATTCCAAAGTTAAGCAGGCCCAGAAGGAAGGCGCTGAGGTTTCCGATATCTCCGCCGGTCTTGCCTACTCCGTTATCAAAAACGCCCTCTACAAGGTTATCAAGGTTTCCGATGCTTCCGAGCTTGGCAAGCATATCGTTGTACAGGGTGGTACCTTCTATAATGACGCAGTTCTCCGCAGCTTTGAGAAGATTGCCAACTGCCAGGCCATCCGCCCAGATATCGCCGGAATCATGGGTGCCTTCGGTGCTGCTCTGATCGCAAGAGAGCGCTATCAGGAGGGCGAAAAAACCTCCATGCTTTCCATTGATCAGATCAACAGTCTCCAGTACACCACCTCCATGGCAAACTGCCGCGGATGTACCAACAACTGCCGTCTGACCATCAACAAATTCTCCGGCGGCCGTAAATACATCAGCGGAAACCGCTGTGAGCGCGGACTTGGAAAAGAAAAGAACAAGGATCATATCCCGAACCTTTTCGATTACAAATATAAGAGGCTCTTTTCCTATGAACCTCTTTCCGCAGATAAGGCTACCCGTGGACAGGTTGGTATCCCCCGTGTTCTGAACATGTTTGAAAATTACCCGTTCTGGTATACCTTCTTTACAGAGCTGAAATACCAGGTGGTGCTTTCTCCCACTTCCACACGTAAGATCTATGAGCTGGGTATTGAGTCCATCCCAAGTGAATCCGAATGCTACCCGGCCAAGCTTGCTCACGGACATGTCACATGGCTGATCCGTAATGGTGTGAAGTTTATCTTCTACCCATGCATCCCTTACGAACGCAACGAGTTCCCGGATGCGGTCAACCATTATAACTGCCCGATCGTTACTTCCTATGCGGAAAACATCAAGAACAATGTGGACGAACTCAGTGATCCGTCCATCACCTTCCGCAACCCGTTCCTGGCATTTACTTCCGAGGATATCCTGACAAACCGCCTTGTGGAAGAATTCCAGGATATTCCTGCCGCCGAGGTCAAAGCCGCTGCCCACAAGGCCTGGGAAGAACTTGCGGCCGTACATATGGATATCCAGAAAAAGGGTGAGGAAACCCTGCAGTACCTGAAAGAAACCGGCCGCCGCGGAATCGTTCTTGCAGGCCGTCCATACCATATTGACCCGGAAATCCACCACGGTATCCCGGATATGATCAACAGCTACGGAATCGCCGTATTTACCGAAGACTCTGTTGCACACCTTGGACATCTGGAGCGTCCCATCCGTGTCAACGACCAGTGGATGTATCACTCCCGTCTCTACTCTGCCGCAAATTTTGTAAAAACAAGAGAGGATCTGGATCTGATCCAGCTGAATTCCTTCGGATGCGGACTTGATGCCGTTACCACCGATGAGGTTTATGAGATTCTGGATGGAAGTGACAAGATCTACACCTGCCTGAAGATCGATGAGGTCAACAATCTGGGTGCGGCAAGGATCCGTATCCGTTCCCTGATCGCCGCTATCCGGGCAAAACAGGCGCAGAATAAAAAAAGGAACATCAAGCCGGCTTCCATTGAGAAGATATCCTTTACCAAGCAGATGCGTAAGGAGTACACCATTCTCTGCCCGCAGATGTCTCCATTCCATTTCGGAATCTTTGAGGCTGCTTTTAAGGCATCCGGCTATAACCTGGAAGTCCTCCCCAACGACAACAAGCATGCTGTTGATGTGGGCCTTAAATATGTAAACAACGATGCCTGCTATCCGTCCCTGATGGTTGTGGGACAGATCATGGATGCCCTTCTTTCCGGCAAATATGACCTGAACAAAACTGCAGTCATCATGTCTCAGACAGGCGGCGGCTGCCGTGCCTCCAACTATATCGCATTCATCCGCCGTGCCTTGAAAAAAGCCGGCATGGAGCAGATTCCGGTTATCTCCCTCAACTTAAGCGGACTGGAGAGCAACCCTGGCTTTAAGCTGACACTGCCGCTGATCAAGCGTATCGTTTACGGTGCCGTATTTGGTGATATCCTGATGAAATGCGTATATCGCATGCGTCCTTACGAACTGGAAAAAGGTATCGTAAACCGCAAGCACAAGATCTGGGAGCAGCGCGTCATTGCCTTCGTAACAGGCAGCAGCGTCAGCCATGGTACCTTCAAAAAAATGTGCCGTGAGATGGTCCATGATTTTGATACGATTCCGATTTCCGATGAGAAAAAGCCTCGCGTTGGTATCGTAGGTGAGATCCTTGTCAAGTTCCTGCCTGCTGCCAACAACCACCTGGCAGATCTTCTGGAGGCAGAAGGGGCTGAACCGGTTGTTCCGGATCTTATCGACTTTATCTGCTACTGCTTCTACAACCAGAATTTCAAGGTTGAAAAGCTTGGATTCAAGAAATCCAAGGCAACCATCGCAAATCTTGGTCTCAGAGCCATCGACTGGCTGAGAAAAACAGCAAATGAAGCCCTGGAGCAGAGCCGCCACTTTACACCGGCCGCAGATATCCGTGATCTTGCAAAAATGGCTGCGCCCATCGTTTCTGCCGGAAATCAGACCGGTGAAGGATGGTTTCTGACCGGAGAGATGATGGAGCTCATCCACGGCGGTGTCCCGAACATCGTCTGCATCCAGCCTTTTGGATGCCTGCCGAACCACATCGTAGGAAAAGGTGTCATCAAGGAAGTTCGCCGTGAGCATCCGGAAGCCAACATTGTTGCCATCGACTACGATCCAGGTGCCAGCGAAGTAAATCAGCTGAACAGGATCAAGCTTATGCTTTCCACAGCACAGAAGAATCTGCATAAAGACGATAAAAAAGACGCATAACAATAAATGCAGGTTACAAATATTTTTTTCCAAAAAAACAAATTCAAAGCTGCACAGCCGCAGGATCCCTGTCGGCTGTGCAGCTCTTTTTATTTCAGATATGATTTCTGTCAGACAGATGTTTTTCTCTGATCCATCATTCTTCACAGGAGGCTTTGCACGGAGCATCAAAGCTCGGGTTAAAGGCATAGAAATTTTTAGCATCCAGCTGCTCCTGCACAGAACGCAATGCTTCACCGAAACGCTGGAAATGAACCACCTCTCTTGCCCGAAGGAAACGTATGGGATCTGCAACTTCCGGGATGTTTTTCACCACCCGGAGGATATTATCGTAGGTGGAGCGTGCCTTCTGTTCTGCTGCCAGATCTTCAAACAGATCCGTGATCGGATCACCCTTACTCTGGAATTCGCAGGCATTAAACGGCACTCCACCTGCTGCCTGCGGCCAGATTCCCACCGTGTGATCAATATAATACGGCCCAAGTCCGCTGTTCTCAATTTCTTCCATCGAGAGATCCTTTGTCAGCTGATGGACAATGGTGGACACGATTTCCAAATGTGCCAGTTCTTCTGTTCCCACATCATTGAGCACAGCCGCGACCATCCGGTTCGGTGCGGTAAAACGCTGGGAAAGATACCGCATGGAAGCTCCTATTTCTCCGTCCGGTCCGCCATACTGGCTGGATATAAACTGTGCCAGCTTTGCATTGGGCGTCTTGATATTTACAGGATACTGGAGTCTTTTTTCATAATTCCACATACCTTATCTGCACCCTCCTTCCTGTTCCCATGGAAACGGCTGTTCCATCCACTGCCATGACTTAAGATTGCTGTCGTTTCCGGTATCAATGGTCAGCGGTCCATAAAACTTTGCATATTTTTCCAGAAGCTCATTTCTTCTGGCTGAAAGCTCACTGTAATATTCAAGAGCCCTTTTTTCTTTTGGATGCGTATCCAGAAAAAGGAGAAGATCGTCAATGGCAAAGCTTACCTGGTCAATAAACTGCAGCAGTTCTTTTTTGGAAGTACAATTTCCGGACATCATCGGCACCCTCCTCTCCTGCCGCAGAACGGCTTGCAAAGCTCTGGGAAGATAGTTCCGACCTGAAGAGCTTTTTTCAGTTCAAAGGTAGGCGCAAATTCCTGATATGGCACATACGCCATTGCAGGAACCTGTTTTGCCATATCAGAAAATGATTGATCCGTCCGGCCTGCCATCCCGCTATTCATCCCACAGGTATACTGATATGGCCGGCAGCCCGAACGATTCATCTGAAATCGGTCCATAATCGAAATCCTTTCATTCATGATCACGCTATATTTTATGACCGTTTTTTAAACTTGTGAAAACGGGAATGTTCACTTTCCTTCACATATATCTGTCTTTCTGCCATTTTTTCTATATATACAGGAAAATATTACTGTTTAAAAATCAGATATACAGTGCTATAATATCCTTGCCTATCTTTACACGGATGGGCGCTTTTACTTATGATTTGTAGCCCTGACCGGCTATTGAAGGAGGAAATTATGCAGGTAATTATTGTAGGCTGCGGAAAAGTCGGTAGAAATCTTGCAGAGCAGCTTCAGGCAGAGGATATTGATATCACTCTTGTCGACGTTATTGCCGACAAGATCAATGATCTCTGCGAAAATATCGACGCATGGGAATCGTCGGTAATGGTGCCAGCATCAATACTTTAATGGAGGCAGGTGTTGATACTGCAGATATCCTGATCGCAGTTACCGCTTCTGACGAGCTGAACCTTCTCTGCTGTCTGATCGCGCAGAAGGCCAACCACTGTCAGACCATCGCCCGCGTCCGTAACCCCATTTATGAAAAAGAAATCGGATTCATCAAAGAACGTCTTGGTGTTACCATGATCATTAACCCGGAGTTTGCCGCTGCCCAGGAAATTTCACGGCTTCTCCGTTTTCCATCTGCGATCAAGATCGACACCTTTGCACGTGGCCGTGTAGAACTTCTCAAGTTTAAAGTTCTCCCGGAATTCAAGCTGGACGGAATGAGCGTTTCCCAGATCTCAGATGCTTTCCGAAGTGATATTCTGGTCTGCGCGATTGAAAGCCGTGACAATGTATCCATTCCTGGTGGTGATCACATTATACACGACGGAGATATGGTTTCCATTCTGGCCTCTCCGCTTAATGCAGCGGCATTTTTCCGTAAGATCGGTCTCAAGACCAATCAGGTCAAAAACTGTATCATCGTAGGTGGCGGAACCATTTCATACTATCTTGCCCATGCACTTCTCGATATGAAGATCGATGTCAAGATCATCGAGCAGAACAAAAATCGCTGCGAGCACTTAAGCGAACTGCTTCCGGATGCGACTATCATCAATGGCGATGGAACAAACCGTTCTCTTCTTCTCGAAGAAGGACTTTCCGAGTCCGAATCTTTTGTCACTCTGACAAATCTGGATGAAGAGAATGTATTTCTTGCCCTCTTTGCCAAAAGCATCTCCGATGCCAAGCTGGTTGCCAAGGTCAACCGTCTGGAATTTGATGATGTCATCGACTCCCTGGATATCGGAAGTGTCATCTACCGAAAAATATCACTGCTGATTATATCCTGCAGTATGTCCGCGCCACTCAGAACAGCATCGGCAGCAATGTAGAAACTCTTTATCATATTCTGGATGGCAATGCAGAAGCACTGGAATTTGCGATCCGTGAGGAATCTGCCGTAACTTATATCCCTCTTGCAGAGTTGAATCTCCGCAAAAATCTTCTGGTGGGATGCCTGAACCGCAACGGCCGCATCCGCATTCCCCGTGGTCAGGATATGATCCAGGTGGGAGATACCGTGATCATCGTAACCACTCACAAGGGGCTTCGCGACATCACAGATATACTGGAAAAATAGAGGTACTGACAAATGAATTATTCGATTATTATTTATATCCTGGGATGGATCATGAATGTGGAGGCTGTCTGTATGCTGGTTCCCGGCATCACTGCCTTATCTACCGCGAAAAATCCGGTATTGCCTTCCTGATCACGATCCTGGCATGTCTGGCTATCGGTGTTCCTCTGGTCAGCCGCAAGCCTCCAAAAAAGCATTCTACGCCCGTGAAGGTCTTGTTACCACTGCCTTAAGCTGGATTGTTCTCAGTATTGTCGGCGCTGTGCCTTTTGTACTCAGCGGAGCTATCCCCGATCCGATCGATGCTTTTTTTGAGATCGTTTCCGGTTTTACCACAACCGGTTCCAGTATCCTTTCTGATCCAACACAGATGCCTTACTGCATCAACATCTGGAGATGCTTTTCCCACTGGATCGGTGGTATGGGGGTTCTGGTATTTATCCTGACACTGCTGCCCCTTTCAGGTGGCTATCATATGAACCTTATGAAGGCAGAAAGCCCCGGTCCTTCCGTAGGAAAGCTTCTTCCAAAAGTCCAGTCAACTGCCAAGATCCTGTACAAGATCTACATTGCGCTCACTGTTGCACTGATCATCCTTCTGCTTCTTGGAGGGATACCTCTTTACGACAGTCTCTGTGCAGCATTTGGAACTGCCGGAACCGGTGGGTTCGGAATCAAATCCGACAGTATGGGAAGCTACAGCTTATATGTTCAGATCGTCATCACCATCTTTATGATCCTGTTTGGCGTTAACTTCAATGTCTATTTTCTTCTTCTCACCAGGAAGTTTTCTCAGGCATTGAAATCTGAAGAGGTCCGTTGCTACTTCTTTGTGATCATCGCTTCTGCCTGATGATCACACTCAACGTCCGACATCTGTTTGACAATGTGTGGGAAGCACTTCAGCAGGCATTTTTCCAGGTTGGTTCTATTATCACTACCACCGGTTATGCCACTACGGATTATAACCAGTGGCCGGCGGTATCCAGAACGATTCTGGTACTGCTTACCTTCTGTGGTGCCTGTGCCGGCAGTACAGGCGGCGGAATCAAGATTTCCCGTCTTCTGCTTCTTGCAAAATCTGTTCGCAAGGAACTGCATCTTTATCTGCACCCCAACGCAGTAAAAAAGATCAAAATGGACGGAAAAGCGGTGTCTCACGAAGTTATGCGTGCCACCAATATTTATATGATCGTTTATCTGATGATTGTGGCTGCATCTATCTTCATCATCAGTTTTGATGAATTTGATCTTGTAACAAATTTCACAGCCGTAGTCACCACTTTAAACAATGTAGGTCCCGGTCTTTCCCTGATCGGTCCTACCGGAAACTTCGGGATCTTTTCTCCGCTGTCCAAGCTGGTCCTTTCTTTTGATATGCTGGCCGGCGACTGGAGCTATTTCCGATCCTGATCCTTTTTCTTCGTGAAACCTGGAAGAAATTCTGATAAAATAAAAATCGGAGACTGATATGTTATCATCAGCTTCTCCGATTTTTTTCTCCTGATACAGGCACGCTCCTGCCTGCTGCTTATTGCTTTTCGCAATTGAAGCAGAGGCTTTCCCTGGTTCGGTTAACATTCCGTCTCTCATTTATTCATGTATATATTCGTCATATTTTGCTATATTCGTGGCATAAATTGTTCTTTTCACATTTATTTCAAATGTTAGACACACTTTCTTCACATTTTTGCTGTATATTATAGGTCATAGAAGGTGATGAACTTTCTATAATATTTTTCTTTTTCATACGCGCCGGTACGAAAGTACCGGCCTCCTTCCATTTATGGAGTATTTTTTTCTACTCCTTCATAATCGAAATCAGGAATAAAGCTTTCTGAAGCAGTTTCTCCTTCCTGGATAAATCCATTCTGAATCCCCATATCCACAGCAGCATCCAGAACTTTTTCATACTCTCTTTTTGTAACTTTCCGGTTTAATTCCTTAAATTCCACAAATTTTCTCACCGGCGTATACTGATTCATAATACTGATATAAATATCCTCCCCATAGGTTTCATGAAGATACCTCAAAGCTTTTATGGAATTTCCTGTATGTCCCGGCAGGATCAGATGCCGGACAATGGTTCCCTTCCGGATGTATCCATCCTCTCCAAACTCACATTTCCCGGTCTGACGCACCATCTCTCCGATTGCGGCCTTTGCAGCCTGCACATAATCCGGTGCATAAGAAAATTTCTGTGCAAGCTCCGGATCCAGATATTTCAGATCCGGAAGATAAATGTCCACATATCCTTCCAGAAGCTTCAGGGTTTCTGTTTTTTCATACCCACTGGAATTATACACCACCGGAATATCCAGACCATTCCTTCGGGCCATATCCAGTGCCTCTATGATCTGTGGTACATAGTGTACCCCTGTTACCAGATTGATGTTTGCAGCTCCTTTTTCCTTCAGTTCCAGAAAAATCTCTCCAAGCCGTTCCACACTTACAGCCCGTCCCCTGCTCCCGATGGCAATATCATGATTCTGGCAGAAACAGCAGCGCAGTCCGCACCCGGAAAAGAACACTGCCCCGGAACCTTTTGTTCCGGAGATGCAGGGTTCCTCCACATGTGAAGTGCAGCCCTTGCCAGATAAATTCTCTCATCCATGCCACAGAAGCCTTTTTTCCCTGCACCCCGGTCTGCCAGGCATTCTCTTGGACAAAGAGCACAAGCTGACATAATTTCTTCCGTACAGTGTGCGCTCCCTGCCATACTGCTGATTTTATTTTCATTCTCCACTTTCACTTTTCTCCTGATCTTTCTTCCATTATCGTTATTTTCTCTACTAGTTTAGCACATCACGTCTGCTGCCAACAAGTCTTTCTCTGTTTACACTATATCCTTAATATAGTACAATGGATTTCATGAAATCTTAAGAATTTACCCCTTTCGTCTTAATTTCCGACTGCTATTCTAACAACATCAGGGAGGTACAAAAAAGTGGCTAACATACTTGTTTGCGATGACGACAAAGACATCGTGGAAGCTATCGAAATCTATCTTACACAGGAAGGCTATTGCATTCTGAAAGCCTATGACGGACAGGAAGCGCTGGATATCCTGAACAGCGAAACTGTAGATCTGCTGATCATCGATGTGATGATGCCCCGTCTCGACGGAATCCGGGCAACAGTCAGGATCCGGGAAAGCAATCCTCTGCCATCATCATCCTGTCCGCAAAATCTGAAGACACGGACAAAATCCTTGGACTTAACATCGGTGCAGATGACTATATCACCAAACCCTTCAATCCTCTGGAGCTGATCGCCAGGGTAAAATCCCAGCTGCGCCGGTACACACAGCTTGGCTCCGCTGCACCGGCATCATCGGAACACATCTACACAACCGGAGGTCTTACGGTAAACGATGACAAAAAAGAGGTGCTGGTAGATGGAGAAGCGGTACGGATGACGCCCATCGAATATAATATCCTGCTTCTTCTCATGAAAAATCCCGGGCGTGTTTTTTCCACCACGCAGATCTACGAGAGCATCTGGAATGAAGATGCTCTGGCCGCGGATAACACTGTAGCCGTCCACGTCCGTCACATTCGCGAAAAGATTGAGATCAATCCCAGGGATCCCCGCTATCTGAAAGTTGTCTGGGGCCTGGGTTATAAAATCGAAAAACTGAGCCGGTGAGCCAGCCGGCCATGAAGTATCTGTACTTCAGAAAGGGGTATTATGAATAAAAATAAACATACGGGAAAAAAACGTTCATTTATGCGCATTCCTGCTCTTGTCCTTGCTCTTATCCTGCCTGTGACCATGGTCTTTTCAGCGGCACTGGTGATCCAGGCAGGTATCCGGATAGACTCTGCAGAAGATCTTAAAACAAAGGATTATTTCCAGACTTCTGCTTTTGCTGACAGCTTTTACTCAAAAATTTCCACAATCCTGTCCGGGATCTCAGCCAGGGAAATCCTGGATAAAACAAGCGAAGATGCATACATTGATCTCGGAGAGCTTTATAACGGAGATTCTCTCTCCTTCAAAAACACCTCCGGACTGGCTTATTCCTTCAATGATCTTAAGGAATGGAGTTCACAGACGATCCATTCCAATGATAACTGGATCGTCCTGGGCCTTACCACCCCGGAGGGTGAAACAAAATATATGTACTATTCTGATTTCAAAAAAGCTCTGGAAGACGGAACCTGCAGCTAAATGCAACTCCGGTGCCCTGAAATACGAGGGAATTCCCAGAAGACTGGACTGAGCGGATTCTTTCCTCTCTGAGCGCCGAATATGCAGACGGCGGCATCCAGTCACAGGAACCTCTGAAAAACATCACAGACAAAAACGGAAACGTAGTTTACACAGATGTGGCAGATATGCTCACTCCGATCCTTGAAATCCCCTGTACACCGGAAGGTTACGGCAGTCTCCTGGATTACATGAATTCTACCTCATCCAAAACCAGGAATTTCAAAGGGAACCTGGCCGATGCCTTTGAGCAGCTGGATAATGCCCGGGATCTTTTTTCCGGCTGGACAGAAGCTGCTCGGACACTGGATGAGTACAGCAGTGATAATTCCAATATCCATTATGCCTATACGGATAACACCTCACAGAAAATCTTCACAAATACAGATGCAGCCTATACTTCCGACCTGACTGATATTTCCGGTTTTTCAGACAAAAAGCCTTACGTGTTTCTAAGTGTCAACGAAGCTGCCACAGATGAAAAAAATGCCCGGAATGGTCTTATGAATCTGAACCTTTCCGCTGCTGCAAACCCTTCTGTAGGAAACTGGATCGATCTCCTTCGAAACTCCACATACGATGAAAACTGCAGTTTTCTTGCCTGGATCGATGATACCAGCCTTCCTGTACAGGATTCCATTAAAACTGACAGACAGAATTTCCTGACTTACCGTACTTTATTTATCCCGGCTGCTGTGATCACCGTGATCAGTTTTCTGCTCTTTATCATAGACTTTATCTGGCTTACTGTCCACACCGGAAGAAGAAATTCCGATAGCGGTAATACAGACACGGCTCAGCCAGAACTGAACTTTTTTGACAGGATCTATACGGAAGCAGCAGCAGGACTCGTGTGTATCCCGGCACTTGGTGTATTAATCGCAGGACTGAACATGCAAGCTTCCACCTATAACCTTGTTTCCTCCCTGATCATCCTGGGCATCACGATTTTCCTGATCACGTGCCTGTTCTGGATCGGCTATTTAAGCCTGATCCGCAGGATCAAAGCTCGCACCCTGTGGAAAAACAGCCTGCTTCGCAAATGCCTGAAGCTTCCCCGTCTGTGTCTTTGTAAAGCCGGTAAGCTGATCGATTTTTTCTCCAGGAATACTATCAGCAGAATACGTATGGTAGTGGGACTTGGCGTATTTCTATTCCTTGAATTTTTCTTCAGTGCCCTGCTCGCGGCATCTGATGGATGGTTCCTGATGTTTTTGCTTCTATTTCTTCTGGATCTGGGTGCGCTTTTCTGCGTCTACAAAATTGCTCTTGGACGGGAACTCCTCCTTGATGGCCTGAAACGGATCACCGATGGAGAGCTCACTTACAAGATCCCGGAAAAGGAACTCCGTGGTGATCAGAAAGCAATGGCACAGTATATCAACCGCATTGGTGACGGACTGGACGCTGCCGTGGAAAAAAACCTCAAAGATGAGCGTATGAAAACCGAATTGATCACCAATGTCTCCCATGATCTGAAAACGCCGCTGACTTCCATCATCAATTACATTGATCTGCTGAAAAGACTGAACCTCAAAGATCCGGAAGCACTGAAATATCTTGAGATTCTGGATTCGAAGGCACATCGTCTGAAAAGTCTGACCGAAGATGTAGTCGAAGCTTCCAAAGCCAGTGCTGGAAATCTCTCCCTGGAAATGGCGGATCTGAACTTTGTGGAAATGCTTTACCAGGTGATGGGCGAATTTGAAGAACGGATGGAAAACAGACATCTGACCCTGATGACACATCTGCCTGATTCTCCTGCCATGATCTATGCCGATGGCAGACGGATGTGGCGTATCCTTGAAAATCTTTTCGGCAATATTCTGAAATATGCCATGGTGAACACAAGGGTCTATGCGGAAGTTCTTCTGGAAAAAGATCAAGTCATCTTTACCCTGAAAAATATTTCCGCACAGCCTCTGAACATTCCGGCAGAAGAACTGACCGAACGTTTCATCCGCGGCGATGTTGCCAGAAATACAGAAGGCAGCGGACTTGGATTATCCATCGCACAGAGCCTTACCCAACTTCAAGGTGGCACCTTTAAACTTTATCTGGACGGTGACCTTTTCAAAGTCTGCTTAAGTTTTCCACAGAAGATCTCTCCCACAGCCTTATCCTCACCGGAAGATCCTCATTCCGAAACACCTTCTTAACCATTCATAAAAAACAGCAGCTGAAGCCCTGATGCTATGATGGATCAGGGGCCAAGCTGCTGTTTTTCTCTTATTTTTATTCTCTTTTACACTTTAATGGTGATCTCACGGTCTGTCCGGTTATATTTATAATACCGGACTCCGGCTGCATCCAGCATTTTTTTGGATGCGATCACAGACGGAGTATCTGCATATTTATCACAGTCATATACAATAGTCCTGATCCCTGCCTGGATAATAGCCTTGGCGCATTCGTTGCAGGGAAACAGGGACACATAAAGCTTGGCACCTTCCAGACTTCCTCCCCGGTAATTCAGGATAGCATTGAGCTCACTGTGTGTCACATAAAGATATTTGGTATCCAGCGGATCTCCTTCTCTTCCCCAGGGAAACTCATCATCGGAACATCCCTTTGGAAATCCATTGTACCCCATTGACAGGATCTTGTTATCTTCACTTACGATACAGGCACCAACTGTGAATGAGGATCTTTGGAACGCATGCCGGAAAGCATGGCAACCCCCATAAAATACTCATCCCAGGAAAGATATCCCTGTCGTTTCTGTCCTTTTTTATCCATACAGAATCCTCTTTTTTCTATTGGTTTCTTACTGATCGATCAATCCTCGATCATGTTGATTCTTCTGATATGACGCTCATCCCTGGAAAATGGTGTATCCAGGAATGTATCCACGATCTTCAGAGCAAGTCCCGGTCCTACTACACGACCGCCCATGGCCAGAATGTTGGCATCGTTATGAAGTCTTGTTGCCTCTGCAGTAAAGCAATCTGTACAAAGTGCAGCACGGATTCCCTTGAATTTATTAGCAGTGATGGAAATTCCGATACCTGTTCCGCAGATCAGGATACCTTTCTCACACTCACCGTCCACGATCGCCTGTGCTACTTTCTTTCCATAAACAGGATAGTCTACAGATTCCGGACCATTACATCCAAAATCTTTGTACTCCAGTCCTCTCTCTTCCAGATGCTTCTTTACCTCCTGCATCAGCTCATAGCCGCCATGATCACATCCCAGTGCTATCATTTTCTTTCTCCTCCTCAACATTGATAATTTTATGACCAGCCGCTTTCAATAAGCGGTTCATGATCGCCTGTCCCATTCTTGGTGTAAAAAATGCCTCTGAATAAATGGCACTTACATTACAGCTGTCAAAATTACGCAGGACCTCGTACAGATGATGTGCGATCGTTTCTTCCTGCTCCCGGCTTCCGATACTCTTTACGATTCCATGTGAATATCGGCCTTTTGTTTCATCTGTTGCGATGATCCCCACAGTCAGTCCCTTATCCTCAGCCTCTCCGGCTCTTCTTTCGATCTCCGCGATCACACCCTCTGTGGAACCCTCCACAATGGCAAGATCTGCCTTTGGTGCATAATGACGGTATTTCATTCCCGGTGCTTTTGGATGGACCTTGCTGTCCGGTTTGATCAGCCCTTATCCATCCTTACGTCTCCAAGTGTTTCCCGGAGCATTTCCAGGGAAATATATCCCGGCCGCAGGACTACCGGTATGTCTTCTGTAAAATCTACGATAGTAGATTCCAGACCGATGTTTACCTGTCCTCCATCAATGATCATATCAATGGCTTCTCCCAGATCCTCTGCCACATGCCCCGCTGTCGTAGGACTTGGTCTTCCGGAAGTATTGGCACTTGGCGCTGCCACATATCCGCCAGCCGCAAGGATCAGCTCCTGTGCGATACGGTCACTTGGAAAACGTACTGCCACACTGTCCAGTCCTCCGGTTGTTTCCTTTGGCACGATATCTGCTTTGGGAAGGATCATTGTCAGCGGACCCGGCCAGTACTTCTCAGCCAGTACTCTGGCTTTTTCAGGAACCTCCGTAACAATCTTATCCAGGTCACGGATATCTGCGATATGTACGATCAGCGGATTGTCCGAAGGTCTTCCCTTGGCTGCATAGATCTTCATCGATGCTTTCGGATCCAGGGCGTTTCCTCCGAGACCGTATACAGTCTCTGTGGGAAATGCCACAAGCCCGCCGTTTTTCAGGATCTCGCCACCTCGGGCAATTGCCTTTCTGTCTATATTCTCCGCTGTCATAACTGCTATTTCTGCTTTCATTTTACGCTCCATTTACTGTCTGATATAAATCCCCTGCTCTTCAATAAAATCCTCCAGGTCCTGAAGGGCATCCTGTGCCCAGGTTTCGGATTTCTGAAAAGTCTTCGGGAAAAACATGTCTTTTACTATTTTTTTGCCTGTTTCTGTTTTAAAGATCTTCTCTGCACTTTTCTTTATATGTTCTTTATCCAGTCCATCTTCAAAATAATTAACCAGAAAATCAGCTTCCACAAGGATCTGATAATCCAGCCCATCAATATCCTTATAGGTATGATGATGTCCTACCAGATATTCCACTCTGCGGATCACCCTATCTTGAAAGCCCAGTGCGGTAAGCATCTCTCTGGCAGCTGCCGGGCCTTCTGCTTCCTGCGTTTTTCCATCAGAGCGTCCGTATTTTTCCATACCGACTTTGATTCCGATATCATGGACGAGAGCCGCAGCTTCCAGAACATACATCGTATCTTCGTCCAGACCCTCACCCTGGCCGATCAGCCTTGAAAGATCATGTACCTTCACAAAATGCTGGATATGTTTCGGATCACCCTGATAATAATGGATCATTTCCATATAAAGTCTGTCGATTCTGTTCATAATATCCTCCTCTCTGCTGCCATCCCGCAACTGTTGCTTTTTCTGCATACTGCTCAGCAGAAATCTCTCAGAACATATCTGTACCAGTCACATAATAGTTATATTATAGCGTTATTTTGGAAAAAATGTCAATCCTGCTCCACTTTCACAATGTAGGTTCCTGACATATCATCTTCAAATACAATGCTTCCCAGACTCTGAAGAACACTGTCATTAAGCTCTGTTCCATATTTTTCTTTTTCCTGTTCTCCTACAAAGATATAAGAAATATCATAACGGCTGATCAGTTTTTTTACCGTCTCTGTATCTGTGGAAGTATAAATAGTCTGGATGTCCGCACTTTTTTCATTGAGGTCAGGTACATTATTTCTCCAGAGCCATTCATGCACATACCATCCCAGTACGGTCGGAAGCCCCGTAGATGCAGAAACTCTCTCATATCCGGTATAGCTGTCCCCGTTAGCCTCGAGCACCACAGGAGATCCCTTGATATTCTGCTTCAGCCAGCGGATCGCCGACGCATCCTGAGGAAAATCCTGCTCAAGAAATGTAGTTGCATCCAGTCCCTGATACTCCGAAACCTTCCAGACATCCCCGAACCAGGAATGTACGGCATTTCCGAAATAGCCCACGGTCCAGAGCAGTACAAAAAGTCCCACACCTGAAAGGATCCGGATGATTTTCTGTTTGGATACCACCAGCATACGGTAAATTCCATATCCCATTGTCATTCCGAAAAGGATATATGCCTGATACGTCAGCTTGAACATAGTATTGGCTCTGGCATTTCCATTTTCATAAATATCCCGTACATATACAAGCTCCGGGATCAGAACCAGTCCGATAGCACATAAGCCCATGATCACTGCAAAAAGATCCGGAACTGTGAGCGCCTCCAGCAGCCTGTAAAGGCTTTTGTGCTTCAGTCCCCTCATTTTTTCTGTGATAACAGACAGGATCAGCAAAACAGTAAGGATTACCGGAAGCCCCCAGAGGATCAGAAGCTGATACCACAATGAATGATGCTGTGCCAGCGCCACCCCCTGTACCATCGTATCAAATTTCAATGTAAAGGGCAGGATCACCAGATAAGAGAGACCTATGATCTCCACTGCCTGTACGATCGTCACTGCCAGGATCCTGATTATCTTCCCCTCAAATCGTATGATATTTGCGATCAGGACAACGCCGCCGGTCACTACAAAATAGATCACAAAATCCCAGTAATTGGTCCACTGGAACATGCCAAGAAAAACTGACGCCAGAAGGATATGCGGCATCAGAAGCTGTCTCAGCCAGAAAACACTGCGTTCCTGTTTTTCAGGCTCAGACCCTCTTTTTCGGATCATTTTCAGCCATGCATAGAGCATTCCTACCAGAAATGTCACAAACATCACATTTACCACATGGGCATGAAGATCCCCCAGGACAAACGAATAGCATGGGAATTCATGTATGGTCTTATCACTGTCATTCACCGGATTATACCCTATGTAACGTGTTGCATCCGGGAACCAGTAGCTGGCTGCTTCTGCCGCCCCTGCATCTTCCGAATCAGCGGTAATACACAACGATAGACGATATAATGTACATTTCCTGCGATAGATACCGCAATGCCTGCAGTAATTCCTGCCAGTGACGGAAGATATTTCTTCTTTCCATCCAGCCGTCCATACAGCCTGTCCTTCGTCATCTGACGGACCAGCGAAAACGGATACACAAAGGCAAACGCTGCCACAAAGGTACGCATCAGATATAAGTCACTTCCACTCTGCTTCCTGTAAGCTTCGTAAGAAATACTGCAAAATACTGCCCGCCATAGTAATAATTGATGGTTCCCTGAGAATACCAGAGATCACGTGCAGGAAGAGTTTTGCTCCGCATCATGCCTCCATGAAGCCATAATCCATAAATTTTTCTGTTCCGTATGCCTGCGGCCGGAATCCAGCCAGATAAGTCCAGAGCAGAAAAATCCCAAAAAACAAAAGCTCCTCCCGAAAGATCAACCGGATCTTTCCTGACGGATAGCATTCAATCCCATGCTTCAGCTGAACATGAAAAAGTACAGCACACAAAATGCCAACAGCCACAGATACTCCTACACACACTGCTGCTGTAAAAGGAAGAATTTCCACCGCTACCAGAAGCCAGGTGAGAAATCCGGTAACCGCAATGGCAAGTACCTTTGAAAAAAGCCAGCCCCGGTCTTCAAAGCCTCCGAAAAGCCTTCCTGTGACCGGCATTGCCACCATTCCCATAAACAGTGCAAGCAGCCACCACGTCCAGAATGTCCATACATCTCCTCCCAGGAGATACGCAGAAAGTACTGTCAGGATCACTGCTGCAGTCAACTCCGGAAATAATTCTCTGATCTTTTTTTTCATCCTTCTGTCCCTCCTGTATCAGATCCTGCCCCGCAGACGGATAAAGTCCGCAAATGCCTGTCTTCCGATCTTTATGATCCGTTTCATGTTGATAGAGTTTTTTCCGGCCTGTCTCGGTCGGAATGTGATGGGGATATATTCCACATAAAGATGATGTTTTTCATAGATCACAGTCATCAGCACATTGGAAAGGAAAAATCCATTTGGGATACGCTTCAGTACTTTGGCGAGCTGTTTTCCTCCATCAGCCGATATGGCGTATTTGCATCTTTTACCCAGGTTCCAAAAATAAGAAAAAGCACAAGCCGCAGTATTCTTGTCACAAAAATCCTGGAGAACCCATCCTCTCTCTTCTGCCGGTAACCGATAAGAAGCCCGCACTTTTGACGTTTTTCCCAGAACTGCCAGAATTCCTCCGGAAGTGTCTGCCCGTCTGAATCCGTCTGAAAAATATAATCAGCATCTTTTTCCACTGCGTAACGATATCCTCTGAGTATTGTTCCTCCATGCCCTTCATTTGGTTTATCAATTCCTATAAGACGATCAAATTTTTTCTGATAGTTCTGTATTTTTTTGTAGGTAGCATCTTTGCTGCCATCATTCAGGATCACCAGGCGCTGTCCCCGCCGATCTTCTCCACTACCGGATACCATTGCTCGATCACGGTCCCGATATTTTTTTCTTCATTATATGCCGGCATAATGATATATAGCTGTCATGTTTCATAGATTCTTATTCTCCCATCCTCTGAGGTATACACCAGTGGATATGTCTCCCTGATGATATCCTCACGACATTCCTGCTGTTCAAATTCCATATCCTCCTCAAACAGGATATATGTGATCTTTTCCTGCTTTACGGCAGCTTTCAGTACCTCCGGATCATCCGTGGTATACATGAGCACTGCCTGGCCGGCACGATAGCCCGTATCGTACCCTGCAGACCATGCATAATAAGGCCATCCGCAATACAGCATGGCACCGGACATAGTGACCTCATTCATGGTATATTCCGGCGTCAGCAGAAGGTCATTTTTCTTAAGATTCGCACTGAGCCAGTCCGTCAGGCTGCTTTCCATATTTACAGTCATCCTGTGTGCGGAATCGTTATCTCTTAAGATGATCACGTAATCGTAGATCCGGTTGCACTAAGGCAGATACAAAGGACGGCTGCCACTGCGCGACCAGTCCATTTCTTCCAGCCTTTTTTTCCCTCAAGGAAAACACATCTAACGATCCATCCCCAGAACACTGTCACAAATGCGTAGGAGATCATCACATATTTATGGTTGACATTGATATCCGGAGTCAGCGATACCAGAAATGCAAATACCATTGGTAGCAAACAGCCCATCAGCACTGCCCGCTGACTTCTTTTCAGAAATACTGCTGCCACGATCATTCCCACAAAGAAAAATCCACTGATCTCCACCAGATACCAGAGTACACCGGAAATGCTTTTATTGTCTGCCAGAAATCCCCAGTAAAAGGATGGACTCATAACACTTCCCGACACAAAGATCTTCGACTGCAGTTCCGAAAAAAGTACTGCCAGTCCGGCACAGATCATATAATCCAGCTTACCGTCAGAAAAAACTGCCAGTCCGGCAAGGATCAGAAGACCGCCGATCAGCGCAGCTCCGTTCCAGAAGGCAGTTAATCCCAGAAACAGCCCCAGAAGGATCGCCGTACCCTCATTTCTGCAGATCCAGGCTTCTTTTGTAAAAAAGCGGTTACGGACCCACAAAAAGCCCTGTTCCTTGTGACTGCATCCGGCTTCCACCCAATCTATAAAAGTCCATACCGCTACAGCTGCCATCAGAAGACCGAAGGCCAGATGACGCTGGTTCAGATATACATTGAAATTCCATAATCCCCAATTTTCATTGGTGGTATAACCGATAAACGCCGTATTTTCTTCCAGAGTCCGTACAAGATCCCCGCCTGAAGATGTTCCCACAGATAACGCCAGAACGCTGTTCCGCTGCGGAAAAAAAGAAAACAAATGGCAGCTGCCCCTGCCCAGAAGCTTTTAAACATCCGGTAGCTGATCCCGTAAAGCACCATAAGAAATCCCACCAGAGACAGGATGCTTACCAGATTATATCCCAGATCAAGACGAAAGCCCAGATACTCCAGATTTCCCACAAGGAACTGGAACATAAAATGATATTTCACATCCTGCCCGCCATAATGCGGATACTGGGTTGGAAAATTATTTCCTCTGGAAAAAGATCGCATCATTGCCGTGTGGGGTGCATAATCTCCATATACAGAAAAACCGGAGTACAGAATGCCGTCTTTCATGTAAAAAACGTAAAACATCATCCAGGTCACAAAGACCGTCAGAATGCCAAAAAGCAGAAGCTCTTTTTTCAGGATCCATTTTCTGCTGATCATCCGTTCGGATATCACAAACATTTTTTTCTGTTTTTTCTTTTTCCACCGGAAGATTCCCGAAAGCAGCAGGATATCCACCAGAAATACGATCAGATTTCCATAAAAAAGAGGATGTTCTACCCCCGCGCATATGCTGAACATCCAGGAAAGAATATAGACTGCCCAGGTCAGCATCAGGATCCCTATTCCAAATGCTGCCGGCAGGACCACCCATATCCTGTTTCCTCTTTCAGTTGTTTGACGCGGAAACAGACATCCTGCCATTTCCAGTCCTGTTAACATACATAATATAAGATAAATGATTCCAAGCATAGGATTCTCCTTAATTCACGTAAAGTATAGCAGAATCACCTTCCTATGAAAAGGCTATTCACATTTTTTTCAATTTTTTTCGTTTTCCTTCTGTTTTTCCAGATATGTAACGATTCCATCGGCCACAGCCTCTGCTACCTTGCACTGATACTTCTCTGTCTGAAGCAGGGAAGCTTCCTCCGGATTTGTAAGAAATCCACATTCTACGATATTGATCACACCCGGACTTCGCTTCAGAAGATAATAAGTCCTGTTTCCTTTTGCCACCCGGGGCCGTACAATGGAAAGCTTCCGGTTCATGCTTTCCTGGATCGCAAGTGCCAGTGCTTTTCCGCTTTCCGAAGTTTCATAATAAAATACCTGCGGACCTTTTACTCCGGGATCACTGTAGCTGTTCTGATGGATACTCACAGAAAGCACCGGTTCATATTTCCGGATCTGTTCAATACGATTCTGCAGATCCTGTGCTTTCATATTTTTTGTACCATTTTCATAAAGACCTTTATCTTCTTCCCGGGTCATCACTACGGCAAGGCCTTTTTTTTCCAGAATCCCTTTAAGTTTCATGGCAATATCCAGATTGATCCCTTTTTCCTTCAGTTCACCGATTCCCACCATTCCGGAATCCATACCGCCATGGCCGGCATCCACCAGGATCACCTGATCTGCTTTTATATTTCCGGATACATCTATAAGTCTGCCTGCAGTTTCTGCCGCTTCCCATGACAGAATATAAAAACAGACCAGCATAAGAACTGCCATTGCCAATTCTATGAAATGTTTTTTCAACGCAAAACACCCCCGGCATATTTATTTTAATATATGTTGCCGGGAGTGTTTTTAGCATTGTGAAGATCACAATGTTTTCTTCTGTTTATGACAGGTTTTCTGTGATCACGCTCCAGATTCCGCTGTTCTCGAACCCAAGCTTCCACTCTGCCACACCTGCCAGTTTGTATTTTTTGATCAGTTTAACCTTTTCCGCAATAGACTTAGAGTCCTCCAGCCAGATCTGGTATGTGGCACCGTCCCCTTCATAGGTTCCGTAATTCTGACTTGTCTTTTTGTCCCAGTACGTTTCTGCTCCGTTATCACTGATCGTCTGCTGTGCCTGATCCATACCGATGGCCTCACTTGTCAGTGCACCGCCATCTGTAGTCTTCCAGAGCCTTGTGTAGAACGGGATCGCAAGGATCGTCCGTTGAGCTGCTACTTCTGAAAGCGTATCCTTAACCCCCTGTTCTACCCATGGCAGAGATGCCACGGAACCTGCGTCGGAGCCTACGTAATGCTCATCATAGCCCATAATGATCACATAATCTACAACCTTGCCCTGTTCCGCACGGTCATAATGACTGGTAAAATCTTCCGGAACCGGATTATCTACCGAAAGCACCAGGTTATTGGCGTGGCACTGGATAGAAAGCTCTCTTAAAAACTGAAGAAAATGGATTCCTGCTTCTTCGCCCAAAGATTCAAAATCAACATTGATTCCATCCAGTCCTGCTTTCAGTGCATAAGTGATCAGCTGATTCTCCAGATTCTGCCTTGAACTGGTTTTTGAAAGAACTTCTGTGGTACTCATGTTCTCATTAAAATTATCCACCAGTCCCCATACCTTCAGTCCTTTTTCATGTGCCTGCATCACATACTCCCCAGATGCAAGACTAGAAATATTTCCGGAGTTATCCGTTACAGAAAACCAGGTTGGAGAGATCACATTCACGCCTGTCATATTCTGTACCGCATCTGCGAAATAGCTGTTTGCATCTGTGCTGGTAACCTGGTGCCATGCCAGGTTCACCGGCTTATCCATGGTAAGATATGTATAGGACTCTGTCTTAAAATCCCTTTCATAATCCGTTGTATCCACGGCACTTACCTTTTTCTTCTGAACATAACCGATGTAACCGTCATCGGTTGCCACCTGATCCCAGTCCTCACCTTCATTCATCAGCCGTAGAACTGTATTCTTCGCCAGTTTGGAAAGAATCGGCGCCTTGATCCCGCCCCGGTAGCGGATCACTGTATCCTTCTTTGTGGTCACGGTCTCCACATTGGTAAATTTGTACTGTATCGCAACCCTTGCAGGATCCTGCCCTATATAAGAATCGATATCTGTATACTCTTTTACATAATCCAGTTTCAGATAAACCGTGTCATCCTTCAGCCACACGTTTCCGTCTGCCTTATCTGAAGCCGGTTCCTCTGTGAGACTGGATGGTGTTGCATACAGGATCTTCTTGTTTTCACTATCCCAGTAATATCTCTGATTCAAATATCCGTTCACTACATCCAGCGGAAGATATACATCTTCTCCTGAGATAAGTACCTTCTCCTCCAGTTTCTCAGTTCCAAGTATCAACGCAGCCTCACCGTCTGCATTCTGTCCGTAGTATTCTGTCAGATTCATCTGTTTCCTGCTTGGTATAATCTTATTGATCCCGTAAACAGCCCCTCCGGCAAGAACGACCAGAACGATCAGCAGACCTACCACAAGGATCGGTATGTGTTTTTTTGTCATATTTTTTTCCTCTCGGTATAAAATGTCATAATTTGTTTCATTATAACATATCTTGTCTACATTTCGTTATAAAAATCGACTTTTAATAATTTTTCACAATTTCTTTAGAATTTCGGTTCCCCGCATGGTATGCATGAGTGCAGGGGATGATCGTTATCCGGGGAACCGTTTTTTCTTATGTACGGTCATTCTTTACGAATAAGATCAAAGCTTACACAGGCGATATGGCCGTCTTCATCTTCCGTATAATCCCGCATATAGACCCCGTTTTCCGCAATCTGACAGGCTTTTGCGATTTTTTTCGGAGTGCTTGGTGCTCCATTGAGATAAAGAGAAACTCCGTTCTCACGATAAAGCTCCAGTTCCTTCGAAGGGGTTTTGCGGATTTCTTTTTTTCCTGTGATATATTTGGCGTATCCCGACCTCCTTTCCTGGTTAGATTTTCAGAAAACACCAGCAATGGTTCTCGAAAAGCTGCAACTTCCCTGTTAGGATGATACTTGTAATAAAATATAAATAATAAAATGGGGAAAATTTATCTGTGTACCGACAGACTCGCCGATGAATTTCACACAGAATCCTTATCTTCAGAAAAATATGACTTTAAGTTATCGTTACTGTCTTCTTGTTTCTGGGATGAGACAGCTTTTCTGATTTTCATTATACCTGATTTCCCTTCAGATGCAAG
>ENA-OQAZ01000417-OQAZ01000417.1-human-gut-metagenome-genome-assembly--contig:-NODE-417-length-24011-cov-7.789692_pt1 | contig 24011 bp, 22 predicted proteins | sample MGYA00242737_ERZ504531 | MGnify/ENA primary metagenome ERZ504531 (study PRJEB26092, sample SAMD00036244) | human gut metagenome | host: Homo sapiens | study: EMG produced TPA metagenomics assembly of... | reverse complement strand
AGTATAGGAATAGCTTTTCCATCAACAGTGGACTGCGAACTTTGAACAAGGTAAGCACATCGCGCTTTATTACCTTATCCACAACATCCTCACGCAGCATACGCTGCGCATAAAGATCATCATCGGAAAGCGCCAATTCCGGAAATCCGCCGATGGTAAGATAGCGGTTGAAATGCTTAACCAACGGTTCAAAGCGCGCCATCAAATCCGCGACCTCGGCATTTTCCATTTTAGGTATATCTGTGATTTTTAAGCGGTCCGGCAGTAACGGCATATCATCCAACTGCAAAAGCTGGCAGTATTCATAAAAGGAAAGCGTAGGAATTTTAATGACTGTCCAACGACCTGTTCCGCTATCGGTTGACGCATCCTCAATAATAGGGCTTGCCGAACCTGTGGCTGCCAGCCGAATGTCTTTACGACTGTCATAAATCACTTTCATCCAGAGTTCCCAATTTTCGGTGTACTGAATTTCGTCAAAGAAAACATAGCGCACACCCTCTACCGGGTACATGGAATCGTAAGCAGATAAAACCATATCACTCCCGCCATTTTCAGTACGGGGTTATCAAAGGTTGCATAAAAGATATTTCGCGGATTCACACCGTTATCAATCAGGTGATTGATGATTTGATAAAGAATTGTCGTTTTACCTACGCGACGTGCGCCGGAAAGAACAGCAAAACGCCGAATCGTCTTATGCCGCATAATTCGCAGTGTTTCATGATAGGCAACACGATGCTGTGGTCGATCTTCTTCTTTCGCAGCACTTGGATTTCTCCACCAAGGATTGTAATTTCGAAGGGCTTTAATTACCTGCTCATTTGTCACCAGTGCCACGCTCATCACCTCATTATACTGATTGAAAGTATTGGAATCTTGCTCAATATAATATAGCATTTTCCGGGAAAATAATCAAGTATAATGAGCATAGTGCTTCTTCTTACAGAATCATATCCAGAATATCCTTGGCAAAGTAGATAACAACACCGCCGAAAAAGGTCATAAAGCCCTGCGCGCGCTGCCCGGCATCGTGGCTTTTCAGGGCAAGACCGATTTGCACAATGCCGAAGCCCAGCAGAATGGCACCAATGCCTTAATGGCGCTGAACACAAAATCGCTCAGTGCATTGATGGTCGCCAGCGGGTCGTCCGCATACACAGGCAACGCCATCACGATTACCGCGGCGGCAACCGTGGCAACCGTCAGGTAACTGCGCTTGATTTTGCGCTGGGTTTCCGGTGCAGATACAGGTTTTTTGATTTTCATAACAGAGATTCCTCCTACAATATATTTGTGGGTAGCCCCACGGCATCCAGTCGTGTTGCTATCCAACTTGTTGCCTAAGCTGTAGAATAAGAATGTAGTGGCCTGACACGATAATCCTTGGACTCACACGTCCGCAATGGAGTCAGTCAGCCGCCATTCTTATTCGCAGCATTCGATTTACGCAGGTAGTCCCACCGTAAAGCGGTGCGTTCGTGTTACCCAGGAGATTGAACAAGCAATAAGTAAAAGGCGGAAGCCGTTGCAAATTCAAACTGAGAGGAAAACGAATGACCGTAGTTGGAATCGATGTTTCTAAGAGTAAGAGTATGGTAGCTGCCATGAAGCCTGGTGGGAAGCTTGTTGCAGCGCCATATGAGGTAAGGCATTCAGATATTGAACTGTCACATCTCGCGTTGGATGTTCTTTGCATGGAGCCGGATACCCGCGTTGTAATGGAAGCAACCGGCAGATATCACGAGCCGGTAGCAGCGCAACTTCACAGTGCGGGGATTTTTGTGAGCATCCTAAACCCATTGCTTATTAAGCAAAGCGGAGCAGGCTCTCTGCGCAAAGTGAAATCCGACCCGAAGGATGCTCTAAAAATTGCTAAATATGGGCTTGACAACTGGTCTACATTGCGGAATATACTCCCATGGAAGCAATTAGACAGCAACTCAAGTTGTGCGCACGTCAATGCGACTTGTATAACAAGAGTATTGTCATGCTCACAAACAACCTTATTTCTTTGTCTGACAAGACCTTTCCGGGTGTAAACGAGCTGTTCTCAAGCCCCGAAAAGGCAGACGGACATTTGAAGTGGGTAGATTTTTACAGAACCTTTTGGCATTGCGACTGCATTAACCGTATGTCACCGGATACTTTTGGAGAGCGATACCAGAAATGGTGCAAGAGAAAGGGCTACCATTTTAGTGCTGATGCAGCAGATGCTCTCTACGCAGCCAGCTGCGGGCTTTACACCACGCTGCCGCGTGACAACAATGCCAGGTTACTGGTTACGGTTGCCGCCGACCAGCTATTGCACTGCGCGAAAACCAGTCCAAACTGGAAGCGAGATGCTGAATTTCTGCAAGCAGTTACCAGAGTACGAGACTGTTATGGCCATGTACGGCGTTGGAAAGTCTACCGGACCGCATCTCATGGCTGAACTGGGTGATGTTCGCCGTTTTCTGCACCGCAGTTCTATTGTGGCCTTTGCAGGCGTAGACCCCGGCGTTGTTGGCTCCGGCAAGATGCAGCTTTCCAGTGTGGCAACTTCTAAGCGCGGGTCACCTCAGCTGAGGAAAGCGCTCTTTCAGGTGGTTTCTACTTACGTTAAGTGTAAGCCTGAAAATGAAGCAGTTTACCAGTTCTACACTAAGAAACGTGACGAGGGAAAGCCGTTCTTCGTTTGCACTACCGCTGCCGCGAACAAATTCCTGCGCATTTACTATGCTCGCGTTAAGGAGTGCCTGAACGCCGCTGAAAGCGCAACTCAGGTCGAAGAAGGCTAATCTGTAATGCTCATTATGCCATTTGGCTGCCTCCATTTTTCGAGGGAGTCCTATTTGCTGTACGCATTTTCACTCGGCTATCTGCCGAGTATTTTTTTGGACTTTTTCTGCAAAACCTATTGACTTTTATTTGCAGGACTCCATTTCTGCGGACTTGATTAAATGATTATCGGCAATCAAAGACAGCAGTTCAGCCTGAAAATTCGATCATAGCGCTTATTCAGGCTGAGATTGCTGATAACATTTTTTCGCTGATAATCCTTTGGCTTACGAACGCGAGTTGGAACAATGGCAGTTCCATAGTACTCTGCCAACTCCTGGTAGCTGCGGTTCACTACCACATCATACCGGGTATTGGAATACGTCGCAGTTTTGCAGTTGTCCGGAATCAAAAGTCTCGTTGCTCCGCCAAAATAGTTAAACGCATGAACGTGGCAGTTCAGCCAATTCTCAGTCTGCGTGTCACCGCAAACTTCTGCATAGGCGTAGTAACTGCAGGGCAGGACTGCTACAAATAGATAAGCCTTGCTCTGCTCACCGGTTACAGAATCGAAAATGGGGATTGTATCGCCAGCCCAATCCACCTCAATGGCATCTCCGGGCTTGTGCTGGATACGCATGGTTGCCTTGGTGACGCGGGCCCATTTACGGTATTTCTCGCCGAACTGCGTAAACATGTACGGCTTCTTGCTTCATCGTAGCATTTGCGGCGGTACTCCTCCCACAACAAGGTCAGGGTAACGCCATGCTTTGCCAGCTCACGGTGAATGTACGGATAGTCCGGTTCAATGTACAAGCAAGCACTCTTGTACTTGTCCGGGAAGAGCATCCGCTCCAGATCAGCGTTAGTAATGTCGTCATCAAAGGGCCACTGGATGCCATGCTTGTCCATCTCGGCTAAAACCTCGCGGACGGTGTGTCGCGAACAATGAGCGGTTATCTCAATCGTCCGTTGGCTGTAACCGAGATGGTTAAGCCTCAAAATCTCCAAATAGTTTATCATTTTGGAGTCCTCCATAAAGAATTTAGTCACAGAATTTACTGTGCCATGTTCATTATAGAGGATGTTGGGGCTTTAGTGCGTGAAAGTGGGGCTATTTTTCCGACACGGTGGGGCTAAAACTCCGTGCACACGGGGCTTTCTGAGCGATTTATGCAGATGTGCTGCACCCCTCGCCGGGCTGCGCTTTTCCGCCTGTTTCCTGCACTTCATTGCGGTTCGGAAGTGTCACGCGGAAAACACCCTTTGCCGTTTCAAATTCCGGCTGCATCGGGCAGGATTTGTAGGCGCGCTCAATCTTTCCGATTCCTGTACCGTAGCTTTCAATCAAACGCATACGGTAAAAAACAGCGGCAAGATTCGGGTTTCTGGACTGTGAAACGCCGAGAAAAATAGATTTCAGCTCCAAACCGGGTACAAGCCCGCCTACTCTTCCCGCAATAGAGCGCCCTACGCTGCGCCGTAAGAGTGTTATATTCAGCTTGCAGATTTTCTTTGTAAGTCAACAGCTCGTCAAGCGTTGTGATTTGCCGTTCCCACAAAAGATCGCATTGCCGCCGATAACGATTGCAGGCGGCACTAACACGCATGAACCGCACCGAGCAATAGATATTTTATCGTAATAATGCCCCTGTTCGTAGGTTCGCTTCTATTTATTGGGGTGCTTTTGTCATATATGCCAAATACACGATTCAACTTTATCATATTTTACAAAAAGATATACTTTCCATTGACTTTTGAATGATAATAACGTATAGTATATTTACATCATTATGCTAATTTTGATGTAAATAACAAGTAAGGGTTTCACAATGAAAACATTTGACTTCAAAGCAACATACTCCCGCTACTGACGCCAGAGATTGTGTTCCGTCTGACGCAACTCCATGAATACAAAGGTCGGCTGAACAGACTCCTTGAAACAGATGCTGCCGCCTTATCCGAAATCAAAGAGACCGCGGCACTGCAAACTGTTGCCGCATCGAATCGCATGGAAGGCATCACCGTTGCAGAGGATCGGCTGAAAAAACTCATCCTGAATAAAACCAATCCGCAAACCGATGATGAGAAAAAAGTGGCGGGTTATCGGGATGTGCTAACCTCCATAAGTGCCAATTATGACTTCCTGCCACCGGCACCATCCACTATTTTACAGTTGCATCGGGATTTATACAAATTCAGCGGTAAAGCTGTGGGTGGCAACTATAAAGATACCGCCGGCGAACCATGCGCTGAAAGCCTTGCTTCCCTATGCAATGCCTTTGAACAAGCCCTGCAAGACCCAGTCCTTGACCCGCTGCTTTTGATTCCGTTGTTCATGGTGGACTTTCTGAACATTGCCCCCTTCGATAACGGCACCGAACGAATGAGCCGCCTGCTGCTGGCACTGCTCCTGTACCGTTCTGGCTATGAAGTGGAGCAATACAGCAGCATAGACGCGATTCTTTTTAACACAAAAGCATCCTACGATACATCGCTGCAACGCAGTTCCCATAACTGGGCTGCCGACACAAATGACTACGCACCTTTTACCGCCTACCTGCTGAGCACTCTTGTCACGGCATACAAAAGCTTTGACGAGATTGCCACACAGCTAACCGCCAAAGGCTGTCAAAGCCTGACCGCGTGCGCGAAATCATTAAATTGCACCAAGGTGAAATCACCAAAAGCGAAATCTTAAAGCAGTGTCCGGACATCAGCCAAATCACTGTCCAGCGGGCACTGGCAGACCTGCTAAATAACAAGCACATCACAAAAATCGGCGGTGGCCGCTACACTTCTTACATTTGGAACGGAGAGAACTAACATGATTACAGGAGAACTCAAAAACAAAATCGACAGCCTTTGGGATATTTTTGCGGCGGGCGGTCTTGTAAATCCGCTGGATGTCATTGAACAAATCACTTATTTAATGTTCATTCACGACTTGGACGATTCCGACAATCTGCGCGCCAAGGAAGCCGCTATGCTGGGTCTGCCGTACCAGAGCATTTTTGCGGACGAGGTGCAGCTCGGCGAGCGCGCCATCGACGGTCAGCAGCTCAAATGGAGCGTGTTCCACGACTTCCGGCGCAGAAAATGTACGCCACCATGCAGGAATGGGTGTTCCCGTTCATCAAAAATCTGCACGGTGACAAGAACAGTGCCTACTCCAAATATATGGACGACGCCATTTTCAAGCTACCCACGCCGCTGCTGCTTTCCAAAGTGGTGGACGCGCTGGACGAAATCTACCGCCTGATGAATGAGTCGCAGGCGGTGGATGTGCGCGGTGACACCTATGAATATCTGCTCTCCAAAATCGCGCAGTCCGGTTTGAACGGCCAGTTCCGCACACCGCGCCATATCATCAAAATGATGGTCGAGCTGATGGACCCCAAGGCGGACGAAGTCATCTGCGACCCCGCCTGCGGCACGTCCGGCTTTCTCGTCGCAGCGGGCGAGTACCTGAAAGAGCGCCGCAAAGAAGAAATCTTCTTTGACCGTCAGAAAAAAGACCACTACATGAACCATATGTTCTTCGGCTACGATATGGACCGCACCATGCTGCGCATCGGCGCCATGAACATGATGACCCACGGCATCGATAACCCCTACATTGAGTACCGCGACAGTCTGAGCGATCAGAACCCGGACAAGGAAAAATACTCGCTGATTCTTGCCAATCCGCCGTTCAAGGGCAGCCTGGACGCGGACACCGTATCCGCCGACCTGCTGAAGGTCTGCAAGACCAAGAAAACCGAACTGCTTTTCCTTGCGCTGTTCCTGCGTATGCTGAAAATCGGCGGGCGCTGCGCCTGCATTGTTCCCGATGGTGTGCTGTTCGGCTCGTCCACCGCACACAAGGCAATTCGTAAAGAACTGGTAGACGGCAACCGTCTGGAGGCAGTTATCTCGATGCCGTCCGGCGTGTTCAAGCCCTATGCCGGTGTTTCCACCGCCATTTTGATTTTCACCAAGACCGGGCATGGCGGCACGGATAACGTGTGGTTCTACGATATGCAGGCCGACGGTCTTTCGCTTGACGACAAGCGCAGCCCCGTGCAGGAGAACGATATTCCCGACATTATTGCGCGCTTCAAAAATCCGGACGCCGAGAAAGACCGCGCCCGCACGGAAAAATCGTTCTTTGTTCCCAAGCAGGAAATTGTGGATAACGGCTACGACCTGTCTATCAACAAATACAAAAAGACCGAGTACAAGCCTGTGGAGTACCCGCCGACAAGTGAGATCATGGCAGAGCTGCGCCGCTTGGAGAAAGAGGTCAACACGGCAATGGACGAACTGGAGCAGATGCTGAAATAAGGAGCGCACCATGACGGAAAACGACAAGCTGCAAATGTTTGAAGATCAGACCATCCGCACCGCTTGGGATGAGGAAAAGGAAGAATGGTATTTTTCGGTGGTGGATGTCGTGGTTGCATTGACAGAAAGTCCAGACTACAAGACCGGCAGAAAATACTGGAACAAGCTGAAGCAGCGCTTGAAAGAAGAAGGAAATGAACTGGTGACAAATTGTCACCAGTTGAAAATGAAAGCCGCCGATGGCAAGCGCCGCCTTACGGATGTAGCGAATACCGAGCAGTTGCTGCGCATCATCCAGTCCATCCCGTCCAAAAAGGCCGAGCCATTCAAAATGTGGCTGGCCATGGTCGGGCGTGAGCGCATTGAGGAAATCATCGACCCGGAGCTTACCATTGAACGTGCGCTGGACACCTACGCACAGAAAGGCTACCCGCCGGAGTGGATCAACCAGCGCCTGCAAACCATCCGCGCCCGCAAAGAGCTGACCGATGCGTGGAGCACGCACGGGGTGCAAAAGGGGCGGGAGTACGCCATTTTGACGGACGAAGTCACAAAGGCGTGGTCCGGGCTGAACACGCGGCAGTACAAGAACCTGAAAGGCTGAAAAAGGAAAACCTGCGCGACAATATGAGTACGTTGGAGCTGGCGCTGAATATGTTGGCGGAAGCACCACAACAGAACTCACCAAGGCTCAGAATCCGCAAGGCTGGAAGAAAACCGCACTGTGGCAAAACAGGGCGGCACGGTAGCCGGCAACGCCCGAAAAGAAATTGAAGCGCAGACCGGTCGCCCGGTGGTTACGGCAGAAAACGCAAGCACAATGCTGCTGGGGCAGGCTGTTGCCGGGATGATTGAGGGTGTTGTGAAAGATGAAGATGATAAAGAATAACTCTGCTGTGATGGCGGATACAACTTCGGATTTGTGGGAGTAAATTGATGGCTGTAATAAAGCGTGTACGATTATCTGAAATAGCAGAGTTGGTCACAAAAGGTACAACCCCAACAACACTAGGATATGAGTTCCAAGACACTGGTGTGAATTTTTTGAAAATCGAGTGCTTTTCTGAAAAAGGCGACTATATACAGAACAAGGCAACGCATATTTCAGAAGAATGCCACGAAAAATTGAAAAGGTCTCAACTAAAAGAGGGCGATATTCTGTTTTCCATTGCGGGCGTTATAGGACGTGTTGCAATCGTCACAAGGAATATGTTGCCCGCCAACATAAATCAGGCATTAGCAATTATACGAATCAAGAAAGATGATATTTATTTGCCCTATGTCAAGTTGATATTAACCTCTCCCCTTATTAAAAAGCAATTTGAGAGAAAGAAGCAAGGCGTAGCTCAACTGAATATTTCGTTGAAGGATATTAACGACTTAGAAATTCCTCTTCCGGAAATCGGTAAGCAAATAGAGTATGCTAATTCCTTTAAGAAGGTAGAGAAACTTATCTACACGCGCCAATATCAACTCCAAAAGCTGGATGAACTCGTCAAAGCTCGATTTGTCGAAATGTTTGGTATGCCCGGAACAGATACAAAAGGTTGGGGGCTGCAATATTTAGGTACTTGTTGCGAGCTAAATCCCAAAAAGGGAACCGACAAACGCTTGGTCTCCGGTCTTAGTGTTTCTTTTGTTCCTATGCCTGCTGTATCGGAAAGCGGAAAGATTGATGCTTCACAAATAAAAGCATACGATGAAGTCAAAACAGGTTTTACATACTTTGCGGAAAACGATGTTCTATTTGCGAAAATCACTCCTTGTATGGAGAATGGAAAAGGTGCTGTTGCAGTTGGTCTTTGCAACAACATTGGGTTTGGTTCAACAGAGTTTCATATTCTTAGACCTATTAACAACAAAAGTAATCCGTATTGGCTATATTCGTTGACGTCGTTCGATGCATTCAGAAAAGATGCTGCTGATAATATGACAGGAAGTGCTGGGCAGCGAAGAGTTCCCGCGGTATTTCTGGAAAAATACAAAGTAACTTTGCCACCAATTGAGCTTCAAAATCAATTTGCAGCCTTTGTCGAACAGACCGACAAATCAAAAGTTGCCGTACAGAAGTCCTTGGACGAAGCACAGCTTCTGTTTGACAGCTTGATGCAGCAATATTTCGGCTAAAAAAAAGTAAATACGGGCTTATGCGGGGCAGGACGATGGTACACAGAAAAGGAGTGTACCATCATGGAAGAAAAGCTTGTCACAATTCTCAACGAAATGGCGGAATATTTGAGCATTGCCAGATGAAAAAGCTGCAAGAAGTGCTGCTGAAAAATCTGGCAGAAAACGAACCGCAAAAAGCAGAAATTTCCAACGCCGAATATCTGCAAATGTTTCTGGATGCCAAGAAAATTGAGGGTTGCTCTGAAAGAACGCTGCAATATTACCGTGTTACGGTGGAGCGAATGCTGCAAAGTACTACCACGCCCATCCGAAAAATATGCACGGAAGAAATTCGCAGTTATCTTTCGGGGTATCAGCAAATCAACGGCTGTGGCAAAGTGACTGTAGATAATATTCGCCGTAACATTTCCAGCTTTTTCTCATGGCTGGAAGAAGAGGATTATATCCTCAAAAGCCCTATGCGGCGAATCCACAAAATCAAGACAAAGCAACAGGTTAAAGAAACGATCTCGGACGAAGCCATTGAGCAGCTGCGCGACCATTGCGCCTGTGCGCGTGATTTGGCAATGATCGACCTGCTGTATTCCACAGGCATCCGTGTTGGTGAATTGGTAAATCTGAACATTGACGATGTGAATTTTGAAGCCCGCGAGTGTGTGGTATTTGGCAAGGGCGATAAAGAACGCCGTGTATATTTCGATGCAAAGGCAAAATTGCACCTGCAAAATTATCTAAAGCACCGTACAGACCGCAACCCCGCCCTGTTTGTCACTTTGGACGCACCACATGACCGCTTGAAAATCAGCGGCGTGGAGGTTCGTCTGCGGGAACTGGGGCGCAGCGTCAATTTGGTAAAAATCCACCCGCATAAATTCCGCCGCACGATGCAACCCGCGCCATAGATAAAGGTATGCCGATTGAACAGGTGCAAAAAATCCTCGGTCATTCGCAAATTGATACCACTATGCAGTATGCTATGGTCAACCAAACCAACGTCAAAGCCTCCCACCAGAAGTTTATCGCCTGATACAACTTCGGATTTGTGGGAGTAAATTGATGGCTGTAATAAAGCGTGTACGATTATCTGAAATAGCAGAGTTGGTCACAAAAGGTACAACCCCAACAACACTAGGATATGAGTTCCAAGACACTGGTGTGAATTTTTTGAAAATCGAGTGCTTTTCTGAAAAAGGCGACTATATACAGAACAAGGCAACGCATATTTCAGAAGAATGCCACGAAAAATTGAAAAGGTCTCAACTAAAAGAGGGCGATATTCTGTTTTCCATTGCGGGCGTTATAGGACGTGTTGCAATCGTCACAAGGAATATGTTGCCCGCCAACATAAATCAGGCATTAGCAATTATACGAATCAAGAAAGATGATATTTATTTGCCCTATGTCAAGTTGATATTAACCTCTCCCCTTATTAAAAAGCAATTTGAGAGAAAGAAGCAAGGCGTAGCTCAACTGAATATTTCGTTGAAGGATATTAACGACTTAGAAATTCCTCTTCCGGAAATCGGTAAGCAAATAGAGTATGCTAATTCCTTTAAGAAGGTAGAGAAACTTATCTACACGCGCCAATATCAACTCCAAAAGCTGGATGAACTCGTCAAAGCTCGATTTGTCGAATTGTTTGGGGACCCGATATCCAATCCAATGAATTGGAACAAAAGAACATTAAAAGAGGTTTGCATAAAATTAAATGATGGAACACATTTCTCCCCAGAGAGCTTTTCAATGGGTGACTATAAGTATATTACTGCTAAAAACATTAAAGCATCCGGCTTTGATTTCTCTAATATAACGTATGTTCCAGAAGCCGTTCATCGTCCAATATTTGAGAGATGCAATCCTGAACAAGGAGATGTGCTGTATATTAAAGATGGCGCAACTACTGGAATTGCAATAGTGAATACATTGAAGGAAGAATTTACGTTACTCTCAAGTGTGGCGTTGCTTAAACAAAACCGAAATGTAATAAATGGATACTTTTTGGCCGCACTCCTCAACAATGTGGATATGTATTCAGATATTCGTAATAACATGGGAGGTGCAGCAATCACGAGATTAACGATTGCAAAGTTGAATGCTGTTAAGGTTATAGTTCCACCATTAGACTTACAAAATAGATTTGCCGCCTTCGTTCATCAAGTCGACAAATCAAAAGCTGTCGAAGGATTATATTCGTCGTTGTGCCTATAGGCATAATTTATAAACCAATTTAAATAGCAATGAGGTGAAAACATGAGTACTTCTGAATTTAAAAGAGAAGAAAAAACATCCATTCCCGTTGTTGCAATCTGCTATGATTTCGACAAAACTTTGTCTCCTGACGATATGCAGGCGCAGGGATATATCCAATCTGTTGGGTTTGACGTAGGCGATTTCTGGAAGAAATCAAACGGATTGGCACGCGGAAATGATATGGACAACAATCTTGCCTATATGTATGTCATGATGACAGAGTCGGAAGGCAAGTTTGTATTCAATCGTCAGAAACTGCAAGAATACGGTGCGCAGGTGCAATTATTTCCCGGTGTAGAGACTTGGTTTGAAAGAATTCGGAAGTATGGGAAAACCAAAGGCGTCGAAGTTGAGCATTACATTATTTCTTCCGGTCTGAAGGAAATGATTGAAGGAACATCGGTTGCCAAAAATGGCGCGTTCAAGAAAATATACGCCAGTTCTTTCTACTATAATGAGCGCGGCGTAGCAGTATGGCCTGCACAGGTTATAAATTACACGAATAAAACACAGTTTCTGTTTAGAATTGAGAAAGGCGTTTTAGATATAAATGATTCCGGCGTAAATGACTATTTTACACCAGATAATATGCGGATTCCGTTCAGAAATATGATTTACATTGGGGATAGTGATACGGATATTCCTTGTATGAAACTTGTTAATTCCTATGGAGGACATTCGATTGGTGTTTATAACGCCGATACACAAGATAAGAAAAAAGTCTATAAAATGATGCACGACAAACGTATCAAATACTTTGCCGCAGCGGATTATTCGGAGGGGCGTGAACTAGATACACTTGTCAAGGCAATTATTGACAGAACGGCTTACAATGAAAAACTCGAGACAATGCACTATAAAAATCTGAATGAAGCCGCTGCTTCTGAAGAAAAATAAAATTTTCTATGCAATACCGTGTGGAGGAAGTTTTATGACCAACTTCGATATTTTTACCGCTACCCCGCAATTTGAGAGTTTTGCCTCGGTTGCCATCTCCGCCGAGCGCATCCTGCATATCGACCCGTCTGCCTGCGTCCTCAACTGCCGCAGGGCGATGGAGTTTGCCGTAAAATGGATGTACTCGGTGGATAAGGCGTTGGTCATGCCGTATCAAGACACGCTGGTCAGCCTGATGAACGCCGAGGGCTTCCGGGATATTGTCGGCACGGACATCTGGCGGCGCATGGATTTTATCCGCCGTATGGGGAACAATGCCGCCCACAGCGGCAAAAAAGTCACCGAGGAACAGGCCGGACTATGCTTGAAAACCTGTACATTTTCCTTGATTTTGTGGCGTATTGCTATGGGGAAAACTATACTGCCGGACACTTTGACCGCGCCCTGCTGGAGCAGCCCGCCGAAGCCCCCGCAGCGCAGCCTGACGAAGAAAAGGACATTGACCTTGCCGCCCTTATGGCAGAAAACGCTGCGCTGAAGGAGAAACTCACCGCCCGCCGTGCCGAGCAGCAGCAGACCTATGTTCCCAAACCGCTTGATCTGTCCGAGTATAAGACCCGCAAGCTGTACATTGACACCATGCTCACCGATGCAGGCTGGACCGAGGGCAAGGACTGGCAGAATGAGGTGGAACTGCCCGGTATGCCCAACAAATCCGAGGTAGGCTATGCCGATTATGTGCTTTACGGCGATGATGGTCGTCCTTTGGCTGTGGTAGAAGCCAAGCGCACCTGTGTGGATGTAGCAAAAGGTCGCCAGCAGGCAAAATTGTATGCTGATCTGCTGGAAAAGAAGTATCACCGCCGCCCGGTCATCTTTTTGACAAACGGCTTTGAAACGCGCATTACCGACACGATTTACCCAGAACGCAAGTGCGCTGCCATTTATTCCAAACGCGATTTGGAAAAGCTGTTCAACCTGCAATCCATGCGTACCAGCCTGCGGAATGTGATGGTAGACCGCAGTATTGCCGGACGTTATTACCAAGAGGGCGCTATCAAAGCGACCTGTGATGCCTTTACCCGCAACCGCCGCAAGGCGCTTCTGGTCATGGCTACCGGCTCCGGCAAAACACGCACGGTGATTGCCCTGTGCGATGTGCTGCTGCAACATGGCTGGGTAAAAAACATCCTGTTTCTGGCGGACCGCAACAGCCTTGTCACGCAGGCAAAGCGCAGCTTTGTGAACCTGCTGCCGGACTTGTCCGTTACAAACCTCTGCGAAGAAAAAGACAACTATACGGCGCATTGTGTGTTTTCCACCTATCAAACCATGTACAATGTCATTGACAGCGTACAGGATGAGAACGGCAAGCTGTTTACCTGCGGACACTTTGACTTGGTCATCTGCGATGAGGCGCATCGCTCGGTTTACAACAAGTACAAGGACATCTTCAACTACTTTGACGCGCCGTTGGTCGGCTTGACCGCAACGCCCAAGGATGAAATCGACAAGAACACCTATGAAATTTTTGAATTGGAAAACGGTGTTCCCACCTATGGCTACGAGCTGGCGCAGGCTGTTAAAGATGGGTATCTCGTGGACTTTTTGTCCGTTGAAACGAAGTTGAAGTTTATTGAGCAGGGCATCGTGTACGATGACCTGTCAGATGAGGACAAGCAGGCCTACGAGGATACTTTTGAAGATGAAAACGGCGATTTGCCGGAACGTATCGGCTCATCTGCACTGAACGAGTGGATTTTTAACGAAGATACGATCCGCAAAGTGCTGGATACCCTGATGACCAAGGGCATCAAAATCGACTACGGTAACAAGTTGGGAAAGACAATCATCTTCGCAAAGAACCACTCCCATGCCGAAAAAATATTGGAGATATTCAATAAAGAATACCCCCATTTGCCCGGCTTTGCCAAGGTCATTGACAACTATATGACCTATGCCCAAAGCGCGATTGATGAATTCTCTGACCCGAAAAAGCTGCCCCAGATTGCAATTTCCGTAGATATGCTGGACACAGGTATCGATGTGCCCGAAGTGCTGAACCTTGTGTTTTTCAAGAAAGTCATGAGCAAGGCAAAGTTCTGGCAGATGATTGGCCGCGGTACACGCCTTTGCCCTACTCTGTTGGACGGCAAGGACAAAGACAAATTTTATATCTTTGACTTCTGCGGGAACTTTGAGTTTTTCCGCATGAGCAAGGGGAAACCCACTGCTAACATGATTGCGCTGCAAGGGGCGATTTTCCACTTGAAAGCGCAGATTGCTTTTAAGTTGCAAGATTTGGCATATCAGACCACCGATTTGATTGCGTTCCGCAAGGCACTTGTGGATGATATGGTGCGCAAAGTACAGGAGTTGAATAAGGACAACTTTGCTGTGCGCCAACATCTTAAATATGTAGAGCTGTACGCAAACGCAGACAATTATGCGGCGTTGACCTACGAGGACACCCTGCTGATGGGGCAGGAATTGGCGCCGTTGATTACCCCCGAAGAGGACGACCCCAAGGCACTGCGGTTTGATGCCCTGATGTACGGTATAGAGCTTGCCTACCTTGTCGGGAAAAAGTACGGTAAAGCGCGCAGCGACTTGATGAAAAAGGTTGCTGCCGTTGCATCTGTTGCAAACATTCCGGAAATCATGGCACAATCTGATCTTCTCAATAAGATTTTGCACACGGATTATTTGGAAACAGCCGGGATTAACGAATTTGAGCATATCCGCGAAAACCTACGCGACCTTATCAAGTATATTCCTATCGTAAAAGTTCGCTATGATACCAATTTCGATGACGCAATTCTGTCCGAAGATTGGAACGAGTCCGAGTTGGAAAACGATGACTTGAAAAATTACAAGGCCAAGGCAGAATTTTATGTGCGGCAGCATACGGATAACGCCGTTATTGCCAAGCTAAAAAGCAACATTCCGCTGAATGGTGAGGACGTAAAGGCACTGGAAGAAATTCTGTGGAACGAAATCGGCACAAAGCAGGACTATGAAGCTGAGTACGGTCAAAAGCCTTTGGGCGAGTTTGTGCGGGAGATTGTCGGCCTTGAGATGAACGCTGCAAAAGAGGCTTTTGCACAGTATTTGAACGATACCAGTCTCGACAGCAGACAGATTTATTTTGTGAACCAGATTGTAGAGTACATTGTTCATAACGGTATGATGAAAGATTTGTCCGTCTTGCAGGAAGCTCCGTTTACCGACCACGGCAGCATTGTGGAAGTGTTTACCGATTTGTCCGTGTGGGCAGGGATTCGGCAGGCAATAGAGCGCGTGAACGCAAATGCGGTGGCAGCGTGATTACGCTGCTTTACGCTAAAAGTGAGGATTAGAATGGAACACATTGGATATAAAGTATTTTATAAGGCGGCGTTTGATTTACAAGCCAGTAAAAATTCTCGCGGCGATATTCTATGGGATATGATTGAAGAAATTCGCTATTGGATCACCGTTAAATACCGCAAAAAAGGAGACCCCCTCCCAGAAAAAACACAGGTGTGGTCTGATTGGAAAAGAGGAAAAACCATCAGATCTAAAAGCGGTCAGGTTGTTTTGTATTCTTGCTTTTGTTTAGATGAGCAAAAATGCTATTGGGCATGTCAAATTAAGGAACCTCCCGCAGGTGAAGTCGGTTTTGCCCCTAGAGAATGGATGACTGAAATTGGTTTTTGTCAAACAGAACCGGGTGCAGCCACAATCACGCTCATTACAGCTTACTTAGACCGTCCTGGATTCATTGGTCCTTGTCAAGATGATCCCGACTTTAATACACCGGGTATCATTCACCGGCTTCGTCACAGCAAACGATTGAGCTGTTCCATAAATGGATATGTACCTACTGATAAACCTCTTCATTTTGTACCGGGTCAGTACTATGATTTTTGGAAACTTGTTTCCAATCCACTGCGTGAAATTCCAGTAGTATATATAAGTCCTCGTACAATGGATGATAAAACAGAAAGTACACTTCTTGACCCAGAGTATGTGGCCAGAATCCTTGACATGAATGCGATTGTTTGCTACGCAGATAGCGTGGATTTTAGCCGGGAAATGACTCAGCTTTGCCCTCAAGAATATGCTTGTTATTCTGGTAGCATCAGAATTTATGCTGGGCATCCCAGAGAAACAGATGATGGCCGACGACATCGTTTGATTACTGCAAATCAACTGCTCAAAATGCAGGATCAAAGCGACTCCATGATTTACGAAATTCTACGTCGAGCGTTAGTTCAAGATGTACATTTTTATGATGATCTTTTTACGGTTGAAAACTGTCGTAGAAAAAAGGATGCACTTACCGCACAAAAGCGTATCCGCGAGTTAAAAGAACGAGAACAAAACTCTACTAGTACGGCAGAAGAAATACTGAATGCCGCCGCTGACAGTGAACAGGAAAAGAGGCACATAGAGGAAACCCTGTTGGAGACCCAAATTCGCAATGAAACATTGCAGCAAGAACTCGACGATGCAAGGAAGGAAATCAGAAATGCAAATGTTACTGCCGGAATTTATCGTGAACAAGCAGCAAATTATAATGAAGTCCTATCTTCGTTAGAAAAAATGCGTGAGTTCCACAGTTACCCTTCTGATGCGAAAAGTGTTGTGGAATACATTTCTTTGCATTATTCGGATCGAATTTTTTTCACGGAGCGAGCGCTTAAAAGCCTGAATGATTGCAACACAAAAGCAGAGGTTCTTTGGAATGCACTTTGTGAGATAGGAGATACCCTATATGGCCTGTGGATAGATGGTTCTTACACTGATTTGGAAGCAGCATTCAATTCCAGAAGCAGTAATTTCAAGTATAAACGCGGACAAGGCAGTATGACGCGCGCAGACAAGAATTTGATGCGACAATATGAAGACACTTACTGTAACAGGAAAATAAATGTAGAAGCTCATATTGCCTGCGGAAATGATGACATGGATCAACGCTCTGTTCGGATTTACCTTTGTCTTGATCCTGAAACATCCAAAATTGTCATATCACATATAGGCAAACATCTCGATAACTATTCAACCAGAAAACTGTAAGCGTTTTTGTGCTTGTCGCACGCTGTGTGCGCTTCATAGGCAAAGACTTTCTTGTGTTCGCCCTTGTGGAATACGCCGCATTCCGGGTCTGTAGTGGAAACCGTCTTTTCTGCCATTTCCGGTTCGGCGGAGTTATCCCCGCTGCCGGAATCATCCCCTCTGCTGTTTTCGTCGAGGGGCTTCTTTCCGTGCGCCTCTCGGTCCTTGTTTATCTCATCAAACAATTCGTGAGCATAACACTTTGCTTCCTTGGGTACAGCTTTGCGTGCCTGTTTCTTCAGATTTGCACTTACCTTTATGTGCGTGCCGTCTACAAATATGGCTTCGGTGTCCAAACATCCCTCGTCCGTAGCCGCCTTTAATACCCAGTGGAAAATATATTCTACCGATGCGGTATTAAAACGGTGCTTGAAGTTATAGCTCACCGTTGAAAAATGCGGGATCTGCTCGTTCAGCGGATATCCAATAAACCACCGATACGCCATATTCATATTGATTTCTTCCAGAGTTCGGCGCAGGGAACAAATGCCGTAAATATGTTGGATCAGCACAATTTTAAACAGCACAACGGGATTGATGCTAGGACGACCATTGTCCTTGCAGTACAAATCGCCGACAAACTCATATATCTTATGAAAGTCGATTGCTGCGTCGATCTGGCTCAGCAGATGATCCTTGGGAACAATCTGTTCCAAACTCACAAACTCGACTTGATTTCTGTTTTCGATATTGTTCGTAAGCACGTTTATCACCCGTACTTATTATACCACATTTTCGCCTCTTTTACGAGAAAAAGGTCACCCGTAGGCGACCTTTTTCGACAGGCTGAGGCGAAGATACCCGAATGGGGCATCTTCGCCTTGTATGTGTTTGTTGCAGCGAATAGAATGGTTTTCGTCAAGTATCAGGGCGGGAAAATATGCTGATGAGGTGTATCACTCCGCCCTGTGTGTCGAAAAACCCAACAAGATAATTGCGCACTTTCGGCTGGTTTGTAGGGAACGGTCTTGACCGTTCCGTGCCGCCTTGCCAAAAGTACGACACGGCGAGAAAGCCGCGCGTCGCCGGATGTGCGGATGGGTCAAGACCCATCCCTGCAAGCATCCCGAAAACGGGCTTTTTCTACAAGCTGTCACCCGCGGCATCTCATTTGTAGGAGATCGTAAACTCCACGGTGTCCGCGTAGTCGCCCGCGTAGGCTTTGGCCCAATCGTCCTTCGCAATATGAATGGTCAGGGCCGTGCTTTCCCCTGCCTTTGTATAGCTGGCGGATGTAAACGCGCTTTCGCCGCTGCGGATCGTATAGGCGAGCATTTTGCTTGTGTCGTTCTTGTTTTTCAGTGTGCCGCTGGACTTCAGTGTCACATTGACGGACTTGCCGGGGTCAAGCTGGGCGTCGGTCAGCGTGATTGCGCCGAAGGCGTATCCTCAGCCTTAGAAATCACCTTTGTATTGGCCGGAATCGTCACGTTGTACGTTGGGGCAATATGCGTTTCGACCTTTACCTGGCGGTTATCCTCGGCGGCAAAGGCCGTGGCGCAAAACGCCGCGGAAAGTGCCGCCGCAAGGGCAAAGGACAGATATTTTTTCATACGCTTTCTCCTTTTCAGTTCTGCGGGAATACGGCAAGGTTAAACATCACCGTATCGCTGTAATCACCGGCATACGGGGGATTGTCGGCGGCAAAATGCAGGGTAACCTTTTGTTCGTCAGTCTTTGTTTCAAAGTCGGCGCACACCGGGGCTTCACTGTTAACCGGCTTCGCCGCCGCAGTTCCCTGCTTTGCCGTTACCGTGTAGGCGAGCTTGGTTGCGCCGGATTCCAGCTTATAGTCCGAAACAAGGGAAATCCGCAAAGTCTTTCCCTCATTCAGGCGGACATCTGCAGCTGTGATGTCGAAATCTTCTTCATAGGTGATTTTCTTCGTGTCGGCGTCGGTTTTTTTCGTCAGCTCTACCGTGCCGGGGATGGTCACGGTGTAGGCCGGGGTGATCGTAAACTGAACGGTGGTCTCTGCCTTTTGATCGGTGCTGTCCTGGGTGACATTGGTCTGGGGGCACTGGTCGGGGGAACACTGGTATCGGCAAAGGCGGGCACGGCAAGGGCGGCGGCCAGCACTGCCGAGAGAGTAAAGCAAAGCAGTTTTTTCATAGCTATATACCTCCTGTGTTAGCCGACCGAAACGGTAAAGGTTACCGTGTCTTTGTATTCGCCGGAATATGTAACATTCTTCTTCTGAAATTCAAAGGTAAGCACTGTACTTTTTGTGCCATAATTGGCTTCCAGAACAGTAGCACCATTCGAAATAGGAGTTGTGCTATTGTCTTTCTTAACGGTGTACGTACCCCTTGCGCCTTCATTGGTTATCACATAGAAATTATTTTTACTATTTAGTGTAACCCGTACTTTTTGTCCATTGGGTATAGTCACATCTGTGGCTGTTACCGTTGCCGTGCTTGGAGCAGCGGTATTCAGCGTTACAAGTCCAGGGATGGTTACGGTATAGCTGGGTTTTACCGTGTAAGTAACATCCATGTCCCGCTAGCTGGGTTCGGGCTGCTGTCCGGGCCGGGTTCAATCTTGGTATCCGCAAACGCGGTAGTTGCGGCGGTGACGGCGAGCGCTGCGGTGAGCAGCAGGGTTACAATCTTTTTCATGGTGGGGTTCCTCCTCTTATTATTATTAAGATGCAGGTTTGTCATCAACACTGACGGTAAATTTTACGGTGCCTTTGTATTCGCCGGAATAGGTTGTGGTTTCGGGTTTGTTAAACTGCAATTCAACGGTTTTTTCAGATTCACCTTTCACGGCAGTCAATACGGTATCGCTGGGGTTTACCGGGGTTTTGGTTTCGCCCTTGGTGACGGTGTACGCGCATTTGTCAACGACGGCATCGTTATCGTCCGCCTGCGCGACCTCGAACTCGCTGCCTTCTGCCACTTTGACATTCAACGTCTTACCATTCGGCAGGATGACGTCCTTGGCTTTGATGGTTGCTGTTGTGCCCAACTCCACCGTGGCGGGGATGGTCACGGTGTAGGCAATGCATTGCGCACCACAGTTGGTGCATTTGCCATCATTGCCAATGACGTGTTGTTTGGGTGGAATTTCCGTATTGCTGTAGTCTGCGGTGCAGGGGGCGGACTGGTATACCTTGTCGCCGCCCAGTTTCGGGTATTTATCCTTACCGATTGTCTGCCCCCATACGGCGGTGTCGCCGTGCCCATTTTGCAGCAGGTAAGCAACCTCGCCGCTGGCAAACTGTTCTGCCGTTTTGGCGGTGATGTTTGGGTCGGTACTGCCGGAACTGCCGGGATTGTTGGTAAGGTAGTAACAGTTGCGGTAGTCGCAAAAATAACTACCGTAAATTTTGTCGGCAGTGTTGCTGTCCGTATTGTAACAGTTTTCAATGGTTGAGCCATCAAGGTTTTCTCCGATGATACCGCCGTAATATACGGGGTCGTAACCGTCGGCTGGCCTTACAGCGCCGGTATTGCCGCAATCCTGCACCGTTACATATTTTGCCTGTCCGACAATGCCGCCGAATTTGCCGTATTGGCCGGTCACTGCGCCGGAGTTGAAGCAGCGCTGCACCGTTGTATAGCTTCCAGCAAATCCGACAATGCCGCCGAGGTCGTAACCGCCGTTCACGGTGCCATCGCTGTTGGTACAGTCGGCGACATTTGTTGTTTCGCCTGTTATGTGGCCAACAATGCCGCCGTAGTCTTTGAACTCCGCAAAACCTCTGGAGTCACCAATGGCAGTCTTGACCGCGTGGCAGTTTGTAATGGTGCCGTCTTTGATATAACCGCACACGCCGCCAATATCCTCTTTACCGCTAAGGGAAGATTCCTGCACGGTAACGTTTTGTATGGTGGCGCCGCTTGCATAGCCGACCAGACCGACATAATATGCACTTGTGTCCGTACACTTCAGCCGGTGATGGTTTTGCTGTTGCCGTCAAATGTGCCTGTAAACGGATGCTCGTCTGTACCAATGGGCGTCCACTCGGTGCCGTCCATGGTGATGTCGTTCATCAGGCGGGCGTTTAGCTTGGTTCCGCTGTCGCTTGTCGTCTTTACCTGGTTGGCAAACTCGCGCAGCTGATCTTGGTTGAAAATTTCGTAATAGCCGTTTACTGCCTCTAGCGGTTTGGATTCACCGCAGCGGCTGCAAACGCGGGTTTCTTCATCATACTCGTGCTCGGTAAATTTTTGGTTGGGCTTATTGCTGTACCGCTTGCAGATGGAACCCTCTGCCGCGGGGTGAACCGCGTAATCAGGATTGTTGCTAAGCACAGGGGTTTTGTCCGTGTCGATACGCTGCCCCCAAACCTGCGTGACACCTGCGCCGCCAAGGTCGTTTTGCAGACAGAACGCCACATCGCCGTTTTGGAACTGGAGTTCGGTTTTGGATTCGCAAGTTTCGTTTCTGTTTCCGCTTCCATCGCCAACAGCTTTTGCACTTGTCCCCGCAAGGTAATAGCACTTTTCCACAGTGGCGCCGCCGTTCCAGCCGCACACGCTGCCGACAGGATTATTGCCGATAACCTCACCGGTGTTATAGCATCTCTTCACAGTGCTGCTGCTGTTGTTCTGACCGCACACGCCGCCGACGCAGTTCCCTGTGCCGGTAACATTGCCGTTGTTATAGCATCCTTGCAAGATGCCGGATTCGAAGTTATAGCCGCACACGCCGCCGACATTTTGCGTTGTGCCGGAAACCTCGCCGGTGTTATAGCTTTCTTGCAAGGTGCCGCTGTTCGAGCCGCACACGCCGCCGACCCAGCTGTTGCCGGAAACCGTACCGGTGTTGTGGCAGCCCTGTAAGGTACCACCCATGTTCGCCCCGCAGATGCCGCCGACATAACTTTTACCGGACACATAGGAATCCGCGAGGGTGACATCTTTCACGGTGCCGTTCGTGCCAACGCAGCCGAACAAGCCAACGTCGTCCTTTCCGCTATCGTTAAAGTACAGCCCGCTGATGGTTTTGTTGTTGCCGTTAAATGTGCCTGTAAACGGATTGGTGTTTGTGCCAATGAGCGTCCAAGGGGTGAAGTTGACGCTGGCGCCGGTGTTCAATTCGCCGTTTTCGTTTAATACGTTGCTGTTGAGGGTGATGTCGTACACCAGAATGGCGTTGGCACCGGGGTGCGGTTCAGTTGTGACAGGGGAAACACCGTTTACCCATTTGGCAAACCAGTACAGCTGCCATTGGTTGGTGATTTGGTAATAGCCATTTACTTCCTTTGGCGGTTCGTGTTCACCGCAGAGGCTGCAAACGCCGTCTACATAGTTGTGTTGACGGACTTCACCTTGCGTATTGCTGTAGCCTGCGGGGCAGGGGGCGGACTGGTATACCTTGTCGCCGCCCAGTTTCGGGTAGTCGTTGGTGCCGATTTCCTGCCCCCACACGGGTTCGGTGCGATTACCTTGCAGCAGGAACGCCACCTCGCCGCTGGCAAACTGTGCTTGCGTTTTGGCGGTGATTTCTTTGTCGGTACTGTCGGAACCGTTGGCAAGGTAGTAACAGTTGGAGTGGTAGCACGAACCGTCATAAAATTTGTCGGCAGTGCTGCTGTCCACATTGTAACAGTTATGAATGTGTGATGAACCAAGGACGCTTCCGGCAATGCCGCCGCAAAATCTGCCAATCCCGGTTGCTTTACATTGCCGGTATTGCCGCAATCCTGCACCCTTGCATCTTCTGTACATCCGACAATGCCGCCGAGGTCGTTTTTGCCGCTCACTTTGCCGGTGTTGACACAGCGCTGTACATTTGTATATTTCGCCTTTCCGGCAATGCCGCCGATTTTCCAAGAGCCGCTCACGGTGCTGCCGCTGTTGGTACAGCCGGTAATGGTGCCCCCTACGATAAAACCGCACACGGTGCCAATATAATCGTTACCGTTAAAGGAAGAACCCTGCACGGTAACGTCTTGTATGGTAGCGTCGTCTGCATAGCCGACCAGACCGACATAATTTACACTTGTGTCCGTGTAGGTCAGCCCGGTGATGGTTTTGCCGTTGCCGTCAAATATGCCTTTGAACCGGTGGGCTTCTGTGCCAATGGGCGTCCACTGCGTGTTTTTATCTACGGTGATGTCGTTCATCAGCCGGGCGTTGATAGATCTTTTGCCGCCGTTTACGGCTTGGGCAAACCAGCGCAGGTTACTTTCGTCGTAGATTTGGTAGTAACCTTTGCCATCTTTGGTGGGTCTTGGTAGGCATCCAGCAATTCCACCGCATCGGTGGTAGCTTCGCCCAACAGCGCCGACAGCGCGTTGGCGGCGGCGTCATAGCGCGTCCAATCCAGCCCTGCCAATTCGTCATCGGTAAGGCTTTGCTTGGCGTCGTCAATGTCCGTCAGCGCCTGTTCCACTGCCTCGGCGTTGTCCTCCGTCACTTCGTCCGGCAGGGCGTCGATCAGCGCCTGCACGGCTGCCGCAGGGTCGGGGGCTGATTTCGGAAATATACCGGTCCGATCGTCTCCAGGCCGCCCAGTCTGTGATGATCAATGATCTCCTGTACCTCTGCCTCTTCAATTCCATTCACAGCCTGTGACTTTCATTATGATCCACCAGA
>ENA-OQAZ01000416-OQAZ01000416.1-human-gut-metagenome-genome-assembly--contig:-NODE-416-length-24093-cov-4.422932_pt1 | contig 24093 bp, 28 predicted proteins | sample MGYA00242737_ERZ504531 | MGnify/ENA primary metagenome ERZ504531 (study PRJEB26092, sample SAMD00036244) | human gut metagenome | host: Homo sapiens | study: EMG produced TPA metagenomics assembly of... | reverse complement strand
CTTGCCACGGTATCCTTTGGCCAGTCGTTTCAGATCACACCGATCCAGCTTGCAACAACCGTCAGTGGGATCATCAATGGCGGAAACCGGATCACACCTCATTTTGGGATCAGCGTGGAAAGTGCGGACGGAACAAAGGTTCGGACACTGGAATATCCGGTGGAAAGCGGGATTGTGTCCGGTGAGACTTCCCGGACAGTACGTACGATCCTGGAAACTGTAGTTTCAGAAGGCTCCGGAAAAAATGCCGGGATCAAGGGATTTTCCATTGGGGGAAAAACAGCTACCTCTCAGACACTGCCCAGAGGCTCAGGCAGATATATTTCTTCATTCCTGGGGTTTGCCCCGGCAGAAGATCCGAAGGTCCTGGCTCTTTGTATCATCTATGCACCTCAGGGTATGTATTATGGTGGGATCATTGCCGCACCGGTGGTACGCAGTATTTTTGAAAATGTACTTCCCTATCTTGGAATCGAGAGGACAGTTACGGAAACTCCATCCGGGGAAAACCGGGCAGATGGGGTTGATTAATGAGGATAAAAGCCTTATACTGTTGAAGAAGTATAAAAAAACGAAAGAATTAGAGGTGTGAGGATGGAGTTTCATGTTGTGATCCCTGTGCTGATCTCATTTGCGATCAGCCTTGTATTAGGACCGATTGTTATCCCTTTTTTAAGAAGACTTAAAATGGGACAGACAGAGAGAGAGCTGGGTGTGCAGTCTCACCTGAAAAAGAATGGTACCCCTACTATGTGGAGTGATCTTTCTCATTGCAACAACTGTAACATCACTGTTTTATATCAGAGATTATCCGATGATCATCCCGGTACTTTTCCTGACACTGGGATTTGGACTGATCGGATTTCTGGATGATTATCTGAAGGTAGTCCTGAAGCGTTCTGACGGACTTCTGCCATGGCAGAAAATGGCACTGCAGATCGTTGTGACAGCTGTATTTGCTTTTTATCTTGTAAATTATTCCAACGTATCCCTGACTATGAAGATCCCGTTCTGGAGCGGACATTATCTGAACCTGGGATGGTTTGCGGTTCCGGTACTGTTCTTTGCGGTGATCGGTACAGTAAACGGAGTCAATTTTACGGATGGACTTGACGGACTGGCTTCCAGTGTTACCCTGATCGTGGCAGTATTCTTTACGGTGGTTTCCCTTGGAATGAAAAGTGGTGTGGAACCTATCACCTGCGCAGTTGTGGGCAGTCTTATGGGATTCCTTCTGTTTAATGTATATCCTGCCAAGGTATTTATGGGAGACACCGGTTCTCTGGCATTGGGGGGCTTTGTGGCTGGTGTGGCTTATGCCATGCAGATGCCGCTGTTTATCATCCTGGTCGGACTGATCTACCTTGTGGAGGTATTGTCTGTTATGCTCCAGGTATCTTATTTCAAGGCAACACACGGAAAAAGAATTTTCAAGATGGCGCCTATCCACCATCATTTTGAGCTTTGTGGGTGGTCCGAGACACGGGTTGTTGCAGTGTTCTCTGTTGTAACTGCTATTATGTGCCTGATCGCTCTCCTGGCATTATAAGGAGGAACAGAAAAATGGATTTAAAAGGAAAAAAGGTTCTCGTTTTCGGAGCCGGAAAAAGCGGCATCGGAGCAGCTGATCTGCTTGGAAGTGCAGGAGCACAGCCGGTGATCTATGACGGAAACGCAGATCTTGATAAAGAGGTAGTTTTACATAAAACAAACGGAAAATACACCCCGGAGATCTGGGCCGGAGATTTTCCGGAGAGAGCGCTGGACAGTCTTGATCTCGTAGTGCTAAGCCCGGGAGTTCCCACAGACCTTCCGCTGGTAAAGAGCTTCTATGAAAAGGGCCTTCCGGTATGGAGCGAGGTGGAGCTTGCCTACCGTACAGGCAAGGGAGAGGTTCTTGCGATCACAGGAACCAACGGTAAGACAACAACTACAGCACTCCTCGGAAAGATCATGGGAGATGCCCGTGAATCTGTATTTGTTGTAGGAAATATCGGAACTGCATATACATCCAAATCATTGGAGATGAGGGAGGATTCCGTAACTGTTGCGGAGATCAGCAGCTTCCAGCTGGAGACCATTGACCAGTTCCGCCCGAAGGTAAGTGCGATCCTCAACATCACAGAGGACCATCTGAACCGTCATCATACCATGGAGGAATACATCCGTGTAAAAGAATTGATCACCAAAAATCAGGGACCGGAAGATGTATGTGTTCTGAATTACGAGGATGAAGTCCTTCGTAAATTCGGTGAAAATATCGTTCCGAAGGTGGTATATTTCTCAAGTCTTCGCAAACTGGATAGGGGAATCTATCTGGACGGAGACCAGATCATTCTCAAAACAGAAAAAGAAGAGATCCCGATCGTAAAAACCGGAGAGCTTAAGATCCTGGGACGTCATAATCACGAGAATGTAATGGCAGCAGCAGCCATGGCATATTATGCGGGAGTTTCTGTGGAGAGTATCCGCAAGAGTGTCTGTGAGTTTGTGGCAGTTCCACACAGGATCGAGTATGTGACAGAGAAAAACGATGTTGCATATTACAACGATTCCAAGGGAACCAACCCGGATGCGGCCATCAAGGGGATTCAGGCAATGAACCGTCCGACTCTTCTGATCGGCGGCGGCTATGACAAGGAATCCAGCTATGATGAGTGGATAGAATCCTTCGACGGAAAAGTCCGTTATCTTGTTCTCATCGGTCAGACGAAAGAGAAGATCAAAGCAGCAGCAGAACGTCTTGGATTTACAGATATCATCCTCTGCGAGGATCTGAAGGAAGCTGTCCGGGTCTGTGCGGAAAAAGCTAATCCCGGAGATGCAGTTCTGCTTTCACCGGCATGTGCGAGCTGGGGACAGTTTGATAATTATGAGCAGCGCGGTGACATGTTCAAGGAATATGTGAAAGCACTGTAATAATCCGAAAAATACATACATAAGCTGAAATAAAGACCACTGTGGAGGCCATGCATGAAGGCAGGACAGAAACAGACCGGAAAGACAGATACCGTTCTCTGGGTACTGGTTCTGATTCTGGTGGTATTGGGACTCGGGGTGCTTTTTTCGGCAAGTGAATATAATGGCAGAGTACGTTTCCACGACTCTGCTATTATTTTAAAAAGCAGCTCTTTGCCACGGCACTGGGGCTGCTTGTTATGTATCTGGCATCACGGTAGATTACCGGCTGTTTGTAAAGCTGGCGCCGGCTGCTATATTTTTTCACTTTTTCTGTCTGCCGCAGTCCTGCTTTTTGGACAGGAGATCAATGGATCGAAGAGGTGGCTGAACCTGGGGCCGCTTTCCTTTCAGCCGTCGGAGTTTTCCAAGGTGGCAGTGATATTGTTCCTGGTATGGCAGATCAGCAATACAAAAAGCAAAACAACCGGATTCTGGTTTATCTGCAGGACTATGATGACTTTGCTTCCGGTAGCAGGTCTGGTGGGCTCCAATAACTTAAGCACAGCGGTGATCATTCTAGGGATCGGTGTGCTGCTGATCTTTGTGGCCAATCCCAGATATCTGCAGTTTCTCGCGCTTGGAGGTGCGGGGATAGGATTTATTGCGGTTTTTCTTGCCGCGGAGAGTTATCGTCTGGAACGCCTGGCAATCTGGCGGGATCCGGAAAAATATGAAAAAGGATTTCAGACTATACAGGGCCTGTATGCAATCGGAAGCGGAGGGATCTTTGGCAAGGGGTTTGGGAACAGTCTGCAGAAGCTGGGATTTGTCCCGGAAGCCCAGAATGATATGATATTTTCTATTGTGTGTGAGGAAACGGGGATACTGGGAGCCTTTCTGACACTTTTTCTGTTTGGTATTCTGATCTGGAGACTTTGTATTCTGGCATTAAACTGCCGGGATCTGCAGGGAACGCTGCTGTGTGCCGGGATCATGGCACATATGGCGATCCAGGTAGTCCTGAATGTTGCAGTAGTAACGAATACGATTCCCAACACCGGAATCACTCTGCCTTTGTAAGCTATGGCGGAACTTCTGTTGTTTTTTCTTCTGGGGGAAATGGGGCTGGCCTTAAGTGTCAGCAGTCACAGACATGGAAGGATCACATAGAATAACAAGTAAGAGGCCTTTTGGGAGTGGAATACTTGAATGAGATCGATGAGATCATCGTGACCGGAGGCAGGCCGCTGCATGGAAGCGTCCGGATCCAGGGGTCAAAAAATGCGGCACTTCCGGTTATGGCAGCAGCACTCTTAAGCACCGGGACCAGTGTACTGCGGGGATGCCCGAGAATCAGTGATGTATATTTGATGGAAAAGATCCTGAAATATCTGGGGGCAGAAACCTGGTGGGAAGGTCAAGATCTTTATCTGGACTGCAGCCATGCGGACGGCACCATGATACCGGAGTGTTATTCCGGAAAAATGCGTTCTTCCGTGATCTTAATGGGAGCAATGCTGGGGCGGAGCAAAAAGGCACAGACAGGATATCCCGGAGGCTGTGTGATCGGAAAGCGGCCGGTAGATCTTCATATCCAGGTTTTGCGCCGCCTTGGGGCAGCTGTGGTGGAAAACGGCGGGATGATCCGGGCATCCTGTGGAAAACTCCGCGGTGCAGAGATGTTTTTTCAAAAAAGAAGTGTAGGCGCTACAGAACAGGGCATTCTGGCAGCGGTCCTTGCAGAGGGGAAAACAGTTCTTAACGGCTGTGCCTGTGAACCGGAAATTTATTGGCTTTGCCATTATCTTACCGGAATGGGGGCAAAGATCCGGATTCGTGAAAAAGGCTGTATCTGTATTGAAGGAGTGGAGAAGCTTGAAGCTGGCGATGACTGCATTCCACCAGACCGTATTGTCGCCGGAACCTATCTAATGGCAGCGGCGGCAACCAGAGGAGAGATCATCCTGGAAAATCCGCCTCTGGAGGAAATGGGTGGAATCCTGGATGTATATCGGAAAATGGGTGGACAATGCCGCAGGGTAGGTGGTAAACTAATAGTCAACGGAAAAAATACAGGTTTTCCCCTGGAGCTTCTGGAAACAGAAGTTTATCCGGGATTTCCTACAGACCTGCAGTCTCCTGCGATGGCGGTACTGGCCACGATCCCGGGAGTGAGCAGGATCCGCGAGAAGATTTTTGAAGACAGATATAAAACAGCTTCATGGCTCTGTAAAATGGGAGCACAGATCCAGATCCGGGATGGAGTTGCTGTGATATACGGAGGGCAGCCCCTGACCGGTTGTACTGTGGAAGCAGAGGAGCTTCGCGGTGGTGCGGCACTTGTGATCGCAGCACTTGCCGCGCAGGGGATTACCAGGATCCGGGGCTGTTGTTTCATAGAAAGAGGCTATGAACATATCTGTGAGGATCTGACCGCACTGGGCGGTCTGCTGATAAAGGACAGAGGAACTTTATGAAAACATCAAAAAAAAAGTCACTGAAAGCAGTTGGCGTACTTCTTGTCCTGCTGCTGGCAGGAATTATTTTCTTTTTTACGTATTATCAGGTAGATGAAGTGCAGGTGATGGGCAGTAGCATTATTCTGAAAAACAGATCAGGAAGATGGTACTCAGGGGACCGCTGGCATCCAATTCTGTTTTTGCACCGCTTCTTTATACTAAGCAGAACACAAAAGATGTTCCTTTTGTAGAAGGCTATACCGTAACAAGGCTGAACCGGCACACCATCTGTGTCAGTGTGAAGGAGAAGGATATCGTTGGTTGTATCCTTATCTGGACAGTTACATTTATTTTGACAGAAACGGTATTTTTGTGGAAGGATCCACGGAACGTGACGAAAAAATCCCGTTTTTTGACGGGATCAAAGTCAAAAAAGTGATCCAGAACGAGAAACTCCCCATCAAGGATGAAACGGTGATGAACACGGCAGTTGCTCTTTCTACTATTTTGCAAAAAATGATAAGGTTCCGGATCACATTGAATTTGAAGATGACGGACAGATCAGTCTTGTTTACGGGGATATCACAGTTAAACTTGGAAAGGATGAATATCTGGAAGACAAAATGACCAGAGTTCTGGCTATCCTTCCGATGATTTCCGGAAAAAAAGGAATTCTCCATGCAGAAAATGTAAATGATAATTCCAAGAACATTACCCTGGAGCAGGAACAGGATGAGAGCCAGGCTTCCGTAGAAAACTGGACCGGTGGCTATGATGAGGAAGGAAATTATACCGGAGAAGGCGAATATGACGAAAATGGTAACTATGTAGGACCGAAACCACAGACGGATCTGGAGTATGCGCAGGAAAACTGGGTGGGTGGTTATGATGAAGAGGGAGATTACACAGGCAGTGGTGAGTACGATGCCAACATGACCTATGTAGGCGAAGCCCCACAGAAGAAACCATGGCAGAAAAAGGAAACTGGAAGGGCGGTTACCGGGAAGACGGCGGCTATGACGGAGTCAGTGAATATGACCGTGATGGCAATTACGTAGGTACTCTGGAGGATTATCAGCCTCGGCAGAAAGCTCTGGAGACAGAACAGACTCCGAAGATCCAGATGCTCAGAGTACGGATACCAAAGATCCGGAAAATGAAGAAGATTCTTCAGACAGCAGCCCGGACAGCATCGGGAAAGAGGCTGATTACAGCAGTGATCTGGGAGACGGGTCTGAGGATTATGATGAAAATACGTACAGCGATTACAGTGATGAGTACGATTATGAGTAAAGATAAAAAAAGCTTTCTTAATGTATAGTACCGGTATTTGGGCATTTTGCCAGAGATTGTTTTGTAAATGTTTCGGTTAATAGAAACAGTGCCGAAATTTAGTGAAAAAAGTATAAAAAAACAAAATTAATGGTTGATTAATTACCGAAAAAAATATATGATATAACTATGTGTATATGTAGCTTGGAATAGATTATTACACTGAATCGGATATCAGGTAGAAATAAAGGAGGAAGTACATTGTTAGAGATAATGACGAATGAGGCTGAGTCTTCTGCGAAAATTATTGTAATTGGAGTAGGTGGCGCAGGTAATAATGCGGTAAACAGAATGGTGGAAGAGGCCATTGGCGGAGTTGAGTTTGTAGGTGTTAATACCGATAAACAGGCTCTGACACTGTGTAAAGCTCCGACTGTACTTCAGATTGGTGAGAAAATTACGAAAGGTCTCGGCGCCGGCGCACAGCCGGAGGTTGGACAGAAGGCAGCTGAGGAGAGCATTGAGGAAGTTAAGAAGATCATCGAGGGAGCGGACATGGTTTTCGTTACCTGTGGTATGGGAGGCGGAACCGGAACCGGAGCTGCTCCTGTGATTGCCGGTGCGGCAAAAGAGATGGGTATCCTGACTGTCGGTGTTGTTACCAAGCCTTTCCGTTTTGAAGCAAAGACCCGTATGAACAATGCACTTGCGGGAATCGAGAATCTGAAGAAAGCAGTTGACACTTTGATTGTCATCCCCAATGACAAGTTACTTGAGATCGTTGACAGAAGAACAACCATGCCGGAAGCACTGCGTAAGGCTGATGAAGTTCTTCAGCAGGCAGTACAGGGTATCACAGACCTGATCAATCTGCCGGCTCTGATCAACCTTGACTTTGCAGATGTGCAGACAGTCATGACGGACAAGGGAATCGCTCACATCGGTATCGGTGAGGCAAGAGGCGATGACAAGGCTATGGAGGCTGTACAGCAGGCGGTATCTTCTCCGCTTCTTGAGACAACCATCAAGGGCGCTACTCATGTGATCATCAACATTTCCGGAGATATTTCTCTTATGGATGCCAACGATGCTGCAAGCTATGTACAGGAGCTTACAGGTGAGGAGGCAAACATCATCTTTGGTGCTATGTATGATGATTCTGTTGCAGATTATGCAAGAATTACAGTTATTGCTACAGGTCTTACAGACAATAACCTTCAGAACACACCATTTGGAAACAGAGCTTCCAATTCTGTATTTGGAAACACCAAAAAAACAAGCCAGTCACAGCCAGGTGGTATGAACCTTAACATGCCAAGCTTCAGCCTGCCGACTATGAATTCCACACAGTTTGGAACAAAGGCTCCTACAAGCACTGTTCAGAAAAAGGACATCCAGATCCCGGATTTTCTTAAGAACAGATAATAAATGAACATGATAAGATCCGGCAGAGGTTCCATCTGGAACGTTGCCGGATCTTTTTGACTCTTCGATCAAAAGAAACAGGAATGACTGCTCTGTATGGAAACAGGAGTTCCGTTCAGGATATCAGCATTCGCAGTGAAAAGTATCACATTTTGTATCACAGCAGCGATGAGCATTGGCACCGGATACATTGATGGAAGCTGCGGTGCATTTGCAGTGCTCATTGTAGGTACAGTTGTGTGCTTTGCAGTCGATGTTAACGGTCTCACACCCATAGCAGGGATCTGCGGCATTTTTTACAGAACCTTCTTCCTGAGCACGGAAGCTTTCACAGGCGGTATCATCTGCATAACGTGCATCTGCTCCTTCAACATTGATGGCTCCCCGGGAACAGAGAGAATTTTTGTTATAGTAGCAGTTGTGTGCGGAACATTTAAGATTTGTCATAAAAGTGTCCTCCTGATAATTATGATTTTACCGGAAACCGTCAGCCTGCCGGAATGCGCACCCTGTCTGATCGTCAGCACTGCGATAAAGCCTGACAGATTCCGATGTTGCATAGTATGTCCGAAAGAAGAAAAAATCATACTCAAAAAAATACATAATAATATAAAAAAACAGTTGACAAATAGCAGACACCATGGTATCCTCTTAAAGTACGTAGCGAAAAGAAAGCAGAGTTCACTCTCACCTCAGCGCTGAAGATAAGCGACTCAGGTCAATATTGCACAGTACTGCGAACGGATCAACCATCGGTGCGCAGGTGTAATTGTTTGAAGTGTGGACATCTGTCTGCGCTTTTTTTGTGCGGCTTTAGCTACATTAATGAGAAAAAAATAATTCTATCATGTTCATGGAGGTGTACAACAATTAGCGGTTTAATGATTAACGAACAGATCAGAGACAGAGAGGTACGCTTGATTGGTCCGGACGGAGCTCAGCTTGGAATCGTGTCCGCCAGAGAAGCGATGGCGAAAGCGCAGGAGGCAGGACTTGACCTTGTAAAGATTGCCCCACAGGCGAAACCGCCGGTATGCAAGATCATTGATTACGGTAAATACCGTTACGAGCTTGCAAGAAAAGAAAAAGAGGCCAGAAAAAAGCAGAAAACCATCGATGTCAAAGAAGTGCGTCTTTCCCCGAACATTGATACGAATGATTTGAAGACGAAGGTAAATGCAGCAAGAAAGTTCCTTAGCAAGGGTGACAGAGTTAAGGTTACACTTCGTTTCCGCGGAAGAGAGATGGCACACATGGCCAGCAGTAAGCATGTGCTTGACGACTTCGCAGATCTTCTGTCCGATATAGCGACTGTAGAGAAGGCTCCGAAGATAGAAGGCAGAAGCATGACTATGTTTCTGACTGAGAAACGGTAGATATCTCAGTCTTCACGCAACAGCCGGGCAGAACGGGATGCTATATAAAATTTAGAAGTACCAAATCAAGGAGGAATTCATAATGCCAAAAATTAAAACTTGCAGAGCAGCAGCAAAGCGCTTTAAAAAAACAGGTACAGGAAAATTAGTAAGAAATAAAGCCTACAAGAGCCATATCCTTACAAAGAAATCTCAGAAGAGAAAGAGAAATCTGAGAAAATCTACTGTTGTTGATTCTACTAACGTAAAGAGCATGAAGAAAGTATTACCATATTTATAAGATAGAGAAGACGAACAGGAGGAGAATTAAGAAATGGCAAGAATTAAAGGCGGATTAAACGCAAAGAAAAGACATAACCGTACATTAAAACTGGCGAAAGGCTACAGAGGAGCCCGTTCCAAACAGTATAGAGTAGCAAAACAGTCTGTAATGAGAGCTCTTACAAGTTCCTACGCAGGAAGAAAGCAGAAGAAACGTCAGTTCAGACAGCTCTGGATCGCTCGTATCAACGCAGCAGCAAGAATGAACGGACTTTCCTACAGCAAAATGATGCACGGCCTTAAGGTTGCAAACATCGACATCAACAGAAAGATGCTTGCAGAGATGGCAGTTAACGATGCAGCAGGCTTCACAGCACTTGCTGAGATCGCTAAGAAAGCAATCGCATAAGTAAAGTATTAAGAGACGAAGAAGTCCAGGGAGTTTTCCCTGGATTTTTTTTGCGAAAAAATTCAGACAATTTGCCGAAAAACAACACAAGCTGTACAGCGGACAAGTGTCCGTGTTGTGCAATCAGACGAAAAACAGCAGATAACAAAATTTGTCCTTGAAATAAAAAATATGCGATGCTATAATTTTACCATTAAACATTAGTAACGCGACAAAGCGCAGGAGGAGAGATTATTATGAAGAATTGGAAGAAAGTAATCGGCGTTGCATCAGCAGCAGCGATGACAGCAGCTATGATGATGCCTGCATCAGTTTTTGCGGCAGATGATGAGACATTTAAGATCGGTGTGATCGGACCGATGACAGGTGATTACGCACAGTACGGTACCAACGTATACAACGCAGCCAAGATCGCAGCTGATGAGATCAACGAGAACGGTGGATTCAACGGATATAAAGTAGAGATTCTTGACGCAGGTGATGACCAGGGAGATCCGGAGAAGGCTGTTAACGCATACAATGACCTGATCGATAAAGGAATGCAGATGCTCTGTGGAACTGTAACATCCGGTTCCTGTATCGCAGTAGGAGCTGAGGCAGCTGAGGATACATTCCTCTTCACACCATCCGCAACAGCACTTGACTGTATCACAGCAGGAACAAACGAGTTCCGTATGTGCTTCACAGACCCGGCACAGGGAACAAAATCTGCTCAGTACATTTCCGAGCACAAACTTGCAACGAAAGTAGCAGTACTTTATGATTCTGCTGCTGACTACAACTCCGGTGTACATGACGCATTCGTTGCAGCAGCTGCTGATGACGGACTTGAAGTAGTTGCAGATGAGGCTTACACAACAGACAGCAACACAGACTATTCTGTACAGCTTGCAAAGATCAAGAAGAGCGGCGCTGAGCTTCTTTTCCTTCCGAACTACTATTCCGACAATGCGCTGATCCTTCAGCAGGCATCTGAGGCAGGAATGGATATTAAATTCTTCGGTGTAGACGGTATGGATGGTATCCTTAACGTAGAGAACTTTGATAAATCTCTTGCAGAGGGCGTTATGCTCCTGACACCATTCTCAGCAACATCCACAGATGAGAAGAGCCAGAACTTCGTAAAAGCATACGGCGATGCTCACAACGGTGAGATCCCGAACCAGTTTGCGGCAGATACATATGATGTACTTTACGCAATGCAGCTTGCAGCTGACGATGCAAAGATCACACCAGATATGGAAAATGCAGACATCAGTGCAGCAATGAGCGCATCCATGGCAAACATCGAGCTTGACGGACTTACCGGAAAAGCAAAATGGACCGAGGATGGTGAGTGTGATAAAGAGCCGAAAGCATTCGAGATCAAAGACGGTGCTTATGTAGAGATGAAATAAGTAATTTCTGTTAACGTTAGGGGTCAGGGGACGGTCACCTTTAGTGGGAACCGTCCCCTTTTTCCCTTATCAATAAACAATTAAAAGAGGTGCGTTATGAGTTTTATATCTTATTTGAAAGACGGCATCAGTCTTGGCAGTATCTATGCGATCATTGCACTTGGATATACTATGGTTTACGGTATTGCCAAGATGCTGAACTTCGCACACGGAGATGTTATCATGGTAGGAGCTTATATCATCCTTACCTGTATCACAAGAGGCGGTATGTCACCGATCCTTGCAGTGATCCTTTCCGTGGTGATCTGTACACTGCTTGGTGTTGTCATTGAGAAGGTAGCTTACAGTCCGCTTAGAAAAGCTTCCTCAAACCTGGCCGTTCTGATCACGCTATCGGTGTCAGTTATCTGCTTCAGAACCTGGCACTCCTGATCTTTGGCGCAGACGCCAAGAGCTTCGTGTCAGTTATCAAGGTTCCGTCCATCACACTGTTTGACGGAGAACTTACCATTAAGGGAATCACTATCGTGACCATTCTTGCATGTATCATCATCATGGTGGGACTTTCTTTCTTTGTAAAAAAGACCAAACCTGGACGCGCCATGCAGGCTGTTTCCGAGGACAGGGATGCAGCACAGCTGATGGGAGTTAACGTTAATGCAACGATCTCCCTCACATTTGCCATCGGTTCCGGACTTGCGGCCATTGCAGGACTTCTGCTCTGCCAGACATATCCGACACTGACTCCATACACAGGAGCCATGCCTGGTATCAAGGCTTTCGTAGCTGCTGTATTCGGTGGAATCGGTTCTATTCCGGGAGCTATGGTAGGCGGTATCCTTCTGGGAATCATCGAGATCTTCGGAAAGGCTTATATTTCTTCCCAGGTTGCAGATGCGATCGTATTTGCTGTCCTGATCGTCGTGCTTCTTGTAAAACCTACCGGACTGTTCGGCAAGAACATCCAGGAGAAAGTGTAAGGTGGCCGATATGAAGAATATGAAGAACAAAACAACAAGAAACAATATGATCAATTATGGAATCGTCATTGTACTTTTTGTCATTGTGCAGGCGCTTTCCTCGACGGGAAATCTTTCCAGACTGCTTATGGGACTTCTGGTTCCTCTTTGTGTTTATACCATCGCATCCGTTTCGTTGAATCTGGTAGTTGGTTTTTCCGGTGAGCTGAGTCTTGGACATGCAGGCTTTATGTGCGTGGGAGCCTTTTCCAGCGCCCTGTTTTCTCAGGTGGCTGCAGATTCTATCCCGCAGGTTCCGCGCTTTATCCTTGCGATCCTTGTAGGTGCGGCAGTTGCAGCCCTGTTCGGTGTGATCATCGGTATCCCTGTACTTCGTCTCCGCGGGGATTATCTTGCCATCGTTACACTGGCATTCGGTGAGATCATCAAGAACCTGATCAACGTGCTTTATATTGGTGTGGATGACAAGGGTATTCATGTTGCAACCAGTGCGGCAGGTCTTCATCTGGAAGCCGGCGGAAAGCAGATCCTCAAGGGTGCCCTTGGTATTTCCGGAACAGCAACCCTTTATAAAGATATCAAGAGTTACTTTTTCCTGATCGGTGTGCTCCTGCTCCTTCTGACTCTGTTTATTGTACAGAACCTGGTAAATTCCAGAAGTGGTCGCGCAATTATGTCAACCAGAGATAATCGTATCGCAGCAGAATCCGTAGGAATCAATATCACCAGATATAAACTGCTTGCATTTACAATTTCCGCAGCCCTTGCAGGAGTGGCAGGCGTGCTGTATGCACATAATCTTTCTCTTCTGAAGGTATCTGTATTTGATTACAACATGTCCATCCTGGTACTGGTATATGTGGTACTTGGCGGGATCGGAAATATCAGAGGATCGATCATCGCAACCATTATCCTTTATGCGCTGCCTGAGCTTCTCCGCGGATTTGCAAACTACCGTATGCTGATCTATGCCATCGTGCTGATCATCATGATGCTCTTTAACTGGGCACCGGCAGCAAGAGACTGGAGAGCACGTATGGTAGAGAAATTCAAAGGCAAAAAAGAGAAAAAGGAGGTGGCCTGATCATGGCAATGCTGGAAGTAAATAATCTGTCTATCCAGTTCGGCGGTCTTCGTGCTGTTGACGGCTTTAATATGACCATTGAGAAGGGACAGCTCTATGGACTGATCGGACCTAATGGTGCCGGTAAGACAACAGTATTCAATCTTCTCACAGGAGTGTATAAGCCTACAGAGGGAATCATTAAACTTGACGGCCAGGACATCACAGGAAAAAGCACCATTGAGATCAACAAGGCCGGAATCGCAAGAACTTTCCAGAATATCCGTCTTTTCAAGGATATGCCGGTTCTTGACAATGTAAAAGTAGGACTTCACAATCATCATCCATATTCCACACTGACCGGGATCTTAAGACTGCCGAAATATTACAAGGTAGAAAAAGAGATGAATGAACGTGCAATGGAGATACTGAGGGTTTTTGATCTGGATAAGGAAGCGGATACTCTGGCAGGAAACCTGCCTTATGGTAAACAGCGTAAGCTGGAGATTGCCAGAGCTCTTGCCACAGAGCCGAAGCTTCTTCTCCTGGATGAGCCGGCGGCTGGTATGAACCCGAATGAGACACAGGAGCTGATGGATACTATCCGTTTTGTGCGGGAGCATTTTGATATGACTGTTCTTCTGATCGAGCACGACATGAAACTGGTGGGCGGTATCTGTGAGGAACTTACAGTTCTGAACTTCGGTCAGGTACTGATCCAGGGTGAGACATCTGCAGTGCTGAAAGACCCGACGGTTATCACTGCATATCTGGGAGAATAAGGAGGAACGAGACAATGGCAATGTTGGAAGTAAAGGACCTCCAGGTCTATTATGGTGTGATCCAGGCTCTGAAGGGAATTTCTTTTCATGTAAATCAGGGAGAGGTTATTGCGCTGATCGGTGCCAATGGCGCCGGAAAGACAACCACACTTCAGACACTTACCGGAATTCTTTCTCCGAAGTCCGGAAGCATTGTGTTTGAGGGAAAAGACCTCACAAGAACACCGGCTCATAAGATCGTAGAGATGGGTATGGCGCATGTTCCGGAGGGAAGACGTGTATTTGCGGATATGTCCGTTTATGAGAATCTTCTCCTTGGAGCCTATACAAGAAAGGACAAGGCAGAGATCGCAGAGAGTCTTGCAAGTGTATACAAGAGATTTCCGCGTCTGGAAGAACGTAAAGGACAGCGTGCCGGAACACTTTCCGGTGGTGAGCAGCAGATGCTTGCCATGGGACGTGCACTGATGAGCAGACCAAGGATCATTTTGATGGATGAGCCGTCCATGGGTCTGTCACCGATCTTTGTAAATGAGATTTTTGACATTATCCGTGAGGTGAGCGAGAGCGGAACTACGGTACTTCTTGTTGAGCAGAATGCAAAGAAGGCACTTTCCATTGCAGACCGTGCCTATGTTCTGGAAACAGGAAGCATCACTATGGATGGAAAGGCTGAGGATCTTCTGAACGATGAGGCTGTTCAGAAGGCATACCTTGGAGAGTAGGGGGAAAGACATGGATAATTTCGTAATTACCATTGCAAGACAGTATGGAAGCGGCGGACGTACCATCGGAGAGGAGCTTGCAAAGAAATTAGGGATTTCTTACTATGATAAGGATATCATCCGCATGGCATCTGAGGAGAGCGGCATTCATGAGCAGCTTTTTGGAAGGGCAGATGAAAATGTCAGCACAAAGCAGAGATTTTTTGCAAAGTCCGGAATCTACAAGGGTGAGCTGATCCCACCTCAGAGCAAGGATTTCACATCAGATGAGAACCTGTTTAATTATCAGGCAAAGGTGATCCGGCAGTTGGCAGAAACAGAGTCCTGTGTGATCATCGGACGTTGTGCAAATATGATCCTGAAGGATTATTCCAATGTTCTTCGTGTGTTTGTTTACGGAGACTGGGATTTCCGTATCCGTGAGGCAAGCAAGAAGCTCAGCGGAACCACAAAGGACATTGAGAAATTCATGCATAAAGATGACAAACGCAAAGAAGATTTCTGCAAACGATTCATGGGTGTTGACTGGACAGACATGACGAAATACAATCTGTGCCTGGACAACGGTACCCTTGGCTATGAGAAATGCGTGGAGGAGATCGAGAGTGCACTTGAGATCCTGAAGAAATAAGACATATATCAGAGAATACTCCCCGGGAAAGAAGAGCAAAAAGTCTTTTCCCGGGGATTTTTTCATATATTGTGGAAAAGTATATTTGATCCGGCGGGAAATATGGATAAGCGAAAAAAATATTTCTGTGTAGTGGCAGTGGTATTGATCCTGCTCAGCGGATATGGAAAAATCTCAGACAGTGCATTTCAAATGCAGGTGACCAGAATGATCGCCGGTGAGGGGATGCTCCGGCTGGTGGCGGCACAGTACGGACAAAAAGCAGCAGAACCGGTGGCTGAGACAGCCTCTGACAGAAGCGAAAAAGAGGATCGTCCACGTGTGGCTCTTACCTTTGATGACGGACCGAATGCAACATATACACCTCTGCTTCTGGATGGCCTGCGGAAGCGTGGGGTCCATGCCACATTTTCTTATGGGAAAAAATATCCGGGGAAATGAGGAGATCGTAACGCAGATGCAGAGAGACGGCCATCTCATCGGTAATCACACGTATGATCACGTGCAGCTTGATAAGCTTCCAGGTGATCAGGCCTGTCAGCAGATCATAAAGACGAATAATGAGATCTACGAGATCACCGGAGAGTATCCCATGTATCTTCGCCCGCCCTACGGTGCCTGGCCGAAGGATCTGGAGCTCTGCGTGACCATGCTGCCGGTATTCTGGGATGTGGATACCCTGGACTGGAAATCAAAAAATGTCCGTTCTGTGGAAAATATCGTAAAAAGACAAGTGAAGGATGGCTCCATTATCCTGATGCATGACAGCTTTTCTACCTCTGTGGAAGCAGCCCTGGAGATCGCGGATATGCTTACGGAAGAAGGATATGACCTGGTAACTGCAGATCAACTGCTTGTAATGTAACTGTGATCTGCCGAAAAGGCAGAAACGATTGCTTTTTTATGTGCAAACAGGTAAAATTATAAAAATAAGGAATCTGTCCGTATGCCGGAAACAAATGAAACGATCGTTGCCGGATACAGATCTATGAAAAGAATACGGATCGTGAATATCCGCTTTTTACAGAAAATACAGGAGTGAAAGCCATGGATTTATTTGAATACGCAAAGTCAAAAACGCTGGATCAGGAATCGCCCCTTGCATCCAGGCTGCGTCCGCGAACGCTGGATGAGGTGGTGGGGCAGCAGCACATTGTAGGAAAAGATAAATTGCTGTATCGTGCTATAAAGGCGGATAAGCTGACATCTGTTATCTTTTACGGCCCTCCGGGAACCGGAAAGACCACCCTGCAAAAGTCATCGCCAATACTACAAGCGCCAGCTTTACGCAGATCAATGCAACCGTAGCAGGGAAGAAAGATATGGAAGCAGTTGTAAAGCAGGCACAGGACGATCTCGGCATGTATGGGAAAAAGACCATTCTGTTCATTGATGAGATCCACCGTTTCAACAAGGGACAGCAGGATTATCTTCTTCCTTTTGTTGAGGACGGAACCCTCATTCTTATCGGGGCCACAACAGAGAATCCATATTTTGAGGTAAACGGAGCGCTTCTTTCAAGATCGATCATCTTTGAACTGAAGTCCCTGGAGATACCGGAAATAAAGGAACTGATCCTGCGTGCGGTTAACGATCCGGAACGTGGAATGGGAAGCTATGGGGCGGTGATCGAGGAGGATGCTCTGGAATTTCTGGCAGATATGGCAGGAGGAGACGCCAGAAGCGCTTTAAACGCCATAGAGCTGGGAATCCTCACCACACCTCGGGATACAGACGGTAAGATCCATCTGACCCTTGAGGTGGCTTCTGAGTGTATCCAGAAGCGTGTGGTGCGCTACGATAAGAACGGGGACAATCATTATGATATCATTTCCGCCTTTATCAAGAGCATGCGAGGCTCCGACCCAGATGCGGCAGTCTATTATCTGGCAAAAATGCTCTATGCAGGAGAAGATGTGAAATTTATCGCAAGAAGAATCATGATCCTTGCCTCTGAAGATATCGGAAACGCAGATCCCCAGGCCCTCTGCGTGGCGACGGCAGCAGCACAGGCAGTGGAACGTGTGGGAATGCCGGAGTCCCAGATCATTCTTTCCCAGGCAGTTACATACATGGCCTGTGCACCCAAGAGCAATTCTGCAGTAAATGCCATACAGGAAGCCATGCGCTGCGTGAAGGCGAAGAAGACAACCGTTCCGGCGCATCTGCAGGATGCCCATTATGGTGGCCACGAAAGTCTGGGTCATGGTATCGGATATAAATATGCCCATGATTATCCAAATCATTATGTAAACCAGCAGTATCTGCCATCAGAGATCGAAGGGGAGCATTTTTACGAACTCAGTGATATGGGATATGAAAAGAAACTGAAAGAGCACATGAAGAAGATCCACGAAGAAGCGAAATAAATGAATATAAGTAAAACGGAGGAGCCTCTCAGAGAAGCTCCTCCATTATTTTGTCATAAACATTCTGGTATTTATAAGGCCAGCTTTCGCATACAGACTGTGCAGCAGCAAGATTTGGAACATTGATACTGAGATCAACGATGCTGACACCGCTTTCAATGATACGCAGACGTACCGAGTAGCTGCCCTCTTTGGTGGGATAGTAATCAGCAGGAGTCAGGAGATGTTCTTCGATCTTGCAGTGGAGAGAATTGAGATATTCTTCCACTTCTTTCTTGATGTCAGAAGAAAGTTCTTTGGAAAAATATTTCAGAGTGTTTTTTCCCTCCGAGGTCAGTCGATAGTAACTGCGGTTGGATTGTGAAGACATTTCCACCAGATCTGCCTCCACAAGTTCGGAAACTGCCTGCTGGAGCTGAAAATAATTGGTGTATTTCCGGTCCAGGATAAAATCGGTGATCTGGGAATTTGTGAGATCCCCATCGGAATTCTGCAGCATATATAAAATAATAAGCTTATAGGTTGTAAAAGGTGATGCCATAAGAATCCTCCTTTTTACTGGCTGCGGGAAAGGGCTTCGAGAGCTTTTCCCTGAAAACTTGCTCTTTCTTTCATCCGGTGATGAAGAAGATTTAAAACTTCTCGTTTGCGGCTGGCCCATAAAGGTGCGATCAGCAGATCCTTCGGTCCGTCGCCGGTGACCCGGTGGATCACGATATCCGGTCTGAGATGTTCCAGCAGTCAATGACAAGGTCCAGATACTCGTCCCGTTCATAAGTACGGAAAAGACCGGCTTCATGATCAGCGGCAAGATCTGTACCACGCAGTACATGAAGAAGCTGCAGCTTGATTCCCTGGATATCCATGCGTTCAGATAAGCCATTGTTTCCAGGATATCCTTCCGGCTTTCGCCGGGAAGCCCCAGGATGGTGTGGACGATCACTTCGATGTCGCCTGTACGGAGATTTTTCACTGCGGTATCAAAACAGGACAGTGGATAGCCGCGCCGTATATATCTGGCGGTATCTTCATGGATAGTCTGGAGTCCCAGCTCCACCCACACCGGTTTGATCTGGTTCAGGGAATAAAGAAGCTCCAGTACATCATCTCCCAGACAGTCCGGTCTGGTACCAATGGACAGTGCCACGATATCCGGATGAGAGATGGCTTCTGTGAAGATCTTATGCAGGTGTTCCACAGGAGCGTATGTGTTTGTATATGCCTGAAAATAGGCGATATATTTATGAATCGGGCGTTTGGAAGAGAGACTTTTGATCTGTGTGTTGATCTGTTCTGTAATGGAAAGAGCGGCGTTTGCTGCAAAATCTCCGCTTCCGCCCTGGCTGCAGAAGATGCAGCCTTTTTTGCCCAGGGTGCCGTCACGGTTGGGACAGGACATGCCGCCGTTTAATGCAACCCGGTAGACCTTTTCGCCGTATCGCTCCCGGAGCATATAGTCCAGAGAATGATAAGGCTTGTCGTTCCAGCGTTTCATTATGCCTCTTTCAGTTCGTTTTTCTCTTCGTCATTTTCTTCGTCTTCATCTTTAGGTATATAGTTATCGAAGATCTTTACAAAAATCTTTGATTTCCAGTAGGCCAGCGTGGAAAATCCCATCAGAATAAAGAGCATGATCAGGATGGATGTAAACTGTGCGTAGCTCACATAAGCAAAAAGCCACATCAACAGGAGCGGAGACGCAGAGATCACAAGCATCAAAAGTGTCAGCGGAAGATGGCGGACGGACATCAGGAATGCATTTACAAAGGTATTCTTGACGGAATTAAAAAATTTGGAAAGGATCGGATAAATGTACAGAAGGATCATCGCATAGATTAGTGCAAATGCAATGAACAGACTGAAAAGTCCTTTGTACATAGCTCCGCTTCCGGCTCTGGCGATCCGAAGATCGATAAACAGAACAGCAGCGGTGAGGAGCATGATGATATTGATGATGGTCGCCTGTTTGAAATTCTGTTTGAATGAGCGGAAAAAGCTGCGGGCAATATAAGATTCTTCGTCTCTTGCCATCTTCAGTGTGACATAGTAGAGAGCTGTTATGGAGGCGCCTGCGGTGACAACCGGAATACAGCAGAGGATGCACAGAAAATTCAGAAGAAGCAGATCTGCTACGCGTCCCATGAACACGAAGAATTTGTTGTCCATGTTGAAAAAACGATTCATTTGATAAGTCTCCTTTTCTTTGGGATATTATTTTAAGTATACCCAATCACAGCAGAAAAAGCAAATCCCAAATGTTTTCCGAGACTGTGGAAGCAGGAAAATCATGTGTCCGCCATAGAAAGACAAAATAGTGAAATAGTTTATTAAATTTCCCTAAAAGACTTGCTTATCACGAATTAGAGTGTTAAAATATCAGTATTGTATTAGACGAAATTTATGTATTTTAAAGGAGCGTAACAATGAGCAAAAAAATCAGGACGGAGCTGTGGATCATCTTTTTGAAGCGATCCTGTGCCTGAAGGATAAGGAAGAGTGTTATACATTTTTTGAGGATGTGTGCACCATCAATGAGCTGCTTTCTTTATCTCAGCGCTTCGAGGTAGCCAAGATGCTTACCGATAAGCGTACATACCTTGATATTTCCGAGAAAACAGGAGCTTCCACAGCTACGATCAGCCGTGTGAACCGTTCCCTGAACTATGGAAATGATGGTTATGAGATGGTATTTGCACGTATGAAGAAGGATAACGGGGAGCAGGGCGGCGAAGCAGAATAAGGCTTACGTCCATACCGTGGTGATAACGGATAATGCTGTAACGAAAAAGAGACAGGCGATCACACGTCTGTCTCTTTTTTCGGTGCGTCCGGCGACGCACGTTTATGACCGGATGTAAGCTCCGGATATTATTTGTCTTTTTTTGAGGAATCAGTATCTTTTGAGGAATTCATGTGGTCGATCATGTTTTCGATGATCATTTTTTTCATGTATACGTCGAAGCTAAGAAGACAGATGAAGGAAAACTGGTGAAGGAATTCCTTATCCTCCGGGTCGGCGTCCTCAAAGATCTCTCCGGCACTTTTGAAACGGCGCATAAGATCCTTTTCCAGGTAACGGATCTGTGACTGCTCCATACTGAAAACCTCCCGGTAGATGTAAGTCATGTCCTTTTCTGTAACGGACTTGAAGTATTTCTCGGTGATCGGTCCCAGAAGGGTCTGGATATCACTGATGGAGAGGATATTTTTAAAATAGTAGATAAAGATCAGCATCAGCAGATGCTCCCGGGAATACCGCTTTTTTTCCGGCGGGGGAAGGAGCTTGTTCTTTGCGTAATTGTTGATCATGGTCTTGGTCAGGATCTTGTCATCATCATGACGCTTGGTGGAAGCGAGATTATCTTCCATAAAGGTCGTGACCTGATCCATGTAAAGATCGATATTGGGAATTTCATCGGGTTTTATATAATCAAGCTCAGCAATTTTTGCAAAAATGCTGTTCATCATTTCTTTTTCGTTTTCTGTCATTGCATTATCACCTCTGCTCCTTATTATATAGTTTTAAATACTACTTGTAAAGAAACTTTTTTCAGAGAGGTGGGTTTACCGGAAAGTAAAGTCATGATAGTATATAAAGATACTGTTCATATGGAAAAAGAAATGGAGATCAAAATGAGTATACATGATGCTTTGGACACATTGAATCCTATGCAGCGGGAAGCTGCCGTACATACAGAGGGACCACTTCTGATCCTCGCAGGAGCTGGTTCCGGAAAAACAAGAGTGCTGACCCACAGGATCGCCTATTTAATGGAAGAAAAGGGTGTAAACCCATGGAATATCCTGGCGATCACCTTTACCAACAAGGCCGCTAGTGAGATGCGGGAACGTGTGAATAAAATTGCGGGAATGGGTGCGGAGAGCGTATGGGTCTCCACCTTCCATTCCGCCTGCGTGAGGATCCTGCGCAGACATATTGAGGTGCTGGGCTTTGGCAGTAATTTTACCATTTATGATGCCGACGACCAGAAAACAGTCATGAAGGAAATCTTCCGGAAGTTTGATATCAATACCAAGATCTACAAGGAACGAGGCGTTCTTGCTGATATTTCCCATGCCAAGGATGAACTGATCACACCGGAAGAGATGGAGCTGAATGCAGGCGGCGACCCGGACGCACGGAAGATTGCAGGTATGTATAAGGAATATCAGTCTATCCTCCGGGGAAACAATGCACTGGATTTTGATGATCTGATCGTGAAGACTGTGGAGCTTTTTCAGCATAATCCGGATATCCTGGACTATTATCAGGAACGTTTCAAATATATTATGGTGGATGAGTATCAGGATACCAATACTGCCCAGTTTAAATTTGTAAGTCTTCTTGCTGAGAAATACAAGAATCTCTGTGTGGTTGGTGATGATGATCAGTCCATTTATCGTTTTCGTGGAGCAAATATCGGGAATATCTTAGGCTTTGAGAAGGTTTTTCCTGAGGCTAAGGTGGTGCGCCTGGAACAGAATTACCGTTCTACCCAGAACATCCTCAATGCAGCCAATGAGTGATCGTCAATAACACAGAGCGTAAGGAAAAACGCCTCTGGACAGAGAACGAAGAGGGCGATAAAGTACATTTCCGTCAGTTCAACAACGGATTTGAGGAAGCTGAGTATGTTGCAGGAGAGATCATCCAGGGACGCCGCAACGGGAAATTCCAGTACAAGGACTGTGCAGTACTTTATCGGACCAATGCCCAGTCTCGTCTCTTCGAGGAGAAATTTCTCCTGGCAAATGTTCCTTATAAGATTGTCGGCGGCGTGAACTTTTATGCCCGCAAAGAGATCAAGGATCTGTTAAGCTATCTGAAGACCATTGACAATGCCAGTGATGATCTGGCTGTGCGCAGGATCTTAAATGTGCCAAAAAGAGGGATCGGACTCACCAGCATCGGCCGTGTCCAGGACTATGCGGATATGATGAACCTGAGCTTTTACGATGCGCTCCGCGTGGTGGAGGAAGTACCGTCCATTGGCAGGGCAGCAGGAAAGATCAATGATTTTGTATCCTTTATCCAGGGACTGAAAAGTAAGGCAGAGCCTATACAGTCCGTGAAACCCTGGAAGAGGTCATTGAGCTTACCGGTTATGTGAAGGAACTGGAGGCAGAGAAAACGGAGGAGGCCCAGGCGAGGATCGAAAATATCGATGAGCTGATCTCCAAGACAGAATCCTTCCAGGAAGCCATGGAGGAGGCCGGACAGCCGGCAACACTTTCTGCATTTCTGGAGGAGATCGCACTGGTGGCAGATATCGATTCTGTTGATCCGGATCAGGATTATGTGCTGCTGATGACCCTTCACAGTGCCAAGGGACTGGAATTCCCAAATGTATTTATCGTGGGAATGGAGGACGGTGTTTTTCCGGGATATGCTTCCATCTGGTCCGGTGATCCGTCGGATATCGAGGAGGAGCGAAGGCTCTGTTATGTGGGGATCACCCGTGCCATGAAGGAACTGACTTTAACCTGTGCAAAACAGCGGATGATCCGTGGGGAGACTCAGTATAACCGTGTGTCACGTTTTGTAAGGGAGGTTCCACGGGAGCTGGTAGATCTTGGACATACCATTCAGGAGAAAAAGCCCAGGGTAGATGATATCGTATCTCCGAAAAGCGCCTATGCCCAGATGAAAATGAATTTCCAGGCAAAGAGCACCCTGCAGAAAAAAGATTTCACAGTGAAGAAGGCGGACAGCCTGGACTATGGTGAGGGAGACACGGTCCGTCATGTGAAATTCGGAGTCGGTATCGTAAAAAATATCGCAGACGGCGGCAGAGACTACGAAGTGACGGTAGACTTTGACAAAGTCGGCGTGAAAAAAATGTTCGCAGGTTTTGCCAAGCTGAAAAAGATCTGAGAGGGATCTCTCCGGGCAGACTATTTCTGCAAAAAACTGTAAAAATCCGGCCTCAAGGTTGTAATTGGAAAACCGGTATGTTAGAATCAGTATCAGCGTAATTGAATTGCTGTGAAGTGGACAGTATCACCGGCACATATGCTGCCGGATACTGTGAGAGGGAATCGG
>ENA-OQAZ01000415-OQAZ01000415.1-human-gut-metagenome-genome-assembly--contig:-NODE-415-length-24094-cov-2.082530_pt1 | contig 24094 bp, 29 predicted proteins | sample MGYA00242737_ERZ504531 | MGnify/ENA primary metagenome ERZ504531 (study PRJEB26092, sample SAMD00036244) | human gut metagenome | host: Homo sapiens | study: EMG produced TPA metagenomics assembly of... | reverse complement strand
CAGATCCGGAATACAGAAATCTCCCAAAATCAGGGCAGTCTGCTGCAGGGGTATAACAGTCAGCTTTTTGACGCAGATTCTATTCACATAACTTTCCAGAACTGTACTTTCCGGGGCAACCGTGATATGGGAATTCCAAAGGACTGGTCCTGTGCTGCCTTTGAAGACTGTGATTTTTCATCCGGGTCCACACCGGTCTTAGCAGGAATGACGTATGAGGATCTGGTCAGGAGATACCGGGATCTGGCGATGAATCCGGATGCATTTCAGGATGCTGATGGAGCAGGGGAGCAGAATTTCCTCATGATCGCCGGAGAGATGGAGGCAGACCTGGGAGAAGATCCGGCGGATATTATGGGGTATACAATTCAGGATCTTAATGGTGATGGCGTGCCGGAGCTGGCGATCGGATTCACACCAGAATACGGAGCATATCTGTCTGCTCTGTTTACACTGGCAGAGGGGACGCCCAGGCTGGTCTTTGGGGAAGCAGGAGATGGTTATACATATCTGCAGGATGGCAGCTTCTTTTATAATGGCTGCCGCAGCGCATCGGAAAATGGAAAGGGGATCTATCAGTTTACAGATGATGGTACAGCGCTGATCTGCAGGGAATTCTATTTTTTACGGATCCTGGATGGAGATGGATCGGATGCAGCAGTCTATTATAATTCCACTGGGAGCTGGGAAATCGGGGATTCCCGGAAAACCAATATGACAGTGGAGGAATTCTGGGCGTGGGAGCCGGAATATATGTATTTGCCGATGACTTCTTTTAGTGCAGCAGACTAAGGGATAAGTACATTGATCTGTGCTGCAGATCATAAGAAAGTCTTTTACAATATTCCTTTACAACAACAGAAAACGATAAAAGAAAAGTTCTGCAGTTTATTACTGCGGGGCTTTTTTTGCTTTTTATAGGAAATTGTGTCCTGTGAAATAAAAATACATCTGGTCTGGATCGTACTGCAATAAAACAGAATGTATTTGCAGATAAAAACAATATATAGATATAATTGAAAAATAAAACACTATATATTGTATACTCACAATGAGTATATTGTGTAAAAACGCCAAAATACTCACTGCGACCATATATTTTCTGTACATAATACAGTATAAAGAAAAGAAATAGACCGGCGAAAACAAAGAGGGGGGAAATGAGAATGAATAATCCGTATGTTACAAAAAAAACAACAAGACCGAGACCGTGGCAGGGAGCGATCCTTGGGATATGTGGTTTTTTTACAATTGTCATTGGTTCGATGGTTCCGGATTATGTTACTAAAAAAGGTGCCATTGATAACGGAGTGCTATTTGCATTGTTGCTTGGCAGTGTTACGCCGATCCTGCTGGTTATAAGAGAAATTTGGCGGTGTTATAAGGCAAAACGGATCGGCAACTGGTTTGCGTATTACCGGGAGACCAGTGTTACATTTGACAAATTATCGAAGGAGATCAGTAAAAGTGCAGTTAAGCTGATTGATGAGCTGTTAAAAATGGGATACTTGCAGAATCTCCATATCGACTATGAAAAACGGTTTGTGGAGCTGACAGCAGACCAGCGTCTTGTGAAAGCAAATGTTTATATCACCGTTACATGTCCATGCTGCGGAGGAAAAAATATGGTGATCCAGGGAAAAGCCAGCAAATGCATCTATTGTGATCAGCCTTTGCCAACGCGGTAAGTTTTGCGTGAATGTGAGGTGGTAATGATCAAGATCAAAAAGAAAGGGTGGATCATATTTATGACGTTTTCATCATGGGCAACTTTACTTGCCGGGTGCAAAAAGTGGCCAGATGATCAAAGCCCTGTAGAAATCACAACAGAAGCGCCGGTGGCGATCACCGATATACAGGAGATTTCATTCCAGGAAAGCGGAAGCATGATCCCTTTAGTTTCTTACACAACCATGACCCGGGAGAATGAAGGAACCAGAGTTCAACTGGAGCTTCAATATCAGTACGAATATGAGAAGATGATGGATGCTTCTCTGATGGATCAGGTGCAAAAGATCCTTGAAACCTATGATGTGGGAAAATGGAATGGATTCAGGGGAAATGACAGTATGGTTCTGGATGGCAGCAGTTTTTCATTTCATGTTAAGTTTACAGATGGAACATCCATTTCTGCATCCGGAAATAATGCATTTCCAAAAAATCAGAGAAAAGTCTTTTCCGAGTTGAATTCCCTGATCGATCCCGTCGTTGAGCAGTGGTATCAGGAGCAGTATCCGAAGATGATTGAGGATAACAGGATCAACGGTTTTTCATTTTATGTCTGTTCAAAGGATCAGGCGCAGAAATTTGAGTGGAGATCTGAAAAAAGAAACGATGATCCCCAAGCCGATTACCTGTATGCGGATATTGTCAATATAGACCAGTTTGAACCGATTGGTGAAGTGGAGTATTTCTTTTACGGAAAAGTCCCGAAGCTGCCGTATGAAGAATTGCAGGAGATCGTAGAAAGGTTCCACCTGGCGGAATGGAATGGGGAAACTTATCCTGCTTCATCAGAACAAGAGGAGAAAAGCTTTAGACTGCTCATTGAATACCAGTCAGGCGAATCGATCATGGCATCCGGGGATTCTCTTCCCGATGGATATGAGGCGGCGGAAGATGCGATCATCTCACTTCTCTGGGATTATATTCAGGAGAATCGTGAACAATTTGTAGTTTGGAAATAATTAAGAGGTGAGTGCTATGAAAAATATACATATCAGAAAACAGACAGGAATCCTTTTGTGCATGCTTTTTGCGCTGGCATTGAGTGCATGTACTTCAAAGAATATAACAGAGCCGGCAGAACCGGCAAAGCAGACCTTTGGTGCAGCACCGATACAGAAGTCAGAAGAAGCGGAAGCGTGATGGAATCCCAGTCAGAAGAAATCGCAGAAGAAAACCGGTTTTGCGGACAATGGATACTTGCTGGTTATGAATATGGGGAACGTGAGAATGCAGGGGATACGCCGATTAGAACTCCATATTATTTAGCAGGGGATGAAGGCGAGGAATCTAAGATCCACATTTATTCAGAAGGTGACCAGCTATATGCAGATTATTATCATTGCCAAAATGAAGGAACAACAACGATCAATGGTATGGCATTTGAGGAAGAAACAACGACCACAGAGGATCAGCCGGCGGCCCGCTTAAAAAACAGAATGGATGAATCGGAAATACGCCGTACAGTGACTCTTTTGGAGGACAATGTGCTGCAATACCGGGAACAGTATTATGGCATGACATCGGATTATACATATAACGGAATCTATATGCGGGAAGGATCGAAGGAACTGGAACAACGTAGTGAGTATCAGTATCTGGATGTTGTTACTGTATCAACGGTGGAGAAACTGGTGGAAGCGATCCAGGACAGGACGAAGGTCATTCTAAAAGGGGGAGAATATAATTTTTCCAGTCTTGATGATACAGAAATCCAGAATCCTAAATTGGATGCGATTTCGTATTATGATGAACCGGCGGAATATACGATCAAAGATCTTCATAACTTCTGCATGGAAGCAGCAAATGGTGAAAAGGTCGTGGTCAGCACGGCATCACCCTATGGAAAAGTACTGGCTTTTGAAGGCTGTGACAATATTACGATCTGTGGACTGACCTGTGGCCATGAGGTAGAACCGGGATATTGTACCGGAAGTGTGATCTATTTGAGTGAGACAAACAATGTCATGATCGATGACTGTCATTTGTATGGAAGCGGAACTTACGGTGTGGAGGCACATAACTCAAGAGCTTTGCATGTGGAGGGAACAGAGCTGTTTGATTGTACTTACGGACTTCTTGAACTGGACAATGTAACTGCAGCAAGATTTCAGGAATGTACATTCCGGGACAGCAAGCAATATAATATGTTTTCCTTCCAGGATTGCTATAATATACTTCTTCAGGACTGTCTGATCTCCGGAAATCATTCTGATGCAGGGTATTTTCCATTTATATCGGCTCCGAATTCATATAAAGTCCTGTTTAAGAATTGTGAGTTTAAGGAGAATACCTACAGTGATTTTTTAGCTGAGACAGACAGCCTGAGTATGGAACGGATTGTATTTGAAAATTGTCTGATGGATGACGGGGAAACCGTAAATACAGTTGATGAACATTAAAAAAAGGGGGATGCGATCATGAAACACACAAAAAAAATTACGATCCTGCATTCAAATGACCTGCATGGGGATTTTCTTGCAGAACAGGTAGATGAAAAGCTGGTTGGTGGAGTTTCAATGCTGTCCGGTTATATTGAGAGTGTCCGTAAAGAAGAACCGAATACGTTGTATGTGATCGCAGGAGATATGTTCCGCGGTTCAGTCATCGATTCGGAATACAAAGGGCTTTCTACGATTGAAATCATGAATGCTCTGGCTCCTGATGTAGTCACTATCGGAAATCATGAGGTTGATTACGGGATCGCCCACCTTCTGTTTATCGAGAAATGTGCAAGATTTCCGATCATCAATGCGAATCTTTACATTAAGAATACGGCGACCAGATTATTTACCCCGTATAAGATCTTCCGGGTGGACGGTATGAACATCCTGTTCATCGGTGTCATTACCCAGGATGTGATCAATCAGACGAAATCGGAATCATTAGTTGGAGCATTTGTGGATACAGCTGCTGCGGCTGCTGAAATTGGAAAGATCTGTAACGCACACAACAGTATCGATATCGATTTTACGGTTATTCTGACGCATATTGGCTTTGAGGAGGATAAGCACTTGCAAGACAGCTGGATCGGCCTGGGGTGTAGATCTTATTATTGGAGGACATTCCCACACATTTCTGGAGCATGCTGTGGAAGAAAACGGCGTTGTGATCGCGCAGGCTGGTACCGGTACGGACCAGATCGGCCGCTTTGATATCATTGTTGATACCGACGGAAACTGTATTGATTCATATACCTGGCGGAGCATACCGATCACAGCAGATACCTGTCCGCGAAGTCCGATGATAGAGCAGGTGCTGGAGCGTTTCACACAGCAGATCGATGAGAAATATAATTTCATTATTGGCCGTTTCCGCCGTGAACTGACACATCCGGAGCGGACGCAGGAAACAGAGCTTGGAAACCTGTTTGCAGATATTTTTACGGAAAGTCTCGGCGTGGATATCATGCTGATTGGTTCCGGCAGTATCCGGAGTGAGAAGCTTGGTCCGATTGTTACATATGCAGACTGATCGAAGGATTCCCTTATGATGATGGTGTATATATGTTCAAGGTGACGGCAGGCCAGCTGCGAAAGATGCTGCTCTACATGGTCCGGGATGAGGCGTTTTTAGGACATACGGAGTTTTACCAGATCCCATCAAAGTTCCGTTTCTGTTATAACCGTGAGCGGGGAGAGTTTGATTCCTTTACCTATTGCGGCAAGGAACTTGGCAGAGAGATCAGTGATGATACGGTTTTTACAGTTGGAATGCAGAATTTCCATTTCCAAAATGTGGAGAAGTTCCTGAGTATATCTTACGAAACTATATCCCAGCTTCAGAAACCACGCTGCATTGCTTCCTCCTGTCAGGATATCCTGATGGAGTATTTCAGGGAACATGAGTGGCTGGATTCAGCTGTGGATGGCCGGATGACCATAGAAGGATAAACTATATATATGAAATGATTTAAAACAGACACTACATCTTGTATACTCACAGTGAGTATTTTGCCAAAATTGACCTAAAAGGGATAAATATACTAACGGTGAGTATATATTTTCGTGAAAAATCTGATATATTCAAACCAGATCAAAGATTTGGATCATGAAAAGGATCATGAAAAATCCGGTGATATGGAAAGGAGAAATGAGTATGGGACTTATTAGAGCAGGAATTGGAGCAATGGGCGGAACATTGGCAGATCAGTGGAAAGAGTTTTTCTACTGTGATTCCATGGGAAAAGATGTACTGGTTACAAAGGGTCAGAAGCGAACCTCCGGTCGTTCCTCTAACACAAAAGGTAATGACAACATCATTTCCAACGGCAGTGGAATTGCTGTTGCGGATGGACAGTGTATGTTGATCGTGGAACAGGGAAAGATCGTTGAGTTCTGTGCAGAGTCTGGAGAATTTACTTATGATACTTCCACAGAGCCCAGTATTTTCAGCGGTAATTTGGGAGACAGCGTTAAGAAGACCTTCCAGGTTATTGGAAAACGTTTCGCATATGGTGGCGATACAGGAAAGGATCAGAGAGTTTATTACATTAACACAAAAGAAATGGGCGAGATCCTTTATGGTACAGCAACACCGGTTCCATTCCGCGTGATCGTAAATGAGGAGCTTGGCTATAAGCTTTCTGTAGATATCCGCTGCAACGGAAACTTTACATACCGGATTTGTGATCCGCTGCTTTTCTATACAAACGTATGTGGAAACGTGGAACAGGATTATGAGAGCTCAGAGATCGCAGGACGTTTAAAGGGCGAGCTTATGACAGCACTGCAGCCGGCACTTTCTACACTGTCTGCAAAGAAAGTCCAGTATTATGAGATTCCGGCTCATACACAGGATCTGTCTGATGCATTAAATGAAGTCCTTTCAAAGACATGGAAGGAAAAACGAGGCATTGAGGTATTTTCCTTTAATATCAATTCCTTAAGTATTCCGGAAGATCAGCGTAAGAAGATCAATGAGTGGGAAGAAAATGCAATGACCACCAATCCGACAACAGCGGCTGCCCGTCTTGTTGGAGGACAGATCGATGCGATGAAAACAGCTGCAGGAAACAGCGCCGGCGCAATGACAGGGTTTATGGGAATGGGAATGGCAATGAATGCTGGCGGAATGGGCGGCATGAATGCCCAGAACCTGTTTGCAATGGGACAGCAGCAGCCGCAGGCAGCACCGCAACCGCAGGCAGCTCCACAGCCGGCAGCGCCGGAACAGCCACAGGGTGATACATGGACCTGTTCCTGCGGAACAACGGTGCGAGGAAAATTCTGTCCGGAGTGTGGTTCAAAGAAGCCGGAGCCGAAGATAGAGCCAGCAGGAGGCTGGAAGTGTAAATGTGGTGCAACAGTAACCGGAAAGTTCTGTCCGGAATGCGGTTCTCCAAAGCCGGCGGACAGCGAAGGCTGGACTTGTTCCTGCGGAGCCGTAAATAAAGGCAAGTTCTGTCAGAATTGCGGAGCGAAGAAACCGCAAGGAGCACCGTTATACCGCTGTGATAAGTGCGGATGGGAGCCGGAAGATCCGAAAAATCCACCGAAGTTCTGTCCGGAGTGTGGTGACCCATTTGATGATGGAGATATCAAAAACTAAAAATTAAGAACAGTAATATACTGGCCGCGGTTGTTTCCTGAAAGGGAATCTGACCGCGGCACATGAAAATTAAGGGAACTGTATGTTCTCACAAGATCAGGTGCAGGCAGGACTTCGAGAGTACATCTGTTAGAAAGGGAGGTTTATATGGGATTTTTTGATAAAAAAATACTGTGACGTATGTGGAGAAAAGATAGGTCTTCTTGGCAATCGGAAATTAGAAAATGGGAATCTCTGTAAAGACTGTGCGGCGAAGCTTTCCCCATTCTTTTCTGAGAGGAAATCGTCTACAGTAGAGGAAATCAAGGAACAGCTGGCTTACCGTGAAGAAAACAGAAAAGAGCTGGAACGCTTCCAGGCAACGCGTATCATCGGCGAGAGGATGAAAGTTATGGTTGACGAAGCGGGAAAACGTTTTGTAGTGACCTCTTCTTCAGACCTTTTAAAGGCAAATCCGGATATTATCAATCTTTCTGACGTGATTTCCTGTAATCTGGATCTTGATGTAGAAGATACAGAAATCATGAGGAAGGATTCACAGGGCAAGGAGGTCAGTTATAATCCGCCGAGATTCTGTTATTCTTATAACTTTAACATTGAGATCGGGGTAAGAAATCCATGGTTTACCCAGATCCGTTTCCGCTTAAATCCCAGTGATGTGGAGATCGTTGATGAGCAGACCGGTGGTGGTTTTGGTGGAGTCGGAAGACTGACAAGCAACAGGCGTCAGAGCATGGTACATCCGGAGTATAATGCGGATTACCGGAAATACCAGCGTATGTCCGATGAGATCATTGCTGTTTTATTAAATCAGCCGATGCCGGCCAGTGTCCTTGCAGATCAGATGATGGACGGACCGGGAATGGTAAATAAGATTCTGCAGACAGGTGCAGGAATGCTGGCTGGCGGAATGATGCAGGGCGGAAACATGATGCAGAATGGAAACATGATGCAGAATGGAAATATGATGCAGAATGGAAATATGATGCAGAATGGAAATATGATGCAGAATGGAAATATGATGCAGGGCGGAAATGTGATGCAGAATGGAAATATGATGCAGAACGGAAATATGGCACAAGGGTGGAAATTGGACCTGCTCCGTGCGGTATACAAATACCGGAAGATTCTGCCAGAACTGTGGCGCACAGAAGCCGGAGGCGATCCGGTACCGCTGTGATAAATGCGGCTGGGAGCCGGCAGATCCGGCACATCCACCAAAATTCTGTCCGCAGTGCGGAGATCCTTTTGACGGTGGAGACAGAACTAATTAAGTGATGATGTTGTTAGAATTGCGAGAGTGCATCCCGGTGGAAAAGGAGGAACGGATAATGAAAAAAAGTAGATTTATGACGGCTGCTCTGGCAGCAATGCTGATACTTAGCCTGACTGCATGTGGCGGTGAAAAGAAGCCGGCGGAAACCAAAGGATCCGTTCAGGCATCACAGGAGACTACGGCTGTGGCAGCGAAAGAAACAGAAGCTGCGGCAAAAGAAACTACAGAAAAAGAAACAGAGCCTTTGGAGACAGAGGCAAAGATACCGGAAAATGCTGAAGAGATCACCATGACGAACCAGAAGCTTCAGATCCAGGCAAAGTTCTATCTTCCAAAACAGGAAGGAGAATGGGAAGTAGAAAACCGGGATGGGAGAGATCCGGTTACACCGGTGCAAAAAAAATGTTTATAAAGCAAAGATCAATGAGGATCAATCAGTGTATGTGACGATCCAGCTTACAGCAACGACACTGGAAAGTCTTGAGAAGCAGATGGATGGCAAGGAAAAAATCACGATCCGGATTATCCGGGAACATTTGAAACAGGAACTACATCCTGGGATTATCTGATCGATTTCGGTAAATATGCGGATGGATTAGAAACTTATATGCTGGTGAAATTCTGGGCCGGAGATGACAGCTATGCCCAGGTGGCAGAGCTGAAGGAGACAAGAGATCTGTTCCTTGATACGGTTACGGTGGCAACAGACTATGAAGGCAAGGAGGACCGCAGCGGACGCAAATATATGGGAACTCCTACATGTTCTCTTCCAGAAAGCTTTGAATACAATGGAGTAACTGCTGAAGTGACACAGCCTGCGGATTCTTACTGTGTGCATCAGCTCCGTTCAGAGATCCACGAGACAGATGAGATTCCGGTCAGACTTGTTGGCTTATGACTCTACGATCAATCAAGCAACCTATGAAGTGACAGAAGGATATTCCGACTACACCATAGCCGGTTATCCTGCACATATCAAACAGACAAAGTTTGTAGGTTATCTTAGCACCGATGTCCGTTTTCAGGTCGGAGATAACTATTATCGTGCATTCGCATATACCTATGTAGATGATTCTAATATGGATGTGAAGGCAACGGCAGAGGCTGTTAAGGTTCTGAACGAGAATGAAACTGCATACTTCCAGAAATCATTGGATTTCCTGGATGCCATGATCAAAGCTGCAGAATTTACGGAGCCGGATGAAGAATGGTTTAAATAAATACAGGCAGCAGGGGGTGGAATATGAAGCGAAAACAGCACCGCTGGCTGCTCCTGCTCCTGGCTGGAGTGATGTCTCTTGGATTTGCAGCTTGTAAGAAGGCATCGGAGGTTCCTTTGGATCCCGATCACATTGTTCTGGATGATTATGAGATCTGGTATAAGGGTTTTGACGTTACGCCGGATGCGGATGGTCAGTCAGCCCTGGTCCTGACTCTGGATTTTACCAATAATGGCAAAGAGGCAACCTCTTATCTCTGGGCAGTGTCAGAAAAGGTGTTTCTTGATGGGATCGGCCTTAACACGGCAACTGTGCTGCAGGATGGGAACTCCAAGGGAACGGTCGCTGAAACACAGCTGACTGAGATCATGCCGGGGAAAACAATTGAAGTGAAGTCTGCATATAGTCTGCCGGATGGTGATAAAAAGACGCTGGAAGCAGAGTTTTCACAATTGTTAGGAAAGAAAAAAGGGATCCTAACCATTGACCTGAAGGATACGCTGCCGTAGAAAGGCAGCGCCCTTTAGGGATCTGGAGAAAAGAAAGGGAAGGAGAACAGGAGTATGGGAAATATACAGGAATATAAGTGTCCGTGCTGTGGTGGTGCCATCCACTTTGACAGTGCGATCCAGAAGATGAAATGTCCGTACTGCGATACGGAGTTTGAGATGGAGGCACTTCAGGGATATGACGAGGCACTGAATCAGGAGCAGCCGGATGAAATGGTATGGGACACCAGTGCAGGAACAGAATGGGGTGAGGGAGAGACAAATGGCCTTCACACCTATCAGTGCCAGTCTGCGGCGGCGAGATTGTTGGAGATGAGAGCATGGCAGCATCTGCGTGTCCATATTGCGGAAACCCTATCGTTGTCACAGGACAGTTTTCGGGAGCATTAAAGCCGGATTATGTGATTCCATTTAAGCTTGATAAAAAGGCGGCAAAGCTGGCTGATGCGTCATCTGAGAGGAAAACGGCTCCTTCCGAAGGTCTTTAAGGATCAGAACCATATTGATGAGATCAAGGCATTTACGTTCCTTTCTGGCTGTTTGATACAGATGCAGATGCGGATATCCGCTATCGTGCGACAAAGGTCAGAAGCTGGAGCGATAAAAACTATAATTATACGGAAACAAGGTTTTTCATGGTAGCACGCAGTGGAAACATTGGTTTTACACGGGTTCCGGTAGACGGATCGACGAAGATGGAGGACGATCTTATGGAATCCATCGAACCTTTTGATTTTAAAGAGGCAGTCCCGTTCCAGACAGCATATCTTGCGGGTTATATGGCAGATAAATATGATGTTGGAGCAGAGGAGAGTATTGCCCGTGCGAATGAGCGCGTAAAACGCTCCACAGAGGATAATTTCAAATCGACAGTAACCGGCTATACGTCAGTGACAACAGAGCAGAGCAGTGTAAGGCTTCATGACGGAAGTGCGAAATACGCACTTTACCCGGTCTGGATCTTAAATACAACATGGAATGGAAAACAGTACCGTTTCGCTATGAACGGACAAAGTGGAAAATTCGTAGGTGATCTGCCGGTAGATAAAAAGGCAGCAAAAACCTGGACAATAGGGCTTTCCGCAGTGTTTGCAATAGCAGCTTACGGTGTCAGCTGGCTTTATGGCTGGCTCGGATCATATAGAAGGGGGAGTGGAGAAGATGAAAAGAACAGGACGTAAACTGATCGGAATGGCAGCTGCCGTGCTTCTCATGGCTTCCGCTTTCTGTACTGCTGTTTATGCAGCGGACGGTTTTTCAAGTGAATATGAACGGCTTTTAGATACTGCATATATTCTTTCTGATGCAGAAGCAGATGAGATCACCGGGCTGCTGGATGAACTCAGTGAACGCCAGAAGATGGATGTGACGATCGCTACCGTAAATAATCTGGATGGTTACAACAGCATTGAAGCCTGTGCGGATGATCTTTATGATTATTGTAATTTCGGCTACGGCGCAGACCGGGATGGTCTGATGTTCCTGGTCAGCATGGAGGAACGGGAATGGCATATCTCCACCTGTGGATACGGAATCACGGCATTTACGGATGCTGGTATCCAGTATGTGGGAGGCCAGATGCTGGATTCCCTTGCAGATGGCGATTATGCAGAGGCATTTCGCATCTATGCAGCGTGTTGTGATGATCTGATCGATCAGGCGCGTGCAGGCCATCCTTTTGACGAGGATGATGTTCCGAGAAAACCTATGTCTCCGATAGTCCCCCTTGTCTGTATCGTAATTGGTGCTGCTCTTGGAATCGCAGTTGTCCAGGGCATGAAGGCACAGCTGAAGAGTGTACGAAAGAGAAATCAGCAGCCAATTATGTACGGCCGGGAAGCATGAATCTCACAGGAAAACAGGATCTGTTCCTGTACAGCAATGTGAACCGGGTGAAAAGGGAGACAAAGAGCAGCAGCAGCGGTGGCGGCGGAAGCTCAACCCATAGGTCTTCCTCTGGAACCACACATGGCGGTGGCGGCGGAAAATTTTAACAGGATCAATACGGAGAGGAGGATGGAAATGAAAGGTTTTGGTAAAAAGAGATGGATTGCAGCAGGAATTGCTGTTATTATGGCAGCTGCAATGCCGGTCACGGCGTTTGCGGAGAACGGATGGACACGCGTATCGCCACGGTCGGCATGGGACGGAACCTACTATCGTTCTGACGGACAGCGTGTTACAGTGACAGATACGGATCAGGACTATGTATATATTTCCTTTGTCATGAATGGTGAGCCATCTGTGGATGCCTGAAATTTACGGACGGGACACGGACAAAGGCGGAAACACTGGAGTCCATGAGATTCCGGCAATCTGGTCATTAAATGGGGATATGCTTTATGTGGATGCATCTGCATCCTATAGTAAATTCTTTAACGATACTTACCAGAAAAAGACAGATGCATCCTGCTGGGTAAGACAGGAGGACGGAAGCTACATCTATCTGGATGAGAATGGAAATATCTTAAAAAATCACATGACGCCGGATGGTTTTTATGTAGGACCGGATGGAAATGGCAGGCACAGCTGGGAATGTGCCTGATCACACCGGGGCGTTATAAGTCAATGTTCCAGAATCCAGATGAGATACTATATGAAAACTGGAGCTTCAGCATGTATACCTCTGGTGATACGGATCGTCCTCTGACGGGACCGGAAGACCGGATCGAGGTGGGGTGTGTAGATTATGAGGCATATGATCAGAAAGCAGATTTCCTGTATACAAAGACGGCTCTCCGTCTGTTTAATACAATGGATGGCTATGTGATCGAGGATGCAGGAGGAGAAAGTATTTGCATGGATGTATCCGACGATCCACGGAAATGACCTGATGGTTCAGATGTATGGAACGGAGCAGTATCACTCCATCCGCATGGTTGAGGATTATTCAGAGTATGGTGCTGATGCGTGATGGATCATGTGGGGATAACCCGGAAGAAAGTGCGAAGTGCATAGAAGGAGGGAGAGGAGCATGACAAAATCGTTAGAAACGAAAAGATTATTTCTGAGTGTCAGCCGGATCGTTCTGGCGGTCCTGATGTGCTTGCTGTTTACCGGCTGTGCGCTCCTGGATATAAAGGATAAGGGCGGAATGGTGAATCCAGATGCAGTATCCGAGGAAGAAACGGGCGTGGCCGGAAACGAAACAGAGAACAATATGAGCCGGTTTATGAAAAAGAAGACAGGGACGGAGTCTGACACAGAGATCACCGCAGATGGCGATCAGCCAGTCCGTAAGCCGGTCCGTGAGACAATGGATGGGGAAATCCAGAAAACGGTTTCCAGTGGCACCTGGATGACGGAGACAGGGAAGAGTGCACTTGTTGAGGACCGGGAATATGTGAACCAGCTGGCTGCTGCGGCGGGTGTGTATTTTATCGACTATACGGCAGATTTTACAGGTGGAGGAAGACAGGAACAGGTTAAGATTCTTTTCCCATATCTGGAGAATCTTCCGGCGGATCACCGGATTGAATGCGACGGAGATGAGTGGTATGTTATTGTTCCGGCAAGTGAGAACTGGACGATCGCAGTCAACAGGAATACATGGAATGAGAATACACTTGAGGATGTAAAGGGTGAGGAAATTGCCCGTATATCGGACGGACTTCCCTTCCTTTTAAAGTGTAATATAAGTGATCTGCATTCAAATGTGGTGCTTACAGCGCAGAATGGGAACAGATCGGCGAGCTGGTGTCCGGAGTACAATCTGTATGCAGGAGAAGTTTTCGGAAACGAGGATTTTGTTACGCTGAATGTTAGGAATGAGTTTGTGAATACCGGATATCTTTACAACATGGATGGAAGCTGGTATTGTGATGGGAATGTAAATGATCAGGGACAGCCATTTTTCTATAATGTTACACTCCAGACGGATCTGGCCGGAAATCCAACTTCTATCTTGTATTATGGAGGCCTTTTGGTAGATGGCAGCGAGGAAATACGTTTCTACTGGGATGGAACCTATGTAGCACGCGGACCGGCTGAGTATGGATCCGGTGAGAAGACCGTCCGTGGGAGTATGAGTACTGGCTCAATACGCCGGATGGAGAGAGGAATGGTACGATCCGGATGCAGACAGAGAATGATACTCTGTACATCCAGAATCTGAGCGGTGATTCTTTCTTCCCGTATACCGGAAATAATTCTGCCACCTTCTATTACTTACCACAGAGCGCAATGGATGAAGCAGCAGGTGAAGGTGCCGGTGATGAAGGAGCTGCAGATGACATGGATTACGTTGCGCATGTGCCGGAGATCCATGAGAAGATTTTACAGGGTATGAGTATTTATGAGGAGGAACCAGAGGAGATTTACGGAGAGACTGGAAGAGTCTATGTGCTGATCAGTGACAATGGAAGCCAGTATGTCCGGGAAGGCTACTATGCATTAACACTAAAGGGGTATACCGTATGGATTATCTGACTGGAGAGTGGGAATTAATTGAATGAAGAGGGGGAAATCTTATGAAGGAGATCACATTAGAACGCTTACCAGCAACAGTAGAGGAACTTGCGGCAATGCCCCAGGCGGCGCTTACTGTCCCGGAAGAGGTTGCGGCACTTACGGTTGCAGCACTGGCGAGATTCCGGAAAATCAGGAGGATGCAGTCCGGATGCTGGATTTCTTAAGGGGACCAAGACCGTTAAATGGAATCGATAAACAGTTTCTAAAAGACCGGTTCCGGGGAAAAGAATATCTGATGCGGTCATTTTTTGCAGGATCTTCCCCAGAGAATAACTATACGCCGTCAATGCCATATCGTGTAGTTGTATCAGAGAATCCATACAGCAGAAGCCAGCTTGCGGAAGGATATCTGACACTTTATGTAAACTGCAGCGGCGCAGACAGTCCGAGGCCATTAAAACTCCGTAAAAAACCATCTACGGGACAGTGGTTTTTGTGGGAACAGCAGCTTCTTGCCGGGATACGGATCCCTGCAGCAGCAGATCCGTGGTCATAGAATTCCAGGCGTATAGCAGGATGTCCTCCCGGAGTCTCTCATGCACCTGCTTTTGTGGCTGAGCTTTAGGTACAAAAAGATTCCGGGGGAATTTCACTGGCAAAAGGAGGGAGAGTCTATGGGTACCATAAAAAAGATCGGTGCCATAATCCTGTTTGTATTTGGCGGCTTTTTTGCGATCGCTACGATCAAAATGATATTTATCGATATGCCGAAGGGAAGAAAATCCCAGAATGAGGCTGTATATGTAGGGCGCGGGGCGTATGATCCGGCAAATGACGGAAAAACAGTCATTGTCTGCGGTGAGATGAAAATCGTGGAACCGGCATATGATGATGAGATCGGGATTTCTTTTGATACTATGCGTGTTATGAGGAAGGCGCAGACCTTGAAGCTTACGGATAAAGAGACAAAAATAGAGGCGAGGGGGCACTATAATAAATATCTGGAGTGGAGTTCAGGACTCTCTGAAATGAAGGATTATACTGCAAAGGTAGATGTGGGTGGATTCCATCTGGATCAGGAGTACATGGACCGGATTATGCTTGATGGGCGTGCACAGTATGATGAGGAGAAGCTGAACCAGCAGGGATATAGTGTGGTAAAGGACCGAAACTATTCACAGACCTTCTTTATCCAGCCGATGGATCAGACAAAGCGTTATCCGCAGGAGGGCGATTTCCGTTACGAATACTCAAGCTCCAAATATGGGAATGGATCTACGGTTACTGTGATCGGGATCCAGGATGGAGATACCTTAAGATTCACAGGCAGTGCAGCCGATTGTATGAGGGAAGGAGAGCTTACAAAAGAAGAATTCAGGGAAGAAAACCGAAAAAACGGCGTGGGAACTGTTATTATGGGGATCATACTCCCGCTGGCCTTTATCCTTGGAGGAATCTTCCTTTTGATATCATCGGGCGTAAAAACGGAATAACAACAGTCATTAAAAAAGTGCTGGGCATGGATTTTAATCCATAGCCCAGCACTTTTTTTCTCACATTTTTTTCTCACAATCACCAAAATCTGGTCAAAAAATCCCGTTATAACTTCTGCAATCTGCATGCTGTCTGTATCTAATACAACGATTTTGGCTGCTGCTGGAACAAAAATAAATTCTGTTCCTCTTTCTATTGAGTCAGAAATCGAGGTTGGGGATACAGATAGTGATGTAACCGTTTCCACATCTTCCTCTAAATTTGATATAGATGATGTGGTAATAACTAACGAGCCGAGCGACCAGTGATGATGGCGACAAACCGAAATTAAAGATCATTTTGTATGCAGATGATGATTATTATTTTGCTTCCGGATTTTCAAAAAGCGGTGTCAGCTTAAGCGGTTCTGACGGTACAGTTACATCAGTCAGCAGAAGCTCCAGTGATACAGAAGAGAACGGTCAGAGCTATATCTCAGAAGGCACGGATGAAAGCGCGGTTCTTGTATCTAACGGAGCTAATGTTATTCTAAAAGATTTTACCGTAAACAGAACCTCCAAAGACAGCAAAGGCGGTGACAGCTCCAGCTTTTACGGCAGATCTGTCCATTGATGCCGCGTCTACATGGTTCGTCACAAAAGACAGCCGGTTATCAGGGCTCACAAATAAAGGACGATCAAAGATGCAGATGGAAAGACGGTAACGATTAAGGGAAGTAACGGAACCGTGTATGTACAGTGACAGTAGATTCTTATGCTGCATAATTTTTTTATTACTATTTTTGCTATCACATTTTTTGCTGGCAAGCCAACAGATAGCGATATTGTACAAATCAAGAAACAATTCCTATAATGTGATTATACAAAAAGCGCTTGGAGTGTTAGTTACAAAAGAAAATTGGAGAGGGGAAAACATGAAAGAAAAGAACGCAAATTACTACATTAAGGCATTGATCGGTCTTCTTTTAATGTTTGGTTTTGGGTATCTTCCGCCTGTGGGTTCACTGACTCATTTAGGTATGCAGATCCTGGGAATTTTTATCGGCCTTATCTTTTTACTGTGTGCCGTAGATATTGTCTGGCCAAGTATGGCAGCGCTGGTTGCACTTGGCATGACAGATTATTGTTCTGTATCAGATGCATTGCAAGTGGTCTTGGCAGTGAAATGGTATGGATGATGCTGGTACTGCTGGTATTAGCAGAGGCAATGGGAAGAAGCGGTATCGGCGAGATCGCAGCAAGATGGATCATCACCAGGAAGTTTTTACATAAGCGTCCGTTCTTATTTACCTTTATCTACATGGTAGGTTTTGGACTTTGCTCTTTACTGGTTACATCCAATGTGACGGTAATTATGTCATGGGCTGTATTCTACAACATTGCAGATATGGTGGGATACAAAAAGGGAGAACGCTACAGCACTATGATGATCATAGGAACCTTCTTATCCTGTATTATGTATGAAGGCTTATTTGCTTCCAGAGCTGGCTATTAGCATTAAGCGAGACCTTTAAGAGCATGACAGGCATTGGCATTAATTATGTTATCTATTTTGTGTTAGGTCTTATCGTGCTTTTGCTTATGGATCTGTTGATCACAGCAGCTATGAAGTACCTTTTCAAGTGTGATTTTGAGAAACTGAACAATGTAGATTTCTCAAAACTGGAAGGTGAAGATCTTAAGCTTACATTCCAGCAATAAGTTTCTATTTTACATTGCTTTGGACTTATTGTTGTCATACGTGTTTGCAACTTACCGTTATTCCCGGCACGAATGGCCTGTGATCGCTTCTTAAATAAGATAACACAGGTGGATGGTTTGCTTTTGTTCTGTGTCTGGCAATGATCGTAAGATGGAAAAATAAACCGATCCTGGATTTCTGCGATGTGGCAACCACTGGTGTTAACTGGCCGATCATTATGATGTGTATGGCTATTATTCCTATCGCAAGAGCACTTACTGCTGATGATACAGGTGTAAAAACATTATTAAGTGACGTACTTTCACCGATCTTTAGCGGTATGCCTGCACCTGTATTTATAGCCTCCATTATGATCGTCATGCTGGTACTGACCAATGTAGGAAGTAATATGGCAACAGGTATCATCATGCTGACAGCAGTTATGCCATTTATTGGAAATTATAACCTTTCACCGTCAGTGATCGGCATGGCTATTATTTTCCTGGCAAATATGGGATTTATCCTTCCTGGCTCTTCTGGTATGGCACCTTACCTTTATGGAAATAAATGGATCCAGGTAAAAGATATTTACAAATACGGTGTTTTATATGTAGTTTTGTTCCTGATCGCAGCAATTCCGGTATTTCTGATCGCAGGCATGGTGATCTAAACAGGGAATGAACTGTTTAAACAGGATAGCAGACAGTAGAGAAAAAGTCACGTATCTCCTGAAGGAGAACGGTTTCTCTTACATTCAGGCCAGAGGCGATATCGTACATCATGTAAATGGTCAGTGCCGTGTCAAAGCCATGGATCTCCAATAGCTTTAACTGGCCGTTTTCAAGACGTTTATCCTGATAAACAGACAAAGTAGGAACAACCATGGCCATGTCAGGGCTGTCAGAGAGAATGTCCTTGGCAATTTCTAAATTACTTAAAACAGTAAAGGTTTTAAAAAGGCGCAGCACATGTCCAATCGGTTTTTCATCACGTCCAGGGAAACTGTGGGTTAAAAGAAGATGACAGCCAAGAGCTTCCTCTAACGGGATCTGGTCTTTTTGGGCAAGTGGGGAGTTATGTCCCACAAGCAGGCAAAAATGATCCAGACAAAGAGATTCTACCTGGGTTTTTCCATCTTTGGTAGAAAGACGGGGATTAAAGTAATCACTGGTTTCCATGCCGATGACGATATTAGCGGTATGATTGGAAATGCAGCTTCGTACTTCCTCATACCCCACATCATAAATGTGTAAAAGCGCTTCCGGATGTTCCCTGGCCCATAAAGGGGCCAGATAGGCAGAAACCGCATGGGCACCAGAGGGAAAAACACCTAAATTGGTAATGGGACAGCTTCGGTTCATATCAGAATAAAGATAATGGAGTTCATCATTTTTCAACAGAATATCTTCCATTAATTTTAAAGCCTGTTCTCCTTCAGCAGTAAGGCATATTCCTTATTGGTGCGGTGAAAAATCTGGATATTCAGCTCCTCCTCGATGGAACTGATGATCGCACTCAGACCGGTCTGGCTGATATAAAGCCGCTTGGCAGCGGCAGAAATGGATTTTGTACGAGCAACTTCAACTAAAAACTGTAAATGTTCAATTCGCATAAAATATTACCTCAAAAGGAGAAAAAATATGAAAAAGTATACACAAATTATAGCAGACTATTTATCAGAACTCAAGTATGAGGACATTCCGGCAGAAGTTATTGAAAGAGCAAAATTGGTAACTCTCCATACCATTGGAGCAGCTATTGCAGCTGTTAAAACAGAGGCAGGAAGCAATATCATTGATGTAGCAAAAACACTGGGAAATGGCGGAAAAGAAGCTACGATCATCGGCGACGGAACTAAGGTTGGACTGGGAAATGCAGTTCTTGCAAGCGGTACACTGGCAGATCTTTTAGACTGGGAAGACTGCAGCTGGACCGGACATCCGTCTGCAGGTGCTGTTCCTACCGGACTTGCTGTATCTGAGGCTTATCATAAGAGCGGTAAAGATTATCTGACGGCATTAGTTGGTGGTTATGACGTATATCAGAGAATTGCAATGGCAGTTCAGCCGTCTCCAAAGGCGTTTTGAGGAAGCTGGGGACTTCACTGCTGGCAGATCTTTGCACCGGCTTCTATTACTGGAAAACTGATGAGCATCAAGGGAACCAAGATGAACCAGTTATTAGGCGCAGCAGGTCATATGACTCCGATTGCTATTAACCTGATCCACTCCAGCTTCAGTGATTTCTATCATTATACACATGGTCTCACTGCACAGTCTGCTGTAGAGTGCGCTATGATCACTGAAAAAGGTATTTCTACCCTGATGGGAGTTCTGGAAGAAGATACCGGTTATTACTTCGGCGTATCTGACCAGTGTGACTGGGACTGGTATGACAGAGAACTGGGAAGCAGATATATGATCATGGAACTGATGTTAAAGAACTGGCCGGTAAATATGTGGATCCAGACACCAATGGATATGATCCATTCTATCGTTACCAAGCATCATCCAGATCCAGATAAGATTGCCCGTATTGAGGTTTCACCATATATTCCTGAAAGAAGTGAAGACAGTCCGGCAGACGGCTATGATTCTTTAGTAGCTGCTCAGTTCAGTATTCCATTCTGTATGGCTATGTACTTAAAGGGACCAAAGGTAGGAACCCAGTGGTTAGATGAAAAATAATCTAAAAGATCCAAGAAATCCTGAAAATGGCTTCCAAGGTACACGGTGTAGGAGAGACATCCCTGATCAGCTCTAACTTTGATACATTCCAACAGGGCTCTTATCCTTCTTACACCATGAAAATGGTAATGGAAGATGGTACTGTTTATGAAGAAGCTGTACAGTTCCCGAAGGGACATCCACAGAATCCATATACCAGAGAAGAGTGTATCGCATGCTTCAAGCTGGCAACTGACGGTCTGATGAGTGCTGAAAAGCAGGATGAGCTTTGTGACTTCGTATTAAATAAACTGGAAGATATCGAAGATATGGCAGTGATCGGCAAATATCTGACGATCTAAAACTGCAATACTGAAAACCATAGTATCGAAAACAACCATATCTAAGACAATAAAGCGGTAGAAAGGCAGAAAAATGGTAAAGAACATTACTGTGATCGGAGGCGGTTCTACAGGCCATGCGGCAACCGCATATCTGACAGGAAAGGGCTTTTCTGTTACAATCTGTGATACAGAGAAGTTTGATAAAGAATTAAAGGAAATTAAAGAGAATAAAGGAATCTTATTAAGAGGCAGAGCTGGCAGAGGCATTTACATGCCAGCCTGCATTACCCATGATTTTAAGAAAGCGGTAGAAAGTGCACAGTTAGTAATGGTATGTGTACCTGCAGCACGTCATGAGGAAGTGGCAAATGCCATTGCACCTTATTTACAGCCAGGTTCCAGCGTTACTGATCCGTTCCGGGAAATCTTGGTTCCTTTATCTTCCAGAAGGTATTTAAGGAAAAAGGCATTCCAGAAGATGTGATCTTAGCTGAAATGGAAGGAAACTTATGTCCATGCCGTCTGGCGTCACCGGCAGAAGTTACTGTGGGACTTCCAATCCGCACAAAACGTGTGGCAGCCCTTCCAGGCAATAAAACAGAGGAATTTATTAAAAGAAATGAAGGTGTTCTGGATTTTAAGGCAAATAAGCATGTTTTAGAGGGCGCTCTTTTATCTGATAACTATGTTTTACATATTGGAACTACATTGCTGGCATCCAGTACCATTGAACAAATGGGTGAAAAATTTGTACTGTTCCAGCATGGTCTGACCCCATATGCAGTATCCTGTGTGGAAGCAATCCGTCAGGAACGTATTAAACTTCTTGCGAAATTTGGTCTGGAAGAAAGAGATTCTGCAACAGAATTTTTTGAGGAACTGATCGACTGGAAAAACCATCCAGAATATTCCGTATTCCGTACATTGGACGGTCCGGACAGCCTGCATCACCGTTATATTGAAGAAGATGCAGCTTCCTGTGCGGCCATGGCATTATCCTGTGCAAAGAAACTGGGAGTGGATATGCCGGTGCTTCAGTCTGTTGTAACACTGGCTTGTGCAGTAAATGGCAAAGAGTATATTAAGAATGGAAGAACCCTTGAAAATGCAGGTTTTAGTGATGAGATGAAAATGGAGGAAATCGTATGCTGTATAACTGGAGAGCAATGATCGGAGTGATCGCGCCTACAACAGGTGTAGCGATCGAAGCAGACTTTCACCGTTTTGCACCGGAAGGTGTAGCGGTAGTGACCAACCGTATTCCGTTTTCCGGAAATCCAACACCTAATGAGTTAATGGATATGGTGAAATGCCTGGAAGGTTCTGCTTCTATTTTTGCAGACAATCTGCCTTTTGATGTAGTTACTTTTGGATGTACTTCCGGCAGTCTGGTCGGAGGCAGTGGTTTTGACAAAAGATGTATCAAAACTATTGAAGAGACCTGCGGATATCCGGGACTTACTACCAGTACTTCCCTGTTAGATGCTTTTAAGGCACTGGGAAGAAATCGGGCGGCAGTTGTAACTCCTTATCCAGATGAGACCAATGCACTTGAAAAACAGTTTTTAGAGGATAATGGAATTGAAGTTACGACTATTAAGGGAATGACTTCTGAGAGAGTCAGCCTGGATGAGCTGGGTGATCGGCCTTATGATATTTACCAGCATGTGAAGAAATTAGATCTTACTGGTGCGGATTGTATTTTTATCAGCTGTACCGGCATGAACACATTTGATATTATTTCAACCATTGAAACAGATTTTGGTCTTCCGGTGCTTACCAGCAATCAGGTAACACTGTGGGGCGCGCTTAGAAAAGCGAGAGTTGGGGATAAGATCCCGTATCTTGGAAAGCTTTTTACTATTTAAGCAACTAACGGAGGTTTAAACTGTGGATAAAAAGGAACTGGAAAAGGCGAAAATAGCCTGCGACGAAACCGGCATCCAGGTAAAACGGACTTTGTGTGATATCTGCTGTCCAGGTATGCATTGCGGAGTAGATGCTTATGTAAAGGACGGGCGGATCATCAAATTAGAGGGAACTAAGGAACACCCAAGAAATCGCGGAAAACTGTGTACTAAAGGCTCTGCTGGACGCCAGTACCTTTACAGGGAAGACCGGATCAAAACGCCTCTTCGCAGAGTGGGAGAACGGGGAGAAGGAAGATTTGAGCCTGTCAGCTGGGATGAGGCCTATAAGATTATTGCCGATAACCTGTTAAAAACAAAAAAGGAGTATGGTGCAGACAGTGTTGCTTTCTTCTCCGGTTACACTAAGTGGTACAGGCAGTATCTTCACAGATTTGCATATTCATTTGGAAGCATTAACTATGGAACAGAATGCAGCACCTGTTTTAAAGCCAGTGAAATGGCATGGGAAGCTACCGTTGGCCTAAACTCTGATCCGGATATGGAAAATTCCAATGTTATCCTGGGATTTGCATTAAATGCATTCCATTCCAACCATCTTATGTCTGAGAGACTGTTAAAATTAAAGGATCAGGGAAAGAAGTTTATTATTATTGATCCCAGGAAAACACCGGCTACCCAGAAACTGGCAGATATCCACCTTCAGCTCCAGCCGGGAACAGACGGGGCTTTAGCTCTTGGAATGGCAAACCTGATCATTCAGAATAACTGGCATGACAAAGAATACATTGAAAAATATACCTATGGTTTTGAGCAGTATGCAGAGTATGTAAAGCAGTTTGACCTGGAGCGTACAGCAAGGATCACAGGCTTGAAACCGGAAGATATCTATGCAGCCACCAAGCTGTATGCAACAAGCGGACCGGCATCCATTACAGAAACATCCTGTTCGCTGACTCACCATATTAATGGTTTCCAGAATTACCGGGCTATGATCTGCCTGAATGGTCTTACAGGAAACTTTGACCGTCCAGGCGGGCAGATACCGGAAAAATCTACTTTTTATGATATGCCTGCAGGCTACCATATGTATGAGCATGAATATTACCTGGATGTAATGCCGCCAAGAAGATCGGATGCCATTGGATGCCGTAAGTACCCGCTCTGGAGTAAATTTATGCCGGAGTTTCAGGCAATGGACTTGTCCAGACAGATATTGGAAGGTACCCCATATCCGATTAAGGCATTATATGGTGCAGGAATGAATGCGAAAATGTTTCCGGATACACAGAAGAATGTACCGGGCATTAAAGTCACTGGATTTCTTCGTAGATACAGACTTGTTCTTAACA
>ENA-OQAZ01000414-OQAZ01000414.1-human-gut-metagenome-genome-assembly--contig:-NODE-414-length-24131-cov-5.271371_pt1 | contig 24131 bp, 34 predicted proteins | sample MGYA00242737_ERZ504531 | MGnify/ENA primary metagenome ERZ504531 (study PRJEB26092, sample SAMD00036244) | human gut metagenome | host: Homo sapiens | study: EMG produced TPA metagenomics assembly of... | reverse complement strand
CAGCGTTGAACGATACCGGCTCCCGGTGCGCAGGCACCTTCCACGGCCAGCGCCGCCGCGCCCGGTAGGACGCACTGCCCGCCACCACCAGGCACGGAGCCAAAGGTTCCTTATGCGCATCCCTGGGACGGGGCTGGATCTTTTGCCAGACAAAATCGGAAGTTATTTCGAACATAGGCGGCTCCTTTCGGGTGAGATTTCGCCTCTCAGTCAAAGCCTTACGGCTTTGCCAGCTCCCCCAAAGGGGGAGCCTATTGCGGGTCTTGGATAAAGGCAGCATTGCCTCTCCCTTTGGGAGAGGTGGCAGCGCGTAAGCGCTGACGGAGAGGGCGAGGATGTTACCCTTCCCCCTGCAAATACCTCCGGATCTCCTTCTCCGCTTCCTGCACTTCTTCATGGAACATGCGGGCAGAGACACGGAGGGCACCATGGCCCAGGATAATGACCTGCTCCATGCCATCGGAGGTAGCCACGCGGACGCGGCGGCCCTTGCCGATCTCATGGGTGACACGCTCAATGAACATATCGGCGGTCTCGGCTTCTCGGGTGTAGACCACATGGATATTGTGGTACTGCTCTATGCTGCCGGGGCTGCCCGGCACACGGTAGGCATCAAACACAAGGATGAGCACGCACTTTTTGAAGCCCTGATAGTTGCAGAGGATGTCCATCAGCTGTGGCGTGCCGCTTCCAGGCTCTCTTTGGAGAGTGCGTTCAGCTCGTCCCATGCAAAGATGATATTATAGCCGTCCACCAGCAGGTATTCGGGCTGGATCTCCCACTGCTCGGCGTTGAAATCGGGGCGTTCCTGCTTCTGGGTGGGGCGGAACGCCGCCAGCGGGTCCCGCTTGATGGCCCATAGGTCTGTTCAAAGATCTTCAGCAGCTCGGCATCTTCTTCCAGGGTGGCGCGGTAGGCGGACATCCGGCGGGGGCGGGCCTGCACCGTTTCCTCGGTCTTTGCAGTCTTGCCCCAGCCGCTGTCCACATGCATGTGGCTGCGCACCTGCTCCCAGGGCACCACAAATCCGGCCCCGTGGGCGCAGAACACCGAATCCGCCGGGTTGTCGAGGTCGTGTTCCGGCTCATAGCCCGCGGCCTCGATGACCTCCGCTGCATTGTGGCAGGGACGGTAGCCGTCCAGCGTCAGGGTCAGGTGTCCCCTGCCCCGGGTGTAGCCCACCACCTCCATGGGGTAGCTGCGCATGGTGGAGGCCGGTGCCGTGCCGGTGAGCAGGGTGGTATCCCCGTCGGCTCCGGTCTCAGGCGGGTCAAAGCTGCCGCCCATGTTCTGGATATCGTTCATGGCGCGGCCCACGTTGTCAGAGGGCAGCTCCAGCCGGAAGGCATACCACGGCTCCAGCAGCTGGGTCTTGTGGATCTGTCTGCCATCATCAGGCCCTGCCGGACGGCGCGGTAGGTCGCCTGCCGGAAGTCGCCGCCCTCGGTGTGCTTGAGGTGAGCGCGGCCCGCAATGAGGGTGATCTTCACATCGGTCAGAGGAGCCCCGATGAGCACGCCCAGATGCTGCTTTTCCTCAAGATGCGTCAGCACCAGCCGCTGCCAGTTCTTGTCCAGCACTTCTTCCCGGCAGTCGGCGGCAAACTGCATTCCGCTGCCCCGGGGCAGCGGCTCCAGCTTGAGGTGGACTTCTGCATAGTGGCGCAGTGGCTCGTAGTGGCCCACGCCCTCCATGCTTCGGTGATGGTCTCCTTATACAGGATGCCGCCGGGGCCGAAGCTGACCTCCAGCCCGTACCGCTCGGCCAGCAGGCTTTTCAGCACCTCCAGCTGGATCTCGCCCATCAGCTGGACATGGATCTCGCCCAGGGTCTCGTTCCAGACCACATGGAGCTGTGGCTCCTCTTCTTCCAGCCGATGGAGCTTTCCCAGCGCGGCGTGCACGTCTGCGCCCTCGGGCAGCAGCACCTGATAGCTCAGCACCGGCTCCAGCACCGGCAGGTCACTGTCCCGTTCCGCCCCCAGACCCTCGCCCGGGCGGGCTCTGGTCAGGCCGGTAACGGCGCACACCTGGCCGGGGCCGATGCACTCCGCCAGCGTGAACTTTGCGCCGGAATAGAGCCGCAGCTGGTTGGCCTTTTCGGTCCATGGCTCCCCGTCGACCTCTCCGGTGAGCTGGGCTTTCACCTTGAGCGCGCCGCCGGTCACCCGCAGCCAGGTCAGGCGGTTTCCCTGCTCATCCTGGCTCACCTTGAACACCTTGGCCCCGAAGGCTTCCAGCGCGGGGGCCGGGCGGGTATAGCGGTCCAGGCCCTCCACCAGCGCATCCACACCCTGCAGCTTCAGGCTGAGCCAAACCAGCAGGGAAACACATGCCGCCGGGCAATGGCGGGGATGAGGTCGGTATCGGTCAGGCTTCCCCGGTCCAGCATCGTCTCCATCAGCCGCTCATCGCAGAGAGCCAACGCCTCGTCCCGGTCGGCCTGCTCTGCCCCAAAATCCACAAAGCCATCCCCCAACCGACGGTTCAGCTGAGTCAGAAGCGCTTCCCTGCCGGCCGGGCAGGTCCATCTTGTTCACGAACACAAAGGTGGGGATGCGGTACCGCCGCAGCAGCCGCCAGAGTGTCTCGGTATGGCTCTGTACGCCGTCGGTGCCGCTGATGACCAGCACCGCATAATCCAGCACCTGCAGTGTCCGCTCGGTCTCCGTGGAAAAATCCACATGGCCCGGGGTGTCCAGCAGGGTAAAATCGGTATTGCCCGCCGTGAAGAGGGCCTGCTTGGAGAAAATGGTAATGCCGCGCGCCTTTTCCAGCGCGTCGGTATCCAGAAAGGCATCCTTATGGTCCACCCGGCCCAGCTTGCGGATGGTGCCGGTGCCGTAGAGCAGGGCCTCGGAAAGGGTGGTCTTGCCGCTGTCCACATGGGCCAGAATGCCGATGACCAGCTGCTTGTGCTCTTGTTCCATGCCGCGGCCTCCTTACAGCACGCTGGCGATCAGCGCAGCAGCGACCAGCGGCAGGCCCAGCACCAGATTGGAGAGCAGGCTGCAATAGGTGCGCTCCTCGGGTTCCAGCTCCTCAAAGGAGACGATCTTCTCATCCGCATAGTCGATGATGGAGCGGGTGGAGTGGATCTTTTTCTGCCGCTTGCCCATCCCCTTGAATTCCTCCAGCAGATGGTGGATGGTCACTCCATCCAGCCGCAGGTAGTCCACCCAGGCCCAGATGAGCAGCACCACGCCGCACAGAAAGCCCGGGGCCTCCCAGATGGTAAACGTGCCATCGCTGACATAGCGCTGCCACAGCAGCATCAGAACGGCCACAATGGAGGTGCGGGTCACGGTCTTATATAAAATGGGGTGGAACATGTAGCGTTTGTACATCGAGGTCAGTTTCTTCATGGTGCGCTCCTTATTGATACAGATACACTTTATTGTATCATGTTTTTGTGAAAAAAGATAGCTGTTTTGTGCGCACAGTGTGAACAGTTTCTCTCTTTTGCCTGTTCTTCATAGATATACAGTTCTTTCCATTTTATAGTAATTTTTTCCATATTCTTTTCCCACGAAAGTGTTTGTCACCGTTTTGTTTCCAATTCTATGCTGTGGCGGATTGACTTCTTTCCAGTAAAGTGCTAAAATATACAGCGGTGCGACTTTTGTCTTTCCTGTGCACTTTTTGGAAAGGCAGACAGCCTCACTGCATTTAGGAAAAGGAAAAACGCGCGGCTCTGTCCGCGCAAGATCTGGGAGGATCATCCAATGAGCTTCAATTTTGATCGCCGCACCTTCCTGAAGGGTGCAGGTGCTGTGGGTGCCGCCAGCCTGCTGGCAGCCTGCGGCGAAAAGTCCAACAACACCGGCAATGGCGCTGCCGCCAGCGGTGCTGCTGCCCCCAACTCCACCGGCGCTACCCCCCTGAAGGAGTTCATCTCCTTTGAGAGCGGCAACCGTGAGCTGGAAAGCTGGAACATGCTGTACAGCCAGAGGGCTGAGGATGCAACGTGGTCACCAACCTGTGGGACGGCCTGCTGAGCTTTGACTGCTACGGCAAGGTGGTTCCCGCCATCGCTTCCAGCTGGGAGCACAATGAGGATGCCACCGTCTGGACCTTCCACCTGCGGGACGACGTGGACTGGGTGGATTGCAACGGTGAGGTGAAAGCTCACCTGACCAGCAAGGACTTCCTGGTTGGCTTTGAATGGGTGATGAACGCCATCAAGAACGAGGCCAACAACACCTCCATGCCCAACGACACCATTGTGGGTGCTTACGAGTACTACGAGCTGACCAAGGAAGCCGGTGACGCTGCCGCTGACATGACCTACGAGGACATGCTGGCTGCCGGTGTGGGCATCGAAGCTCCGGATGATTACACTCTGGTGTTCACCTGCCCCAACGCCTGCCCCTACTTTGATACCGTTGCTGCCTACACCAGCTTCTACCCCGTGGCTCCCGCTCTGATCGAGGAGCTGGGTATCGATGGCTTCCGTGGCTGCGACAACACCACCATGTGGTACAACGGACCCTATGTGGTGGAGGAGTACATCCAGGGCAACACCAAGAGCTACATCCCCAACCCCAACTACTACGATGCTGCCAACGTCAGCCGCTTTGAGCGTTTCACTGTCACCATGATCAGCGACGGTGCCATCAGCCTGCAGCTGTATCAGAACCGCGAGCTGGACGAGGTGGATCTGGGCGAGAGCAGCATCACCACCATTCAGTCCGACCCTTCCAACGAGTACAATCAGCAGCTGTGTGAGAAGCGTGCCAAGAAGTTCAGCTACTGCTTCATCTTCAACTACGACAAGAAGAACACCGATGGCACCCCCGATGAGAACTGGAACAAAGCCATTGCCAACAAGGCCTTCCGTCAGTGCTTCTCCAAGGGCATGGTGCTGAACAAGTTCTTCGCCCGTTACAACCCCATCAATCCCCTGAAGTGTGAGAACGATTTCTTCACCATGAAGGGCCTGTGCTACACCTCTGACGGCACCGACTATACCAACCTGGTGGCCAAGGAGATGGTCTGGACGGCGAGGCTTACGATGGCAAGACCATGAAACGTCTGCGCGCCAACAACGGCGACATCACCGAGCTGAAAAAGCAGGCCATGGAAGAGCTGAGCGCCATTGGTGTCACCTTCCCTGTTCACTGCTCCTACTACATTCTGGCCGGCTCCACCTCCGCTCTGGACCACGCCACCGTCCTGAAGCAGTGCTTCACCGACAGCTTCGGCGATGACTTCATCGTGCTGGATGTCAACACCTTCGTGTCCTCCACCATGAAGGAAGTCGTGGCTCCCAAGTTGCAGAGCTTCACCCACATGGGCTGGGGCGCTGACTTCGGCGATCCCGTCAACTTCCTGACCCAGATCATCGTTCACGATGACAACGCTTACTATAGCTGCAACATGACCAACATCGCAGGCATTGTGAACAATGGCCCCGCTAGCTACCAGACCGAGCTGGTTGCCGCCTATGAGAAGTTCACCGATCTGGTGAACGAGGGCCGTGCCATCGTTGACGACACCGATGCACGCTACGCTGCATTTGCCAAGGCCGAGGCTTACTTCCTGGACGAGAACCTGATTTTCCCCACCGTCTACGATATCACCTGGTGCCTGACTCACGTCAACGAGTACAGCAAGATCAACGCAATGTATGGTCCCTGCAACTACAAGGCTGTGAACTGGGAGACCAGCGAGGAGGCCTACACCACCGAACAGTACGATGAGTTTGCTGCCGCATACGACGCAGCCACTCAGGCCTGATCGAGTGAACCAATAACCAATCGCAAAAAGCAGAACCGGACGTTTTTGAAGCGTCCGGTTCTGTTTTTTGCTCCCTGACAGCACAAAACCCCGCCGCGCGGGAAAGCTCCCAGCGCGGCGGGGTCATTGTGTTAAAATACAGGAAAGCGGTTCAGCTTACAGCTGGCTTTCATACTCCTTGCGGTAGCCTTCCAGCTCACGCTGGTTGCCATACACAAAGTGGCCGTTTGCAATCTCTTCCCAGACCGGCTTGTCCACGCTGTAATCGTGGATCGAGGGGTCATAGACCAGCAGCTTCTTGTGCTTTTCAAGGCTGGGGTCAGGGATGGGGACCGCGCTCAACAGGGCTTTGGTGTAGGGATGCAGCGGATGGAGGAACAGCTCCTCCGCCTCAGCCAACTCCACGATGCGGCCCTTGCTGATAACAGCGATACGATCCGAGATGAACCGGACCACCGACAGGTCATGTGCAATGAACAGGTAGGTCAGACCGCGGCTCTTCTTCATCTCGTTCAGCAGGTTCAGCACCTGTGCACGGATGGAGACATCCAGTGCGGAGATGGGCTCATCGGCCACGATGAACTCCGGCTCCATGACCAGAGCACGGGCAATGCCGATGCGCTGGCGCTGGCCGCCCGAGAACTCATGGGGGAAGCGGGAGGCAAACTCCGGCAGCAGGCCGACCTCATGCAGGGCGTTCATCACCTTTTCGTGCAGGTCATCCTGATCCTTGTAGAGATGATGGTTCAGCAGGCCCTCAGCAATGATATACTCCACCTTGCGCGCTCGTTCAGCGAAGCCATGGGGTCCTGGAAGATCATCTGGATCTTACGGATGACCTCTTTGTCCAGTTCCTTGGAGATCTTGCCGTTGATCTTCTGGCCCTTGAAGAAGATGTCGCCGCCGGAGGTCGGGTTGATGCGGCAGATGGCACGGCCAATGGTGGTCTTGCCGGAGCCGGACTCGCCGACCAGCGAGAAGGTCTCGCCCTTATAGATGTCAAAGTTGACATGATCGACAGCAACAAATTTCTTCTTACCGGAGCCAAAGGTGATCTGAAGGTCTTTCAGCTCAATCAGCTTTTCGCGTTCAGCCATTTAAGTTGGCGCCTCCCATCTTTCCCATTTTCTCACGCAGGTTCTGGATGGAGTGCGGCCGCTCGATCTTGGGAGCGCGCGGATCCAGATACCAGGTCTTTGCGGCGTGGGTCTCGGACACCTGGAAGAACGGAGGCTCTTGCACAAAGTCGATTGCCAGCGCATGCTTGTTGCGGGGCGCAAATGCGTCACCCTTGATCTCATTGAACAGGTTCGGGGGAGTACCATCCACGCTGGGCAGGGCCTCACCCTTGGTGCCCAGCTGCGGCAGAGCCTGCAGCAGAGCCAGGTGTAGGGGTGCCATGCGTCGTAGAAGATCTCCTCCACGGTGCCGTATTCCACGATCTGGCCGGCGTACATCACGGCCACACGGTCTGCCACGTTTGCCACAACGCCCAGGTCATGGGTGATGTAGATAACGGACATGCCCAGCTCCTTCTGCAGGTCGCGGATCAGCTGCAGGATTTGTGCCTGAATGGTCACGTCCAGTGCAGTGGTGGGCTCGTCGCAGATCAGGATCTGCGGGCGGCAGGCCGCTGCAATGGCAATGACGACACGCTGACGCATACCGCCGGAGAACTCGTGGGGGTACTGCTCGTACCGACGCTCGGGGTCGGGGATACCCACCTTGCCCAGCATCTCGATGGCAGCCTTTTTGGCTTCCTCACCCTTCAGACCCTGGTGATGCTCAATGCTCTCCTGGATCTGCTTGCCGATCTTCTTCAGCGGGTTCAGGCTGGTCATAGGATCCTGCATGACCATGGCGATCTTCTTGCCGCGGACACCCAGCCAATCCTTCTCAGTGAACTTGGTCATATCGCGGCCTTCGAACATGATGGAGCCGCCGGTGATCTTACCGTTGGCATCCAGCATACCCACAAAGGTCTTGGTGAATACGGACTTGCCCGAGCCGGACTCGCCCACAATGGCAAGGGTCTCGCCTTCGTACAGGTCCAGCGAGCACTTGCGGATGGCGTTCAGCTTGCGGCCGCGCAGGCTGAAAGTGATCTCCACGTCTTTGGCAGAGATAATCGGTTGTCTATCCATTTACGTCTCTCTCTCCAATCTATCAAACGTGGTTGCGCGGATCAGCCGCATCCGACAAAGCGTTGCCCATGATATAGAAAGAAATGGAAATGATGGACACGATGGATGCAGGGAAAACCAGCAGGTACGGATAATCCAGGAAGAAGCCGCGCACCTTGCTCAGGATCAGGCCCAGAGAAGGCGTGTCGATGCCCAGGCCCAGGCCCAGGTAGGACAGCGTGGATTCCAGATTGATGGTGCCCGGGATGGACAGTGCCATACGCAGGATGATAACGGAGACCAGATACGGCAGGATGTTCTTGGTCAGCACGCGCCACAGCGGGGTGCCCAGGCAGCGGGACGCGAGGTTGTACTCGCGGTCACGGAACATGAACACCATGTTGCGGACACGGCGTGCCATGGAAAGCCAGTTGATGGCGATCATGGAGATGGCCATGATCCAGAAGCTCTGGCCCACCATCAGGGCGATCAGGGTCATATAGATGATATAGGGCACGTTGTCGATCAGGTTGTACAGCTCCGTGAAGAAGCGGTCCAGACTGCGCACATAGCCCCAGATCAGGCCGAAGATCACGCCCACGATGCTCTCGCCCACGGCGACCACCAGAGCCAGACGGATGGAAACCTGGGTGGCATACCACACCTGGCACCAGTAGTCACGGCCCAGGTTGTCGGTACCGAACCAGTACTCACTGTTGGGCTTGATGAAAGCCTTGCTGGAATCAGAGATCAGGGTAGTGTAGTGATACTTGCCAATGCTCAGCGCAATGAAGGAGAACACCGTCAGCGCCAGGAACAGGATCAGGCAGAAGACAGCGACCTTCTGCTTGAGGAAGTTCTGGATGACAGAACCCCAGTAGGAATAGTTGGAGTAGCCGATGCGTTCAGCTTCTTCCGGGGAATAATCCACAAAGTAGAACAGTTCTTCGGGCTTCTTGCCTCAAAATCCGATGCCTTAGCCATCAGCGAGCCTCCTCCTTTCCGGTCAGAGTAATACGGGGGTCAACCACCATCATCAGCACATCGCCCAGGAACACGCCCACGATGCCCAGCACAGCGTAGAGGATGACCAGGGTCTGAACGACATTCAGGTCATAGCGCTGGATGGCATCCGTCAGCAGGGGGCCCATGCCGGGAACGGAGAAGAACCGTTCCATCAGCAGGGAGCCGCCCACCGTCACCAGGATGGACTGGGGGATATACTGCACCATGGGGACCATGGCGTTGCGCAGAACATGCTTGAACATGATCTCGCGGGAGCTCAGGCCCTTGACACGGGCCAGCTTGATATAGTCACGGGTCAGCTCATCCACCATGTAGCGGCGGGTCCACAGGGCATAGCCTGCAATGGATGCCAGCGAAAGGCAGGTGATGGGCAGCACGCTGGAAGCACTCACATTGCGGGTGGAATACAGCGTGGGGAATCCCAGGTACTTGGAACCAAAGACCAGCACCAGAGAATACGACACCAGCGACGGGACCGCGTTGACGAACACGGTGTAGGCCGTGCCGATCCAGTCGAATACCTTGTCCTTGAATGCCGCCTGCAGGATGCCCATCAGCACACCGATCACCAGAGAGATGCCGGTGGCGGTGAGACCCAGACGCATGGAGATACCAAACTTTTTACCAATGACCTTGACCACCGAGGCACCGTTCTGGATGCGGCGGGAAGTGCCGAAGTCCAGATGCAGCAGGTTGTTATAGAACTTGACCAGCTGGGTGGGGATGGGGTCGGTCAGGCCAGCTGCTTCCAGAGCGGCGGTCTTCTGCTGATCGGTAAACTTCATGAGCTGTTCCTCAGTGAAGTAGTAGTCCGTCGGCAGGCAGCGCATCATCAGGAAAACTGCTGTTGCGATCAGAAAGATTGTGACAAGCGACTGGAGCAGCCGCTTAACCGTGTATTTTAACATGTTATCGAACCCTTAACTTTTATTTCTACTTCGGGCGGGGAAACGGGGAACTTAAGCCTTGGTAGCTGCGTCGAATGCAGCGGCGAACTCCTCGTACTGCTCGGTGGTGTAAGCCTCTTCGCTGGTCTCCCAGTTCACAGCCTTGTAGTTGCAGGGACCATACACAGCGTTGATCTTGCTGTACTCGTTGGCGTGGGTCAGAGTCCAGGCAACCTCGAAGTAGCAGGGGCAGGCCAGAACGTTGTTGAGCATGCTGGCCTCAGCCTTTGCGAAGGCAGCGTAGCGGGCATCGGTATCATCAACGATGGCCTTTGCGGTGTTGACCAGATCGGTGAACTCCTCGTAGCAGGCCACCAGATCCTTCTGCCAGTCAGCGGGGCCGGCCTCAACGACCTTGGCGATGTTGGAGTAGTACCAGCTGTAGTAGGCGTTGTCGTCGTGCAGGATCTCCTGACCAACGAAGTTGACGGGATCGCCGAAGTCAGCGCCCCAGCCGTTGATGACGAAGCTCTGCAGCTGAGGATTGCGGACTTCCTGAGTGAGGGAAGAAACAAAGGTCTTGATGTCCAGCACGATGAAGTCATCGCCGAAGCTGTCGGTGAAGCACTGCTTCAGCACGGTTGCGTTGTCCAGAGCGGTGGAGTTGGCGGCGATGATGTAGTAAGCAGCGTGGACAGGGAAGGTAACGCCGATGGCGCTCAGCTCGTCCATGGCCTGCTTCTTCAGGTCAGCGATGTCGCCGTTGTTGGCGCGCAGACGGATCATGGTCTTGCCATCGTATGCTTCCTTGTCGAAGCCCATCTCCTTGGCAACCAGGGTGGAGTACTCCTGGCCCTGGGTGTTGTAGCAGACACCGGGCATGGTGTAGTAATCGTTCTCGCACTTCAGGGGGTTGATCTTGTTGGTACGTGCATACCAGTTGGTCATCTCCAGGCCCTTGTAGAAGCACTGACGGAAAGCAGTGTTGGCAATCGCCTTGTTCCAGTTGTCGTCGGGGGTGCCGTCCTCGTTGTTCTTCTGATAGTTGAAGTGCATCTGGTAGCTGAACTTCTTGGGGCGCTTCTCGCACAGCTGCTGATTGTACTCGCTGTTGGGATCAGCCTGGATGGTGGTCAGGGTGCTCTCGCCCACATCCATCTCGTCCAGCTCACGGTTCTGGTACAGCTGGAAAGTAACGGTGCCGTCGCTGATCATGGTAACGGTGAAGCGGTCGAAGCGGGACACATCGTTTGCACCAAAGTAGTTGGGGTTGGGGATGTAGCTCTTGGTGTTCTGGCTGATGAACTCCTCCACCACATACGGGCCGTTGTACCACATGTTGGTGTAATCGCAGGCACGGAAGCCCTCAACGCCCAGCTCGTTGATCAGATCCTCAGAGGCGGGGTAGAAGCTGGTGTAGGCAGCAACGGTATCGAAGTAGGGGCAGGGATCCTTGCAGGTGAAGACCAGGGTGTAATCGTCCGGAGCCTCAACGCCCACGCCTGCGTCCAGCATATCCTGGTAGGTCAGGTCGGCAGCAGCATCGCCCATATCGCTGGTCTTCTGATAATAATCAGCAGCACCGGTCAGGGTCTCGTTGGGCATGGAGGTGTTGTTGGCCTGGTTCTTGGCTGCGTTCAGCACCCACTCCAGACCCACGAGGAAGTCCTTGCTGGTCAGGTGAGCCTTGACTTCGCCGTTCACATCCACCCAGTCCACATCGTCACGGAGGTTGAAGGTCCAAACGGAAGAGTCCTCATTGTGGCTCCACTCCTTGGCCACGGAAGGCACAGCCTTGCCGTAGCAGTCAAAGCTCAACAGGCCTTCCCACAGGTTGGTGGTGACATTCATGTCGGAAGCCATCTGGCTGTACAGCATGTTCCAGCTCTCCAGCTCACGGTTGGTGCTCTCCCAGGAGATGAACTCCTTCAGCGGGGTAGCGCCGGTGGTGTTGGGAGCGCTGGTAGCACCAGAGGAAGCAGCGGTGGAGCTGCTGCCAGAGTTGCCGCCGCAGGCGGCCAGAATGCCGGCGGCACCAACGACACCGGAAGCCTTCAGAAAGCTGCGGCGGCTGATTGCATGAGACTCGTAGTTGTTGTTCATTGTGTTTTCCTCCCTATAATAATTCCGTGCTTCAGTGCATGGTGCAGGGCGGGATGTCCTGCTGTTTTCCCACTATTCTGCGGAGGTTTTTTGAATCCTGTATTGCCAGGGAATACAAAAGAGCGCAGAAACAGACCCCTCTGTCTGCACCTGTGCTCCTCCCGCAAAACCTTAACACGTCATATATTGTACCATTGAAATAAAAAGATGTCAATGGAGCACACACAGCTTTTTCTTCAAAAAGCAAAGTCTGCCGCGCAAAAACGATGAAATATATTTGCTTTTACATGGTAAAGCGTGCAGGAAATTTAACAGACAATGCTGCAGACAAAACAACCGGAATTGTTCTCGTCAAAAAGACACTGTATTTTTGCTTTATATTCTAAAAGAGCAGGCGCTCCACGCTTTGCGAAGAGCCCCTGCTTTTGGAAAACCGAATTATTAAAACAAGTCACCGAGCCAGCGTGCTCTGGATCTTTGCAAAATCCTCCAGCGTCAGGGCCTCGGGACGGATGCGGGCATCGAAACCGGCGGCTTCAATGGCAGCGGTCACAGCATCCTTGGGCATCCCCAGGCCGCTGGCAATGGCATTGGCGGCAGTCTTGCGCCGCTGGCCAAAGGCCGCGCGCACAAGAGCAAAGTAGCCCGCCTCGTCCTCCACCTGCACGGCGGGGGTGGGGCGGATCTCCATCCGCACCACGGCGCTGGTCACCTTGGGGGCCGGGTAAAAGCTGCCCGGGGCGGCGGTGAACATCATCTTAGAGGTCGCGTAATAGCTCACCGCGCAGCTGATGGCGCTGGAGGCCCGGGTGCCCGGGGCGGCGGCCAGACGATCGGCAGCTTCCTTCTGCACCATCACGGTCAGGCTCTCGATGGGCAGGCGGTCACCCAGCAGTTTCATCACAATGGGGCTTGTAATATAGTAGGGCAGGTTGGCGCAGACTGCCACCGGCATCCCGGGGAACTCCTGCGCGATCAGGGCTTTCAGGTCTACCTTGAGCACATCCTGCAATACCAGCTTGAAATTGTCCACACCGGCCATGGTCTCGGCCAGCAGGGGCGGCAGGCGCTCGTCCACCTCGATGGAGACCACCTTTGCTGCCCGCTTTGCCAGCTCCCGGGTCAGCACGCCGATGCCGGGGCCGATCTCGAGCACGCCGTAGCGCTTGTCCACGCCGCTGGCATCCACGATCTTGGGGGGCAGGCCAGGGTTGACGATGAAGTTCTGTCCAAAGCCCTTGGAGAGGGCAAAATCATATTTTTCGCACAGGGCGCGCACATAAGACAGGTCGGTCAATTCGGGCATGGCTCTATCCTTCTTTTCCAAAATAACCCTCTCAGTCTCGCTTCGCTCGCCAGCTCCCCCAAAGGGGGAGCTTTGGACAAAACCGCAAACTTTGCATGAATTGCCAAGACCTCGCCCTTCTGGAGAGGTGGCAGCGCGTCAGCGCTGACGGAGAGGGTTGTTCTCTTATTCTTGACTACTGGATGCAGTGCTCTCCCCTGCCGCTTCACTTTCGGCGGGCGCGGTCTCTGCCGGGGTGCTCCCAGCAGATGCGGCCTCAGCGTCCCCTTCCGCCACGCTCTCAGCGGCGGCGCTGTCGGCAGCTTCACTGGAGGCAGCCTCGTTGACACCGCTCACGGTGGTGGTACCGCTCATCTGCTGGGCGGTGCTCACGGCACGCTGAATCTGGGGATCGCTCTCCACAGTATAATCATAGTATGCGGTCTGCTCGTCCGCAGTCAGGGGACGCTCCACATCCACGGTCAGGCCGGTGCCGTCAAAGCAGCTGCCATCGCCGCAGACCAGCTTTGCCACGGTGACCACCACAGCACTGCCATCGGACAGGCGCTGGGGGCTGCTCTGGATGGTGCCCTTGCCCTGCGTGGTGGTGCCCACCAGACGGGCACCATTCAGGGTGCGCAGGCTGCTGGCAAAGAGCTCCGCAGCGCTGGCGGTGCTGCCGTTGACCAGGCAGACAACGGGCAGGCCGATCTGGGATTCACTGGTGCTGGTGCCCAGCAGGGTCTGGGTGCCGTTCTTGTCCTCAGCAAAGGCCAGCGTGCCTCCGGGGCGATCAGGTCGATGCACTGGATGGCATCGTCCAGCAGGCCGCCGCCGTTGTCGCGCAGATCAAACACCAGGCTGTCCGCGCCGTTGGCGCTCAGGCTGCGGATGGCGTAATCCAGCTCGCTGGGGGTGGTGGAATCAAACTGGCGGATCCGGATGTAGCCCACATTGCCCTGCACCATCTGGTAATCCACGGTGGTGGAACTGTAGCCGGAGTGGGTCAGGTCAGCGGTATGCTCGGAGGCCTCGCTGTCCAGCCAGGTCACATTGACGGTGGTGCCGCTCTCGCCGCGCAGGCGGGTCTGGATGGCATCCACGCTGCTCATGCTCTTGACATCGGTGCCGTCCACAGCGGTGATGTAGTTGCCGACCTGAATGCCGGCCTCCTTGGCGGGGGATTCATCGTAGACCTTGATGACCTTGGCATAGCCGGACTGATCCACAGCCAACTCCACGCCGATGCCGATCAGGGTGCCGTTCTGGGTGTTCATCAGCTCCGTATAGGCGGTGGCGCTGAAATAGCGGGCGTACTTGTCGCCGGTGCCCAGCAGGTAGCCAGCCGTCAGGCGGTCGTAGAGGGTGGTCTCGTCGATGGGATAGTAATCGTTGCTGCGGACATAGCGGTCCACCTCAGCGATCTTGTTGTACATGCTTTCCTTTTCCTTCACGCTGGAAACGGTGCTGTCAAACAGGCGCATCGCCACCAGCATGGTGATGGAAAAGGTAACGGTCATGGCCAGGATGACAATGCTGACCGCCATGCCGACCGATATCTTACGGTTCATCTTTTTCCCTCCTCTGTCAGACCAGCAGCATCATAATCACGCTGCCCAGCATGGAAAGTGCAAAGATCCCTGCCAGGATCAGACAGCCCACGCGCAGGATGCGCTTGCGTTTTTCTTCCTTCATAAGCCTGACGGCCTCCTTTGATACAATGCAGATTATTTCATGGGGATATAACCACGGGGGTTGACGGCATTGGCCTTGGAGCCGCCCTTCCAGACCTCCAGATGGAGGTGGTTGCCGGTAGAGTTGCCCGTGCTGCCCACATAACCGATGATCTCACCCTGCTGGACATACTTGCCCGCCGAGGTGGCGACCGACCGCATGTGGCCGTACAGGGTGCTGTACTGGTTGCCATCGGACATTTTGCCGTGGTAGATGATGACATAGTTGCCGTAGCCGCCGCTGGACCAGCCCGCCACCTGCACATAGCCGCTGGCGGCTGCATAGATAGGCGTGCCGCCCGGGGCGGCAAAGTCGGTACCGGCGTGGAGCTTGTTGACCCCCGTAACGGGGTTCTTGCGCCAGCCGTACTCACTGGAAATGCGGCTATAGCTCTTGAGCGGGCAGATGAAGCCGGTAAAGCTCAGGGTGGGCTTGGAGGCAGCGGCCGCGGCGATCATCTTCTGGATCTGCTTCTTGACGGCCTCATAGTTCATCTCGTCCGATTCAATGGCGGCCTGCGCGTCCTTCTGGGCCTGCTGCGCCTCGGCAGCGCTCATCTGGGCGGCGGCTACGCTGGAGTTGAGCTCGTTCTGCTTGGCACGCATCTGGCTGTTCTGGGCATCCAGATCTGCTTTTTGCTTTGCAGCTCGCTGCGCTGGGATTCCAGCGTCAGCTTATCGCTTTCCAGCGCTTCCTTGGCGTTCTTCATGTTGTCCAGGATCTCGGTATCCTTGATGGAGATGTCCTGCATGACCTCGTTGAAGGTCAGCAATTCATACAGGTCGTTCACCGCAGACAGCATGGCAACGCTGCCGCCGTCCCGCAGCTCCTGCATGGCGGCCATGTGCTGCTTGAAATCGCCCCACTGGTCGGCGATCTCCGCTTCTTTTTCGGTGATCTGCTGCTCCTTGGCGGCGATCTCCTGTTCCTTCAGGCCGATGCTGTTCTGCACCTCGGCGATCTGGCCCTTCAGCACGCTGATCTGGCTCTGGACCACCGTGACCTTTTCCTTCAGCTCCGATTCCAGCGCCTTGGCGGCCTGCTCCTTCTTTTTTGCATTGGACAGTTCCTTTTTGTGCTGTACAATGGACTGGGAGAGCTTATCCAGCTTGTTCTGCAGGCTGGACATGCTGGTAGCCGCCGTGGCGGGTAGACCGAAACGCTCAGCAGCAGGCAGGCCGCTGCCAGAAACAGGCTGGCGGCGCGCATGGCCCGGCTGTGCCCGGGGGCGGGTTTTGCATGGGTGGGGGTATACATGAAGTGCAGGCGGAAGCCCGCAGAGTGTTTTGCTTGTTTCACAGAGAAGGCTCCTTTCGCTTACACATTCAGATGCTTGCGGATGGAGAACATGCTGCCCAGCGCACCCACCAGCGCACCACCGGCCAGACTGTATGTCAGGATGGTGGGCCAGACGGCATCCACAGGCACCATGGCGGTGCCCATGAGCAGCTGCCACAACCCGCCCAGCGTGCTGGAGGCCTGCACGATGTAGGCATAGCCGAAGATACCGGCTACCGAGGTGATGGCACCGGAGATCAGCCCATGGTCAGGCCTCTACAAAAAAGGGCAGGGTGACAAGGTGGTTGGTCGCGCCCACATACTTCATGATCTCGATCTCACGGCGGCGGGCAAAAACACTCAGGCGATGGTGCTGCCCACCGTGATGATGCTGACCGCCATCAACACCAGGATCACGATCTGGCCCACCTTGGTCACGGCCCGCTGGACCTCCACAAAGGTCTGGGTCATCTCAATGGGGGCGGTAACGCTGTACACCCCCGGGATGCTCTGGAAGTTCTGGCTCATGGCCTGCATCTGGCTCAGGTCTGCCAGAGAGACACGGTAGTTGGCCTTGAAGGGTTATCATTCTCAAATTCGTCCAGCAGGACGGCGTAATCCGCCATGTACCCACGGTACTGGTTGAGCACATCCTCCTTGGACATGTACTGCACCCGGCTCACGCCCGGGGTGGCAGTGATGCGCTCCCCTACCGACTGGATGGTGGCATCGTCGGCTTCGGGGTCCACATAGACCACCATCTCGTTCTGCTGGCCCAGATAGTTCACCATGCTGTTCACATTGACTTCCGCCAGCGTGGCAAAGGTGTTCAGGGTCATACAGACGCTCAGGGAGGCGATGCAGGCAATGGTCATGGCCCAGTGCTTGCCCAGGTTGCGCACGCCGCGCACCACAAGGAAACCGAACGTAGAAGGTTTCATCATACCAGCGACACCTCCATTTCCAGTTCCTTCGGGTCTACGGGCGGGTGAGGGATCATGGAGCCCGTGGGCACATCCGAGATGATGTGTCCGCCGGACAGGGTGACCACGCGGCGGTCAAAGTGACGGACCAGCTCGTGCTCATGGGTGACCACCAGCACAGTGATGCCCATCTCGCTGACACGCTCCAGCAACTCCATCATCTCAAGGCTCAGCTCGGGTCGATGTTGCCGGTGGGCTCGTCCGCAATCACCAGCTTGGGGGCGTGGGCCAGGGCGCGGGCCACAGCCACACGCTGCTGCTCACCGCCGGAGAGCAGGTCGGGGTAGACCTTTGCCTTGTCCTCCAGGTGGACAAGCTCCAGCATGTAATTCACGCGCTCCTTGATCTGCTTATGCCCGATGTTGGTAACATGCATGGCAAAGGCAATGTTCTCGTAAACGGTCATGGTGGGGATGAGCCGGAAATCCTGAAAGATGATGCCCATCTGACGGCGCAGGTAGGGGATCTTGCGGCGGCGCAGGCGGGCAACATCCTGCCCGTTCACCAGCACGCGGCCCTCGGTGGGGTCTCCTCGCGCAGGATCAGCTTGAGCAGGTGGATTTGCCCGCGCCCGAGTGACCCAGCAGAAAAACAAACTCGCCGTCATCCACATGGAAGTTGACATCCTCCAGGGCAGGCTTTGCATTGTGCTTGTACTGCTTTGAAACGTGTTCAAAATCTATCATGCGTTTTTCGCTCCCAATAATTTTCTCCAAACCAAAAAGAACCGGCCAGCATCGGTTTCGAGCGGCCGGTTCTGCGCCGACGGCTTTGTGCCGCAAGCGTTTGCTTAATATTTGGCCGGGTTGTTGGACAGGTACTTCTTGACCATCAACGCCACCTTAAAGACGATGGCATCGTCGAACTCACGCAGATCCAGACCGGTCAGTTTTTTGATCTTTTCCAGACGATACACCAGCGTGTTGCGGTGGACAAACAGGCCGCGGCTGGTCTCAGACACATTCAGGTTGTTCTCGAAGAAGCGCTGGATGGTGAACAGGGTCTCCTGATCCAGGCTCTCGATGCTGCCCTGCTTGAACACCTCGCGCAGGAACATCTCGCAGACAGTGGTGGGCAGCTGGTAGATCAGGCGGGCAATGCCAAGGTTGTCGTAGCGGATGATCTGCTTCTCGGTGTCGAACACCTTGCTGACCTCCATGGCGATCTGGGCTTCCTTGAAGGAGGTGGCCAGATCCTTCACGTTGGAGATGGGGGTGCCGATGCCGACCACAGCCTTGATGTAATGCTCACCGGACAGGGTGTCCACGATGCTGGCAGCCAGCTTCTCCATATCGGTGCGGTCGATGCCCTTGCGGATCTCCTTGACCAGCACGGTGTCGGTCTCGCTGATGTTGAACACAAAGTCCTTCTGCTTGTCCGGGAACAGACTGCTGACCACATCGTAAGCGGAGATGTCGCCGCCGGAGGTCATGCGCACAATGAACACCACGCGGGAAACATCGGTGGCAAAGTGCAGCTCACGGGCCTTGGCGTAGATATCGCCGGGCAGGATGTTGTCCAGCACCACGTTCTTGATGAAGTTGGCTTTGTCGAACTTTTCATCGTGGTACTGCTTGATGCTCTGCAGACTGATGGAGAGCAGGGCGCAAACTGGCCCGCAGTCTCGTCCGCGCCTTCCACAAACACGGCATAGTCGTTATGCTTTGCGCTGGAGAACTGCTGATAGGTGTAGCCATCCCGCACAAAGCGGTCACCGGCCGTCAGGCGCTCTGCCATAAAGCCCTCGCGCACCTCTCCGATCAGGTTCAGCTCCGAGCAGGAGATCACAGCGCCGGTCTCATCCACCACACCGACCACACGATCGATGGCGTCTTTCATCTGGTAGATCACGCTCTGGAATACTCTATTGGCCATAAATGGATACCCCTTTTCCTCTTTTGTGCAAGCCGCAGGGGCGAGATTGTCGTTTTTAACAATTTCGCCGCTTTACATTATCTATTTTACACAAAAGAATTTACTTTTGCAACATATTTCACCAAAATATTTTTGACTTTCTTGGTGAAATTATCTTTCAGGGGTATTTTCAGGCCCAAAAAGCACTGTTTTGCGTGGTTCTTGTGAATATTTTACCGGCAAAATGTGATGTTTTTTTGAAAATCAGGTGAAAAGCAGTCAGGCTCCGGTGGTAATTGCTGTCACTTCCTCCGCAGAAAGCTCCCGCCACTGCCCCGGTGCAAGGGCCGGGTCCAGCGCAAGCCCGCCGATGGCATCCCGGTGCAGGGCGTTCACGCCCGCGCCGTACACACCGAACATCCGCTTGATCTGGTGGTACACCCCCTGCCTGAGCCTGACTTTCACGGTCAGGCCGTCCGGGGTCAGGGCTTCCACCTCTGCCGGGGAGAGGGCGGTGCCATCCGCCAGCGTCACGCCCTCGGCAAAGCCCCTGCGCATCTCCTCGGTCAGCGGTGTGTCAATGACCACCGTATAGGTCTTGGAGACGTGGCGCTTCGGGGCAAGGATCTCGTGGGCGAAGCCGCCGTCATCCGTCAGCAGAACAAAGCCGGTGCTGGTCTTGTCCAGCCGGCCGGCCGGGAACAGCTCCCGCCGGGGGTAGGCATCCCCGATTAGATCCACCACGGTGGTATCCCGCTTGTCGGTGGAAGCGCTCACCACGCCCTCAGCTTGTTGAGCATCAGGTAGACGAACTGCTGGTAAGCAAGCGGCGCACCGTCCACCGCCACGCTGTCCCCTTCCCTGAGCTGAGTGTCCCCCTTTTTGCACACCGCGCCGTTCACCGTCACCCGTCCCCTGTTCAGCAGGTCTTTGCCTCGCTCCGGGTGCATTGCGCCGTCTCGGCAGATATTTGTCTAATCGCATGGGTTCTCCTTTTCCGGTTATAGCAAAGCTGCGCCCTGCCCAAAGGCGGAGCGCAGCGATAGATTTTGCAGTTCAGTGGACCGGGAGTTTCTCCGAGGACCGTCCGCTGGGGTGGGACCCTGCTGCCGCAGGCAGTAGGACGGGCGATGGAATGGCCCGAGCCGTGTCCGAGGAGAAAGCTACTGGGCCACACCCTTAAACGCTCAGAGAAGCGTGCTGTTCCACAGCATCGGGGTTGGCATCAAAGATGGGCTGGAGCACATTTGCAATGAACTCCTCCACCTGCTGGGGTGCACGGCCCACAAAGTTTTCGGGCACCAGACCGGCCACGATCTCCTCCTTGGTCAGGCCAAAGGCGGGGTCGGCTGCAACGCGGTCCACCATATCGTTGGGCAGGCCCTCTTCCTTGACCTGCTTGCCAGCGGCAATGGCGTGCTGGCGCAGGCGCTCGTGGAGCTCCTGACGGTTGCCGCCCTTTTCCACAGCCTGCATCATAATGTTCTCGCTGGCCATGAAGGGCAGCTCTGCCATCAGGCGGCTGCGCACTACCTTGGGATAGACCACGATGCCATCGGTGACATTGAGCATGATGTTCAGGATGGCATCGGCAGCCAGGAAGCCCTCGGCCATGGCAACGCGCTTGTTGGCGCTGTCGTCCAGAGTGCGCTCAAACCACTGGGTGCCGGTGGTGAAGCTGGGGTTCAGCACATCCACCATCAGGTAGCGGCTCAGGGCGCAGATGCGCTCACACCGCATGGGGTTGCGCTTGTAAGGCATGGCGGAGGAACCGATCTGGTTCTTCTCAAAAGGTTCTTCCATCTCCTTGAAGTTGGCCAGCAGGCGCAGGTCGGTGGCAAACTTCATGCAGCTCTGGGCAATGCCTGCCAGAGCGTTCAGGATAAAGGCATCCACCTTGCGGCTGTAGGTCTGGCCGGACACGGGGATCACGGCATCCGGGGCAAAGCCCATCTCCCTGGCAATGGAAGCATCCACAGCGCGGATCTTGTCTGCATCGCCCTTGAACAGCTCCATAAAGGAAGCCTGCGTGCCGGTGGTGCCCTTGACACCGCGCAGCTGCAGGGTGGCAAGGCGGTGGTCGATCTCGGCAAGATCCATCACCAGCTCGTTGGCCCACAGGGTGGCACGCTTGCCCACGGTGGTGGGCTGTGCAGGCTGGCAGTGGGTATAGGCCATGCAGGGCATGTCCTTGTACTCCTCAGCAAAGCGGGAGAGCTTTGCCAGCACACCGATCAGCTTTTTGCGAATGAGCTCCAGGCCCTGCCGCATCACGATGATATCGGTGTTATCGCCCACATAGCAGCTGGTGGCACCCAGATGGATGATGCCGGCTGCCTTGGGGCACTGCTGGCCGTAGGCGTAAACGTGCTCATCACATCATGGCGCACCAGCTTCTCGCGCGCAATGGCGACCTCGTAGTTGATGTCGTCCACATGGGCTTCCAGCTCGGCCACCATTTCGGGGGTGATATTGGTCAGGCCCTGTTCCATCTCGGCCCGGGCCAGCGCCACCCACAGGCGGCGCCAGGTGCGGAACTTGTTGTCATCCGAGAAGATGTACTGCATCTCATCGGAAGAATAACGGGTAGAGAAGGGGCTGATATAACGATCATGCTGTGACATTGGTTGTTTCCTCCTGAAAGTAACTCCCCCAGCCGCCTTCCGGCGACAGCCCCCTCGAAGAGGGGGCCTTTCAGCCTCCCTCGGAGAGGGAGGTGGCATCGCGTCAGCGATGACGGAAGGAGTTTTTCTCTATTCTACCATCAAACCTTGAAATAGTCTACGCCGCCCTCAAAGATCGGCTGATATTTATCGCCGGTGACGTTCTTGTACAGGTACTCGCCGCTGCGCTCCGAGTGGCCCATCTTGCCGAACACGCGGCCGTCCGGGCTGGTGATGCCTCAATGGCCAGCAGAGAGCCGTTGGGGTTGTAGCGCTGATCCATGGTGGGCTCGCCTTCCAGATCAACATACTGGGTAGCCACCTGACCGTTGGCAACCAGCTGATCCAGCACGTTCTGGGGTGCCACAAAGCGGCCCTCGCCGTGGCTGATGGCGATCTCGTACTCGCTGCCTGCATCGCAGTGGGACAGCCAGGGGCTGCCGGTGGATGCAACACGGGTGCGCACCAGCATGCTCTGGTGGCGGCCGATGGTGTTGAAGGTCAGGGTCGGGTCATAGGCCGTGATGGGGCGGATATCGCCGTAGGCACCAGACCCAGCTTGATCAGGCCTGGAAGCCGTTGCAGATGCCCAGCATCAGACCGTCGCGGTGCTGCAGCAGGTCGCGAACCGCCTCGGTGACCGCAGGGCTGCGGAAGAAGGAGGCGATGAACTTGGCGCTGCCGTCCGGCTCGTCGCCGCCGGAGAAGCGCCGGGCAACATCACGATCTGGCTCTCTCCAATGGCCTTGACCAGTGCCTCGCAGCTGGCGGTAACGTCCGCCGGGGTCAGGTTGCGGATGACCAGGATCTCAGGGTCAGCACCGGCGCGGGCAAAGGCCTTGGCGGTATCGTACTCACAGTTGGTACCGGGGAACACGGGGATGATCACCTTGGGCTTTGCCACACCGATCTTGGGAGCAGCGGGGGCGTTCAGCTTGCCGTTGATCTTTTCCACGGTGGGGCCTGCCTTGCGGTAGGGGTACACAGGCTCCAGCTTGCTCTCCCAGATCTCCTGCAGCTCAGCCATATCCAGCGTCTCGCCGCAGCTTTCAAAGATATACTCCCTGGTGGTCTCGCCCAGCAGCTCGCCTGCGGGGGAATCAGAGACCATTTCCAGCACGATGGAGCCGTACATGGGCTCGAACATCCGGTGGGTGGGCATATCAGCGCGCATCTTGAAGCCGATGCGGTTGCCCAGGCCCATCTTGAACAGGGCCTCGGCAATGCCGCCGTAGCCCACGGCGCAGGCAGATGCCACCATGCCCTCTTCGATCATCTGCTCCACGATCTTGTAGTTTGCCTTCAGGGAGAAGAAGTTGGGGCAGCCGGTCTCGGGGTCCAGAATGGGCCGGATGAGGACAACAGTGCTCTCAGGCTTCTTGAACTCGGTGGAGACCACCTTGCTGGCCTTGCCGATGGCAGTGGCAAAGGAGACCAGCGTGGGGGGCACATCCAGCTGCTCGAAGGAGCCGGACATGCTGTCCTTGCCGCCGATGGAGGCAATGCCCAGACCCATCTGGGCATCCAGAGCACCCAGCAGGGCGGCCAGCGGCTTGCCCCAGCGCTCGGGCTTGGTGCCCAGGCGCTCAAAGTACTCCTGGAAGGTCAGGTAGCATCCTCATAGCGGAAGCCGGAGGCCACCAGTTTGGTGACACTGTCCACCACGGCCATCCGTGCGCCGATATACTGGTTGGCGCTCATCAGGTAGGGGTTGTAGCCCCAGGCCATGCCGGAGCAGGTGTTGGTCTCGCCATCCACGGGCAGCTTTGCCACCATGGCGTTCTGGGGGGTCAGCTGGTAAGCACCGCCAAAGGGCATCAGGACGGTGGCGGCACCAATGGTGCTGTCGAACCGCTCAGAAAGGCCCTTCTTGCTGCAGATGTTCAGGTCGCCCACCATGTTCTTCATCTTCTGGCTGAAGGTGATGCCGGCCCACTGGGGCTGCCAGACGGTACCCTGCTCCACATGGACGTTCTGGTGCTTCTCCGCACCGTTGGAGTTCAGGAACTCACGGCTGATGTTGACGATGGACACGCCGTTCCACACCATGTTCAGGCGCTTTTCCTCGGTGACCTTTGCCACGGGGGTAGCCTCAAGGTTCTCCTCGGTGGCAATGGCGATGAACTTGTCCACATCCTCGGGGGCAAGGGCCACAGCCATGCGCTCCTGGCTCTCGCTGATGGCCAGCTCGGTGCCGTCCAGGCCGTCATACTTCTTGGTGACCTTGTTCAGGTCGATATACAGGCCGTCGGCCAGCTCACCGATGGCAACGGAAACGCCGCCCGCACCAAAGTCGTTGCAGCGCTTGATCATCTTGCAGGCATCCTCACGGCGGAACAGGCGCTGGAGCTTGCGCTCGATGGGCGCATTGCCCTTCTGCACCTCGGCACCGCAGTGGTCCAGGCTGGCCCAGATTGTCGGGCCTTGGAGGAGCCGGTGGCCACCGGCCGATGCCGT
>ENA-OQAZ01000413-OQAZ01000413.1-human-gut-metagenome-genome-assembly--contig:-NODE-413-length-24147-cov-2.032931_pt1 | contig 24147 bp, 28 predicted proteins | sample MGYA00242737_ERZ504531 | MGnify/ENA primary metagenome ERZ504531 (study PRJEB26092, sample SAMD00036244) | human gut metagenome | host: Homo sapiens | study: EMG produced TPA metagenomics assembly of... | reverse complement strand
TGACAGGACTTCGCATTTTTGAAGATGAGAACGGAAAGACCAATCTTGCCCTGAAGGATGTGGATGGAGAACTTCTTCTGATTTCCCAGTTTACCTTATATGCAAACTGTAAAAAAGGATTCCGCCCAAGTTTTATTGAGGCAGGTGCACCGGATATGGCAAATGAACTGTATGAATATATTATTGAAGAATGTAAGAAAGTGATCCCGGTTGTGGAAAGAGGAAACTTTGGCGCGGATATGAAGGTATCTCTTTTAAATGATGGTCCATTTACGATCGTGCTGGATTCGGAGCAGATTTGTTAAATTATTATTTGGTTTCTAAAGATGTATCGTGTATAATAGAATACAGATGGAATACACAAGAAAGTGGGGAATGTAATAATGAGTTATGAAGCATTAAACAGCAGGATTATGGAGATGAAGGATGAAATTCTTGCTGGAATCCAACAGAACATGAGAATTGAAAGCGTGCGTGGTGAGGCACAGCCAGACGCGCCATATGGTCCGGGACCGAAGGCTGCTCTGGAAGATGCCCTTGAACTTGGCCGCAAGCTTGGCTTCAAGGTTGGGCAGGCAGACAATCGTATAGGCTGGGTAGAATATGGAGAAGGAAAAGAGATGGTAGGCGTTCTTGGTCATGTAGACGTTGTACCGGCTGGCGATACCGGTTGGACTTATCCTGCCTATGGTGCCGAGATCCACGATGGAATTCTTTGGGGAAGAGGATGTCTGGATGATAAGGGACCGATCATTGGATCAATTTACGCATTGAAGGCGATACGTGATCTGAATCTTCCAATTGACCGTAGAATCCGTGTTATTTTTGGATCTGATGAGGAATGTGGTTCTTCATGCGCAGCGTATTACGTAGAGAACGGATATGAGATGCCGACGATTGGATTTACTCCGGATGCAGATTTTCCGGTTATTTTCTGTGAAAAAGGAACGACCGGCATCAAAGGCGGTTCTAAGGTTTATGACAAAGGTCATATCGAAGTGGAATATTTTGGTGGTGGAATTGCTGACAATGTCGTGATTCCAACTTGTAAACTGATCGTAAAAGGAGACATTAAGGTAGCAGAGACAGAAGGAATCACTGTGACGCATGAAAACGAAAAAACAATCGTTGAAGCGGTGGGAAGAAGTGCACATGGAAGTACCCCGCATCTTGGTGTAAATGCAGCAATTCTTCTTTTGAATGCAGTGAAAGAGAATGAATTTGGTGGAGAATTCCAGCAACTGATGGAATTTCTTCTGAACGAGATCGGAGCGGAGACAAATGGAGAATCACTGGGAGTACATTATGTGGATGAAGAAACTGGTGAGACAACCGTAAACCTTGGTATTGTTTATTATGATGGAGAAGAGACCTATTTTACATTAGATGTCCGTTATCCAAAAATGCAGATCCGAAAGTTGTTGATGATACACTGATCAATCATATCAACAGTTACACATTCGATGTGCTCCGGAAAAATAACCACAAAATTCTCTATGTACCAAAAGACTCTGAACTGGTGACAAAGCTCGTTCATGTATATGAAGAAGAGACTGGCGAGCACTTGGAACCACTTGCAATCGGTGGTGGAACTTACGCAAAGAAATTCCCGAACATGGTTGCATTCGGACCGGTATTTCCAGGTGAAGCAGACGTGATCCATCAGCCAGATGAACATGTGGAAGTAGAAAAGCTTCTCCGTGCACTGCAGATTACGGCAGCAGCAATGTACGAACTTGCAAAAAAATAGTAGAAAACAGTACTGACTGAATCATCTGAATATGTCATATATAGATACGAGCATCGAAGGGTGAGCTGTTCAATGGAACAAAAGCCGATAAGATGACAGGTTGAGAATACCTGTACATCTTATCCGGCTTTTTTTGATGCATTAAAAAATATTTATGATAGTAAGAGAAAAAGGGATATGGAGAAGAACATATATAAAAAACAGGTGAGTACTTGCAAAAAGCACTTCTATCTGAGATGCTTCTGCAAGTGTACTCACCTGTTTTTTAAAATTAACGGAAGAAGCGCATAACAGCAGCAACTTTCCCTAAAATCGTAACATCTTCAAGGATAAATGGTTCCATTGCATCATTCTCCGGCTGAAGACGGATCACACCTTCTTCTCGGTAAAACGTCTTTACCGTTGCACCGTCATCAATCAGAGCAACAACCATGTCACCGTTCTCTGCAGTTGCCTGCTTTTCCACAATGACATAATCTCCATTCAGTATACCGGCATTTATCATACTTTCACCCTGAACTTTCAGCATAAAGAGTTCTTTATTTGATGAAATATATTCAGTAGGAACAGGATAGTAATCTTCAATATTCTCCTGTGCAAGAACCGGTTCTCCTGCAGCTACATGGCCTACGATCGGAATCTGAACCATCTCACGTCTTGTGAGATTAAATGAATCATCCAGAATCTCGATTGCACGTGGTTTGGTTGGGTCACGTCGTATGTATCCGTTCTTCTCAAGAGTCTCAAGATGAGAGTGTACAGAAGAAGTTGACTTCAGATTCACAGCATCACAGATCTCACGTACAGCCGGTGGAAAACCACGTTGCAGGATCTGGGACTTAATATATTCAAGTATCTCTTCCTGTTTCTTGCTAATATTACCTTTACTCATAAAAGACCTCCTAAATCTGTATCTATATCAATTTGAATTATTATCTGAACTATTAAAATTATCATATCATACAGAAGAAAAAAATAGCAAACAAATGTTTAGAAAATACGTTCGATTTACATATTGACAAACGTATGTTCTTGTTGTATATTGGTAACAGAACAGTTGTTCGAGAACATGCTTTCTGGTATATAGGAGAACTGAAAAGATTACAGAAGAAAAGGGAGGTCATTATCATGAGATCAGAGAAAAGAAAAGATATGTATGCAGATCGATACCATGCAGGAGCAAAAGGACAGAAGCACTGTCATTATGCAAAGCACCGTAAGACGAATTCTATCAGACGGTTTGTGACAGGGATTGCGGCTCTGGTGATGGTTATGTCACTGAGTTTTGGATTTGGAAGCTTTTTCTCCAGTGCGCATGATAGCAAAGCTGAAGAACCTTCCGGAGAGAGATATTATAAAAGTGTCCAGCTTGAAAAAGGGGATTCACTCTGGAGCATTGCACAAAGATACAGACGAACAGAAGATTCTATATATGAATATATGGATGAGCTGGCAGAAGCAAATCATTTAAGTTTAAAAGACAGGAATAATCTCCAGGAAGGAGACTATCTGGTTGTTTCGTATTATGGAGATGATTCTGTTTATTAAAGACCATCTGTGCTGTTAGGTAGCAGCGAATAATCTGCCTGACAGCACATTATATACACTCTATTTTTTATAAAAGTCTAAAAGACTAAGACATTCTTAAGGTCTCTAACCAAGATCCCATCGCTCACCCCGTCTTAGTCTTTCCGGACTTTTTAATTTTATACTAAGAAATTTTATATTTTTAAGGCTATACTTGATTTTATTAGTGACTTTAAAGGATTATCATGATAAAATCAAACAGGTGTATTTAATTTTAGAATAAAAGAGGAGATTTTGTTATGGATAATCATAAAAAAAGGAGTACATTTTCCGGTAAATTAGGATATGTACTGTCAGCAGCAGGAGCTTCTGTAGGTCTTGGAAATATCTGGAGGTTTCCTTATCTTGCGGCGAAATATGGCGGAGGAATTTTTCTGCTTATCTATATTCTGTTAGCCCTTACTTTCGGTTATACGATGATAATTGCTGAATCAGCAATTGGCCGTATGACAAGAAAAAGTCCGGTAGGTGCGTTCAAATCTTTCGGAAAGTCAAAATGGATTTCTTTTGGTGGATGGATTAATGCGATTATTCCGGTTCTGATTGTACCATATTATTCTGTAATTGGAGGATGGGTTATCAAGTACCTTTTGGAATATGTAAAAGGGAACAGCAGTAGTCTGGCTCAAGATGGATATTTTTCAGAGTTTATTTCAAATGGATTTTCTACAGAAATCTGTTTTATCATATTCTGTCTGATTACACTGATTATTATTTATGCAGGTGTTCGGAATGGAATTGAGCGTGTTTCAAAGTTTATGATGCCGATTTTGATCGTGCTTTCGCTGATCATTACCATTTACTCAGTAACACGACCAGGTGCAATGGAAGGCGTGAAGTATTTTCTGGTGCCAAATCTAAAGAATTTCTCATGGATGTCTGTGGTAGCTGCTATGGGACAGATGTTTTATTCCCTATCGATCGCTATGGGAATTTTGATTACATTTGGTTCTTATATGAAAAAAGATATTTCGATTGAAGATTCTACAAGAAATGTAGAAGTATTTGATACAGCGATTGCAATTATGGCAGGACTTATGATCATCCCAGCCGTATTTGCGTTTTCAGGTGGAAATCCGGATACGTTACAGGCAGGGCCGGCACTGATGTTTATTACAATACCAAAGGTGTTTGAGAATATGGGATTGGGAACAGCAATTGGAATTCTGTTCTTTCTGCTTGTTCTTTTTGCTGCGCTGACAAGCTCAATCGCATTGACAGAGAGTGCAGTATCTACATTTGAAGATGAAATCGGCTGGAGTCGTAAAAAGTCTACTGTGCTTGTTGGTGTGATTATGATAGTATTAGGAAGTTTATCTTCACTTGGATATGGACCACTTGCATTTGTGAAAATTATTGGTATGCAGTTCCTGGATTTCTTTGATTTCCTGACTAATTCGGTAATGATGCCGATCGCGGCACTGATGACAAGTCTTTTGGTAGCTAGAGTTGTTGGGGTAAAGAAGATAGAAGAAGAGATTATTCATGGAGAAAGTACATTCCGAAGAAAGAAGATTTTTGCTGTTATGATTAAATATCTGTGTCCAATCTTTGTTCTGATTATTTTGATCAGTTCTGTGGCGAATGCATTTGGATGGATTTCCATGTAGAATAATATGTGAAAAAAGGAGTGTAAAGAAATGGAACAGATGAAAGTTGGAATTATCGGTGCTGGGCGAATTGCAGCAAATATGGCGAAAACACTGGACGGTATGGACGATGCGGCTGCATATGCCATTGCTGCAAGAAATCTTGACAGAGCGCAGAAATTTGCCAAAGAATGGGGATTTGAAAAGGCATATGGCTCATATGAAGAACTGGTAAATGATCCGGAAGTAGAGTTGATTTATATCGCGACACCACATCCGTTTCATATAGAACATGCCAAACTTTGTATCAATCATGGGAAACCGGTACTTTGTGAAAAACCATTTACTGTAAATGCTGTTGGAGCAAAAGAAGTATTTGCTCTTGCAAAGGAAAAAGAAGTCTTTATTACGGAGGCAATTTGGACAAGATACCTTCCATCCCGTAAAATAATCGATGATATTATTGCAAGTGGTGAAATCGGAGAAATAAAGGGGATTTCAGCAAATCTCGGATATGATATGCATACAAAAGAACGTCTGATCGATCCGAAGCTTGCCGGTGGAGCGCTATTAGATGTAGGTATTTACCCACTGAATTTTGCAAGCATGGTTTTAGGCGATGATGTTGAAGAAACGCTTTCTTCCTGCGTAAAATTTGACAGTGGAGTGGATGCACAGAATTCCATTATTCTGAATACAAAAATGGATCGATGGCTTCTATACAAAGCAGTGCACTTACCGGTACAGAACAATATGGTATGATATATGGGACCAAGGGGTATCTGATTGCGGAAAATATTAATGATATTACGGCGGTAAAAGTGTATACACCGGATCGGGAATTTGTAAGGGAAATTACAATGCCAGAACAGATCACTGGGTTTGAATATGAAGTACGCGCTTCTATGAAGGCCATCCGTGAAGGAAAACTTGAATGTATGGAAATGCCGCATGAAGAAAGTATTCGCATCATGGAACAGATGGATGGGCTTAGAAAAGACTGGGGGATTGACTATCCATTTGAAAAAGGAAACAGACCGTGCTAGTAATTATAATTAGCTGTCCCTGGCAAAAAGTTGTCTTGGGACAGCAGTATTTTGAATAACAAATCTATACGACAAATACCGATTTTTCCAAAAGATATAGACAAATCTTCCGAAATCATGCTATAATCATACCTATATCGGGGAAATTTATGGAATTTAGGAGGTTCTTAGAATCATGCCATCTGATACAAAAACATACCAGGAAGAAACTTATATTGATAATACTATTCGTCTTCGTGGTGTTTTAAACACCATGCCTGACTTTGCACGTGATTATTTTCGTGCCATTGAACCAACCACATCACCAAAGACACGAATATCGTATGCATATGACATCCGTTTGTTCTTTCAGTTTTTAATTGAAGAAAATCCTGTTTATAAACATCACTCAATTAAGGACTTTCAGGTACAGGATTTGGAAGCTATTCAGCCGGTTGATATTGAGGAATATCTGGAATATCTGAAGGTCTATGATACTACAGATGTTCATACTAAAGAAACCAAACAGGTCACAAACTCTGAACGCGGCTTATTTCGCAAAATGTCTGCATTACGCAGCTTTTATAATTATTTCTTTAAAAGACAGATAATTCAGAAAAATCCGACTTTATTTGTAGATATGCCGAAGCTACATGACAAGGCGATCATACGTTTGGATACCGATGAGGTTGCAAAGCTTTTGGATTATGTGGAATCCTGTGGTTCCAAATTAACCGGTCAGGCACTCTCCTATTATAATAAGACGAAAGAACGTGATATTGCGATCATTACTCTTCTACTTGGAACAGGTATTCGAGTATCGGAGTTAGTTGGACTGGACCTGTCAGATGTGGATTTCAACAATAATGGGGTCATGGTGACACGAAAAGGTGGAAGCCAGATGGTTGTTTATTTTGGTGAAGAGGTGGAAAAAGCACTTCGCAATTATCTGGAGACATACCGTAAAGCGGTAACGCCCCTTGCTGGCTATGAAAATGCTCTGTTTTTATCAACCCAAAGACGCCGGATCGGTGTGCAGGCGGTTGAAAATATGGTTAAAAAGTATGCCAGTCAGATTACAAATAAAAGAATCACGCCACATAAGCTCAGAAGTACCTATGGTACTGCCCTTTATAAGGAAACGGGGGATATTTACCTGGTAGCGGATGTTCTGGGGCACAAAGATGTCAATACAACGAAAAAGCACTACGCTGCAATCGATGAAGACAGACGACGTAGTGCTGCAAATGTGGTAAAATTGCGGGAACCGTAAATTGTCAAAGTACGGTTAAATAATATCCTAATATGGATAAATTTTTACAAATGATAAATTGGTGAATAATAAAATGCATCATCATTTCATCGATGTGACTGATATGATGATGGCATTTTATTATTTTTTTACTCTTAATGTCCTTAAATAGATCTTCTGTTCCGGCGTGATCCGGTAGCTTTCAATTGCTTTCTGAATCGTCTTATTATGTGTCCAGGTGTCCAGCCTTTTCTCTTCCAGATAAGGAATGATCTGGTCATACTGCTTTGCAAGAGCGGTAGCAAAATACCAGGCACGCATCATGTTTACATAATATTCGTCTGATTTAACTTCGGCTACCTTTTTGGGATATTCCGGTTTAAACTGTTCATCCAGATAATACCGCATCAGCATTCCAATTCCAAAACGGACGATATAAGGGTGATCCGATGCTATCCAGCGGCAGACTTCCTGGATAAATAAGTCCAGATGATTTTTTACTGTCCGGAGCGCGATCATATCGCAGGTTGCCCAGTTATCTATATACGGGAGAAAACGGTCCAGTGCGGCAATACAGGATGGGTACGCTTTAATCTGTTCAATCAGCAGTCCATGAAGGTTGTTTTCTTCATAATATTTATGTGGAAGCACTTCAAGAAATGCAGAAACATTGTCTGTTTTACCGAATTTTTTTGCGTATGCGCGCAAAGAAGGAGTCCGCACACCGATGACGGTTTCCTTATTGACTGTCGGCATCAGTTTTGCCTGAAAATCCCGATAAGCAAGATCCTGTATTGCAAAGAGATCTGCTTGTACATTTTCTATTACTTCTCTACTGCTCATTTGTCATTTCCTCCTGAAATATTGTAGATTTATAATTCGGTATAACGAAATTTGCTACAGCTTGACAGTGGTTTACGCATTTATAAGATCGTGCCTGTCTCATAGAGAGCATTCTTCCGCTCCATACGCTTTAATTCCGGCAATACGGTAAGTAACATGGTGATGAAGCATAATTCTCCACCAATGACGTTAGAAACCGGCTCAGCGAGAAATACGCCGTCTGTTCCCATATGCAGGGCATACGGCATTAGATATGTCAGAGGCACGACGATAAATACCTTCCGAAGTAGTGAGAAAAAGATTGCTTGCTTCTTCTTATTCAGGGATTTAAAGACCGTTTGGCCAATGTATTGCATATCCATGCAGATAAACGCTGCAAAATACTGCTTCAGGGCAGGAACTGCATCTTTCATCAACGTAGCATCTGAACTGAAAATTCCGATCAGGGTTTTCGGCGCGATGATGATAATACTCCACATCACAGCTGTGTATCCGAGAATCATAAGTGCCATCATGGCACCGGCTTTTCTTACACGGCATGGGCGTCTTGCACCATAATTGTAACTCAGGATTGGCGAAGTTCCTTCGTTGATTGCATAAATCGGAGTTTCTACAAGCTGTCTGACACTGGATACGATGGTCATAACAGAAATGTAGATATCTCCGCCTGTGACGGAAAGTACATTGTTGCAGACAATCGTTACCAGACTGTTTGTCAACTGCATGATAAATCCGGCAGTTCCCAGGCTTACAATGTTTTTTGCATAAGCTGTACAGTTGGCAAGTTCCTCTTTTTTGAGGAGCCTCACTTTCAGTTCTGCTTTCTTTGTAAGAAAGAAAAATACAAATGCAGCAGAAAGTGTCTGAGAAATGACCGTTGCAATTGCGGCACCGCGCACGCCAAGTCCGAACACAAAAATAAACAACGGGTCAAGCAGCAGGTTCGTTACTGCCCCTATGGTAACTGAAAGCATGCCGATGGTTGAATATCCCTGTGCATTGATAAACGGGTTCATACCGGTTGCAATCATAGAAGGCAGAGTTCCGATCAGGTAAAGCATCAGGTACGGATATGCATAGATCAGAGCGTCTTTTGAGGCACCAAACAGTACCAGGATCGGGCGGGCAAATAAAAAGCCAATTACCATGAGTACAATGGCACAGATACAGACCATGGAAAAAGAAATATTCATAATTTTTTTCGCTTCCTGTGGCTCATTTTTGCCGCGCTCAATCGAAAATAATGGTGCACCACCGCTTCCGAATAGATTGCTGAATGCGGTAATGATGACAATTACCGGGAAACAAAGACCGACTGCACCAAGTGCTGCAGTTCCGATGTGCGGGATACGTGCAATATAAATCCGGTCTACAATGTTATAAAGTAAACTTAAAATCTGGGCAACCAGCATCGGGAGCGATGCTCCAAGGATATTGCTGGTTATCGTTCCATTTTCAAAATCGACTCGTTTCATTTGTAATTCATTCCTTTTTATTTTTCTTGCTTTTTTAATTCTAACATGATGTAATATATATGTAAATTATTGTTTTTATATGATAATTCAATAAAAATCATATGGATAATAATATTTTCATTTTTAAATAATCAGGAGATGAATTACATTTTTATGGAAATCAGACAGTTGGAATATTTTCGTGCGATCGTAGATGCCGGAACGATCAGCGGTGCAGCAAGAGTTCTTCACATGACCCAGCCACCGCTGAGCTATCAGATGAAGATGCTGGAGGAAGAATTACAGGTATCACTCTTTTTGCGAGGTACAAAGAAAATTACGCTTACAGATGCCGGAAAGACGCTTTATGAGCAGGCCGGTAATCTTCTGATGCTTGCAGATCTGACCAAACAGGAGGTTGTCAAATCCGGTCAGGCAGCTACCCTGCACATAGGGATCACACCATCCACTGTATCGATGATGTCCGAATATCTGCTTTACTTTGCAAAAAAATATCCTCAAATTCATTTTGATGTACATGAAGGATCTACATTTACACTGAAAGATCAGCTGGAAAATGGAATGATCGATCTGACTACACTCCGCACACCAATTGTGTTAAATGGCTGTGAAACCAAGTCTCTTTCCCGGGAGAAGCTGCTTGTGATGGCAGTTCCTGATCACCCTCTGTTGCAGGGACATACATCCATCAGTTTGCGGGAACTTTCCGAACAACCCTTAATCCTCTCCCACCGCTACCGCAAATATATGCTTGCCGCATTTGAGGGTGCCGGACTGGTCTGTGATATTTATTTTGCCTGTGAGGATGCCCGCACTGCAATGACGATGGCAGAAAAGGGACTGGGAATTGCGATTCTTCCGGAGTCTATGCTGAAGCTCACTAATAAATTAAAAGCATATGATATTACTGGAGCTGATCTTACAACTGAAATTCTTCTTGCATGGAGGAAAGGCAGGATGCCGGCGGAATTACAGGATTTTCTGACATTATTTGAGGAGAAAATATAAAGTAAAAGAGCAGAGATACCTTCGAATGACTCTGCTCTTTACTTTATTTTATCATTTGGTAAGTATTTTTTAATAGGATAAATAGAATTACCAGCTTGATTTCTGCTCATCTATAACTTCCAAAGTCTCTGGATTTACCAGATAGAAATCAACCAGTTCTGTCTCATATCCACCATCCGGATACACCTTTTCCAGAACCAATCTTCGAAAGTATTATTATTTTTATCTGTCTTAGAACCGTTATCATACAGACAGTAATTGACATTTACTGTTGTACCATCTTCTCTTCTGTTGTCTCAGAGAGGATCGCGTAATTTTCTCCCTTTGCATTTGCTGTGTAAGTGAAATTCATATCCGGAAGGGGATTCTGTTGCTGGATATATTGATACACAGCACGCATTTCGTCCTGAAGCGGTGAAGCTTTCTGGGATTCCTGTGCCGGAGAATTTTCGGTAGAATCAGTGGTACTACTATCTTGTGTTTCCGAATCATTCAGGTCAGAATCCGGTACAGAGGATTCTGTTAAAGTGTCTGTATTCGGCAAAAACAAACCCGTTTTTTGCATATAAATCAGGTTATCAGTTCGGTACTGTGTAGCGATGCCGTAATCAGGCTGTACGGAAAGATAAATATAATGCTGATCTTGACCGGTTACGGTTTCCGTTCCTTCTACGCCAAAGCTCACAATTAAAAAGCTGTAACCAATCAGAGAAAGTAAGAAAAGAGTCAGTGCGGCATAAGAAACGGCAATTATTCGTCTGGCTGCTTTCCTATTAAGGAGACTTTTTTTGCTTTTTTATACAGACAGATCATGCCCCAGATCAGCAGGCAGGACAAGGTGACGGAAACGAAGATGACGGATATTTCAGCAAAATAATAGCGGATTGCATATCCTGCGCTTTTATTGATACCATACCATGCACCGTAGAAAAAGGTACTGTATGCCAGAACAATTGTAATCAGACAAGTACGCAGGATATGCTCTTTTCTTGTCGGAGTAAATTTTTTTAATGCAGAAATAAGTCTGTCCATTTCTTCTGCTTCAATCCAGGTGGTAAGTTCTGCTTCAGATGGATATTCACCGTTTGTGTCAGGAATTCCTGTATAACGGGTTAAAAACTGATTTTTTGTATCAGTATCTCCCACTTCTGCTGCCAGTAAGATCTGCATATAATACAACTGTTTTAACTGGACCGGTGTGCATTTTTCAACAGAAATCTGTGTAATTGTCTGTGTAGCATGATCGTATTTCCCAAGCTGGATTTCAAGGCTTGCAATCAGGAGAAGCATGCGGTTATTCGTAGCAAGATCGCGGACAGATTGTATATGATACATATAAAGCGCATACTCATAATGTTCGTCCAGTGGCATTCTACTCGATATCTTTCTGCTCCATCCGGCTTCTACAAACTGAAGCCCGAAAGCAAGTTCGATAACGGCAAGAAGCTGGCAAAGGAAAGCCGTAAGTTCCCCAGACATTGGTAGTGAGTTTCTGATAGGTCAGAAAAAAGATTGCAGCGGCAGCCAGGATGACGAACAACCATCTCAGCATGAACACGCGGCGGGCTTTCTTTTTTACGGTTTGATTCCATGGATATGTTTTTAATTCTGAATCTAGCACGGGCAAATCTCCATTCCGTTGTCTAATTATCGATTTCCAAAATATAATCTTAGTATTTAAGCGCCTCCTTTATGACGAAATAAAAGGGGCGCTTAAATCACTTTTCATATTTACTATTTTACTTCTACCAGTTCGATCTGGAAGTTCAGTTCTTTTCCAGCCATCTCATGGTTGGCATCAAATGTGATGTTGGTTTCTGTCTTTTCGGTTACGGTTACCGGGAATGGCTGTCCGTACTGGTTGGTCAGATATGCATGTGCACCGACTTCCAGATCTTCTGATCCAGGAAGCTGTGCGATTTCCAGCGTAAAAATGGCGCGTGGATCCGGCATGCCGTAAGCTTCTTCCGGCATCAGATGGATGTTGATGGTCTGTCCTACTTCCATTGTTGCAACGGCTTTATCGTAACCATGGATCATCTGTCCGGCTCCGCATACAAATTCCAATGGCTCTCCGCGGTCATAGGAAGAATCAAACTGGGTACCATCATCAAAGGTACCTCTGTAATGGGTACGGCAGGTCTTTCCGACATTCGGACCTTCAAAATCCGGCACATGTGCGCCACCACATCCGCTACATCCACTGCAGTGTCCGCCACAGGAATGTTCTTCTTCAGCAGAAGCTTCTTCTGTTGCTGTTTCTTCATGCTGTCCACAGCAGGAATGACCTTCTTCGTGGTGATGGTCACAATTTGTACCTGCAGATTCCAGTTCTCCTGCAAGATAGGCATTCACTGCCGCATCTACTTCTCCTGCTGCACCGGATATAACTTTGATACCGGCTTCTTTCAGCGCTTCTTGTGCACCTTCTCCGATACCGCCACAGATTAGAACATTTGCACTCTGCTCAGAAAGGAATCCTGCAAGCGCACTGTGTCCGGCGCCACCAGCATGAACAATCTGCATTGAAGTGATCTTTCCGTCTTCTACCTCATACATTTTAAAAGTTTCTGTCTTTCCGAAGTGCTGGAAAATAGATCCGCCTTCGTATGTTACTGCTATTTTCATTTGTAAAATCCTCCTTGAGATACCTTTACTCAATAGTATAACATATGGATTGCGAAACGCATAGAAAAAGTATACAATAATGAAAGAAATAATGAGACAAAACGAAAGAAAAAAGGGACTGGAAAATGAGTAGTATTTATTTGAGCAACGCAATATTTATGATGATAATACTGACGATCATCTTTTTAAGGATCCGGTATTATATTACATGGAGCCCGAGTAAAAAATATACGATGATCTTTATTGGCATGGTAGAGCTTTATGTGTTAATGGATGCATTGTTTATGAAAGAACTCTTAGGTAAGTCAGGAAACTTTTTGCAGTTTAAGCTGGTTGTGTTTTTCTTTTATCTGGTTTATGTAATCATGCCATATGTGTGGCATTTGTTTATGCAGAGTTATATGGGGATTAACCGTTCAAAGAAGCAAAGATTTGCGGAAATGATTCCGTTCATTCTCCTGGTTCTGATGGTGCTTCTCTCAGTTCCGACGGGAATTGTCTGGAGATTTTCACGGAACCGGACCTATATACGCGGTACATTTTTCGGAGTGTTTGCCGTACTCAATCTGTTTTATTACGTTTATACATTTGCACAGACATTCTTTATTTTATTCATGAACAATACAAAGGGTGTCAGATATCTCATAAAATCGGCACTGTTTTCAGCAGTCCCACTGATCGGAATTCTGGCAAATACCTATATCATTCCACTTTATGGGGCATATCCGTTCCAACCGTACTGCTGGTAATCGGAGCACTGCTCTCCTACCTGTTCATGGTGGAGCACCAGCAAGATCAGATGGAGTTTGAACACCGGAAAAGACTGTCCAAAGCATTGGAACTGGAAAAAGAATCGACACGGAAAGCGAAAGTAGCCGGTGAGGTAAAGAATGCTTTCCTTGCAAATATGTCCCATGATATCCGTACCCCGATGAATGCGATCATTGGATTTTCTGATATCATTGCAGAACATCCGGATGATGAAGAAATTGTAAAAAATGCAATTTCCAAAATTCAGGCATCTGGTGAGATTCTTCTGAAGATCATCAATGATGTGTTGGATCTGTCTAAAATCGAAAGTGGAAAGGCAGAAATTGTGGAGATGGTAACTGACCTGAAGCAAATGGAAGAAAATCTGAAAATGATGCTCGAATACAGCATCCAAAAGGGAATGATTGATTTCAAAGTTGAGGATCAAATAGAGAATCCACTGGTATGGTGTGATGCGACAAAACTGCAGCAGGTTCTGGTAAATGTACTGAATAATGCAGTTAAATTTACCCCAGTGGGAGGAACGATCACATTTAGCTGCGTCCAGAGAATGATCGCACCTGGATTTGCCGAATACAAATTCACGATAAAGGATACCGGAATCGGTATGACTGAAGAATTTCAGAAACATGCGTTTGAGGCATTTGAAAGAGAGCGAACTTCTACCGAGAGCAAGACTGAAGGAACAGGGCTTGGACTTGCGATTGTGAAGAAACTGGTAGATCTGATGCATGGTAATGTGATAATCCAAAGTAATTCCGGTCAGGGAACCAAAATACAGATTTCACTTCCCCTTCGGATTGCAACGGAAAATCAGCTTCATCAATCAGATAAAGCAAAGGAATACAAAATAGGTCTTGACGGAATGCATGTACTTTTGGTGGAAGATAATGAATTAAATGCAGAAATTGCCATGGAAGTTTTGAAAAATAAAGGGGTTCTTGTGAACTGGGTTCCGGATGGATGTGCCTGTGTGGAAGAAATTCAAGATAAGGAAGCAGGCACATATCAGTTTATCCTGATGGATGTACAGATGCCACGGATGAATGGATACGAAGCGACACAGAAAATCCGTCAGTTTGCAGATGTGAAGAAGGCACAGATTCCAATCATTGCCATGACTGCAAATGCATTTGAGGAAGACCGGAAACATGCGCTGGATGCGGGATGGATGGGTTTATTATGAAACCGTTCCGGGTGGATGAGATGATGAAGGTGATCGGAGAAGTGATGGAATAAATGAATGTGGAAAGAGCAGGGAAAGAACTTTGGAAAGTTCATCCCCTGCTCGCAGTTTTGGCAACTGGATTTAAATATAGATTGTGTATTCTTTTATTTTTGCAAAAATATGTTATTTTTCCATCAAAACTCTGCATTTTTTACGATTGCAGGCAATTCCATATTTCAATATAGTGCGAATATCATCTTTATAAAACACACTGATATAATCTTTAGCATTAATCTGATGGAGTGCTTTTTGGCACTCTTCTTCCAACGATTCAACTTCAGCATATTTTATTTCAATTACAATACCGATATTCAAATCATCAATCCAGATCAGAATATCACTGAAACCATTTCCGGCTTCTTTGTTTGATTTAACAATCCATTCACCTTTAAAACTTAGGATTCCTAATAAAATACCATGATAAAAGTTTTCTTTTATCGGCTTTCTGACAAAAGTATCTCGAACGCTGATGGTCTTTTTCATATATTCGGTAAACAGAGTTTCGACTATTTCTGGTTTTCCTTCTGAAAGTGCATTACAGAAAGAATCAACCATTGCGCCATCTTTTGAAACATCCGATTTGAACATTTTCATAATATGCTCAGTCATAATATTCCGAATTTCCCGGTTCGGAATGACAAGATTATAGCGGTTATCCTCAGCTTCTCCTCGCTGTGTCAGATATCCGGTCATAAAAGTGTACTCCAGATATTTTCGATAGACGTGTATAATTCTTTATAGGTTAATTCTTCACTGATTTCTTTTTGAATAGCTTCTCCATTTACCAGACGCTCTAATTCCGCTTTTGCTGTATCCCTTCCACTATAGATATCTGTGATAAAATGTTGGATGATATCATTTCCACTTGTATTTGACCAATAGTTTCTTGGTTTTGCAGAAGGATCATCTAAATGTTCGTCGCAGTAATTAATGACATCCCAGGGACAATAGACATCTACATTTCCAAAACGGTATCCGTCATACCATTCTTTTACAGTGTTGTACAGTTCATCCTGCTGGTAATAGTGAAGCATATCTTTCACTTCAGCGTCCGTGAAGCCAAAGCATTCATCAAACATCACTTTGGTGATAGGAAATACTTTAAAATTATTCAATCCCGTAAAAATGCTTTCTTTTGCAACGCGAAGGCAACCTGTAAGAACTGCAAATTTGAGACTATCATTTGTTTTTAATGCATTTTCGAAAAGATTTCGGATGAGAAGAGTCATTTCATCGTAATATCCGTGTTCGTTTGCTTTGGCAAGTGGAACGTCGTATTCGTCAATAAGAACGATAACCTTTTGACCGTAATGTTTTTCCAGAAGCTCAGTCAGTTCTCTCAGGCTGTAAACCAGTGTATCTTCAGCTAAATTACTTTTAAGTAATTCGCGAAAAATACTTTTTTCATTTTCCGTAAGATTTTGACTTTCTTCCAGGAATCCCAGACGTCTGCATTCTTCGTTTATGACCTTGTTCAGTAATCTACATGCTCCGTCAAATGAGCTGGAATTGATACCTTTTAAACTGATCGATACAACTGGAAACTTTCCCATATACTCTTCACACAATGCTGGATTTTCAGAAATGTAAAGTCCTTCAAATAATGCAGGATCTGTTCCGATTTCAAAGAAATGACGAAGCATACTCATATTCAATGATTTCCCAAAGCGACGTGGACGGTAAATAGATTCGCTTTCCCACATTTATTTAATAGTTGTTCGATTAACTTTGTTTTATCAACGTAATAAAAATCTTCTTTCCGAAGCTCTTCAAAGCTTTCGATGCCAATTGGCAGTTTTTTCTTTTTTACCATAAATGCTTCTGCCTTCCTGTTATAAAATGATTATCATGTTATTATAATAGTATCGCAGGTCAGATCTTTTCGCAATTACTATTTTGGGCTTCCTATTTTATGCTAATGAGACTCCTGGTTTATGTTTCCCATTTTCATATTTGAAAAAGAATTCGGAATGTGCGTAGGCGGCTGTGTCCACTTTTGCACCGGGATAAAAGATCAGGCATCTGTTGTTCCAGGACCATCGAAAAAAGATTCCCTGATTGAAATCTTTTACCTGTATCGTGTCCGAAGTTGTCAGATCATTTTCAATGTCAACAGCATGATAATAGGTTCCGAGATAGACACCGGAACCTATTATTATGAGAACCGCAATGATCAGAATAAAAATCCGTTTTTTCTTTTTCATATGTTCCCCTTAATTTGTAAAATGGATAAGCTCATCTAATTTCATCAGTATACACTCTATGCACGAGTATGTTGTCCACGTTTTTTGGTAATCTTTATCAATTCGCTTCTTCCAACTAGAATCAAGCGCTGCATTGCACCGAACAGCAGATATGGCATCATTTAATACTTCATAATTCAATGCAGTTCCTTCGCAGTCACATTGATAATTGGCAGCTTTATCTGCGTTAATTCCAAAATGATTGGCTGTTTCAATCGCATCAATATTTGCGCCGAGGAACAGAAACTCCCATCCGTATTTTTCCCGCTGACGCTGAATCATCTGCTTTACTTTATCACTGCTGTACATATGGCTTGCATTTTCCATACCATCTGTCATGATGATAAAAACGGTATGCTCTGGTACATCTTCCGTGCGCGCATATTTGCGGACATTTTCAATGTGATGGATAGCACCGCCGATCGCATCCAGGAGAGCCGTACAGCCGTACACAGAATAATCGTCTTCTGTCATAGAGGGAATCTTCTGCACCTCCACTCTGTCATAAAGGACTTTACTGTTATTGTTAAAAAGCACGGTAGAAATCAGCGCCTGCCTGCCTCTCTTTTCTGCTTTTCAATCATAGAATTGAAGCCGCCTATGGTGTCCTTTTCCAGTCCGCTCATGGATCCGCTGCGATCTAAAATAAATACAATTTCTGTCAGATTTTTTCTCATACTAAATTTCCTCCTAAGTAATGGCTTATTTTGTTTGTAACTATAGGGATACTACCATTTTCAGGGGAAATGGTCGCATGAAAAGCGACACTTTTTTATGGATCAGAAAATTTCTACAGAATCATATCAGGTGAACAACGCTATGTGCCAAATTGCCAAACTATTTTCTTCTTAGCCTCCAATCAGACTTTGATCAAAGGCAAAGAGTGCTTCATTGATTTCGTAAATACTATAATTTTGCTTCAAGATAAAATATTCAACGATTACGTCAAATTTGCTGGAATGAGACAGGGCAAATCCTGCTTTCATCAGCATATCCTGAATTTCCGGAAGCGGAAGCTCAAGTGCCAGCGCAAATGCAAGAACGGTCGGTTTGGATGGTTTGTAGTACTTGTCATTTTTAATTTTGGAAAATAATTTCCGGTCAATATTGGCTTTCTTATAACACTGAGAATCGGTCATTCCACTTTCATCAATCTTCCGAAGCAGCATTTCAGAAAAGCTTCATCCATTTGCTGCAAGCATCTTCCAAAGTTGCAGCCTTACTTAACGGTACATTTGATGGCTCTGGTAAAGATATGCTTTCACAGAGATCCATTTCCCGGAACTGCTTCTGGCGCCTCATTGCTTCGGATGTTTTGTTAATGTGTGTTTCTACATAATGATCATCGATATAAGATGCAATATCAGAAAACAGTTTGCTGCTGATCCGATAAGCTGCTTTATCAAAAATGACGATGTATACCGTCATATCATTTTCCATAAGAAATGCGCTGATCGCGTCGATTGCAACCTTCAGCGCCTGAGCTTTCGGATAGCCGTAAATTCCGGAAGAAATCAGTGGAAATGCTATGGTTTCACAATGTTTTTCTTTTGCAAGTGCTAAGGAATTTTCATAGCAGGAAGTAAGCAGCTCCCGCTCATGAAACTGTCCGCCTCTCCATATAGGACCTACTGCGTGAATGACATAATTGCAAGGCAGATCATAGGCGTTTGTAAATCTTTGCATCTCCGGTCTGACAGCCGCCTAATGTGCGGCATTCCGCTAAAAGCTTTGGCCCTGCTGCACGGTGAATGCAGCCATCCACTCCACCGCCGCCGAGCAAGGAGGAATTTGCGGCATTGACAATGGCGTCTACGGGCATTTTTGTGATATCATTTCTGACGATTTGTAATGGCATGGGTTGGTGTGCTCCTTTAGGTTAGTGTTTGATGATTTTACTTTTATAGTAATGATAAGCAGGTGCCTTTTTTAATTTTTCAAAACATATACAGTGCTTTTATATGCACCTTGACGTTCCAAAATTCCCATATTGACCAGTTCTCCAAGAATTCTTCTTGCTCGACGTTGCTTTACTCCAAGTAATTCTTCTACTTGCCGAGATTTAATCGATCCTGTTTCTTTCGCAAATTGAATAATTGAATTTTGCTGTGCCGACAAACTATTTACCGGCGTTTTATCGGCATTTATCGGCATTTTATCGGCATTATTAATTTCAATTACTTTACTGCTTCCAGCTTCTATTCCATAATCAAACGAATATGCATCATCCAATGGAACAATAATCCGGAATACATCGTCTTCCACAAACAAAGGATCTTTCCCTGAATAATATTTGCTGTATTTGAATAATTTTCTTACTCCAGATCCAAGCTGGTCAGCATAACCGATATTCCTGAAAAACGATGCTATAAGAGGATTTTTTGGATTTGGTTCCAGATTATCTACTGTGATGAAACCTTCCTTTGTTGCACGATTCGCATTTTCCACATACATTCGATCTTTCTCAATCACAAACTTTGCTGTATAACTGCTTGTAAATTCACGGTGCATCAACGTATTACTGATTATTTCTCTGACAATTGTATTCCGGAGACTTTTGTTTACTGTATCTTCAAGGAAGAACTTGTCTGGCAAGTTTTTTCTTCCAAAATCAAGGAGCTGGCTATAACTTTCAATTAGGTTTGTCTTAATAATTTCCCGATCATCGTAACGATCTACATTGACTTTCCGTACAAGAGCGTCTGTCACATACGTTGGTGCAACATTTAAAATTACATCGTCTTTTCCTAACAGCATAATTGCTGCTAAATTGAAGCCTTCTTCTCCGGTGACGATATCTCGACCATATAATCCTGCGCTTTTCAAAAGTTCCTGATCATCCATAGTTGTCCAGGGATGCTGACCACCTGCATGATTCTGTGCCATAATACGAATCTTTGGCAGCAGATCTAATCTCAAATCTTCCATTTTTGCATAAGGATAGATTTTCTTTTCTGTAAAAATATTCTGCTTACGAATATACATCTGTGCAATTGCACTGGTAGATGTTATTTTTACATCCGCATCATCCACACGGTCATAGATGACTTTTTTGAAGCTGTGAACCTCTGCACTAGGCGGAATATGAACATGAATGATCGTATGACTTTCATCATATTTTATAATTTCCGGTACCAAATATATCGTTGGTGAGAACAATGTAGGATTACTAATAACCTTAATAAAGTTTTTTACCATATCAGGAGCTGCTTTTTCTGGTATTCCTACTACAGTCCCATCATCTAATATTCCATGAAAGTCTCCGCCAAATCTGTTCAGAAATGAGCAAACTGTCTCATAGGTATCCATTTTCAATTCCATTTCCACAGCGTTTAAATTCAACCGCTACAGTTTCACCAATTGTAAGAATGGATTGTACTTCTTTTATTTCCATTTGGTCACCTCATTCTATAATTAATGCTTAAAATTCATCTACTGATCTAAAACATATTGTTGTACTATTATCAAGTATTTTCGAAAACTAATCAAGTATATTTTTATACATATCAGGACTACATACAATATTTTCTATACGCATCCATAATTTCATTTTGGATTTTGTCCCGGAAACTTTTAGGCCCAATAATTTCACATTGATTGATGTGAGTCATTACCCATGAATGTATAACGGATGGTATTGTATTAATTTTTACTGTAATATTTTTTTTATCCTTTTTTAATACGGTTGCATTCTTCCCGAAGGTTTCCGCAATTTCCTGCCATAATTCGAAAGCACATTCTATTTCATAGGATGCTTTTGATTCATCTTTTTGAAAAATCTTTTTTTCGGCATACTGACTAGGATTTAAACCGCCGAAGATCATGTCAATGCCTCTTTCCAGTATCGTGATATCCTTCAAATGATCAATTCGAAAATGTTCTAATTCTTCGGAATATTCCCTCTTTCCAAGAATATAGTAATTCCCTTCGACCCAAATAGTAACGTATGGACTAATGATAATATTGCCATCTGCGATTTCTTCTAATTCTTGATTAACGCCGTATTCCAGCAGTTTTGCACTTACTTTACATCCTTGATTGATTGCTACATTTAACGCATCGATGTTATAAACAGCTGTTTGCTTAGAATCTTCTTCTCTGATTTTACGAAAACAGTTTTTTGTAGCATTCTGCTTTGAAAAATACTTTGTGATTCAAGGAGCTTTTTTATAATTATTTTGCCGGAAGATTCTTTTATCATATCAGAAGCAGCAACTGCATCACATAAAAGCCTTATTTCTGAAAGCTCAAATTCACGGCCGATTAGAAAATATCCTTCCCGGTTATCCTGATATCCGGCGATTTCAATTCCCATACTGCGTAATGCTTCTATATTTCGATAGATTGCTCTTCGCTCCATGTCAACATCGTAAATCGATTTTAATTTTTCACGAATTTTTTCGGCTGACAGAATATGGGATTCATCGGTATACTTTTTCAGAATCTCATATAAACATAAAATGGTTGCTTTTGGTGCTATCATAATTGTACACTCCGATTGCCTTTTCTATATTATAACTTTTTTCTCTGTTCAAAACAACTAATAGCTGTGCTATTTTTGGTACAGCTATTGGAATATAAAAGGTATTTCAGATTTGTTATACTGACCACATCTTAAAAATAAATTGGAGGTCGCTTATGAAATTACCAGTTATTCAAAATGCATTTGAAAATGTAAAAAAATTCAGCCAGGAAAAACTTGTAGAAAAATATCCAAATGAAGTGCCAGAAACTATCCAGAAACGTTATTTACAAGAGCTTACGTTTTTAGAAAACTCAGACCATATCGATGATTTTGAGATTTTCCGCTGTCTGTCAGAAGCGGCAAAAAAAAGCAATACACTTATAAATATGCGCGGAACTGTTTCAGGTTCAATTTTGTGTTATCTTCTCGGAAATCATTCGTTCAATCCTCTTTCAGCACATTATTATTGTACCGAATGTGGATATTATGAAAAAGTAGATACGCATTTATTTGGCATTGATCTTCCATCCAGAAAATGTCCTTGTTGTAATACGGAAATGTGGGCAGATGGATATAATCTGTCTCTGGAAAGTGTATGGGGAATAGATGGTAAAAAATCTATTTCGTTTGAATATAACGTAAATTCTGAATTTCTGGCATTTGCACGAAGAACTTTAGAAAAAATATATCCGGATCAGGAAGTTGTGCGATGGGGAATGTTTCAGTTTAATTCAACACAGTTTGATGAAAGAATGATTGGTGTTGATTTGGTTGGTTATGCTATTTTGCCTTCTGAAAATACAATTCAGGATTACACAGATTTGATTTCTTATCTGGAGAACGGGGATATTTGTATTACTGGCGGAATTTTGGAACTGCAGGAACATTCGATTAAACCTGTTCGATTATTAACTGTAGAAATTTTGGATGAATTAACTGAGTTACAGAGACAAACTGGCATTTACGCTAATGAAATTGGGAATAAAGAATTAAGAGAGATTACGTGGAGCAATATATGCAACACAGCAGCTCCAAGTAGAGATTTGCAAATGCTCTTTCAGAAAGTAAAACCGAAAACGTATCGTGATATGGTAGCTTTAGAATCAAGTGTTCATAGCACCTTTAGCTGGCAAAATGGGCAGCAGGGTTATTTTGATGTTGATAAATTTATTGAAATGACCACAACAAATGACTTTAAAATATATCCATGTTTCACGCGGGAAGATTTTTATGATTATATGATTGAAAATGGAGTTGACCGAGTTAGAGCCTATGAAGCTTTTGAGTGTATTCGAAAAGGATATGCAGTGTCTGTGAAACATAAGGACGAATGGAAGCATTTGGAGATTCCTGAAGGAATAAAGAATGTTGCGAAAAATTACCGGTATATTTCCACGGGCGCATTGTATTGGATATGTACTGGGATATGTGAAACTGGCATATTATGCGAAAGTTGATGGGAAGGTGTTTGGCAGGATTATTTTTGGAAAAAAATAATAGGATATATATCCTTAAAATTTAGCTGATACTCCAGAAATTCATATTTTTCCTAAATGATTTCAACAAAACATAATTTCGTAAAAATCAAGAGAGAAATTTCATATTGAATCATATACATTTGTTTATGATTCAATATGAAAAACTGTCATTTACTAATAAGCCAATGCAACTATAACATTAAGTATATAGTTTACCATTTATTTTTCATCGTTTATCTGTGAAATATCTTCTTGAATTTTTAAATCAAAAATGGTTTCTTCAATAACCCTAATACATTCATTCATATTTTTTTAATATCATTTCCCCAAAAACGAAGTACTATCCATCCCATAGAATAAAGTTTTTTATTTATTTCATCATCACGTTTTCTATTTCTTGCAATTTTGTTTATCCAAAATTCACTATTTGTACTTTTTTCAAGGCGAAGTTTCAATGCTTCCCAGTCCTTACCATGGAATGAATATTACGGTGCGGCAGAGCCGCCAGTCCGGTGTGGCGAGAGCCACCTGTCCGGACTAACGGAGCCACCTCAGTTTGTTTATTAAGTTACTTTGCCATTGCTGGATCCAGTCCATATACTTCTCTCATAGAAAGGTCTTTAGCTGGGTCAACACTTTCAATATCGATTTTATAGGAATCATACGAAATACGATCCATGATAGCATCGGCAAGAGTACTTTCACCATCACAGATTTGCTGGTACCATTCACTTTCACGGAACTGAGAACAAAAGATTGTTGAAGATTTTTTACGTCTTTTATGTATCAGTTCAAAAAGATTTCT
>ENA-OQAZ01000412-OQAZ01000412.1-human-gut-metagenome-genome-assembly--contig:-NODE-412-length-24175-cov-1.881986_pt1 | contig 24175 bp, 31 predicted proteins | sample MGYA00242737_ERZ504531 | MGnify/ENA primary metagenome ERZ504531 (study PRJEB26092, sample SAMD00036244) | human gut metagenome | host: Homo sapiens | study: EMG produced TPA metagenomics assembly of... | reverse complement strand
TAAAAATATCTCCAACAAGCTTATTCCAAGCACTGCGCCAAATGAAAGCTGCATAGAGCCTGAAAAATGGCAAGCGGCTGAAAAATAAGAAGGCAAAGGGCTGCTGCTGCCGCTGCCGTCGGCATATCATAAATACGACCTTTTTGTCGCCCGATCATTAAAATAAGATACATGACACAAGCACGAATTGTCGAGACTGCATTTCCAGTAAAGGCAGAATAAAAAAGAACAATAATGCTTCCAGCCATACCGGAAATGGCAAATGATCCTGTTAATTTCATAAGCAAACCGCATGCAGCTAGTCCAACTACTGATATATGAAGTCCTGATACCGAAAGGATATGAGCTATTCCCTGATCTTTAAAAAGTTCTTTCTGTTCTTTGTCTAATTCGCTTTTGTCGCCCAAAAGCACGGCACAGTAAATGCCATAATCAGCAATATTTCCTTCTAAAAGCCGTGAGAGTCTCATCTTTATGGCATCTTTTAGCTGCCACAGACACTCAGCAATGGGATCATATCGGCTACCTTTTTGTGTCCACGTCTTACCACTAAGGCAAAAATCATACCCTAAGTTATGATAATAACTTCTTGAATCAAATTCGCCTGGATTTGAAGCCTGTGAAAATAATGATAATTTCCCATAAACAGAAATTTTACTTCCGGCAAGAGGACGCTTTTGGTTGGAATGTGCCGAGACAGGAATCTGCACAATAACACCCTCCCCTGCTGCCTTTTTATTAATAGAGGCATTTTTTAAGTAAATCCAAAGCTTCGATTTTTCCTCTACCTTTGTCACGTTGCCTTCGACAAGCACGTCATCCAATGTATTTTCTGTTGAGTACTGCATTGATAAAAGTGTATCATAAATATGACTATGTGCATTTGCGCTAAAACAGCAGACTGCCCCTGTAAAAAAAGAAAAAGCGCAGATACACAAAAAGAAAGGCATTTTTTTGAAAAAGACATTTTTGCATACAATTTGTATCAGCATAAAAATAAGCGCCAGCATCAAAATGCCGGCGCTTAAAATAATTGATATTGTAAGGCTCTTTATACAAAGAAGTTCTCCTGCAAGAAAAAAAACTACAAGAACAAGGAGTGGTCGTTTCAATAGTTTAAATTCCTTTCTAGTGGACTGCTCAGTGATATATCGCGAAATACGATATTGCTGTCGCCGTCCACCATGATCTGAACACGCTGGACATCTGGCAGCTCCGTCAATGAATTTACAATCGAATATACAATCAAATTGCCATCAATAGAAAGCGCATCAGTCAGAAATGACGAATCAAAATTGACATAACAAATTTTGTCTTTAACGCTTATACTGATCACCTGCAGATTAGCAGGCAGTGTTCGAAAATATTCATCTTCAAAAGGTCCCTGAATCAGGCGGTTGATTACATCTTTTTTCAATGGAATAGGAACTCTCATATACAACATTTTGAATCTTTTTTACAAGAGTATCCCCTTTCTCATTTGCATAGTATAAAGTAAGTGTGGTCTTTTTTTGACTGCTAAGTCCGTTTTCTATAATATCCACATAATCAGAAGCTGTCTGAGCACCAAGAGGTGCAAAGGAACTATTTGTAAGTGGCTTTTCGTCTACAAAAAATGTTACCGACTCCACACCTTCAACCTGACAGAAGGTTCGTACTATACCTGCCCTAAATAAAAGCTCTGACACAGTGTCCATATTTTGATAGGAACTGTCAAAATAAAGCCCAAGGCTGCTGTTTTCCACTGAAAAAACGCACAAGCTTTAAATCAGACGGAATAAGACTTATACGTGCTTTTTCAGTATCACTTTTAATCAGCTTTGCCCACAGTTCATTTATAACTGTTTCCTGATCGGTACCTGTCGGCTTATAATAATAGGAGCTAATGCCATTTTCTGACAGAGCCTATAGTAAATACGGATTCCATCTGTTGATACAGTTTTTTTATCGCATCCAGCTGCCATACATAAAAGCAAAAGAAAAAGCACCAGATTTAATTTTTTCTTCATATTCTGTTTCCTTTCCATTTACTTAATTTACTCAATATATTTGAGCGGTATTCTAACAAGAAAGGTTGTTCCCTCTCCTGGTGTACTGTTTAGCTTAATACCACCATGGTGCAGCTGCACTACATTTTTTGTGATAGCAAGACCAAGACCTGTTCCGCCAGTCTCACGTGAACGAGCCTTGTCTACGCGATAAAAACGCTCATAAATTCTTGTTTGCGCATCCTTTGGAATACCAACACCTGAATCAGATACCTTAATATAAAAATATTTATGATCAGCATTCACAGATACTCGTACCCATCCGCCGTCATTGTTGTACTTTACACCATTTTCCACAAGATTTGTAACAGCAAGACTAAGCTTCGTCTCATCAACATCTGCCGTTACAGGACGAAAGCTTTCGAAAACGATTTCAATTGAACGCGTCTTTGCGATTGGACGCACGCGCTTTAAAATCTGTTCGACAAGATTATTAATATTAACTTGGCTGATATTAAGCTCAGTTGCATTTTTATCCATACGAACAAGTGTAAGCAAATCATTGATAATTTTTGTTTCTCTGTCAATCTCGTCTGAAATATCCTGCATAAACTCGCGATAAATATCAACAGGCACATTGTCACCTAAGATCAACGAATCAGCTAACACACGCATTGATGTGATAGGTGTTTTTAATTCATGAGAGACATTAGAAACAAATTCCTGTCTCGACTGGTCAATTGAACGCAGACGCTCCAATACCTGATTAAATGTATTAATGATCTCTTTTGTTTCATTATAGCCGCCTTCTGTCGAAAATGTAACATCGAGGTTCCATCAAGCACCTGATTGAGTGTCGTTACAAGATTTTTCCACGGTGTTGAACTGGTCCAAGCAAAAATAAAGCTAAGTGCGAACAAAATCATAGAGCCTGTGATTTCAATCAAAAGAACCTGTCGATTCATGGAATTTATCATTTTGGCAATCCAAGCACCAGACGAGCTAAGAAGCAGCACTCCTGTAATACTATCATCACCATCTGTGAGCATCGTTCTTGTCCGAAGCGGCACAGCCAGCTCCAGATACTCTGTCTTTTGTGAATAATGTTCATACGAACGACTGCCGAATGTATCAATAATCTGCTCAGAAATGCAGTATTTATTTTGCGTTACACCGTATGTATCAAATAAAATACGGTAAGAGCTGTCTACAAGAAGAAGACGTCCACCGCAGTATTCCGCAAGGAAATTTAATTCCCGTGTCATCTCATCATCTACTGCTTCCGCCAGAGAATTTCCGCTCATTTGTCCTGCTACAGTCTGACATGTATAACGCAGCTCCGAAAGCTTCTGATCAATAATGGAACTTCGATAGGAACGCTTAATCATCTCAGAGCCTGCAAGAAGCGGAAGCAATCCCATAATCATGAGAAGAAAAAATATACGAAAGCGAAAGCTTCCCCAGAAAAAATTATGATCCCGTTTTGCTATCATGCCTTATAGTAATATCCCACTCCCCATTTTGTAAATACATATTTCGGTTCACTTGGATTACGCTCAATCTTCTCACGCAGCCTTCTGATATGTACATCAACAGTACGCACATCACCAGGATATTCATACCCCCAAACAAGGTTTAACAGTTCTTCACGGCTGTAGACCTTATTTGGATTAAGCACTAGAATTTTAAGAAGATCAAATTCTCTTGAAGTTACATTGATCTCACTGCCTAAAATAAACAGGCGGCGGCCTGAACATCAAGACGCAGATCACCAGTGACAATATCTGTACTGTTTTCCGGTGGCTGCGGCGGATGAATCATAGTATTGCTACTTCTTCGCATAATGGCTTTGATGCGTGCTTTAACTTCAAGAATATTAAATGGCTTTGTAACATAATCATCTGCACCATATTCAAGACCAAGGATCTTATCCATATCGTCTCCCTTTGCTGTCAGCATAATAATAGGCATATTGGAAAACTCACGGATTGCCTGACACACCTGAAAACCATCAAGCTTTGGCAGCATTACGTCAAGAAGAACCACATCGTATTCTGTGTTTCTTGCCATCTCGACTGCCTGCTCTCCGTCATAGGCGCAGTCTACTTCCATTTGATCCTGAAGCAGACTGAACCGGATGCCCTTTACTATAATCTTTTCATCGTCTACCACTAATATCTTTGCCACCTTCGAGCCACTCCTGTTCTGTCTTACCTAAAAAACTGTAATCATGCCTTTGATTTTCTCAAAGGCTGCTTCTTTTATCCCCGGTACATTTTTAATTTCCTCGATAGAAGAAAACGGACCATTGCTGTTTCGATATGTCACAATTGCCGCGGCTTTAACCTGACCAATCCCAGGAAGCTGCATCAGCTCAGATTCAGATGCCTGATTTATATTAAGTAAGCCATCCGATGATGCAGAGGGAACTACTGCTGCAGATGATATGACATTTTGTGTCTCGTTTTCAATCTGGTCGATTGATTCTGAAATATTTGGAATATAAATCTGTTCCGAATCTGCAAGAATCCGGGCGAGATTTACTGCCTCTGCCTGAGCATTTGCAGTCAGGCCACCTGCTTCTTCTACTGCCTGATAAAGACGTGATCCTGCCTGCAGTACATAGACACCAGGCTTACAAACTTCACCGCACAGATAAACAGCAATCGTCTCGACTGCTGCTTGTGTTGTTTCATGCAAACTGGATTCGGACACCTGACTTGTCTGTGCTTCTTCCTGAAAAAATTGCGTATCCTCTTTGGAATCGTCCATCTTTTGTATCTGTGTTGTCTGATAAAAGACAAGCTTTTCTTCTTTTTTTGTGCATGCCAAGATTTCAGACACAAAAAAACAGAAAAAGAAAAAACAGCATCCACTGATGTGTCTTTTTCATCCTATCCCGCCTTTCGGCAGGCATACTGCTGCACCGATACTATCATTCTACAAAAATATGCGTCAGTATGCAAGGGGCTTTTGCAATTTTCTGAAAAACTTTCGTTTTCTTATTTTAAGCCTTCTCCCATCGAAACAACACGATTCCCGCAATGGCAATCAAAAGTCCAAGGATTTTCCTCCATGAAAATGATGCCTGACTGCTGCCAAACAAGCCAAACAGCTCTATCAGATATGCAACTGCTACCTGCGAAGTTACAATAATAATGACAGCCTGAGCGGGGCCTAGTGATCCCATACTCTGAACAACTGTTATTGTAATAAAGGCTCCTAAAATACCGCCGGTAAGAAGATACCATGGGCGAACTTCTGTAAGAAGTGCCACATTTTCACGTCCTGTACAAAGCCACGCAATAACGCACACGAAAAATGCTGTTAACTGGACAAAGCCTGTGGATACCCACAGGCTTGTTTGCTTTGTCACTTCTGTATTAAATACCCCCTGAATACTCATCAGTGCCCCTGAAATAAGAGCAAGAATGATACCCCACATAATACCTCACTTTCCATCGTATACACTTTCTAATTGATTTTGCTGCTTAATAAGAGTGTATCCGAGAAAGGAAAAATCATGCATTTACTGAAGACATTTTTTTTAATTTTGCAATCATCTCATCAACATGCTTTTTTTCAATGACAAGCGGCGGAACAAAACGAATTACGTTTCCTGATGCAGAAATAATAATTAAGCCCTCTTTTTGAGCCTTTTTGATCACATCACCTACAGGAATTGTAAGCTCAATTCCCTGCATAAGTCCAATGCCACGATGATCCTTAATACAGTCAAATTCAGCTGTTAACTGCTCTAATTGCTCATACAAATATGCACCCACTTCTTTTACATGCGCAGTCAGGTTCAATTCTTCAAACTGATCCATAACTGCATTAGCAGCAGCACACACAAGTGGATTTCCGCCATAAGTAGAACCGTGATCTCCAGGTACAAGTGCTGCACATTCTTCACGGCATAAAAATGCACCGATTGGAAGACCATTTCCAAGAGCCTTTGCTACACAGACAACATCTGGCAAGATATCATAGCTCTGATAACAGAACATATTTCCAGTACGTCCCATTCCACACTGAATTTCATCGCAGACAAGTAAAATATCATGCTCATCGCAGAGGGCACGAAGTCCCTGCATAAATTCCTTTGATGCCGGGTAAATTCCGCCTTCTCCCTGAAGTGCCTCTAAGATAATACCGCAGGTACGGTCTGTAATCAGTGACTTTACACTTTCAAGGTTATTATACTCAGCAAAACGAACACCACCGATAAGCGGCTTGAATGGTGCCTGATAAGCATCATTTCCTGTTACTGAAAGAGCTCCCATACTTCTTCCATGGAATGAAGCTTCATGGCAATAATTTCATGATCTGTGCGTCCATCTTTATTATAGGCATATTTACGAACAAGCTTGATAGCTCCTTCAATTGCCTCAGTTCCACTATTGGTAAAGAATACACGGTCCATTCCTGTCAGCTGTGTGATTTTTTTTGCTGCCTTGGCTGCTGGCTCATTGTAAAACAGATTAGAGGTATGTACAAGCTTATCAACCTGCTCTTTAACTGCCGTTTTGTATGCGTCATTGCTGTAGCCTAGTGCAAATACAGCAATTCCTGCTGCAAAGTCAAGATATTTTTTCTGATCAGTATCATACAGATAAACATCCTCGCCATGATCAAGAACGATCGGAAAGCGATTGTAGGTATGAAGCAGACTACTTTCTGCTGTCTGAATAATTGTCTGTGTTTCCATAATTAAAGTGCCTTTCTGTGAAATAAATTACTTTTCGTCAGGTGTGTAAAAATGGTCATCGTCTGCCTTTAAAATAGCAGTACCAATGCCCTTATTTGTAAAGATCTCAAGAAGCAGGCAATGAGCAATTCGACCATCCATGATATGAACTCTTGATACACCATTTAATACAGCATCAAGACAATTTTGAAGTTTTGGCAGCATACCGCTCCAATATTGCCGCTGTTTAACAACTCTTCCATATGATCAGTTGTCAGCTCAGAGATTAACGTATCTTTATCCTTTGGATCTGCATAAACACCTTCAACATCTGTTAAAAATGCAAGCTTTTCAGCTTTAACGGCACGTGCAATTGCACAAGCTGCATCATCTGCATTGATGTTATAGCTTTGACAGTTATCATCAAATCCGATTGGGCAAATGATCGGCAAAAAGTCTTTTTCAAGAAGATCAAATAAAATCTTTGGATTTACTTCTTTAATATCACCTACAAAACCGATATCCTGTCCATTAGACAGCTTCTTATCACAGCGAAGCAGCTGACCATCCTTGCCAGAGATACCGACAGCCTTTACTCCAAGCTCATTTACCATAGAGACAAGACTTTTATTAACCTTATTCAATACCATCTCTGCAATTTCCATCGTATCAGCATCGGTTACGCGAAGTCCATTTACAAAGCGCGGCTCCATGCCCACTTTAGATACCCAACGGCTGATTTCTTTGCCTCCTCCATGCACAATGATAGGTTTAAAACCAACCAGCTTTAACAAAACAACATCTTTAATGACGTTTCGCTTTAACTCCTCATCTGCCATTGCACTTCCGCCATACTTTACGACAATAATCTTTCTGTTGAATCTCTGTATATAAGGCAGTGCCTCAATCAAGGTAGCGGCCTTTTCCATAATTTTGCTGTCTAATTCCATTTTGTGTTCTCCTCTTTTTTATGGGTAGTCGTTGTTACAAGCTTTTTATCAGCTGCGGTAATCGCCGTTGATCTTTACATATTCATAGGTTAGATCACAGCCAAATGCTGTTGCTGTCTCATTTCCCTCTTTAATATCCATTTTTGCAATTACTTCTTCCTCAGAAAGAATCTTTGTTGCAGTTTCCTCACTGTAATCTGTTGCAATTCCGTTTTCTACGATTTTAATAGTACCAGCTTTGCTCTCTAACCAGATATCAACCACTTCAGGATCAAACTGTGCACCTGAGTAGCCCATTGCGCAGAGGATACGTCCCCAGTTTGCATCATGACCAAATACAGCTGCTTTTGTCAGACTAGAACATACAACAGACTTTGCGATTGTTCGTGCCTGATTTTTGTCCTTTGCGCCAATTACAGTTGCCTCAAACAGACATGTACAGCCCTCTCCATCTCCAGCAATTTTCTTTGACAGCTCAAGCATAATAAAATGAAGGGCCTCACAGAAAGTCTTGTAGTCTTCACCTTCCTTTGTGATTGGTGTATTTTCTGCCTGTCCATTTGCCATTACAAGTACAGTATCATTTGTAGAAGTATCACCGTCAACAGAAATCATATTGAAGGTATCAACTACATCTTCACTTAATGCTTTTTGAAGCAACTCATGAGAAATTGCCACATCTGTTGTTACAAAACAAAGCATAGTACACATATTAGGATGAATCATGCCTGAGCCCTTGCACATACCTGCAACTGTAACCTGCTTACCGTCTAATTCCAATGTGCATGCAACCTCTTTGCTCTTAGTATCAGTTGTCATAATTGCCTCTGCTGCAAGCTTGGCATCTTCTCTGCTACTTCCAAGTACCTTAGAAAGAGCTGTTACACCAGACTTAATCTTATCAATAGGAAGCTGTTTGCCAATTACGCCTGTTGATGCGACAAGAACTGCAGTTTTAGGAATGTTTAAAGCTGCTGCCGCCTCTGCTGCTGTATCTGCACAATAGCCAAGCCCCTCTGCGCCTGTACATGCATTTGCAATACCACTGTTTACAACGACTGCCTGTACATAAGGAGATGTTGTTACAATTTCCTTATCCACTTGACGGGTGCTGCTTTTACAAGATTTGTGGTAAATACACCAGCTGCTGCACATGGTGTGCTGCTGAAAACCATTGCCATATCTTTTTTTGTCTGATTCTTAATGCCGGCATTTAATCCTGATGCCAAAAAACCTTTTGGAGCTGTTACGCCTCCATTTATCTTTGTAATTGCCATTTTTGTATCCTTTCTTTAATTTTGTAATTTCTATGCCAAGTATAACACACTTTGAGGTCAAATCAAGTATAATCCACTATTTTACTTTACTATGATAAAATAGTCATGTACTATAATTTTATACACAGTAATTGAATATATGCACCGTGTTATCGGCTAATATTCAGTATTATACGCATATATTTGCATTTATGCAAGTGCTTTTTTGATTTTTTTTGCTTTTCCTATTGCATTTCAAAAAGTAATGTTGTATAGTGGTGTACAGAAAACAAACAACGCATATCGTTTTGATATGGTTTTCAACAAAAAGTGAAAAAAAACAGAGGAGATACTATTATGAAAGAAAAAGTTGTTTTAGCATATTCTGGCGGTCTTGATACTACTGCTGTTATTCCGTGGTTGAAGGAAAATTATGATTATGATGTTGTATGCTGCTGTGTTAATGTAGGACAGGGCAACGAGATTGATGGTCTGCAGGAACGTGCAAAGCTCTCTGGCGCTGAGAAGCTTTATATTTTAGATGTAGTAGATGAGTTTTGCGATGAGTATGTTGCTCCATGTGTTCAGGCAAACGCTACATATGAGAATGAATATCTGTTAGGTACTTCTATGGCACGTCCGCTTATTGCAAAGAAGCTTGTTGAGATTGCAAGAAAAGAAGGAGCTGTTGCTGTATGTCATGGTGCTACAGGAAAGGGAAATGATCAGGTTCGTTTTGAGCTGGCATTTAAGGCACTTGCTCCTGATTTAAAGATCATCGCTCCTTGGAGATGTAATGAAACCTGGAATATGAAATCACGTGAAGATGAGATTGAATACTGCAAGAAGCATGGCATTAATCTTCCATTCTCCTCTGTTGATAACAGCTATAGCCGTGACCGCAATCTGTGGCACATCAGCATGAAGGTCTGGAGTTAGAGGATCCGTCTCAGGCACCAAATTATGATCATCTGCTTGTTCTTGGCGTATCTCCTGAGAAGGCACCAGATGTTGCTACTGAGATTTCTATTTCTTTTGAGAAGGGTATTCCGGTTGCATTAAACGGAAAAGAAATGAAGTATTCTGAAATCGTTACTGAATTAAATAAGATTGGTGGTGCAAACGGAATAGGAATCGTTGATATCGTTGAAAACCGTGTTGTTGGTATGAAATCTCGTGGTGTTTATGAAACACCTGGCGGAACTATCCTTATGGCAGCTCATAAGCAGCTTGAGGAGCTGATTCTTGACCGTGATTCCATGGCATTCAAGAAGACTGTTGACAACCGTTTTGCAGATATTGTTTACGAGGCAAGTGGTTTACACCTTTATGTGATTCTCTTCGCGCTTACATCAAGGCTAGCCAGGAATATGTAACTGGTACTGCTAATCTTAAGCTGTATAAGGGCAACATCATTAAGCAGGGAACTACTTCTCCATACAGCCTGTACAATGAAAGTATTGCTTCCTTTGCTACTGGAGATATGTATGATCATCATGACGCAGAGGGTTTCATTAACCTGTTCGGTCTTTCCTTAAAGGTTCGCGCAATGAAGCTAGCTGAGGCTGAGAAGAAGAAATAATTTTGTAGAATTAGTTTTGCAAAATATGAATTTGATACAGAATAGCTGGTATATAATCCCGTGGCGCTTGTCACGGGATTTTACCATTTTAAAAGATTCGCATTTTAGAAATTCAGGATTCAATTAATAAGAAAATAAATAGAGAGGCATGATGTATGTTACTTTTACAATATGTAAAAAATACAATTTATCAGGCAAGCGGTGAGGAAATTAAAACACCAGATGCATATGAGCGCTTTGGCATTTTAATTCCAGAATCTGCCTCAACTGCTCAAGGTGTTCGTCCATTTCCTCTGCCAGATGATGAGCATTTATTTGCTCTTTTTTGGAATATTCATGATGGTCACAAACTCTCTGCTACTTTTCTTCCACAGCCATATCCGTTTTGCTATGAAAAGAGTTTGTGGCGGGTACAAGAACGCAGCTTCATTCACATGAATATCTAGAATTTTCTATGTGATGGAGGGGGAATATCATCAAAAGATTTTAGGAACCGAATACATCTTCCATTCTGGCGAGTTTTGCTTGAGTTGATAAGAATTGTCTGCATCAGGAAATTCTAGACGAAAGTGAATGCACGATTGTGTTTTTTGGTATCACAAATGCGATGTTTACAAGCATCAGTAGTTTTCACACGGTTGCCGATGATATTGCATCTTTTCTTCATATGGCGCTGTTGGAGCAAAAATCATTGCAGCAGTTTTTGACATTTCGTCCACGCGAAGCACAATTTATTGAGGATATGGAAAATACGCTTCTGTCTATCTTACAAGAGCTAGCACGTCATGACATTGCAACGCCTCTGATTTGTCGAGGACTTTTGACTCGTGTTTTTCAGTTACTTGGTTCTCAGTATGAGTTTTCACTCTCCAAACAGCAGAGGCAACGCATGAATGTAATTTTGTCGAACCAAATTATTGACTTTATGAAGTTACATTTGAATCACATTTCAATTCAGATGTTAACAAAGGAATTTCATTTTCACGAGGATTACTTTAATCGACTGTTAAAGTCTCAAACTGGAATGACCTATACCGAATATTTACAGATGCTTCGATTAGAGAAGGCGGAACAACTGCTGACTGATACCGATAATACAATTGAACAGATTGCAGAGGAAGTTGGTTATCGCAACAAAGGATATTTTTATCGAATCTTTGTCGAGCGAAGAGGCTGTACACCGGCTCAATACAGAAGAAAAAGACAGGAAAAGCTTTGAAGGCTTTCCTGTCTTTTTTTAGAAATTTATTTTTTAGAGCCTTATGCGTTCCACTTCCAGTCTCTGATCTCAGGCATATCAATACCATACTCATGGATGTACTGCTTATGCTCAACTAGCTTATCATTCATCTTCTGAATCAGATAAGCACCACGGTTTCCTAACTGAGGTAGATTCTGAACAGCACTCTTTACCAGATGGAAACGGTCAATCTCATTCTGAACACGCATATCAAATGGTGTTGTGATGGTACCCTCTTCCTTATAACCGTAAACATGAATGTTGCGGTTTGCTCTGGTGTAGGTCAGCTCATGGATCAATGTATGATAGCCATGGAATGCGAAGATGATCGGCTTATCCTTGGTAAACAGTGCATCATAATCAGCATCAGTCAGACCATGTGGATGCTCAGTTGCTGGCTCTAATTTCATCAGATCGACAACGTTGATGACACGAATCTTAACCTCTGGAAGAGCCTCTCTAAGAATGGTAACAGCTGCTAAGGTCTCAAGTGTCGGTGTATCACCGCAGCATGCCATAACGATATCTGGCTCAGAGCTGATCGTTGCTTGCCCACTCCCAGATGCCGATACCCTGTGTGCAGTGCTTTACAGCCTGCTCCATGGTCAGCCACTGCTGTCTTGGATGCTTAGAAGTTACCAAAACATTTACATAATCACGGCTTCTGATGCAATGATCGAAGCAGGACAACAGACAGTTGGTATCCGGTGGCAGATACAGACGAACAACATCTGCCTTCTTATTTGCAATGTGATCCAAGAATCCTGGGTCCTGATGGGTAAATCCATTGTGATCCTGCTGCCATACATTGGAGGACAGAATCAGGTTCAGGGAAGCGATAGACTGTCTCCACGGCAGCTGATTGCAAACCTTTAACCACTTTGCATGCTGTGCACACATAGAATCTACAACACGAATAAATGCCTCGTAGCTTGCAAAGAAACCATGACGTCCGGTTAACAGATATCCTTCCAGCCATCCCTCGCACATATGCTCACTCAGCATAGAGTCCATAACACGACCATCTGCTGCCAAGAATTCATCGGAATCATACTTCTCATCATTCCAGTCACGGTTGGTTACTTCAAATACCTTGCCGAGACGGTTAGACATTGTCTCATCTGGTCCAAAGATACGGAAGTTCTTGGAATCCTCGTTTAACTTAAAGATATCTCTTACAAATCCGCCCAGTTCGATCATATCCTGTGCCTCAACAGCACCCGGCTTCGGAACATCAATTCCATACTTGCGGAAATCTGGAAGACGAAGATCACGAAGCAACTTACCACCATTTGCATGTGGGTTAGAACCGATTCTTCTATCGCCCTTAGGAGCCAGCTCCTTTAACTCAGGAATCAGCTTGCCATTTTCATCAAACAGTTCTTCTGGATGATAGCTCTTTAACCAGTCATTTAACATCTGAAGATGCTCTGGCTGATCCATCATGATCGGAACCTGATGAGCACGGAAGGAACCTTCGATCTGCTTTCCGTCTACTACCTTCGGTCCAGTCCATCCCTTTGGTGTACGAAGAACGATCATTGGCACTTATGTCTGGTAGTATCATTGTTCTCACGGGCATTCTTCTGAATAGCCTTGATCTCATCCATCGCCTGATCCAGTGCATCTGCATCTTTCTATGCATCTCCATCGGATCGCTACCCTCTACGAAATATGGCTTCCAACCACATCCATCAAAGAAGTGCTCTACTTCCTCATGAGTGTTACGTGCGAAGATGGTAGGATTGCTGATCTTATATCCGTTCAGATGAAGGATTGGAAGAACGGCACCATCATTAATTGGGTTTAAGAATTTGTTACACTGCCAAGAGGTAGCCAACGGACCAGTCTCAGCCTCGCCATCACCGACGATACATGCAGCAATCAGATCTGGATTATCAAATACAGCACCAAATGCATGTGCAAGTGAATAACCAAGCTCACCACCTTCGTTAATAGAACCAGGAGTCTCTGGTGCTACGTGGCTGGAGATTCCACCTGGGAAAGAGAACTGCTTACACAGTTTCTTCAATCCGTCCATATCCTCACCAATATTTGGATAGATCTCGCTGTAGGTACCTTCCAGATAGGTGTTTGCTACGAAGAAGTTTCCACCATGTCCGGGACCAGAAATCAAAATCATATCCTGATCATACTTCTTAATGACACGATTTAAATGAACATAAACAAAGTTCTGTCCAGGAACAGTTCCCCAGTGTCCTACGATCTTTTTCTTTACATGCTCCATTGTCAGCGGCTCACGTAACAGTGGGTTGTCCAACAGATACAGCTGAGCCGCGCCCAGATAGTTTGCAGCACGCCAGTATGCATTCATCTTCTCGAGATATTCATCGCTTACAGGCTTATTGTTTGCAATAGTTGTCTCTACCATGCGGTATTTCCTCCTATTCTATAAGTTCAAATACGCTTTGCGTAATTGTTCCATATTGCGGATTACTAATTTCGCTAAAATTAATGTAGAATCCGTTTCTATTCAGATGGGCAAACGAACCCATCTGCCACTATACTACACAAAGAATTTGCCCTATACAAGTTCCCATTCCTGCTATTTCTACAAAAAGTTACCTAATCCGACAGTTAAGGCATTACTATCATTTATACTCTTTTTCCTCAGTAAAGCCACGGCCTCTAACTTCAGTCACACGGCTAATGATAAGAAAAGCGCTGCTGTCAATGCTGTGAACAAGTTTTCTGACGCGTCCCACCTCACGGCTGGATACTACACTTAAGACAAGCTCTGTATCTTCTCTCATATAGCCGGTCTGTCCATTTAAAATGGTGACGCCTCTGTCGATTTCCTGTAAAATTTCCTGACGGATCCTCTCATGCTCATGACTGATTACCTTAATCTCAACCTTTTCTGTTCCGATCATCAGACATTTATCCAGAACAATTGTATAAATTAGAATTAGTAAAATTCCGTATAGTATCTCTTCCCCGGTACATGAAAATGCCTGCAAAATTAAAATCATGAAATCAAACACGTACATTGTTACAGATACTGGCAGACGAAACAGCTTGTTCAATACAAGAGGCGGAATGTCCATACCACCTGTTGAAGCGCCTGTACGAATAACAATTCCAATCGCAGTTCCTATACATAATCCACCAAATACAGTACAAAGAACGGGATCAGTTGTTATGACAAATCCGTTTGATAAGCGCTGTATCATCTCAAGTGCAATCGGATATACAAATGTAGACAAAATGGTTGTCGCGGCAAATTTGCGGCCAAGTACGAATAATCCCAGAAAAAACATCACCGCATTAAAGCAGAGTACGAAGGTGGAAATGGGAACACCAAACAAATGTTGAATAAACAGGGCAATTCCTGTTGTTCCTCCTGTGATTAATCCGCCTGGAAGAACAAAAAAAGCGACACCGCAGGCATAAATGATGTTTCCACCGATTACGATTGCAATATCGCGTAGCAGAGGAAAGATTTTTTTGAACATATGCTGCTCCTTTCTGAATTTTGATCTGACAAAAAACGGCTGCCAGAGAGATTTTCCCTGACAGCCGTGGATCGAGCTACGCGCCTAATACTTAAAAAGTATAACAAAAATTGCATTAAATATCAAGCTCTTTCTAAAATTCTTCAAGTGTTTTAAAGGAATATCCCATTTCTTCCCATTTTGTTAAAAGCTCATCTAGAATTTCACCATTTGTCTTTGAGGTATTATGCAGAAGTACAATTGCTCCAGGATGTATTCTTGGAATTAATTTGGAGAATGCTTCATCATGTGTTGGCTGATTGTCAGCATTCCAATCCACATAGGCAAGGCTCCAGAAAAATGTTTTATAACCTAATTCGTGTGCCATTTTTAAATTTTGTGTACTGTATTTTCCCTGCGGTGGACGATAATACCATGCCATTTCCAGCCCTGTTATCTTTTTATACAGACTGCGTACATCATCAAGTTCTTTTTTTAAAGCTTTCTATTGTTGATATAGAGGACATGTCAGGATGGTGATATGTATGATTTCCTACTGTATGGCCTTCTTGCACCATACGATTCACCAGATCAGGTGCAGACTCTAAAAAAATGGCCAACCACAAAGAAGGTTGCCTTTGCATTATGTTTTTTTAACGCATCTAGTATGACATCAGTATTTCCATTTTCATAACCACAGTCAAATGTTAAATAAATTGTTTTTTCATCTGCATTTCCAATATAAAAAGCATCGTATTCTGCAAGCTCCTTAGCAGAAGCATTTCCTGTTGGTTGTGTACCTGATGCACCAAAGCCAAGTCCCCAGTTTTCTGAATATGACACGGCTGCAGCTGTTTCCTGCAAATAGCCTGCCCCACGACCCATTAAAAAAACAGTACAAAAAAGGGCAATGATTGTAAATCCATGTTTTGATTTTTTTGCTCAAGCCTTACTTCCTTATTATATGCATCTGATTGCTACCACTCTATTCTGTAAGATTATTTTTTATGTGCAGCACTTTTTGTCAATGCTTGACTTTATATTTTTCTACTCTTATAATGGACTTTGTGATAATACAAAAACAAGCATACGCGGGAATTATTAAAAAAAAAAGAAGGCGTTGCGGAAAAGAGGGAAAAAATGGCCTTGTTTACAGAAAATTATCAGGAAGAAATGATGCATATCCTTAAGGATATGGCGCATGTACGTATCAGTGGCACAAAAGAGGAAGCAGATTGTGCAGTTTATCTGCAGGAATGCTGCAAAAAAATGGGATTTGAAACTCGTCTAGAGGCATTTCAGGTTGAAATGTGTGATATCCACGAAGCAGTACTGACTGTTGATGGCAAAGAAATTCCTTGCAAGGGATATCGCTGTGCTGGAAGCGGTACTGTTGAAGCACCATTTTATTATATGCCAAATACTGATGCCTGCTCACTTGCTCAGTGTAAGGGAAAGATTGTTATGCTCGATGGCGGTGTTGGTTACTGGAGCTATCGCGATTTAATTGAAAATGGCGCTGTTGGCATTATTACATATGACGGAAATGCAAACTATGCAGATGAAGATATTGATCTTCGTGAACTTAGAAGCTTTGTTCGTGAAGGAAGTGACATAAAAAAATTCCTTGTGTCAATATCAATGCAAAATCTGCAATCAAGCTCGTAAATCAGAATTCAGCTAATGCAAAAATTGTTTTAAATCAGGATGAATGGATGGGCGATTCTCATAATGTAATTTTAGATCTTCCTGGTGAAACAGATGAGATGATCGTTTTGAGTGCACATTATGATTCTACCCTCTGTCACAGGGTGTATACGACAATATGTCTGGAAGTGTTGGCCTTCTTGGTATTGCAGATTATTTCAGACAGCATCCATATCGCTATAGCCTTCGCTTCTTATGGTGCGGCAGTGAGGAAAGAGGTCTTCTTGGTTCTAAGGCATATGTTGCAGCTCATGAGGAAGACTTAAAGAAGACTGTTTTAAATATCAATCTGGATATGATCGGCTGTATCATGGGTAAGTTTATTGCCTGCTGTACTTCTGAAGAAAAGCTTGTTCACTATATTGAATACCTTGCTTCTGAGACAGGTTTTGGAATGGCTGCAAGACAGGGCGTTTACTCTAGTGATTCTACTCCATTCGCTGATAAGGGTATTCCTGCTGTTTCTTTTGCACGTATTGCATCTGGAAATACAGCTACCATCCACAATCGTTATGATACAATGGATGTCATGAAGGCAGAGCATATGGCAAAGGATGTTGCTTTTATCACAGCATTTACTGAGCATATGGCATGTGCTAAGCATTGTCCTGTTTCCAAGGAAATTCCGGAAAATATGAAGGAAAAGCTGGATGTTTACCTGAACAGAAAGCGCGACAATACTGCTCACTAAATAAAATCCTATATTAAAACATGAAATAAAATAAATAATGCAGAGGCTGTTTTGGTGTTTGTATGTATGAGCATCAAAACAGCCTTTTAATTTTTATAAAAGCTCAATATGTCCTGCCAGTGCATCCTCTAATTCCTTACTTGAAATACCGATATAGCGCTGTGTAATAGCCGCAGAACTGTGCTGTAAAAGCTGCTGTACAAGAATGATATTATAATTGTTGTTTACATAAATTTCCGTTGCAAAAAACTTACGAAAGCTGTGAGTGCCAATATTAGGATATCCGAGTTCAGATGTCACTTTTGCAAGATATTTTTGTATAGTACGCTCAGTAATCGGGAAAATAGTCTGATCTGTTTTTATGTCGTGATCAATACAATATACTCTCAGATACTGGTAAATCGGCTGTGGGACTGTAATATACGCTTTTTCTGTGTTTTTTCTTCTGTAATGTCAAGGCGATACCGTCCTCCATCCAATACAATATCCTGCAGCCTAAGCTTTAAAATATCTCCTATTCTAAGTCCAAGGTTTGCTTCTAGGACAAGCGCTGTCGCAATCCTATCATTTGCCCTAAAAGTATTACCTCCTTTTCTCATCGATCCAATTAAATTTTCATATTGCTCCTTGGTTAGAGCAAGTGATTTCTTATTTGCCATTCTGTAATACATCTCCTATTTTCTAATAAAATTCTTACCTTGTTTAAAGTACTTTTTTATATAAAAGTTCGTATAATAATAAAATATAGTTCGTTTATTTACTAACATGGCTATTATATCCTATTTTTCATCTAAAATCAAGCCAATTCCACACAAAAAGTACGTATAATATTCATTATACGTACTTTATTTTAATATAAATGTAAACGTGTACTTTACAAAGTAAACACTATGTATTACAATAGAAATATAGATTAAAAACAGGAGGCTTATCATGACTGGAATCAAATCATTTCGTATCTCAGATGAGACAAAGGAACGCTTGGAATTACTATCAGCTTCAATCGGAGGCAATAAGGATCGTGTATTTAATACACTGATGGATACCTATTCGCTTGAACAAGAAAAGGCGACAGTGGCTGCATCTGATCAAGAAAAAAATGTAGAAACATTCGAGCAGTATGCAAATACACTTGTTCGTCTTTATTTAGAGGCCTTACGTGCCGTATCATCATCTGATGATCGAATCCGCGGTGAATTTCATAATCAGCTTGAAGAAAATGCCAAGACAATAAAAGAGCTTAGAAACCAGCGTGATCGCATGGTAAATGAACTTACACTTGAAAAGACAAATGCACAAAAAGAAGCTGTCGAATTTCAGGCTAAAAATAAAGAATTGACAGCTGTAATAGAACGGTTGGAAAAGTCACTGGCTGCTGCTAACGAACAAGTTGATGCAAAGCAGGCAATGAATGAGGTACTTCTTTCTCAGGTAAAGCAGACTGAAAAAGAGAAAGAAGAATATAACCAGATGGCAGCACGCTTCCATGAGCTTGAAAAGCAATTGGAAGATGAAAAGACTTCTTCCAGAAAGGAAAAACAAGCATTTGAAGAAGAATTACGCAAAGTTATTTCTGAAAAAGAGAAAGCTGTCTTATGAAGCTGAGTTATTAAAAAAAAGAAGAAATACATAAAGCAGAAGAAACAATCCGAAAGGAAAAAGATGAAGAAATTGCTGCTCTTCAAAAACAACTCTTTGATATGCAGACCAGACAGCTTTCTGATCAGGCTGCCCTTCAGGAAGCAAAAACCGCACTGCTGTCCCTTCGTTTAGAATTATCACAATCACATCAAAAAGAACTTAATGAAGTGCGTATAGAAAAAGATAAGAAAATTGAAGCACTACAAAATGAACTGTTAAAGGCTTTTGATAAAAAATAAAGAACACACTATTTGTAATTGACATTAGAATATAGTTGTCTATAATAAAGATACATAAAAATAATTTTATGCTTATTTGGATAATTACAAGTTGGAGGCTTATTATGAGTACACATGAAGATTTTGAAGATTGCCCACTGCAGAATATAATTCGAGATGGAGGCATGATGAACATCTTTCGCACGATTGGCTGCATTGGAGACAGTCTTGCGAGTGGTGAATTTGAATATTGGGATAATGGTCAAAAAGGCTACTGGGACTTTTATGAATACTCCTGGGGTAAACAAATTGAGCGCATCACTGGTATTTCAGTAACGAACTTTTCGCGCGGTGGTATGACTGCTTTTCATATGTATCAGGAAGCAGACAAGCAGGACGGACCAAATGCAGATATTGCACACTTATTTGACCCATTTAATTTAAAGCAGGGTTATATTATTGCACTCGGTGTAAATGATTTAAAAGGTAAAAATAACTTAAATGATCTGTACGAAGGAAATGTCGGTTCAGCAAAAACAGACATTTGTCTTGAAGATTATAATAAGAATGCAAATACGTTTGTTGGCTGGTACGCAAAGATTATCCAGCGTATTCAGAAGATGCAGCCTCACACCAAATTTTTTCTGGTAACAATGCCAGATGAAGGTACTGGAAACTGGAAAGAGGAATCACACGCAAAGGCACTTCATGAAATCGCTGATTATTTGAACAACTGTTACGTAATTGACTTGTATCATGAGGCTCCGAAATATGATGAAGAATTTCGCAGTAAGTATTTCTGTGGTCATATGAATGCAATGGGCTATTTATTAACTGCTCATTATTTCATGACATATATTGACTGGATCATCCGCCACAATGTACATGATTTTCGTTTTGTCCAGTTTATCGGAAGCGATAAAATTCCGTTTGCTCTTGGTAAAGAAGCTGCTGAAAAACAACAGCAAGAAAATGACAAAAAGAATGCCACAAAAGAAAAAGTTCTTGTGAGTGGTATGTCTAATGACTAATTTTGTATAAACGAAAAAGAGGAGAATACGAATTGTTTCTCTTCTTTTATTTTTGCTTTTTTGTGTGTTAGAAATGTTGTTTTGAAGGGAAAGTTTTGGGTGGAAAATTTTATTCTTATTTAAGTTATGCTACTTTTATGTTATTATATATTCAATAGCATTTTTTTATTTATCCATTTTTCGCAGAAAACCTCGTCCGATAAGAGAAAACTATCAATACCTTTTAACAAAAAATAAGCTGTGACATCTTATAATAATTTCGATGTCACAGCTTATTATCACAAAAATTAGATTCGATAAAGCCCCTCTCCCACCCTCACTGTGTGTTAATATCTGGTAGTAACGATAAAGAATTTCTATGCGCATGTAACGATGCTGGAGATTACAATGATTTTATACTGCTCTCCCTCACATGTTTTTTCCGTCCCTCTATATGTTTTTGCTGCTTTGTGCTCTGCAGCTGAGCTGATATTCACTCACACAGCTACCGCTATCTTATCTTATTTTTTGCTGTTTCTAATTACCTTACAATCTTTTCATTCTTCTATCAGATCTGCTGTCCAGTTTGCTGCCTGAATTCGATTATCCAATATTCGATAGTCGCGACTCAAGGCATCTACCTTTTTTTGCAGTGCCTTCACATCAACTGCTGATAATTGGCGAATTTCATCGCCGCGTGATCTAAAGCACAGATTACTTGCAATTGAAATTGTATTTTGAAAACTTGCAATACGCAATTTCAAAACATCACGCTTTGCAAGCAGATCTGACAGCAATTCACCGTCTGATACAACTGCCATATTTGTTTTATTAATTACGATGATCAACTTTTCCAGCTGATTCAGGCATTCATCAAGTTCCTTTAAAAGCTGTTCTGGATCTTCTACTGGCAAAACTCCTTCCTGCATCAATGCATTGCTCGTAATACGAGAACGAAGTTGCTCAATTTTCTTATTCAAATCTGCTCTTTCCTGTAATGCTTCTGCAAGCTTCATGTCTTTCTCCTCTCTTATACGCTATCCTATTATGGTAGTATTTTTCCTATTTTATAAGTTATGCTACTTTTGTGTTATATTGTTTGTTATGATATCTTTTTGGAGCCAATTTTATTAGCGCTGCAAGTTTATATCATTTGATTTCATAACACGAATAATATCTTCTTCTGTTACAATATTAAAATCATGTTGAATCATCAGCTTCAATACACTGGCTGCAATTGAAAAATCAATCGTATACTGTGGATTTTCTTTCTTTTTCAGCATATGAATCAGTGCTGCAGCAAATGCATCTCCTGCTCCTACCGCTTCTAAACTATGTACATGATGTACTGGCGTCTCATAAAACTGATCACCGATCAGATAAATGGCCATCCAATCTCCATCTTCAACTGTATACATACTGCGAAGCACCACTTGCTACTGCTTTGCAATTTGGAAACTGTCTTGTAATTTCCTGCATTCCCTCTCGATATGTATCAATTTGTTCAATTCCTCTTGACATGTCTCCATCAAATGCATGAATTCCAAGAGAAGCTTCAAAATCTTCATCATTTGCAATGCAAAGTGTTACATATGGCATAAGCTCTCGCATAACGCACTGGGCTGTATTTTTATCCCACATCTTAGCGCGATAATTTAAATCACAGACTACCTCAATTCCCTTTCTTTTACAGCATCGAAGTGCATCCAAAACTGTTTCCTTGACGCTCTCACTGACTGCCGGCGTTACTCCAGAGAAAAAGAAAATATCAGTATCTTCCAGAATTTGATCCCAGTCATATTCGTCTGGCTTTGAACAGGCAAATGCACTGTCAGCGCGGTCATATACCACATTTGTAGGGCGAATATTATTTCCCTTTTCAAAATAGTAAATGCCAAGACGTTTTCCGCCTCTTAAAATATGAGTGGTATCCGTTCCGTAACGGCGAAGCTCATTTAATGCTGCCTGACCAACTGGATTATCGGGAAGCTTCGTAACCAATGCTGCTTCTTCTTTTAACATGGCAAGTCCTGCTGCCACATTTGCCTCCGCCCCGCCATAACTTGCTTCAAAATTCTGTGCCTGCACGATACGAAGATATTCAGGTGTCTTAAGGCGCAGCATGATTTCTCCAAACGTTACCGCTTTCATTATAAAATTTACTCCTTCCCATCTTCATTTTATATAAGTATACCACCTATCTGATTATTTTTCAACACAAGAAAAATTGCTTTACCACTTTCTTCTCATGCGTATTTGCATTCTTATATCGCAGCTTTACAAATTTTATTATCATTTCTGGTGCATCTGCAAAATATTTTCGCACTTCTAACTCATGCAAAACCAAAACAATTGGATTACTTGCCAGATTTATCAGATCCATATAGGTGCTGGGACTTTTTTCTTTTCTCAAATTTCGTAGTTCAAAAATCTCTCTGCTTTTGAATCTGAGATTGCTATGCCATCACGCAGGTTCTTGCGTACTTGTTCTTGCTTTGTCTCTGTCCAACTACTCTGCTCATCCCCCATCAAGGTATTCAGTTCTTCCAACTCCTGCCGTGTCTTTTGAGGTATCTTCAAAATGTAGAAATAGCCGTATGTGCCTTTAATCTCTTTTGACATCAGTATTTCTGAATCAAGCATCTCTGTTACCATGTCTGAAACCTCATCTGCACTGTATACGCTGTAGAATCCATGCCCACGTGATTCAAGAACGTTGGCATTCAATGTCACTTTGGTACCGCGCATTAACTGCACCACTGCATTTTGTGTAATATAAGTTTCATTTTTGGAAACACACTCAAAAATATCGCGTGCAAGATAAGAATCCAGATACAGATGATATTGCTTTTTAAGCTCATTTTTCCGTTCTTCTTTGGTGGTTGCTGCCAACATCTTAATCTGTTTCACATTCCTTTGCAGTGTCTTTTTCCATTCGGGAACAGATTGCTGATAAGAGGCAGTCTTATACAAATATGAAAATGCCGGAATACCAGCCATATGGAAGGTAAGCTTTGTGTCCCCGTTTAAGATTCCCGCATTCTTTGATTTACATTTAATGCGTCCAAATCCTGAAAAAACTTCAATGGCATGTTGTCTGCAGCGTTCACGGAGCTTGGTATTCTTTAATAGCTGGTACTTTCTAAATTGTTCCGATGCCGTATACTTCGAACCCTTTCCGTTAACCGTAATGCTGCCGGCTTCATTTGTAAAAATTACTTTCTGCTGCTCAATGTAAAGTTTTCCATAAACAGCCTTCTCCATTCCTGTACTAAAGCCATCCAGCCATGAAATCGCCCAACTGTTATATTCCTTTACCTTGTCATCCAACTCACGCTTGTATGATACTGGACTTGTGGATGGAGCTAATGGAATGCCTTCTTTTACTTCCTGTTCCAGTTTTTTTACAAACTTTTTTAGTTTTGCTTCAGTCGCAGCATCCCAATCGACACAAATTAAATCCCATAATCTGTCGTTCTGCTCTGTAATCGTTAGATATGATTTTATCCATGTCGGCTCCTGAAAAAAAGATGCAATGGATTTGCCTGAAAAAGTATCGCAAATGAACTTCATTCCTAGGTGCGAGACTGTGATATCTACTCTTTTGTCTTCATATTTGTTGCAATGCAAGGTTCCCTCAAATTTGGCATTGTTCCTGCACAGCTGGCTTAAATACGCATTCACGCATTCCTGCCCCTTTCTTTCAATCTCTTCCCAGTAATCTCGAATCAAATCTTTCATTTGTTG